>SXGT01863302.1_pt1 | contig 11399 bp, 8 predicted proteins | sample 3176221 | NCBI WGS metagenome assembly SXGT01 (sample SAMN11356862, study PRJNA531348) | freshwater metagenome | isolation source: freshwater sample F1-120 | place: China: Fuxian Lake, Yuxi | collected 2017-12-25
CTTCCATCGCTTCAGTCGTCAGCGATTTCATCGCAATCGCTTCTTCGTACTGCTTCTCTGCTGAAGCGCCACGGGCCGCCAGTTCGCGGTAGAGCGCGTCCCACCAATAACTCTTGTTCTGCTGGACGTGGTTGGTGGAGATGTAAAACACCGCAGGCACGTTAAACTCTTCAAGCACAGGCAGCGCGAGGAAGTTGTTGTAGTACCCATCGTCAAACGTGATGGCTGCGTATTTGCGGTCGGGCGAGAGGCCGTTTGCGATGTCGGTCGGGCTGACGAACGTGTAGCCGTGCCGAAGGTAGTATTCGATAAACTGCCGGAACTGCGCGACCGTAGTTTCCTGAAGTGGGTCGACGAGGTTCTGATCAATCTCCCGCTGATTGCGGAACAGTGAATGAAACAGGAACGGCACCAGCGCGTTGCGTTCACCACGCAAACCAAGGTAGACGCGCGCGAACGCGGAATCGGTCTTGCGGATGGCGGACTGTACGAGATGAATCATGTTCGGAACGTCCTTCTTCAGACCGCTGTGCCAGCAGCCAGTTGGCGGGCAGTTGTGGGCACCTGTTCGATCGTCACTTCACTTGAATCCGTGGCTGGCAACTTCACACCCGCGTCGCGATAGACTGCGAGTGTTTCATCAACCATACGCTCTGCGGTGAACCGAGTGGCGCGCTCCAGCGACGCCATGCCCGCTGTCGCCAGCACGGTAGGATCAGCCGACAATTTCACCAACGCCTGCGCGAACGCGTTCACATCACCAGGCGGCACTGCGTAACCGTTCGCGCCATTCTCTACGAGGATTTCCACACCCGCAGACGTCGTCGCAACCACCGGATGCCCCGCAGCCATCGCTTCGATGACGACGTAGGGCAATCCTTCTTTCCAGCTTGCGATCGCGAAGATGTCGAACCCACTCCAGACCTGCCGTGCGTCGCGTTCACCAAGCCACGAAACTTTTTCTGCCACACCGCACTGGACCGCGAGCGATTTCATCTCCACATCCAACGGCCCACCACCCACCATGGCCAATCTTAAATTTGGTACCGTCTGCACTGCCTGTGCGAACGCGCGAAGCAGAACCTCAATGCCCTTCTGCGATACCAGTCGTCCGACGAATCCGATCACGACTTCGTCTGCAGTTGCGCCGATGGTCGACCTCGCTGTTTCGCGCGTCGCCAGGCGCATCGGGCCGATGCCGTTGGGGACCGTCACCACACGCGATTTGCCAAGCCCCACCTTCACCGCAGCGCGTGCCTCTTCCGGTGACACCGCAATCACACGGCAGGTGCGCTTCGCCAATACACGTTCGATGACGTTGTAAATGAATCGCTTCACCGGCGACAAAGTCGGGTCCATCATGATGAGCCCGTGCAGCGTATAGAACGCCCTGCTACGTGTGCCGATCGCCGCCAGTCTCGCGATTGCCCCACCCTTGCTGCTATGCCCATGAATGACATCGAACGGCCCATGCTGCTGCATGTATTTGCGAACGTTCATCACCGCTTTTAAATCGGATGGGTGAATCGACGTGTGCATTGGCAACGCCTGCTGATGCACCTGCGGCATCTGTTTCAGACGTTCGTAAAATCGCGCGTCCGCCCGTGCAGTGCCGTAAAGGACATGCACCTCACAGCCACCATCGGCGAACCCTTCCGCTAAGTCGCACACGTGCCGCCCCGTGCCGGCACCACTGGATTCAACGATCAACAGCACGCGCGGTGTATTTGCCGGCTGAAGGTTCGCGATAACGTCTTGAATTCGTGATTGCACTTGCATGATGATTCCCAACTCCCTTACCCAATCGATACTGCCGACTTGCGACCGATTTTCGCGTTCGCGCTTCGCTCAAGCCGTTCGCGTTCATGCTGTTTCAGCACATCTTCATAGACGGCTTCATACCGCCGAGTGACCGCGTCCAGATCGAACATTTCGCACACACGCTTGCGACCTTCAACGCCGAGCGCATCCCTCTCTGCCTGCGAAAGACCGATCATCCCCGCCAGCGCGTCGGCCATCGCCTGTGGATCGGATGGCGGCACAATCTTGCCAGTATCACCCACGATCAATGCGGCATCACCCACATCTGTCGACACGCATGGCTTGCCACACGCCATGGCTTCACCCAGCACGAGCGGGAATGCTTCACTGATCGACGACAGCGCGACGATGTCCATCGCTGCCAACACGCGCGGCACATCCTGCCGTGCGCCGATCAGTGAAAGGCGATTGACGAGCCCCAGTTCGTTGACGATCTGCATCAGCGGCGCATTCGCGGGTTCCATATCCTTCCCGCAGATGACGAAACGCACACCATTGAACTGCTTCGCAACAATCGCAGCTGCCCGCAGGAAGGTCGCGGGGTCTTTCATCGCGTCGTAGCGAGCCACCAGGCCGATGACGACACATTCGGACGGCAAACCAAGTTCTGCACGGACGGCTGCTCGCGCCGCTGCATCGGGTTTGAATCGGCGGGTGTCAAACCCGTTCGGAATCACCAGCGTGCGATCATTCGCAAAACCACTGGCGACGTAATTCGTGCGTGACAGTTGCGAGCACATCACAATCTTCGCCGGCACGTAGCGCGACAACTTCGCGCACGCCGACACCGTTACCAATGTCGATCGTTTCGCGACGCCTTTCACATGGTTCGAATGATGAATGCCCCACACGACTGGCGCAGCGGTGCCCAGCCGCGCCGCGATGCCACCGATCAAGTTCGAATGGTCCATCCAAGTCTGAATGATCGCAGGCTTCGCTTGCTTCAGGTGTTTCGCCAGCCGCAGCACACCGCGCGGGTCGGGAATGCCTGGCCGCATGCCGATACATTTGATGGGAATGCCCGCGCTCACCACCGGCGCTGCGACGGACATGTCGTCGATCAAAGTCACCACCGAAGGCTCGAACCGTTTGCGATCGGTGCGCAACAAAAGGTTGCACAACATCGCCTCGGCTCCACCGAACTGGAAGCTGTTGATCACGTGGACAATGGGAATCTTACTACTCATTGATTTACATCTTTCAGGCAACTTCAAACCACCGATTTTTCGATCGCAGGAACTACCGCTGCGTGCGTGTCACTGGCTGCTCTGCCTTCATCCTTCAAACGCGATAGCAATCGTGCAAAGGGTTTGCTTAATCGAACAACGGAGGGCATCGGGTCCGTCCATGAGAAGTACGCGAACGTCTGCCGATGCAGTAGGCTTCGCAACCACCCAAAAGTCGTCAGCGTGCCTTCGCGTTTTTGCTGCCGATACGCGTGAAAATCACGAACTGGGTCCCACAGGCGCATTCCCTTTCGGAAGTGGCTCATGTCCGGCAACGGCCGACCAACCACGCGGTTGTAAACGAACAACGCCAGCTTGCACCCGCTGGCCGACACCAAGCAATTGCTTGCAGTGAAGCGCGCGTTGCATTCGATGAGTTTGTACTGACCATCACGCGTGTCGAGTTTGAACTCGACGTTCGCCACGCCTCGCAGGTCCACGTGTTTGAACAGCTTCTGCGCGGGCGTAACAATCTGCGGCACCGAATCGGTAATGTGGTAACACGCAGCGCCCATTCCGACAGGGAACCTGCGGATGATGCGCTTCGTGAAGTTGAAGAGTGGTGTACCGCCTTCACTCATGTACGTGTAGTAGCTGCACAGTTGATCATCCCCACCCGGAATCCATTCCATCAACAGCACCGCGAGCCCAGCGACGGCGGCGGCGTCGAAGATTTTCAGCAGTTGATCGAACGAAGACACAATCACGTGCTTGCGCCCGAACTTCTGCTCGAACAAATGCGACAGCCGAGGTTTGACCATCACCGGGAACGCCAGCGAATCCTTCAGATCAATCACCTGCTCACGCGTCGCGCCGTCCCAGAAACGTGGCACCGCGACACCGGCCGCCTGCGCGTGGGCGTATGTTGTGAGCTTGTCCAGCATCGCAACCTGCGCACTTGGGTTGCTCAGATCCAGACGGAACTTCTGCGCCAGCGCATCATGATGCTTGTTCAGCACCTGAATGCCGGCATCGCTACATGACAGAACGACCGCACCACGCAGGTCGTCCGATTCGCGCGATAGCAGGTAGCGCGACCACCTGTCTTCTGCGATCCCCTCGTCACCCGTTTCGATCCAGGTGCAGTATCGCGAATGCCTTGCGACGGTATCGCTGTCGCACAGGATGTAGACCTTGATCCCTTCGCGCCCAAGATCACGTGCGACGGATAGCGCATTGGCTTCGCCACCCAGCAGCACCACCGGTGGCAACGACGATGGTGGCGCGCCAGCGGGCACCGCTGGCCAATTCATCGGGGAATGATTTTCAGCGTTAGTCATGGAGTTCATCGGACCATCTCCCCCACACCCGCGCCAACGACGGCTACGTCGCACAACAACTTTGACAAAAGACGTAGCGCTACCGGGAATTCCCCATCCTTCTTCTTGTAGTGGTAGTACAGATTCGGCGTGCCATTCACTTCCAGCACCGCGCCACCTGCTTCAGCCAGAGGCACGGTTGGATCAGGCGTAACAATATCAATGCCAGCAAAGCGCACGCGCAATCGGTCGACCGCGCGTTTGCAATCATGAACGATTGAAGGACACAACAACTGCATCGCGGTCGCGTTGTCCGAGCCTCCGTTTTCGTTCACGACGGTCTTCACCGTCACAACACGTCCTGCTTCAGGCACCGAACCCATCGTAAGATTCTGCTTGGCCAGTGTTCGCCGCATGTCGTAGTCGACTGTCAGCAACACCTGCGAAATATCTGAGCCATTCATCAAACGATGTTCATTCAGATCCTTCACCAATTGGCCGATCGATTTCGCGCCATCACCGACAACCGAAGGCAGTCGGCGGACAAACGCGTCGATCATCTCCCCATCCAGAAACAGCAGGCGGTAGTTCTCGCCCGCCAGTTGCTCTTCGATCATCAGGTCATCGCCATACACGGATGCGATGGCGGTGGCGCGGGCAAGTTGGGCGGTCGTGCGAATGCCGGTCGTCACCCCGCGACCACCGCCGGTGCCACCCGCGGGTTTGACGACGCAGTCGCTGGCGATTGAACGCATGAACGCCATCGCCGGCGCGACGTCGCTCATCGAGAACGCTGCATGCCGTGGCACCGCGACGCCCTCTTCACGAAGGATGCGATGCACCATCGGCTTGTCATGCAACACTGCGAGTGTGACAGGACCGTCGATCTCGCTCACGTTATCCATCACGCGCGTGCGTCGGCCGTTTAGTTCGATCTCACCAATGCCGGACCCGAGCGACGTCCAGGTGCCGCCCATCTTCGCGGCGGCTTCACGCCAAGTGCTTTGGTAGAACGCCGTGTGAAACCGACCAGATGCGCGACGGCGTGGGTTTCGGAACCGCATAAAACTGCGCGCCAGTTCCCGGCCATAAAGCGCCTTGAGGGTGATTGGATGTGTCCAGGGTTCCATAGTTTCGTCTCACTCGTTCGAGTGCTTTTCAGACCTTCGCTTACACAACCCCATTCACGTTCGTTGCAACAGCCGATGAGGACATGCCAGCGGATGGTGTGACATCGCCACGGACGACGGGGCAACCCGTTACGGTCAGAATCTGATCAACCCAGGCGTTGCTGAAGTTGCCCTGTTTCACTGACTCCAAATAGCTCGCGTTCGACGCAGCGTGCGACTGAAGCCGTTGCAGCAGTTCATGCGCGATGCTCGCAGGCACCACCACCAGCCCGGCGGCGTCACCGACGACGAGGTCGCCAGGATTAATCACCACACCACCACACGCGATGGGGAAGTTAATCTCGCCCGGCCCGCGATGAAGTGGACCAATCGGTGTCGTGCCACGCGCGAAGACCGGAAAATCATTCAGCGACTGAATACTTGGCAGATCGCGCACCAGCCCGTCAATAACAAACCCCTGCGCCCCGCGGTGCCTTGCCTTGGTCGAAATGAGATCGCCAAGCACTGCATTCAAACGCGAACCACCGGCATCAACCACGATGACATCGCCAGGCTCAAGCACGTCGAGCGCTTTGTGAACCATCAGATTGTCGCCGGGGAAAACCTTCACCGTCAGTGCAGGGCCGCAGATCCGATGCGCCGGATTGGTGAGGCATTGAATCTCCGGGTCGACCGCATACAAGCGGTTCAACAGGTCGGAAATGTCCGGCGTCGCGAATTCGCGGAATGCGTGCATGACATCTGCGGGCAGCCGCTCGATGTTCATCTTCACGCGGAAACCAGGACCGGGATGCAAGCTTGCTGAACGAGGTTTATTAGCCATGACTGCACTCACTTCCCGCACTAGCGGGTTTGGAAACAGGCGAAGCCGCCTGAGGATTCATTCGATCGATGATCGCGTTTACGTCCCACTTCACCGGCGGATTGGATGCGAAGTCCGCCTTCGTGAAGGAGCCGTGCGCGTCGCGCAGCGCGCGTGATAATTGTGGTTCGATGCCCGCCAAGCGAACTGCCGATTCCAGTTCACCCATTTCTTCCAATCGCCGCGCAGCGTGAACGCTGTACGTGGGCAACATGCGTTCGACGAGTTGCCAAACGCCCGGATAAATGCGGCCGAGGAGCGTGTTGAACGCTGGCAATGCGTCGGCGGTGTTCGCGGTGACCGCCATCTCCGTGTACAGCGCGCAGATGCCTTTCGACATCCCGCTGAGCAGCATTTTCATCAGCGACGCATCACCGGGATTGCCACCGACGATCTGCACACGAACTTCAGGTTCGAATAACCCCGCTATATCTTTCGCGAATTCACCACTGAGCAAAAGTGTCGCGCCGTCAGCCAATTTCCCAGCCAGGCCGTTCACGGCGCCGTCAACGAACGCATGACCGTCGCGTTGGAATGCATCCGCGATTCGGATCGCCGACTGCGGGCTGATGGAATTCAGCTCGATGAAAGTGATCCGCCGATTTTGTCCCTTCAGCGCGGCAAGCACCTGCGTTGCGGTCTCTTCCGCCGACGCGGGCGTGACCAGTGAAATAACCACATCCGCAGTCTGGGCGATTGCGTCGATGGAAGGCAATATTTCCATTCCCGCATCACGAGTACGGGCTGCGGTCGCTTCGCTTCGACCTGCGATGGTTGTCACCACGCGTATTCCTTTGGCGATCAACACGCGCGCAAGGGCTGCGCCCATTTCCCCGCCATAAAGCACTGCGATTGTGGGCAGGTGAGCGTTGCTCATTGCTCCACCTCCCGCTGTGCGATCATCAATCGCTGCCAACCGGTCGGCAGTGCGACCGCAACATCCACCGCAGGCGCTTTACCCGTTTGTTCGTCAGCCACTGGTTCTACGTTGATCGGTGGCGCAACATTCACCGCAGCAGTAACGGCCACTTCCGGCAGGATGCGGAAATGGTCACGTCCGAATCGGCTGGAATACTGAACAAAGTATTCGTGCTCGAACGCGCCATTCGTACGAACAATCTCGTCTAACATTGTCCCCGCGAACGCTGCGACCATGATTAAGCGATCACCGTCTCGCGCAACCGTATCATTCAGAATGCCGCCAACGAACGCATCCAGTCGCGATTCATCTTTCCCATCGCGCGCCGTCTGCCACAGCCGTACATCGTAAAGAACGGCTGCTTTCTCTGCGGATTTCAACGCAGGCGCGATGAGCACGAGTGATTCGGCATCCGGGTCAACCGCTACCCACCCGGTTGCGACCAACCGCCCCTCTTCATCCAGCTTGGAATAGAACCGATGTCCCAATTCGACACGATGCAATGATTCACTGACGAACGCCTGGCGTGAACGCTTCAGCATCTTCGCATCGGTGATCTTCAGAACATCCGCGATCTGTCCTTCACGGATATCTGGTGCATCAACGAAACTGTTCAGTTTCGAGGCATCGCACGCGTACACACGGCACTCGCGGTTCGAGTAAATCCATCGACTTGCTGCAATAACGCCGCGTTTGACCAATTCGCTCTTGGGTGTCTCAGACATTCCCGCCAAAACGCTTTTCACCTGCGAAGTCGAAATCCCTCGCTTCGCCGCGATCGCGATAAGGCGCTGCGCCACCGCTTGTTTTGCTCGGCCCATGCGGGCTGCGAACGCTGACGGGAAGATCGTGACTTCATTTACTTCGTCCCAATCGGTCGCGAAACGTTCCTTGTACGCGTCTCCGCCTGGCGTGAGATCGATTCGCGACATGCCCTCTTTGCATAGCCGTTGCGCGAGCAGGAGCATGTGCACCTTGCCGGGTGACAACCGCCCTACCGCAGCATCGTGTGTCAGCAACCCAAGACTGACATCGGATCGACTGACCGCGCTGAAATGTGCCGACACCATTCGCCCGTCAATCGTCAGCGCCGTCGCGTGCAGTGTGCCGGGCACATCCATCATTGCGAGATGAAATTGCCGCTTGAACGGGTCTTCATGGAACGGCGCAATTCCGTTCAGCGCCATTCGGCGCAGGTCATAATGATCGATGATCGAATCGAGGTGCTTTTCTAATTCATCGCGCGTCGTGAGATGCGCCAGTTCCAGTTCACCGACATTCTTCAGCCGCCGAATGCGACTCTTGTTGCCCGATTTCTTCAGCGACTGTTCGACCTTCACCCCATCACCAAATGCCATCAACGGTCGGCGGTGTGTCTGCCGAAGAATGACGCCCGCAACGGTCGGATCAGCCTGCCATGCCGACGGCGCTTCCGGTGGAATGTAGCGCAGCCGCAATCCGTTTCGACCAAGCATTGGTCGAAGCAATCGCACCGCAGCGATCATGAAAGCGTCCGCATCTTCGACGCTTGAAATCCACGTCTGATACTCCGCCTGCTGCGCCCCCGCAGCGACGACTTTGCCGGTCTTGCGCGAAACCGCTAACGCAATCACACCGCGTAACTGCCCGCTCGCTTTTTCGGTGCCGACCACCAACAGCGGTTGATAGCGAGTCGCATACGCGCCATACCACGCGCCGACAAACGCGTGCGACTGGCACGAATTCGCCCACGCGCAGTTCATTGCAAGCGCACGCCATTCCTCGCGGCGTGTGGTGTCAGCCATGAACTGCTGGGCCGACGAATCTTTTAGCAATCTGATTTCCATATCATTACATCCAGCACTCATTCAGCGGCCCACCTTTGTCGCCACGGGAAGCTTTGTTTCTCGCCATTCAATGGTGTTCGATCTGCAGCAATCACTGGCCGCAAACTTCTTGCCGGCACCTTCACGCAGACAGCGGCCCAACTCGCGAGCAATCCAAGCGTTACCCAAGGCGACAACAGCACCGTGTAACTCGTCGTAATCGTGATGCCGACCAACCACACAAATGCAATCCCCGCCATCACCAGATCGAAACCTGTCGACCGCCAAACGCGCAGTAGCAAGCATGTCACCGCGATGACCGCAGCGAGTCCGAACAGGCCTGTTTCGTAGATGTAAGTCAGCAGCACGCTCCAGATGGCTTCGAAGCCATAGTCGCGCTGCAGAATGGTGGATGTACCACCAAGCCCGAGCCCGAAGATGATCGTCGGCAGATCGTCCACCAACCAAAGCTTCAGACCAATGACGAGCGAATCACTACGATCACTCCACGAACTGTTCCCCATCGAACGGCCACCGACGCGCTTGCTGAGCGAGTTGACCGCCATCCAAAGAACCAACGGCATCACCACCACGAACAAGCCAACAATCGCCGCCAAAGTCGCGGGTGTCGCGCGGGCGCGAACAAACCACGCGATGACGAACATGCCAAGCACGAACAAGGTGATGGCTGCGTGACCGGACTGCGAAACGATGATCAACCCACCACCACCAATCGCGCCCGCAGCGAACAGCAGCCGCTGCCATCGCGCCGGGGTCGCTGTGTAGCGCACAAGCCCGAGCAATTCAGCAGACCACAGCAACAGGAACGGCGCCAGCGAACTGGACATCGCAGAAGGTTCCGGAAAGATGCCGAACGGACGGCGTTGCCATCGCGCGATCGTTTCGGCATTCTCCTGCACACTTAAAAACGACGGATTGCTGTAGAGCCAAAGCAGTGGAAATTCCCCGGACGGGAACACCACCATCTGCCACATGCCGACCACGAAATGAATGACCGCAGCGATCGCTGCACCGGTCAACATCGCCAGCCCATAGCCGGGCGCGAGAAACTGCGCCGCCACGATGGCGCTCAGCGACATCGTGTAGACGATCATGTTCTTCATGCTCACGTCGAGCGCAGCCTGGCCGCTGATCGCGACCCAGGTCGTTGAAGTGCACAACGGCACAATCAGCAGCATGAACATCAACAGCGAGCGCGAACTGCCCTTGGTGGCGAGCACCATCAGGCAGATGAGCATGGCCAGCATCGCGCCGAACTGGACGGCGGTATTGTTGCCCGCAGCGACGGCAAGGTATGGCATCAGGCAGCAGAACCCGAGCCCACCTGCAAGCCATGCTTTCAGGTCGAGTCGAGTGGCGCTCAGCGATGTTTCACGCTGAACTGGCTGTTTTCCTTGAAGGTTAATGTGCCGGGGATGGACGAATGTTGCTCGCAACTTCCACCCTCCTTTCCGCGCACACGGCTGTGTATTGAGCGATTGTCGCATTCGCAGCGACTGCCCATGAATAGTGTCCCCTGGCCTGCTCGAGCCCTTTGGAAATCATGGCCGAAACAGCCGGTTCTTCGAGTGAACGAATTGCTACTGCCAGCGCATCCGATGAGTCGCCTTCAAATGTTAAACCGATTCGGGCTTCGCGCATCAGGTCGCGCAAGCCACCCGCTTCACTGGCTACCACCGGAAGCCCGTACGCCATCGCCATGAAGACCACACCACTTTGCGCGATGAACCCATTGGTGTAAGGCAGCACGATGGCACTATGCGATTTGAAGAGTGGTCCGACCTCTTCATCTGCAAGGAATCGATCGATCAGATTGACTTCAACACCCATCGCCCGCAGCCGTTCAATTTGCGGGAGGATTTGTTCCTGCACGTAACTCCGCTCAAACGGTTCACCCGCAATGGTGATGGAATATCCCTTCAATTGCTCAGCGGCCTTCAGCAGCACGTGCAGACCCTTGTTGGCACGAATGACACCGAAAAACAGCAGCTTCTTCGCAGCCAGCCGTTCCTCGACCGATGCCAACGGCGCAGCGTTGGCGACCGTCCACATCCCATGTGGCGCAACAACGATGGGTGGGTGGCCTTCCCCTAGAAATTCAGACAATGTCGTTTCCAATCGACGACTAAGAACGAACAAGCCATCGCATTTGCGCATCGCCGCACGACTGAAGCGGTCGAAGATCGCCTTGGGCAGATATTTGGGGTATCGATGTGGCTGGACATTGTGCACCGTGAAGCAGACTCGCTTCCCCTGCCGTTGAATCGCACGGACGAATGGCCAAGCCAACAGCACTTTCCATTCCTGCAGGTGCACACAGACAATATCGGGCCGTCCACGCAGCCACTTCAGGAAC
>SXGT01320737.1_pt1 | contig 11395 bp, 12 predicted proteins | sample 3176221 | NCBI WGS metagenome assembly SXGT01 (sample SAMN11356862, study PRJNA531348) | freshwater metagenome | isolation source: freshwater sample F1-120 | place: China: Fuxian Lake, Yuxi | collected 2017-12-25
TCGTGACGGTCGCTCGCTCGGACAAATGGCCAAAGATGAACTCGGCAGCCTGGGCGGCACGGCAGCGATGCTGGGGGTCATGATGATCATGATCATCCTGATTGCGGTATTGGGTTTGGTGGTGGTTAACGCCATGAAGCATAGTCCGTGGGCTACATCGACTGTTGCAGCAACCATTCCGATTGCAGTACTGATGGGCAGTTATCTCCAGCATCTAAGGCCTGGCCGAGTATTGGAAGCCACACTGATCGGCGTGGCCATGTTAATTTTTGCGGTGATAGGCGGCGGCTGGATAGACGAAAACCCTGTTATGCGCGGCTGGTTCGACTATGACGCCCCACAATTGGCCTTGATGGTGATTTTGTATGGCTTTGCCGCTGCCGTATTACCGGTGTGGCTGCTGTTAGCTCCGCGTGATTATCTTTCCACTTTCATGAAACTGGGCACCATCTCTGCATTGGCCATAGCGATCATTATCCTCCGCCCGGAGTTAAAAATGCCCGCTCTGACCCAATTCATTGATGGCACAGGGCCTATTTTTGGCGGCAAGCTGTTTCCGTTTGTCTTCATCACCATCGCCTGCGGAGCCATTTCCGGATTTCATGCCTTGATCTCTTCCGGCACCACGCCCAAATTGCTGGCAAATGAACAGGATGCCCGTTTCATCGGTTATGGCGCGATGATGATGGAATCGTTTGTCGCCATCATGGCCATGATTGCTGCCAGTGTGCTGGAACCGGGGGTGTTTTTTGCCATCAACAGCCCAGCCGGAATTGTCGGCAGTCAGGCTATCGATGCCGTCGCCAAAATCAGTAGCTGGGGTTTTCCGGTGACGGTCGAGCAAATGCAAACTCTAGCCCAAACGATGGGAGAATCGACTTTGTTTGCACGCACCGGCGGCGCCCCGTCACTGGCAGTCGGCATGGCCAGCCTGTTTGCACAGGTATTTGGCGCCCATCTGCTGGCGGCTTGGTATCACTTTGCCATCATGTTCGAGGCCTTGTTTATCTTGACCACACTCGACGCCGGCACCCGGGTCGCCCGCTTCATGTTGCAGGACATGCTGGGTAACTTCAATATCGGCTTGGGTAAAACCCATAGTTATCCCAGCATATTGCTGACTAGCGGTTTGGTGGTCGGTGCCTGGGGTTACTTTTTGTACATGGGCACCATCGATCCACTGGGCGGCATTAATAGCTTATGGCCCTTGTTCGGCATTGCCAATCAAATGCTGGCTGCCATTGCGTTGTGCGTCGGTACCACGATTTTAGTGAAAACCGGCAAGTTAAAGTTTGTTTGGGTAACCGCCCTGCCCTTGGCTTGGTTGATCATCATCACCAGTTTCGCGGCCTGGGAAAAATTGTTTTCGGCTGATTTACGGGTGGGTTTTTTGGCCCATGCAACCGACTTGTCCGGTAAACTGACTGAGGGTCTCTTGAATGCGGACATGACCGGCAAAGCGCCCCATTTGATATTTAATGATTATCTGAATGCAGGCCTGACCGGCTTGTTCATGCTAATCACCTGGCTGCTTCTGGCAGACACGCTGCGGGTCATTTACTGCATCATTCGTGGCAAAAGCTATCCCGAATCCAGTGAGTCAGCCCATATCCCCAGTCGGCTGGTCGAGAATTGGGTTAGGGATTAAGCCTAATACCGTTCAGTTAGACCAAAGATAAAATTCTTCAATGTAAGTCGTATTTAAGTTTTATTACAGACCATGTACTCTTCAATTGATCAGGGCGAAGATTATGGTTTCATATTTCAAGATTATTTTGGTTGCAGTTTTTCTGTCGGGCTGTGCAGTGTCAAGCCCAGACTTACACCGAGCCTCTGCAAACGTAACAGAGTGTGAAATCGAGAATGTTTCTATATCCAGACAAACTACAGACGGGGATTGGGCTCATTGGCGGCTATGTTGTAAAGGGCCAACACACACGTGTAATTATTACGACTGTGGGGGTAAAAAAATAATTGAACAGCCCGGCAAACTCAGCAATGTTCTTTGTAACCACTTCATCCTCAACTGAAACTCGCCCAAACAACTCACCAAAATTTCAAAATCATGCTACACATTGCAAAGACTACCTCTTTTCACATCATTTTCAGGAATTCACATGCTCGAGATCGGTAAATTCAACACCTTAACCATCAACAAAAAACGCGATACCGAGGTGTTTCTGGATGGCGGCGAGTTAGGCGATATTTTGTTGTCCGAGCATGATGTGCCCGCCAATTGCCAGGTTGGCGATAGTTTGCGAGTATTTGTGTATATCGATGGTAAAAATCAGGCTATCGCCACCACACAAACCCCTAAAGCCCAAGCGGATGAAGTCGCCTGGTTAAAAGTGGTGTCTTTGAGCCATGCCGGAGCCTTTATGGATTGGGGCTTGCCCAAGGATTTACTGGTGCCGTTTAGCGAACAGAAAGGCAAAATGGTGGAAGGCCGGTTTTATCTGGTGCGGCTGTTTCTGGATGAAAACAATCGGATCGCCGCTTCGACCTTATTAAATGATTTTATTCGGGATGAAGCTTTTTATTACAAGGATGGGCAAGCCGTCAGCTTGATCATCGCTGAAGAAACCGAACTGGGTTTTAAAGCCGTTGTCGATCAGCAATATTGGGGCGTACTTTATAAAAATGAGGTATTCCAGCCTTTGCAAAAAGGCCAGACCTTAAGCGGTTTTATCAAAAAAGTCCGCCCTGATCATAAACTGGACTTGATTCTGAGCCAGGAAAAATACGGCCAAAAAGTCGATAGCACCTCCGAAAAAATTCTGGCGGTGCTGAAAAAACACGATGGCTATGTCGCCTTGACCGACAAAAGCCCACCGGAAATGATTTACGACACCTTTGCAGTGAGTAAAAAAGTCTTCAAGCAGGCGATTGGCGGCCTGTACAAACAACGCAAAATCCTGATTGAAGATAAAGGCATTCGTTTGCTTGAAAAGTAAAGATTATTTGGCTAGATGCAGCAAACCGGGTGGCGGTTTACGGCGCCAGAAAGCCATTTGTAATGCCTTGACACAAAGCGCTATCCGCACTTGTGCCCTGTGGGTATTCGGCTTCTTTCGCAAAGAAGACTGCCGCCTTTTTTAATATCTCGCGCTCCATTCGCAACTGTTCATTTTCCTTGCGCAGACGAATCAATTCATTGTGATCCCCCTGGCTCAAGCTTGGTTTTTCGTCGCCGAGCCATGGGCGGAAGGCTTGCGTTCTGCTCGAATCCAACGTTAATGATAGGCCCAGATGATCGGCGGCTTGTTGCTGGCTGCAGCCCTTTTCAAGAACCAGCTTGGTGGCATCTTGCTTAAATTCCAAACTGTATTTGGGCCGCTTGTGCTTTTTCTCGCAGGTGTTGTTCCAGCGAACCGTCTTTAACATCACGTTCCGGCTTTTAATATGGGCTTAACCTCTGCCTGAATCTCAATTTTGAATACGCTGATGATGGCGGCGGCTATGATCAGCAGCATTTCCAGTTCGGCAAAATGCTTATCTATGCGGTTATGCATGCCTGCACCGAATGGCAGGAAGGCGTATTTATGCCGCTCTTTAGCCTCGTCAATTAAAAAATGCTCAGGATAAATCGCGTGGGGATGTTGCCACAATAGCCGCTCACGCTGGGTGACGTATACAAGTTGAATGTGTCGGTAAAGTCGGCGTGCAATTGAAGTTAGATAATAGTAGTATCTGATTTACATCTTTTCGGGGGAAATGTATGAAAAACAAATTGAGTCTGATATTTTGGATGGCATCAGGTTTTTATGGTTTGACCAATGCACAAGGATCGGAGCATGACCATGGCATGACAGGCAATTCAACCGGGTCGGCACCGACAGTAGGGATTCCATCCAATCAAATTGGTATGGAGGTGGTCAACCAATCACTGGTACAGCCCCCTTTTGTGCCGGTTCACGAACAATCCGTTGGAAAGCAAAAACCCAAAGTCATCCATGTTGACCTGTCTATCGAAGAAAAGAAATTTGTCATTGCGCCTGCAAAAGACGATAAACCTGCCGTCGAAACCTGGGGGATGTTCTACAGAGCCACCAATCCGGATTATGTTTCAACCAATCCAGGCCCAACCATTGTTGTGCATCAAAACGATGTAGTTGAGGTGCATTTAATCAATCCAACTGACAATCTTTTCGCCCATAACATTGACTTTCATGGCGCCACAGGAGCCATGGGTGGCGGTAGTATTTCCTTGGTGTCTCCGGGCGAAGAAGTCACCTTCCGTTTTTTGGCGAGCAAAGCCGGTACATTCATTTACCACTGCGCACCCGGTGGATTGCATATTCCCTCACATGTGGTTTCGGGACAAAGCGGGGTATTGGTCGTCCTTCCCCGGGATGGGCTTAGAAATCAACATGGCAAACCAGTCGCCTACGATCGCATGTATGTCATTAGTGAGCAGGATGTCTATGTGCCTACGCAAGTAGCGGAAAATGTAGCGCAGCATGAAGTGGCGATTCAACCCCTAATGAAGACACTCACACCCACCTATGTCGTAATGAACGGCTCCGTTGGCGCTTTGACGGGAGAGCATGCGCTGCGTGCCAAAGTCGGGGAAAAAATACTGTTCGTTCATGCGCAAGCCAACATGTCAACCGATGGGCACCTGATTGGTGGTCATGCTGATCTTTTTTGGCCCGGCGGTTCATTCGGGAATAAACCCGAAATAGATTTTGAGTCTTGGAATGTGCCTGCCGGCGATGCGATTGCCATGCTGTATGAATTTCGCGAACCGGGTGTGTATGCCTTTGTGAATCATAATCTGATTAAAGCGGTCCTGTTTGGCGCCAAGGCTGAGGTAAGCGTCGAGGGAAAATGGGATAGCAAACTCATGACTATCGTAAATCCTGTTGGAGCCATCAAACAGTAAATGACAGACGGCGGAACTTGAGTGGGAAGTCATTCCTGTGTTGTTAGATAAACTGGAAATCAGCCTGGAGAGGAGATTACTACCATGAATATTCGGATACTTTATTTGCTTGCAGGTTTGGCCCTTCTTGTTAAGACCACTGCATTGGCCTTCGCGCCAATCCCCTTAGAGAAACTCTATGTCGCGGTAGAAGGTGAAGGGACGGTAGCGGTTTTTGATACGGCAAGCCGAAAGCGGATTGCGACAGTGTTGCTCGGGACAGGCGGCTCTTCTCAGGTAGCCCCGCATAACGTGCAGGTGGCACCGGATGGCCGCAGCGTTTGGGTCACCGTTAACAGTGAAGACCATCACGGTCATGACAAATCAGGTGATAAGCCTCAGGGTTCAGCTCATGAAGCAGCATCCGGTCAAGCGATAGATGAAGTCGTCGTCATCAATCCGGAAACCGATGTTATTGAGCGCCGCATCCCTCTCGGTACCGGACTGCATTTGGCCCACGTAGCACTAGCTCCGGATAGCCTATCGGCTTACGTGACTGCGCAAAATACCGGCACGATATACAAAATTGACGCCAAAACTTTTAAGGTGCAAAAACTAATCGCAGCACCGTCAAACAGTCAGCCACACGGCTTGCGCATCGCTGGCGATGGCTCGCACGCATATATCGCGCTGCTGAACGGCAAGGGTCTGGGTAAATTGAATTTACAGACTGATAAGCTGGAAGTGTTAGCTTTAGCGGGGGCGGCTGTGCAAACGGCTGTTACACCTAATAACCGCATGGTCGCCGTATCGCTATACGACAGCAAGCAACTGGCGATTTACGATACAAACAGCGGCGCATTGCATAACATTCCGTTACCCAATAACGCCAAAGGGCCGGTGCAGTTATACCCCACGCCTGACAATCGCTATCTTTACGTGGCGGATCAAGGCCATTATTTCAATCAACCGGACGGTCAATGGATTTACAAAGTCGATTTGCAACAAGGCAAAGTCATCAGAACTATCAAAGCTGGAAATGCGCCACACGGAATTGTCATTGCCAAGAACGGGCGGTATGCATACGTCAGTAATCTGGTCAGCAACGACGTATCGATTATCGACCTCAAAACGGACGAGGAAATAGCACGGCTACCGGTGGGGCAAGCGCCAAATGGCATCAGCATTTGGAATAAACACGAAGGAGGAACACCGTAACAGGTAGGGAATAAAAGCGTTGCAATATCAGTTGTAGATTTTTGCTTTGTCATTAAATTTGCAGATGCCCATGGCAAAGCGGAACCATTTCCAATCACGAAATGCACATAAGCGTTTTTATGATGCGGGCGCGAAAAACTTTGATTTAAACAAAAACGCCACATTCACCAATGCAATCATCACAGGAACTTCAATCAATGGCCCAATTACAGCCGCAAATGCTGCACCACTATTGATGCCGAATACCGCCACCGCCACAGCAATCGCCAATTCAAAATTATTGCTGGCTGCGGTGAATGCCAAAGTGGTGGTTTTCTCATAATCGGCACCTATGGATTTACCCATCAAAAAGCTGACCAAAAACATCACCACGAAGTAAATTAATAGCGGAATAGCAATACGCACCACATCCAGCGGTAGTTGTACGATCAGTTCGCCTTTCAGGGAAAACATCACCACGATAGTAAACAACAGCGCTATCAGTGTCAGTGGGCTGATTTTGGGCAGAAAATATTGCTGATACCAAGCCTTACCTTTAGCTTTGATCAGCACGAAGCGGGTGGCAAATCCGGCCATAAAGGGAATGCCCAAGTAAATGCCTACCGTTTGAGCAATCTCGCTAATGGTAATGCTCACCAAACTGCCCTGCATGCCAAATAATGGAGGCAGCACGGTAATGAATAGCCATGCATAAACACTGAAAAACAATACCTGGAAGATGCTGTTAAAGGCCACCAATGCGGCGCAATATTCGTTGTCACCTCGCGCCAATTCGTTCCAGACGATCACCATGGCAATACAGCGAGCCAGACCGATCATAATCAGACCTGTCATATACTCCGGATAGTCGCTTAAAAACAGGATGGCTAGCCCGAACATCAATAACGGACCGATGATCCAGTTTTGCAGCAAAGACAATCCCAGTACTCGCCAATTACGGAATACATCGCCCAGTTCTTCGTAATGCACTTTGGCCAATGGCGGATACATCATCAGAATTAAGCCAATAGCTATCGGGATGTTGGTTGTCCCTATAGAAACAGCTGTGTTGATGCTGTTAACCTCATCTGGAAACACAAAACCCAGACCAACCCCAATAGCCATGGCGATAAAAATCCATAGGGTGAGATAGCGGTCGATAAAGGATAAATCCGATTTTGCACAATTCGGTAGGTTCATCGGTTGCTCCGGTGAAAATTAGGGCAAGGAAACATAGGGTTAGAGGATGAGCTAAAAGCGTTTGCTGCCGGTCTGATTGAGGCTGGCTGCTACAGAGGGATTAATGAGGATGACCTGCTAATTCCAGCAATCGATCAATACCTATAGGCTCTTCGCACAAAAGTGGCGCTACGGCATAACGATGAGCATATTGCTGTGCAACTGCATCAATTTCAGATAATTCATTCGCCGCCCGCTGACGCAGTAAAGACGATTCTACCGGGGTGGCGGCAATGCTGTTATTGATCACCCAGGCCCAGGGCTCAATACCGGCTCGGCGAAGATCGTCTTGCAAATTTGCGGCTTCAAGTACCGGGGTCGTTTCGGCCAGGGTCACTATCAGCACCTTGGTTTGCTGACTGTCCTGCAATTGCCGCATTGGTGTCAGAATGGGCGTGTCAGTATCCATCTGTCGCAGCACTTCACGATGATACGCACCTGCTGCATCCAGCAATAACAGAGTATGCCCGGTTGGAGCGGTATCCATCACCACAAACTGTTTGCCCGCTTCCCGAATAATCCGTGAAAAAGCCTGGAATACCGCAATTTCTTCGGTACAAGGGGAGCGTAAATCTTCTTCCAGTAAGGCGCGGCCCTGGCTATCCAGCTTGGCTCCTTTGGTTTCAAGCACCTGTTGCCGATAACGCTCGGTTTCTTGGTGTGGATCAATGCGGCTAACCGTTAAATGCTCCAGGGAACCTTGTAGTGTTTCAGTTAAGTGCGCGGCCGGATCCGAAGTGGTCAAATGTACTGATAGTCCGCGTTGTGCCAGACTGACAGCCACCGCTGCGGCCAGCGTGGTTTTTCCAACCCCGCCTTTACCCATTAACATCACCAGGCCATGCTCATCCTTGGCTATTTCGGCAACCAAATCTTCCAGACTCGGCTTTGTAAATGCTTTGACGGGATCAACCGTTAAGTTTTTTGTTGCAGGAGAGCTGGAAAGCAGTTGCCGCAGGGCCTCGAGTCCCACCAAGTTAAAGGGTTTGAGGGGGATTTGCTCTCGCGGTAAAGCGCTTAACACATCGGGAATCGAATTAAGAGCGACTTGTTCGCGGGAGTAAATAGCCTGTGCCAAAGGATCGTTAGCTATTTCGCTTTCAGGCAAAATGGCGTTGATCAATAAATACTGGTTATGAATACCAATGGCAGCGAGCTCTGCATAGGTACGCGCCACTTCCCGTAAGGTCGATTGCTGGGCGCGTGCCACCAGCATCAGTCGGGTGCGCGTTTCATCAGTCAGCGCCGCTAAGGCAGACTTATATTGCTGGCGTTGTTTGTCCAGACCGGCCAGAGGCCCAAGGCAAGAAGCATCGCCTTTGCCTGCTTCGAGAAACTCACTCCAGGCACCGGGCAACTGTAATAAGCGTAGCGTGTGGCCTGTGGGAGCGGTATCGAAGACGATGTGTTGGTATTTGTCTGCCAATGCCGGATCGGTCAAAAATGCGGTGAATTCATCGAACGCTGCAATTTCGGTGGTGCAAGCACCTGATAATTGTTCTTCAATAGCTTTTACAACGGACTCCGGCAACACGCTTTTGACAGGGCTGACGATACGATCGCGGTAGGCTTGTGCGGCAGCTTGTGGATTGATTTCGATGGCAGCCAGACCGATTACGGAAGGGATTTCAGTGATTTGGCTGCCAATGGTAAGGTCAAATACTTGGCCCACATTCGATGCTGGATCGGTGCTGACCAGCAACACTTGACGGCCGGATTCTGCTAACTGAATGGCCGTCGCACACGCCAACGAGGTTTTACCCACGCCGCCTTTGCCGGTAAAAAACAGATAGCGTGGCGCATGGTCAAGAAATTTGCGTGTAGACATCAGAGTCATCTGCTTGAGCTGGCTTGATTTATAACGGTGCGGCGATATGAAAAATCAGCAACATTTACTGCCGCTACAACAGCCTGATGCAGGCTGCTGTTCGGTTTCAGATAGGCCAGCCCAACGCGCCAATTCGCTACGATTGGGATAACGACCGGCTAATGCCACTTCGCCATCAACCAGAATCAAAGGCAGCGATTCAGCACCTGAACGTTCCAGAAAGACTTTTACCAGCAAGTTTTCGGCAAAAATCATAGGCTGTTGAGCCAAATTGAACCGCTCGATAGTGGCACCGTTTTGTTTAGCCCAATCGACATCAACCGAAAAGCTGACTAACTGTTGATCGACTTCCACACCACAAACCCCGGTGCTACAACACAAGGCAGGGTCAAACACATGAATGATAGTCATATTAGAATTCCTTAATCATTACGGTATCAAAGTACCAATGCGATCCAGTTCAGCTTTCAAACGTTCACGATCAAGTTTCAATTCATCGAGAGGCAAAGCCAAAAATTGTGTAATGCGGTAATGCAAAATGCCATAAGCCGTTTCGAAAGCCGCTTTAATTTCTGCTTCGCTGCCTACTGCATGAGCAGGATCTTCCACGCCCCAGTGGCTGCGTAAAACCTGGCCTAAATAAGCCGGACAGGTTTCATTGGCGGCATTACCGCAAACACTGATGACAATATCAGGTGTCAACGGCAGGTCATTCCAGGATTTGCTGAAATAGCCTTCAGTTGAAATACCTTTCTCTTCGAGCAAAGCGACTGCTCGGCTGTTTAACCGACCCAGTGGTTGACTGCCTGCGCTGATGGCATGCCAGTCTTCAGGTGCCAGATGGTTGAAAGTGGCTTCGCCAATCAGCGATCGACAAGAGTTGCCGGTACAGAGAAACAAGACATTCATAGGGGTGCTTGGGTTGTCGTTGAAATGAAATTACGGCTTATCGCAACATGCAGTCACGGGGTTGTTATCAAAACAACATTCAGGCCGACCTGTGCAGCATTCCGCCATCAGATAATCGACCAGCGCTTGCATGAGCGTTAAGCGTGCTCTGTAACGTTGATAGCGACCTTCTTGAGTGACATGTACCAAACCCGAATGGGTCATCGCCTTAAGATGGAAGGACAGATTGGTTGGCGGCAATTGCAGTTCTGTGGCTATTTCGCCGGCCACCAGTCCGGTTGGCGCGTGCTTGACAAGCAACCGGAATACATCCAAACGAATGCCGGATGACAGTGATTCAAAAAGTATGGTGGCAAGTTGTTTATCCATAGAGCAATAATACAACGATTATTGAAATATAAAAACAAAAATATGGATTCCGTGCGGTAAAAACTTACGTTAATACCGCCTCACATAGACCTAATGCGCTGATTGCTTTCAACTCGACACTGCACAATTACAGTTTGGCAAACAGTTTTGCCTTGAAATAGAGAGGGTTTTGAATTTTGTTATAGGGACTGAAAAGAATACTGACCGTTAAGGCCGTTTTGAGCTAAGACAATTCAATGTCTAAGCTTTAAACCGAACACAGATTAAATTTTGATATTGCTATCCAGCACGATGGCCTGCTCATTTTGTTCTGCTTCCAACTTTTTGCGCTTATCGCATTTTTCTTTACACACACAATTTCCGGTTCCACCACAAGAACCTTTGATGGCGTTGCGCCCAAAGATTACCCCAACTGCCATAATCGCAATGACAATTAACATAAAGATAAAAGTTGCCAAAAAATAGCCCATTTAATTACCTGATTATTGAAAGTCTTAGAAAGCAAAACGAGGAGACATCATTTCGATGCCTCCTCGTTCCATGATCAGTGAATGGTCTGACCCTAACCGCCGAAATCGTCCAGCATGATATTTTCCGGATCGACACCATTAGCCAACAGCATGTTGATCACTGAAGTATTCATGATTGGAGGTCCGCACATGTAGTATTCGCAATCTTCGGGCGATGGATGGTTTTTCAGGAATTCTTCAAACAATACGTTATGAATAAAGCCTGTGTAACCTGTCCAGTTGTCTTCCGGTAATGCATCTGAAAGCGCTACATGCCATTCAAAATTATCATTTTCTTTGGCCAGCATGTCGAAATCTTCAACATAGAACATTTCGCGTTTGCTACGTGCACCATACCAGAAGGTCATTTTACGCTTGGACTTCAGTCTGCGTAATTGATCGAAGATATGCGAACGCATCGGCCGTTATCGATGGACGGTATGGCACATGAGATGACCCTGCGTTGCCAGCGTTTTGCCA
>SXGT01634171.1_pt1 | contig 11395 bp, 12 predicted proteins | sample 3176221 | NCBI WGS metagenome assembly SXGT01 (sample SAMN11356862, study PRJNA531348) | freshwater metagenome | isolation source: freshwater sample F1-120 | place: China: Fuxian Lake, Yuxi | collected 2017-12-25
AGCCGCCGGATCGACAACCAGTTGCGCGGCCGCACCGGGCGCCAAGGCGATCCTGGTAAGTCGAAATTCTATATCTGCCTTGAAGACGACCTGTTGCGGATCTTCGCCGCTGATCGCCTTGACGCGATCATGCGCGGCCTCGGCATTCAGGAAGGCGAAGCCATCGTTCACCCGTGGATGAACAAGGCGCTCGAAACCTCGCAGAAGCGCGTCGAACAGCGGAACTTCGAAATCCGCAAAAACCTCTTGAAGTACGACGACGTCATCAACGATCAGCGCAAGGCGATCTTTGAGCAGCGCATCGAATTCATGCGCACCGCCGACGTCGCTCCGATCGTGAAGGATATGCGCCACGACGTGGTCGAAAAGCTTGTCTGGCGCCACATGCCAGAGAAGGCGTATCCCGAACAGTGGAACACGCCCGAACTGATCGTTGAGGCCGAAGAGATCTTCGGCTTCCATTCGCCGGTCGATCAATGGGCCGCCGAAGAGGGCATCGCTCAGCAGGAAGTCATCGAGCGTCTGACGCGCGAAGTCGATCAAGCCTACGCGCAAAAGGCCGCCATGCTTGGGCCGGAGCGTTTGCGCGCGGTCGAAAAGCAAGTTTTGCTCAGCGTCGTCGACATGCGCTGGCGCGAGCACTTGTCGTTTTTGGATCACCTGCGCTCGGTCATCCACTTGCGCGGCTACGCCCAGCGCGATCCGCTGAACGAGTTCAAGACGGAAGCGTTCACGTTGTTCGAGCGCATGCTGCTCGATCTGCGCACCACCATCACGCGCATGTTGCTGCGCCTGCAGATCGGACAGGCCGACGAAGCGGCGCTTGCCCCGCGTGCGCCGACGCAGACGTACGAGATCCACCAAAATCCGGACACCGGCGAGAACGAGATGGCGGTTCCACGCGACGCCCCGTCGCTCGCGCCGGATGGCTTCAATCGCGACGATCCGGCGACGTGGGGTAGAGTCAGCCGCAACGCGCCGTGCCCATGCGGCTCAGGTAAGAAGTTCAAATACTGCCACGGCGCCGAAGCCGCGACGGCTTAAGCCGAAACATCAAAGCCCTCTCTTCATCAGAGAGGGCTTTTTCGTTTATCGCCGAGGCGGTGGCGGAGATGGCGGCGGCGGCGCGGGCGGCGGCGTGTTTACAAGTTCAAGAGCTTCCGCTTCGCTGAACCCACGCCGAACGCGATAGCTGAGCGCGCCGGCCTCGTCGCGGCCAAGAATTTCGATCTCCGCGCCCATCAGCGAAAGCGTCTGCGGAAATTCCGCGTCCGCTTGCGCGCGGGTCGAGCCGCTAATCTCCGTGCTCAATTCAGTCAGCGCGTTGCCATCGCCGTCGCGTTGGCGCAGCTGAAACGCGAAGCCTCGCCCCCACGACACGTGTTCGATCGCCAGCGAGAAGGGCGCGATGGCGTGTTGCGGCGCGGCTTCGTAGCCAATCGGCGTCAATTGATCGGCGACGACTGAATACACCAGCCCGCCAGCGATGCGCGAATACGGATGAATGACCCAGCCGCCGGCGCCATCGCCGCCCGCGCTGATCGGCACGAACATGTACCAGAGGCGATCAAAGGCATCGTCACTGTCGGCATCGCTCAAACATATCCGCCCGACCCGCGCCGGCCGGTGTGACCCGACATTCGTGCGCATCGTCTCCGCCGCGCAATACGCCGTCAACTCTGCGTTGGCGCGTAGCCGAACGCGGAACAGCTCGGCGCCGGCCGGAAGCGACATATCCGTTTGCGTCCCAGCCAGCGGAAACGTGGCCGCGAGCGGCGCTTGCAAGCGCACCACTTCATCAACGCGCGCCTGCTGTTCGAGAACCGTCTGGCCGAGCGCAGCGGTGCGTGTCGCGCCATCCACCGGCGTCGGCGTCACGCGCACCAACGCTGCCGCGGTATCTGTTTGTATCTGCGCCGCAGCTGGCGCGGCGAAGGCGGCAAAAGTCGCCGCAGTCAAGAGCACCGTGCGCAGCATCAATCTTGCCCGGCTAATTCAGTCACCAGCACGCGCCAATGCGTCAGCCCCTGATAAAAGCTCGGCACCGGCACGCGCTCGTTGAGGCCGTGCGCGAAGGCGTCTTGGTCCCCAATGAATACTGCGCCAACGCCATAGGTCGGAATGCCCGCGGCGCGGAAGAATAAGCCGTCAGTCGCGCCAGCGGACATGAAGGGCGTGATCGTCGCGCCTGGATGCACGCTATGCACAGCGCGCGTCGCCGCTTGCATCACATCCGCGCGCAGCGGTGAAGCGTCGCTGAAATTCGCCGGTCCCAATGGCGCGACTTCGACATTGCCGCCTGCGATCGCACGCAATTCAGCGAGCACGTCCGCCACCGGAACGCCCGGAAACACCCGACAATTCACCGTCGCGCTCGCGCTCTGCGGCAGCGCGTTCTCGGCGTGGCCGGCGGACAGCATGGTTGCGACACAGGTCGTTCGCATCATTGTCGATATGCCAGGGTTCCGCGCGAGCGTGCGCGCGGCGACGCGATCTCCGGGGTTTTCAACGAAGCGCCGCATCGCCTGCGCTTCGGCGCCGCTTAGGGAAGCGGCCGCGCTGCGAAAGCTCTCGATCGTGGTCGCGTTCCACATCACCGGAAACTGAAACGCACGCAGTCGCGTCAGCGCATCGGAGAGTTCGTAGATGGCGTTGTCGGCGCGTGGGACGGAAGAATGGCCGCCCGGATTGCGCGCTGTGAGGGTGAAGCTGGCGTAGGTCTTCTCTGCAGTTTGTAGGCCGAAACTGACACCGCGCCCTTGCGCATTGAGTTCGCCGCCGCCGGCATCGGAATTCAGAGCGAACTCCGCTTCGCCAAGCAGCGCGCGATGTTCCGCCAGCAAAGCTTGCGTTGTTGCGCCGGTGGTCTCTTCATCGCCCGAAAACCAGATGATGAGATCGCGCGTCGGCGTGAAGCCCTCGGCGCGTAGTGTCAAGAACGTCGACGTGAGATGGGCGACGCCAGCCTTGTTATCGAGCGAGCCGCGCCCGAAGAAGAAGCCGTTCTCTTCCACCATTGTGAACGGATCGCGCTCCCAATCGGCGCGCAGGGCAGGCACGACATCCATGTGCGCCAGCAGCAAAATCGGCCGCCCGCCTGAACCGTCGCCGCGATAACGCACCAGGAGGCCCGCTGTGTCGCCAGCGCTGATCAGGTGAATGTCGTCAGCCGCGAACCCGCCGGCGCGAAATTCCTCGGCGAGGTAATTTGCCATCGCAATGTTCTGTGCGCCGGTCGAGGTGTCGATTTCGACGATTCGCTCATAGATCGCGCGCGCCTGCGTGCGTTGGGCCTCGCTCGGCGCTTGCCCCGCAGCGTTGGTTGCGAGGCAAAACACCAGCGCGCCAAGTAGGCGCCCAAACCAGTCACCAAGCATGATTTCCCCCGGTCGTTTCGCTCATGCTGGGCGGCGGTTAGCGCTTTGGCAAGAGATTGGGCGCAGGGCTAGGGCATGTCGCTCGCGCATGCGCCCGCCGCTCACGCCGCCGCGCCTTCGCTGGCGCGTTGGGAGCCGCTGGCGGCTGCCTTGTGCCTCGCACAATTCAGCGAACCGTTCTTCGCCGCCGTCGCGCAAAGCCAGGGCGCGGCCGAGCCGCCGGGTTATGCGCGTCTCGCCTTCATCCCGGTGTACGCGTTCCTCGCCTGGACCATCTGGCGCGATCGCGCGCGCGCTTTGAGCGCCGTCGCCGCAGTGCCGCTGCTGATGGGCTTGCTCGGGCTTTGCTTTGCCTCAACGCTCTGGTCGATCGATAGCGGCGCCACGCTTCGCCGCTCCGTCTGGCTCGCGCTCAACATGGGCTTCGGCCTCTATCTCGCGTGGCGCTATGATTGGAAAGCGCTGCTCAACGTCCTCGCCGCCAGCTTCGTCGTGCTCATCGCCGGCTCGTTTCTGCTCGGCGCCTTTGCGCCCAGCATCGGCCGCATGAGTTTCGAACACCCTGGCGCGTGGTCCGGCTTGTGGACTCACAAAAACACGCTCGGCGGCATCATGGCGCTTGGCGTTGCGATCGGCGCCGGCGCCGCCATCGTTACGCCGGACCGACGCAAGCTTTGGATCATGGTCAGCATCGCGGCCTTCGCCTTGGTGCTGCTCTCGACTTCAAAAACCGCCTTGCTCGCTTCGATGCTCGGGCTCGGCGTCATCGGTTTTTGCATGATGATCCGCCAGGGCCCGCTCGCCGCCACGCTTGCCGCGAGCGCCGTGCTGGTTGTTGTCATCGCCGGCGCAGGTATCATCACGCTCGCGCCCGACATCATCGTCGCCGCGCTTGGCCGCGACCTCACGCTCACGGGCCGCACCGACATTTGGGAAGCCTCCGCACGCTTCGTCGAAGCTTCGCCCTGGCTCGGCTACGGCTATTACGCCTTCTGGCTGCCGGATAACGGCCCCGCCTATTGGGTGCGCGAAGCGGTGATGTGGGAAGTGTCGTCCGCGCACTCGAGTTGGCTCGAAACCGCGCTCGGTCTCGGCCGTCTCGGTGTGGCGCTCTTTGCACTCCAACTCATCGCCACATCATTGCGCGGCGCTTCTGCAACGATGCGCGCCGATGCCGGCCTCTGGGCGCCGGCGTTCTTGGCGACGGTCGCGCTCTACACGCTGAGCGAAAGTCACGCGCTGCAGGCCAATAATCTCTTCTGGACCATTTATGTTGCCGTCGCCGCGCGACTCGCGCTCGATGCCCGGGCGAGAAAGCACTCATGACCGCGAGACTGATCCTCGGCGTCGATCCTGGCCTCAATCGGTGCGGTTGGGGGCTGGTGTTGAGTGAAGGCTCGCGCCTCTCTCACATCGCGCACGGCGTGATCAAGCCATCGCCGCAACAGCAACTCGCATCGCGTCTGCATGACGTGTTCGAGGGCATTTGCGCGGTCATCGAGAAATACAATCCGCACGAAGCGGCGGTGGAGGAGACGTTCGTCAATTCCAACGCACGGGCCGCACTTATCCTTGGTCAAGCGCGCGGTGTTGCGCTCGCCGCCGCCGCGCGGCGCGGGCTCGAAGTCGCCGAATACGCGCCCACAACGATCAAGAAAGCCGTCGTCGGCTCTGGCGGCGCCGACAAAACCCAGATTGCTTTCATGGTGCGGCGTCTGTTGCCCACGGCGGGCGATGTCACCGCCGACGCCGCTGATGCGCTTGGCGTTGCGCTTTGTCACGCGGCGCATGGCGGCTTCCGTCAGCGCGCTGGCGCTTAAACGCGGGTCACCAATCCGTACGCGATCAGATTCGCCACCAGCGCATCCGGCTTCTCGGCCTTGATGTCGGCGAGCGTAAAGGCATCCCCGCCGAGCGCCAGTTCGACGCTCTCTTTGGCTGCGCCGTCAAAGCTGATCTCGCCGCCCGGGCAGATCACCACCACCGTGTCGCCATCTTCAGCGATACGGAACGGCGCGCGAGCGCGCGCTTGAAAGCGTTCGCCGGCAAGTAGGGGACGGCTGGCTTCGAGCACGGTGCCGCGATTATCGGCGCCGCGTGAGCGTATGAAAGTGTCGGTCATCAGATCCAGCGCCGGATCGAGTTGGATGTCGCGCGCCAAAGCTTCCGCCAGTTTCGCCAGATGCGCCCGCGCCGCTGTGCGGTCGAAACCGCGTTGCGCAAATCCCGCTGGCAAGCTGCGTCGCAGCTCCGGCGAACGCAGCGCCACCTCAGACACCGCCTCAAGCATGAGGTCGGCCCATGTTCGCGTGATCAGACCGACAGTGACGTGCAGCGAAGCGGCATCGCCCGACGTGCGTGCATCATGCATCAGTCCACGCGGCACATATGCGCAATCGCCCGCTTTCAGCAGAAACTCCTGCCGCAACTCACCCGGCTGGTGCTTGCTGTGCTCGAAGCCCTCGCCGCGATACGGCGTATCGACAGGTTTGTCGTAGAGCCGCCATGCCTTCTCGCCCTCGATCTGAATCACCAGCACGTCGTGATTGTCGTAGTGCGTGCGAAAGCCCTGTGCGCTTGGCGGTGTCAGATAGATGTTGGTCTGCACATGTGATGAGAACACATGCTCCAGCCCACGACACAGCCGCGCCAGCGCCGGATCAAATTGATGCGCTTGATTCAGAATGATGGTGGCGCCGCGGCGATGCAGATCGGCAACGGCGCCGCGGTCGATGAAGTCAGCCGCGTCGATATATTGCGAGCTGTCCGTCTCGTGCGACGCATCGGCCAGCGAAAGCTGGCCCTCCTTCAAATCGAGGCACGTAACGGCTCGGTCCACCGCTTCAATCGAGATCAGGCCCGCAAAGCGATTTGGGTCGTTGTGATGAACGACCAGCGCCTCGCGCTCATAGATGCGCGCAAAAAAATCCGCGACCCGCTCGGCGCCGATAACGTAACCGAGCGGGTCGTCCAGCCAAGGCTCGGACATGTGTTGTAGCTCTTACCAGTTGCGGCGCGGGCCACGGCCATAGCTGGCCCGGTCCGCGTAGGAGCCGCTGTCGCCATCGGTGCGGCCGGTCGGCGAGGAGCGCGTGGCGCCGCGGCCGTTGCCGCCATTGTCGGCGTTGCCGCCTGAATCGGTGTCGGTCAGGCCTGTGCGTGCGCGCCCACCGCCGCGACCATTGCCAACTGGGTCACTCGGATCGTTGTCGGTGACGCCGGTGACGCGGGCGCCGCCGCGGCCGTTGCCGGCCCGATCAGTCGGGTCGCTGTCGGTAATGCCGGTGCCGCCGCCGCCGCGGCCATAGCCGGCCCGATCAGTCGGGTCGCTGTCAGTAATGCCGGTGCCGCCGCCGCCGCGGCCATAGCCGGCGCGGTCGGAGCCGCCGCCCGTATCGCTATCGGTCAAGCCTGTGCGGCCGTAACCGGCGCGGTCAGCGTAGCTGCCTGAATCGGAGTCCGTGCGGCCAGTGTAATTCTGTGCTGCGGCTTCGCCGGTGATCAGCGCGCCGGCGCCCCCGGCTAGGGCTGCCGCCCCCGCGACCCGACCCAAAAATGACCGCCGATTGAGACGCTTTTTATCCGACATGCAGCCCCTCCCGCACGAGCCGGCGTCTGCAAGCCGGCCGCAAAGTACATCCCTCGCAGAATCGATATCATGCGTTGTCGCGCTCGACACGCGCGAACGTCTCGCAAAAAGGGCTTCCGCCCCTGTTTCGGCCCTTCACCGAATCCGATGATGGTGGCGCCGGAGCAGAAGGCATGATCGGTTCACTAAACGGCACGGTTGCAGCGGTGGCCGAGGAAACGGCGCTGATCGAGGTCGGCGGCGTTGGCTACGTCGTTCAAGCCGGCGCCCGAACGCTTTCCCGGCTTTCTATCGGCGCGTCGGTGAAGCTCTTTATTGAAACCCACGTCCGTGAAGACGCGATCCGGCTTTTCGGTTTCACGGGTGAAGAGGAGCGCGCCTGGTTTGCGCATCTGCAAACCATTCCCGGCGTCGGCGCTAAGGTGGCGCTGGGTATCCTGGACGCGATGCCGCCCGAAGTGTTGATCGACGCTATCGCGTTGCAGGATAAGGCCGCGTTCGCGCGCGCCAACGGTGTGGGCCCGAAGCTTGCCGCGCGCCTCGCTACTGAACTCGCCGCCAAGCAGGGGCCCAAGGGTTTCATCGGCGCGAATGCCGGCGCCGCGCGAGCAGTCGGTGCAGCGCCGTCGGTCAGCGGTGCGCGCGCCGAAGCGGTGTCGGCGCTGGTCAATCTCGGCATTGATCAATCCAGCGCCGCGCGGGCGGTCGCCAGCGCCGCCAAACAATTTGAAGCTGACGCGCCAGCGCCCGAACTCATCCGCGCTGCACTAAAGGAGGTCAGTCGCTAACCAATATCAAGGATCTCTGCATCCGCGCCTGCGACGCGCACGGAGTCACCAACGCTCCGCCCCATCAGCGCACGCGCTAGCGGCGACACGTAGCTCAACGTGCCGCGCTCGGGATCGGCCTCATCTTCGCCGACGATGCGAAATGTCTGCCGGCGGCCATCGTCGCGTTCGATGGACACGCGCGAACCAAATCGCACAATCTCGTTGTCGTCCGGCGGCGGCGTCAGCTGCGCGCTACCCCGGCGCGCCGTCCAATAACGTAAATCGCGGCCAATGCGCGCCCGCGTGGCCCGATCATCGGCTTTTGTCTGCGCGAGCGCAGCGGTGAGCTGTGCGACCTCCGCTTCGATCGCGGCTAGGCCCTCGGCCGTCACCAAATTCGGCGCCGATGAAACCGGCCGTTCCGGCAGGTCCTCGACGGCGTCATCGTCTTCTTTCACAAAAGCGCGGCTCATGGCTTTCAAGCTAAGCCTCGTTTCGCGCGCGGCAAGTGTAAGGATCGCGCCTCGGCCGCCGTCTAAGCTGAGTGTGAAGGGGAGAGGCGCGTGAGCGAGGAGCGGTTCAATGTTTGGATTCACGCCCATTTGGGTGTCCTACACCGCATCGCGCGCGCCTTCGCGACGGGGGCTGATCGCCAAGATTTGCTGCAGGAATTACTGCTCTCACTCTGGCGCGCCGCACCCGCGTTTCGCGGTGAAAGCGCCGAGACGACCTTCATCTACCGCGTCGCGCACAATCGCGCTCTGACTTGGCGGCGCGGTGAAAGCCAGCGCCGCAAGCGCCAGGCGGATTATGAGCGCCTTTATGTCGAGGAAGGCGCCGCCGAAGATCCGCTGTTGAACCGCCTCTACGACGCGATCCGCCAACTGCCGCCGCTCGACCGTTCGCTCACGCTGCTCTCGCTCGAGGGTCAGAGCTACGCCGAAATCGCCGCGATACACGGCCTCAGCGAAAGCAATGTCGGCGCCCGCCTGACCCGCGCCCGCACCAAACTCGCGCAATTGATGGAGACTGAAGATGGACTATGAAGCGTTGCAGACCGCTTGGCGCGCCGCTGGCAATGATCCCGGCGAAGCCGCGCGCGGGTACATTCTGGCCGAAGCGCGCGCCACGCTCGCACGTCGCCGCGCGCATTTGCGCGGTGTGCTGGCGTTCGCTGCCGTGATGCTCGCCATTCCGCTTGCACTCATGGGCTTCAATATCGTCACCGGCCAAAGTGATTTTATCAACTTGCGCCGCGAGTGGGGCCTGATCCCGTTTGCGCTCATTCCTGTTGTTGCGCTGATCTTGATCGCGCGGCGGGGCGCGCATCGAGATGCACCTACCGGCGCGTTGTTGGAAAGCTTCCGCGCGCTGCGCGAGGATAATGCGGCTGCCCAAGCGCGGATCGTCATCATCGGCGGCGCTATGCTTCTATTCGCGCCGCTGCTCTACGTGCTGCTCAACCAGCTTGTTTCCGTTGGCAAAATGGCGCCGCACGAAATGCAATCGGCGGGCCTGGTCTTGGGTGGCGCGCTGGCGCTATCGGCGCTCTGGATGGCGGTGAAATTCGTCACTCAACTCGTCCCCGAACGGCGCCAGCTCGACTCGCTCATCGGCCAGTACGAGGCGCACATCGGATCGTAACCTTGGCGTGCTAGGCAAGGACGAAGCCTTAATCCAAGGCTAGCGGCGCGCGAAATGATGGCTAAGCTGAGCTTAACGCGCAGGGGACATCCAGAATGGCTGTGAAGAAAAAGGCCGCGAAGAAGGCCACGAAAAAGACCGCGAAGAAAGCCGCCAAGCCGCTGGCTGTGAAGGTGCGCAACCGGCGCGACGTGTTCAATCACTTCTTCAGAATCGTCGAAGCTGAGTTTGATCAGCCAAAGCTCGATGGTTCGGGCGTCATTAAGAACGTGAAGCGCTTGGTGTTCGAGCGCGGTGATAGCGCCGCCGCCCTCGTTCACGTCACCGATCGTGACGTCGTCGTCCTAACCGAACAATTCCGCTTCCCGACCTTCGACAAAGGCCCGGGCGTCATCGTCGAGGCGATGGCCGGCTCGATGGAGAAGGGCGAGTCAGGCGAAAGCTGCATCCGCCGCGAAATGCTGGAAGAGATCGGCTACAAAGCCCGCACGTTGGAGAAGATCGCACACTTTTATGTGTCGCCGGGCGGCACGAGCGAGCGCATCTTTCTCTATTACGCCCCCGTGACCAGCGCCGACCTTGTCAATGCGGACGCGTCGGGCGTAGCGCATGAACATGAAGACATCCGCCGTTTTGAAGTGCCAACCAAGCGCTTCATCGAAGATGCGCTGAACGGGCGCGTGCTCGACGCCAAAACCTTGATCGCGGGTCTTTGGCTCGCCGGCAGAGCGCCGGCGAAAGCGAAGGCGACAGCCAAGTCAACGCCAAAGGCCAAAGCAAAGGCCAAGCCGAAGAAAAAGCGCTAGGCCTTTTTCTCTGCTGCGATCTGCTGCTGCAGCACGCTGCGTGGAATTGGGCGCTCGCCCCAGAACGAATTCGCGCCGTGGCGCTTCTCGAAGCTGTCCACGAGCGGCGCCACGTCGTGCCAGTCCTGCTCTTGCTTTTGCCCGCGCGGCGCCTGCACGGCGAAGCGGCCAAGGCCAAGGCTATTCGGATCGACCCAATCTTGTAATTCGCTGATGAAGGCGCGGCGCGCGCTGAAGATATTTTTCGCCGCCTCGTCTGCGCCGCTGTCATCGATGTTTTCCGAGCGACGCAATTCCTCGTGCGCAAGCATCAGCGTGTCGAGGATTGGATCGCGAAATCCTTTCATGGCGCTGGGCCGATCGCGGAAGGATGGCCAATCGAGGTCGCGGCTGTGGTTGGGGAAATAGAGCCGGCCCGTATCCACCAGAGCGGAAAGTCGCGCCATCAAATCGCTCGCGGCCTTTGGGTCGATGGGCTGGCCGGGCGGCTTGCTGCCAAACATCACGTTAGCTTCGGACATCGCTTCATTCGACATCCGCGCCCAGACCAAAAGCTCCGCCAGCACGGCTGAGCGCATCTGGTTACGCTCAAGTTTGCGCATCTCTTCGGCGGCGTCGCGCTCGCGCCGCGCCTGCGCCAGCGCCGTGCGGCTCGCCCACGTGACGAAGCTCAGGAACAAGCTTGTGAAGAACAACCCAAGCGTGATCCAGTGGCTCACCTCCAGCACACCCAGAAGGTCTTGAATTGGCTGCATGCTCGGCCCCCCACACGATGCGTCACTCTAACACTCGGTTTGACAGACGCTCAAATCCCGAAAGCGGATCATTGAGCGCGGCGGCGCCCATGCTTATCCACAGGCCGCTGGAACGATTTAGGAACCCCGAATCTGCTACAGAGGCTCATGGCTGATCCTGCAGAACGCATCACCACGCCTGAGCGCATGCCCGGGGAGGGCGCCGACCGGGCGCTCCGTCCGCAGGGTTTTGACGAATTCGTCGGCCAGCCTGTGGCCAAGGCCAATCTCAAGGTCTTCGTCGAAGCCGCCCGCGCGCGGGGCGAAGCCATGGACCACACGTTGCTGTTCGGCCCGCCTGGCCTTGGCAAAACCACGCTCGCCCAAATCATCGCGCGCGAACTCGGCGTTGGCTTTCGCGCCACCAGCGGCCCCGTCATTGCGCGCGCCGGCGATCTTGCAGCTTTGCTCACCA
>SXGT01070876.1_pt1 | contig 11392 bp, 8 predicted proteins | sample 3176221 | NCBI WGS metagenome assembly SXGT01 (sample SAMN11356862, study PRJNA531348) | freshwater metagenome | isolation source: freshwater sample F1-120 | place: China: Fuxian Lake, Yuxi | collected 2017-12-25
CACGACGTCGCCGCGCGCCTGCAGCGCCGCGACGATGCGCAGCTTCTGCGCCGGCTGCACCCGCGCGAACACGGCGATGCGGTCGAGCCGCGCCTGCAGCGCCGCGTCGTCCAGCGCCGCCAGTTCCTGGCCGTCGACCGCCTCGTCGCCGGGCCGCGCGATGCCGATCGCCTGCGCGATCGCGAGGCCGGTGCGGCGATGGTCGCCGGTCACCATCACCGTGCGCACACCGGCGGCACGGCAGCGCGCCACGGCGTCGGGCACTTCGTCGCGCGGTGGATCGATCTGGCCGACGAAGCCGAGCAGCTCGAGTTCGCGCACGCCGGCGAACCCGGCGTCCGGCTGCAACCGCGCGCCCGCGACCCGCGCCACCGCCAGCACCCGCAGCGCCTGCGCGGTCAGTCCGTCGACCAGGGCCGCAAATCGCGCCAGGCTCGCCGCGTCGCACGGCTGCGTCGTGCCGCCGCGGTGCCAGGCCGTGCAGCGTGGCAGCACGCTCTCCGGCGCCCCCTTGACCACGACGAATGCGCCGCCGAGGCCGTTGTGCTCGGTCGCCATCATCTTCGCGTCGGCGTCGAACGGCAGTTCGGCGGTGCGCGGCCAGCGCGCACGTTCGTCGCCGGGCACGAAGCCGGCCTTCTGCGCCACCGCGACCAGCGCCACCTCGGTCGGATCGCCGAGCGTACGCCACGTCGCGCCGTTCGCGTCCGGCGGCTGCAACTCGGCGTCGTTGCACAACAGCAGCGCGCGCAGCAGGTCGTCGAGCGCGGCATCGTCGCCGGCGCGCACGTTCTGCCCGGCCATCGCCAGCGTGCCGCGCGGGGCGTAGCCGACGCCGGCCACGGCGACGCGGCGGCCGTCGGCGAGCACGACGGTCGTGACCGTCATCTCGTTGCGGGTCAACGTGCCGGTCTTGTCGGTGCAGACCACGGTCGTCGAACCGAGCGTCTCGACCGCCGACAACCGCCGCACGATCGCGCGCCGCTTCGCCATGCGCTGCACGCCGACGGCCAGCGCGATCGTCATCGCCACCGGCAGCCCTTCGGGCACGAGGCCGACGATCTGGCTGATGCCGATCATCAGGATCTCGTGCATCGGCACCGCGCGCAGGAGACCGACCGCGACCACCAGCACGAACAACCCGCCGGCGAACGCGATGACGACGCGGCCGAGGCGGGCGATGCGGCGTTCGAGCGGCGTCGCGGCTTCGCCGCCGGTCGCGAGCCGTGCGATGTCACCGATCTCCGTCCCCGCCCCGGTGGCGACGACGAGGGCGCGAGCGCGGCCGGCGGCCACGTAGGTGCCGGCGAACACCATCGACGTGCGATCGGCGAGCACGGCGTCCGCGGCGACCGGCTCGCAGCCCTTGCCGACCGGCACGCTCTCGCCGGTCAGCGCCGCCTCCGCCGCCCGCAACGACGCCGCCGCGCTCACACGCGCATCCGCTGCCACGGCATCCCCCGCGGCCAGCACCAGCACGTCGCCCGGCACCACCGCGGCCGCCGCCACGACCTGTTCCTGGCCGTCGCGCACGACGCGCGCACTGCGGCCCTGCAGCTTGCGCAGCGCCCGCAGCGACGCTTCGGCCCGCCCTTCCTGCACGGCGCCGACCACGGCGTTCAGCACGACGACGACGGCGATGACGACCGCGTCGGCGCGTTCACCGATCGCCAGCGCGACCAGGGCGGCGACCAGCAGCAGGAACACCAGCGGGCTCCGGAACGGCCGCAGCAGCACGCGGAACGTCGACGGCGGCGCCGCGTCCGGCAGCGCGTTCGCACCGTGCGCCTGCAACCGTGCTGTGGCCACTACCGCGGTCAGCCCGCGCTCCAGATCGACGCCGAGCTGGGCGGCGACATCGGCGACGGTGCGGGCGTGAGGGCCGGGGCGATCCACCAAGCGGACCATAGCGCGAGCGCCGGCCGCGGCCTCTGCGCAACAGGGCGACCGCGACTACGACCCACCCACCGGATAGCGCCAACTGGTGAAGGCGCCTTCGCCGCTCAGCAGCACGTGCAGCTGCGGATCGGCGAGCACCGCGTCGACCGTCGTCGGCGCGCCGTCGAGTTCCATCGTGCGCGCCACCAGCCGGATGCCGTGGCTGTAGTCGACGTGGCCGAACGTGTGCACCTTCGACAGCGGCTGGATCGGTACGCCACTCGGCTGGTGCCAGCCATAGATGCAGACGCGGCCGGGCCAGCTGGCGATCCGCGCCGAGGCGACGACGTCCTTCTTGATGCCGGCGACCAGCAGCGACTGCGGCGCCCCACCGCGCTGCGTCTCGATCTGCAGGTGGTGCTGGTGGAACAGGTCGAGCGACAGGATGTCGTAGGTCGCCGGCGAGTACGGGAACGGCGCCAGCTGCAGCGGCGCCGCCGCCCAGATGCGATCGACCATGCGCGCGGTCGGCAGCACGCAGTCGAGCCGATCGGCGAGCTGCTGCGCCAGCGTCGGCGTCATCGGCATGCGGAACCAGTCCGTGTCGGCGCCGACGCCCACGTAGTCGGGCGTGCACCAGAACGTCGCCGTGTGCGGTACCCCCTGCACCGTCGCCTGCACCACGATCGGCACCAGCGTGCGCAGGAACGTCGGCACGTTGCCGGCGGCGAACTCGTGCCACAACAGCTGCTCGCGCGCCGCCAGCGACAGGCCGGCGAGCAGCGGACGCAGCTGGCTGCCGGTGCGCGCGTTCGCGGCCCGCGACGGCAGTTCGAGCCGGGGCGGAAACTGGGCCGGGGCCGTGGCGCACGCGGACAACAGGACGAGGGCGGAGGCGCGCAGCATGGCGATGCCGACTGTAGCCGCGCGCTGCGCCGCCGTGCTGCACCGGATCGGCGCCGGAAGTTCGCGGTGGCAACCACCGTCTGCTGCCGCTCGCAGCGCGGCGACGCTACGCTGCCGACCTCGCACCCGAAGGAAGTCGATGCACAGCGCCCGCCCCGTCCCGTTCCTGCTCGTCGCTCTCGCGTCCTTCGCCCCGCTCGCCGCACCACTGGCCGCGCAGGAAGAACCGGCGACGATCGCACTCAGCGGCCGCGTCGTCGACGGCGTCGGCAAGCCGATCGCCGGAGCGGCGGTGGCCTTCGCGCCGGTGACGAAGCTGACGACGGCCCAGCTGCTCGCCAAGCCCGAGGTGCGCACCGGCGACGACGGGCGCTTCGTGCTACGGGCACCGACGCTGCCGAGCGGCGAACCCGGCGACCAGCCGGTGCTGCTGATCGCCGCCAAGGGGTTCGCTGCGGTGCAGCCGCCGATACGCTGGCAGTTCCCGAAGGCCCGCGGTGCGGTGCCGGCTGCCAGCCGCAGCGAGCCGGTGCCGCGCCTCGACACCGACCTCGGCGACCTCACGCTGCCCGACGGCACGCGCCTGTTCGGCCGCGTGCGCGATGCCGAGGGCAAGGGCGTCGCCGAATGCGTGGTCATGCTGCGCGACCTGTTCGACGGCCAGTACACGCTGCGCGGGCCGCAGTCGAACGTGTTCTGCCGCGCGGTCACCGACAAGAGCGGCATCTTCGAACTGCCGTGCGGGCTCGCCGTCGGCGCGTCGGTCGAGTTCACCGCGAAGGGCCTCCATCGCGCCAGGCTGCCGGCGGTCGCCGCCGGCGCGCCGCTCGAGGTCACGCTGCAGCCGGGCGGCCGCATCGCCGGCCGCGTCGTCGACGACAAGGGTGGCCTCGTCGCCGGTGCCTCGGTGTGGGCCACCTACGAACGCCGCGGCAACACGACGACGGTGCGCAGCAACGACGACGGCACGTTCGAGCTGTGGACCGAGCAACCGGGCCGCTTCCGCGTGCACGCGCGCATGCCGGCGGCGAAGGACAAGAAGCCGGGCCGCACCCCGCTGCCGACCACGCACTCGACCCTGCAGGACGGGCCGGTGCCGAACCTCGAACTGGTGCTGACGCGCACAGCGCCCCCCGAGGCGACGGCCACGACCACGACCACGACCACGACGCTGACCGTGCAGGCGTTCGCCAAGGGCACCAAGGAACCGGTTCCCGGCATCCGCGCGGTCGCGATCTGGCAGGAGTTCGCGCTGCGCAACGAGGCCTACCTCGACTCCCTCGCCGACCACTACCTGCGCGACACCGCGGCCAGCGAGGACCACAAGGCAGAGGTGCGGGGTCCGAACGAAGGCGAGAGCCAGACCGGCGTCGTCTTCGTGCGGGCGCCGGGCTTCGCCCCCACCGCGCTGCGCGACGTGACCTGGCCCGAAGCCGAGGCGATCCCCACCACGAAGCCGTTCGTCGTCGAGCTGCCGCGCGAAGCGACGGTGACTGGCCGTGTGCTCGACGCAGGCACGGGCGAACCGATCGCCGGCGCCAAGGTGTTCGCGCAGCGCCGCCAGGATCCGCGCCAGGGTCGATTCGGCGACGAGACGGTGCCGACCACCGCCGTCGAGACCGGCGCCGACGGCGCCTACCGTCTCGGCCAGCTCGGCGAAGGCGACTTCGTGCTGCGCGTGCTGCACGGCAAACGCCCGCGCCCGAGTCCGGTCGAGTTCACGCTCGCCGCCGAGGAACAGAAGCAAGGCCTCGACGTCAAGCTCGCCGCCGGCGCCCGCGTCGGCGGCCGCGTCACCGGCCTCGAGCTGCCGGCCGGCAGCAAGGTGTTCCTGCATCCGATCACGGCGCCGCGTTTCGGCTCGAACACGTCGTGGAGCAGCGGTGGCATGGCGGTGCCGAAGGAGCGCACCGATGTCGCCAGCGACGGCACGTTCGCGATCGACGGCGTGGCCCTCGCCACCTACTTCCTGGTGCTCGAACTGCCGCGGCCACCGCGCGGCGGCAGCCCGCTGTTCGTACCGATCGAGCCGCTGCGCGTGCGCGCCGATGGCATCGCGCGCGACTTCGACCTCGGCGCCGATCGCCCCGGGCGCATCCGCGGCACGCTGCGCTATCCGCGTGCTCTGCCCGAGGGCCTGGTGCCGGTCGTCGTCGCCCTGCCGATCGACGACCAGCACGACCACCCCGTTTTCTACTCGCAGTTCCAGCACGACGGCCCGCGCGCGCTGGTCGCGGTCGACGGCACCTTCGAACTGCCGGTCGGCAGCGGCCCGCACCGGCTGCACGTCGTCGACGCCGCGACCGGCGTGCTGCTGGCGACCCCGAAGGAGCGCCTCGAAGTGGTTGCGAACGGCGAGCTCGCGCAGGACGTCGCGGTGCCGCTGACCGAGGTCACGGTGACGCTGACGCCGCCGGCCGACGCGGGGCCGTTCGTGTGGGTCGATCGCCTCGAGATCCGCCACCAGCCGCCGCAGCCCGGTGCCGGCAACGTGGTCTTCGGCAACGACGAGTACGACCGCGGCGGCGGCGTGCCGGTCGCCCCGGGCCAGACGACGGTGCGCTTGTGGCTGCCGGAGGGCAAGGTGACGTTGCTGGCGCGCGGCAGCAGCGCGCAGTTGTCCGTCGAACGCAACCAGCGCGGCAACGAAGCACCACTCGGCCGCGTCGAGTTCGACCTCGGCGCCGACGAGAAGGCACCGAAGGCGGTGACCATCGAAGTCGCGGCGCCGCCGAAGATCGAGGAGAACGAGGCCCAACCGGTGGACGCGACGAAGGGGCGCTGAGCCAGCAGCTGGCCAGCCCATCGCCGCATTGGCAGCCGCAGCCCACGTCCGTAGGTTTCCGGGCATGCCGAAGCCCGTCCTGTCCTCGCTGCCGGCTCTGCTGCTGCTCGGCGCCACGGCGGCCAGCCAAGAGGCGACGCCGATCCAGGCCGCGGTGCACGAGCCGCTCGAGCTGATGTGCGTCGCCGCGCGCCTCGCCGGCTTCGAGGAGTACCAGCAGCACCGCTCCGATCCGGCCTACGGCCGCGCCGCCGCGGTCCACTTCGCCAGCGGCGCCGAGCACGCGCTGGTGCAGCAGCTGAAGCAGCTGCGCAGCAAGTACGGCATCGCCTACGACGCCGTCGCCAGCCTCGCGGTGCACCTCGGCCCACTGCCCGAGCTCGCCCCGCGCACGCCGCTGCAGCCGTTGCCGGCGATGCTCGACGCGCGTTGGCGCGACGTCGACCGGGCGGCGTTCGTCGCCACGCTGCGCGACTTCGCGGTCGAAACCAAGGCAGCGGAGTTCTTCGCCGCGCACCGCGAGCTCTACCGCAAGGCGGAGGTGCGCCTCGCCGCACGCCTCGGCGAGAGCAAGGCGCGGCCGTGGTTCGACGCGTTCTTCGGTGGCCGCGCCGGCGCCAGCTGCACCGTGCACGTCGGCCTGCTGTGCGGCGGCCACAACTACGGCGTCAGCGTGCAGCACGCCGACGGCACGCCCGACGAACTGCGCCCGGTGTTCGGCTGCTGGCGCTTCGACCGCGACGGCGTGCCCGAGTTCGGCAAGGAGATGCTGCCGCTGTTCGTGCACGAACTCTGCCACAGCTACACCAACCCGATCGTCGAACGCCATCTCGGCCGCCTGCACGAAGCCGGCGAGCGTTTGTTCGCGGCGAAGGCGACGGCGATGCGGCGGCAGGCCTACGGCAACGGCCGCACGGTGCTGTGCGAGACGTTCGTGCGCGCCTGCGTGATCCGCTGCGTCGCCGACACCGAAGGCGAAGCCGCCGGCAGGAAGCAGATCGCCGCCGAGCGCCGCGACCACTTCGTCTGGGCCGGCGAACTGGCCGAGCTGCTGCGCGAGTTCCAGGCCGACCGCACCAAGTACCCGACCTTCGACGCGTTCGTGCCGCGCATCGCCGAAGCGCTCGACGCGATCGCGGCGAAACTCGACGTCGCCGTGACGCCGGGGCCGAAGCTGCTGTCGGCCACACCCGCTCTCGGCGCCGAAGACGTCGACCCGGCGACGACGCAGCTGGTGTTCACGTTCGACCGGCCGATGCGCGACCAGTCGTGGTCGGTGGTCGGCGCGCACGACGACACGCCGAAGGTCACCGGCTCGCCGTCCTACGACGCCGAACGCAAGGTGCTCGTGGTGCCGGTGGCGCTCGAGCCCGGACGCAGCTACCGCTTCGCGCTGAACAGCGCCGACAAGCAGGGCTTCGTCAGTTCCGACGGTGTGCCGCTGGCGCCGGTCGCGGTGACGTTCCGCACGCGCGCGAAGTCCTGAACGCTCCTGCATCCCGAACCCCACCGCCGACGAGGGCGGCGCGAACTCATGCGTCTCCGCCCCTCCGCCCTGTTGCTCCTGCTGCCGGTCCTCGCCGGCCTTCCCACCCTCCCGCAGCCGACGCCGGCCCCGCGCGTCGACACGCCGATCCTCGAGTTCGTGCGCGACCGCGCCGCCGCGACCGCCGACGACTTCCAGCGCTTCGTCGTGCACCGCGGCGACGTGGTGCGCTGAACCGAGCGCTCAGCCCTTCTTCTTGCCGGCGAGCGCGGCCCCGAGGCAGCCGCACCGGCCTCCGACCAGCATCGTCACCACCGGCCAGAACACCACTTGCGGCATCGACAGGAACATCGCCTTGTCCATGCCCTCCGGCAGCCGGAAGTTCGGCGGCAGCTTCTCGTAGTGCGTCTCCCAGTTCTTGGCGACGGCGACGAAGGTGATGGCGACGACCGGCAGGCGCGCGAGCAGCGCATAGACCAGCAACGTCGCCGACAGACGCGGCCATGCGGTCAGCGCCACCAGGAACGTCGCCGCGAGCAGGCCGAAGACGATGCCCATGCCCACCACCTCGCCCGGCTGGGCTTCGGTCGGCATCACGATCCAGCCGAGCGTCAAGGCCGCGTAGAAGCCGCCGGCCAGCACGCCGGCTCCGATCACGTACTGGAGCAACGCGCTGGTGAGGTTGGCCGGGCCGCCGGTGTCGCGGCGGAGCCGGAAGCCGAACCAGAAACCGAACAGCGGGATCAGCAAGGTGATGCCGAACAGACCCTGCTGCTGCTTCGGGCCAGGGCCATGGCTGTTGAAGAGCACCGGCATCCACCCCTCGAGTTCGCCGACGAGACGCACGATGGTGACGACGAGCGTCAGCAGTGCGGGCACGAGCACGAGCGAGAGGATGCCGCGGGGCTTGCCGCCGGAGGGCTTGTTGGCCATGAGGCCGGACACAGTAGCGACGCCGCGCCGTCGACGGCCAACCAGGCTCGCCCGATGTGGCCGTGCGTCACGAACGGTGCCGCGGCGCCTTGGCCGGGATCACGCGCCGCCCCAGTGCGGCGGCCGCGTGTCGTGCGGCTCGATCGGATCGCCGCTCTCGCTGCTGCGTCCCTTCTTCAGGAACTGCACCAGCGCGTCGACGTCGCGCTGCAGCCGGTCGATCGTGCGCTGGTGCGCGGCGAGTTCGCCGCCGAGCACGTCGACGGTGTGTTCGAGCATCGCGATCTTGCTCTCGAGGGCGACCAGGCGATCCGTCATGCGTGCAGCATGGCGCCGCCGCCGCCCGAGACCAGCCCGACCTCGCGACCGCATGGCGCGGCCCCACCGGCGCATGGCAGCGGGCCGCTACGCTGCCGCGCGCAGCGCAGGGGCGCCCCACTCCGGGAATCCGGCGTTGGCGACGACCTCCGCGCTCCGTTGCCCGGCGCTCGTCCATGACCCACCCGTTCCTGCTGTCGTTCCTCTCGACGCTGCTGTTGCCGTCGATCGCACTGGCCCAGGCGACGCCACCGCCCACGGCACCCGCACCGAAGCCGGCCACGCTGCAGCGCCGCACCTGGCAGGTCGCCGGCGCGGAACGACAGGCGCTGGTGCACGTTCCCGCCGCCGCCACCACCGAGCCCTGCCCGCTGGTGTTCGTGGTCCACGGCCACGGCGGCAGCATGGAGAAGGCGGCGCGCGCCTTCCACCTGCACGACGAGTGGCCCGACGCGATCGTCGTCTACCCGCAGGGGCTTCCGACCGCGACCGCGCGCGACACCGACGGCGAGCGCGCCGGCTGGCAGCCGCGGGCCGGAGCGGAAGGCGATCGCGACCTGCAGTTCGTCGATGCGATGCTGCAGAGCCTGCGGAAGGAACTGCGCGTCGACCCCAACCGCGTGCACGCGACCGGCCACAGCAACGGCGGTGGCTTCACCTACCTGCTGTGGGCCACGCGCGGCGACGGCTTCGCGTCGTTCGCGCCGTCGGCGGCCGGTGCCGGCGGCAAGCTGCGCGGCAACGAGCCACCACCGCGGCCGATCCTGCACATCGCCGGACGCAGCGACGAGATCGTGCGTTTCGCCAACCAGCAGCGCACCATCGACGCCCTGATCGCGCGGCACGGCGCCGGCGCCGGCGAAGCCTGGCCGCCAGTGCCCGGCGTCGTGCGGCACCGCGCGGCGAACGGCGCCGACGTCGCCACCCTGATCCACGACGGCGGCCACGAGTTCCTGGCGACGGCCCCAGCACGCATCGCCGCGTTCTTCCGCGCCACACCGCGCCCGAACCCGTGGGTCACCCCGGCCCAGGGCGGCCCCGGCCTCGTCCAGCACGTCTATGCGAGTCCACGCGCCGGCACCGAGGTCGGCTACCACGTCTGGCTGCCACCCGACTACCTCGAACGCCCCGACGCGCGCTACCCGGTCGTCTACTGGCTGCACGGCAGCGGCGGCGGCGAGGGCGGCATCCGACCGATCGCCGACCAGTTCGCCGCCGCGATCGAACGCGGGGCGCTGCCGCCGGCTCTGGTCGTGTTCCCGAACGGCCTGCCGCACGGCATGTGGTGCGACAGCGTCGACGGCCGCACGCCGGTCGAGTCGATCGTGCTCGACGAGATCGTGCCGCGCATCGACCAGCGCTTCCGCACGCGGACCGAGCGCACGGGTCGCGCGTTCGCCGGCTTCAGCATGGGCGGCTACGGGGCGCTGCGCCTCGGCTTCGCCCACCACGACACGGTCGCCACCGTGGTGTCGCTCGGCGGCGGCCCCTTGCAGCGCGAACTGGTGGCGACGCCGCGCGCCGACGAAGCCCGCCGCCAGCAGGTGCTGCAGACCGTGTTCGGCGGCGACATGGCGGCGTTCGTCGCGCGGAGCCCCTGGCAGCTGGCGGAACGGCACGCCGCGGCGAAGGGCGAGAGCCTGCGCATCCTGCAGGCGATCGGCACCGCCGACGAGACCTTGCCGGCGAACCGCGACTTCCACGCGCACCTGCAGAAGCTGGGCATCGCGCACGACTACGTCGAACTCGCCGACACCGCGCACGAGCCGCTGCGCACGGTGCAACGCCTCGGCGATCGCTTGTGGCACCACCTGCGCGACGGCTTCGCGGCGCGTCCGCAGTGAGTTTGCGCGGCGCCCCGGCGAACTACGGCAGGATGGTCAACGACGGATTGCTGAGCGCGAGCCCACCGCCAGCGTCCAAGGTGATCCCCTGCCAGACGGCGCGCACGGCGGGCACGGGGCCACCCGCCCACGGCAGGCTGGTCGTGATCGGCGCCCCGGCGGCGAACACCCCGAACGTCACCACCGTCGTCGACGCCGGATCGAGCCACAGCGCGTCCTGGATGCCCGGGACCAGCAGCGGCGTGCCGACCAGAGCCAGCGCGATCGCGCCGATCGTGCCCGGCTCGCCGTGCAGTTCGACGGCAACCAGCCCGCCACCGAACGAGGCGCGCATGCGCGGCATCGTCGCGACGGTCGCGGTGAGGCCGGGGCCGAACGCCACACCGTTCACGAACGACACCGACGGCTCGTGACGCACCGTGCCGGTGCCCGCCACGCAGAACTGCGGCGTCCCGGCGACGCCCGCCTGCAGCGTCGAGTTGCCGAGGATCCGCACTTCGCTTGCCGCCATCGCGATGGCGTTGGCCGGCGATGCGAACACCCCGGCCGCAACCGTGCAGTCACGCAGTTGCAGCGAGCCGCCGGTGATCGACAACGCGACCCCTTGCGACACGACGATGCGCGAGTTCTCGCAGACGAGATGGCTCTGCGCGACCTCGGCGCGCACGGCCCCGCTGGGGTTGTTGAAGTCGCGCACCAGTACGGCGTCACACTGCTGCACGGTCAGCAGCCCCTGCACGCCCCCGCCCACCCTCGACCGATCGAGCAGCACGCTGCCTTGGTTGTTGAACAGGCTGATCCGGCCGGCCCAACCGGGAAACCCGGACGACACCGTGAGCCCCTGCAGCACCACGCTCTTGCCAGCCGGCACCCCGTTCACGGCGATCGCCGACGCCGACGCCGTGGTGCCGAACACCGACACGCCGGGTTCGGCGAGCACCTTCAGGCTCTTGCCGGAGATCGCCATGCCCGGATAGCTGCCGGCGCGAACGACGAGCACGGCACCGTCGGGCACCGTGCTCGCAGCCGTGGCGAGCGAGGTGAAGTTCGTGCCCGGTCCGTTGTTGATGTCGACGACGAACGTCTGGGCCTGCGTCGCGCGTGCGAACAGGGCTCCGAACAGAACGACGAACAGCCGTGGGGCGAAGATGCGCATGCGCGCAGCATCGACGTTCCAAGACGCGGTGGGAACGCCCCCACCTGCAATCGCCCATGTCGGACCACCGACGGTTCCGTCAGCCG
>SXGT01499168.1_pt1 | contig 11391 bp, 8 predicted proteins | sample 3176221 | NCBI WGS metagenome assembly SXGT01 (sample SAMN11356862, study PRJNA531348) | freshwater metagenome | isolation source: freshwater sample F1-120 | place: China: Fuxian Lake, Yuxi | collected 2017-12-25
CACACAAACAAACGCCTCGGCGTCGGGATGCTCGCCATCGCCTTGGCCAGCGTCTTGAACGGGCTCGCCTTCGTGCCCTTCCCCTCCGTCGCCGCCAAGGACGACACAAAGACCCCCGCTCCCTCCACAACGCACTTGTCCACGTTCTCCCACGGCGCGTTCGCGTTCCCACATCCAGGTGGAGCGTCAGGCTCTCGGTCCGGGCTCGCATCCGTCACCACGTCCGAGTCAGGGCCCACACCCCCTTCAGAGTCGGGCTGAGCGACATCGGCAGAGCCCACCGGACTGCATGCTCCGTTGTCGCAGAGTTCGGGGATGGTCGGACAGCCGGTCGCCATCAGACCGAACACGAGAGTGGTGAGCGCGAGCGCGGCTATGCGTGACTTCATCGTTTACTCCAAGCAAGCCTGTTAGAAACTTCCGACCATGGCAGCGCCGGCATAACTCTCGCCGAACACCGGGGTGACGAACGCGCGGTCCCTGGGCTTCGGCACAGGGCGCTCAGGGCCCACCGGGCGAAGCTCCCAGGGACGGACCGCTACCAGCGTGATGAGCGCCACGCCAAGGAAGACGCCGCCGCCAATGCCGCTGATCATCGCCACCGTCTTCTGGGTGCTCGCCGCGTCGAGGTCCGACTGCAAGGCCACACACTCGGCCGAGGTGGTCGAGGCGCAGGTGCCAGGCTTCTGCTTCGCGACCGCCGAGTCCCGCGTGGAGATCGACATCACGCCAAAGGCCCCCGCCACGCCCAGCCCCGCCGCTCCGACCAGCCCCAGGACCACCGGTGCCGTCCAGCCCCCCTTTGGCTTGAGCTCCCCGGGAGGGGCGGCGGGTAGACCCGAGCCCTTGGGATCGGGGCGCCCCACAGTCACCTGAGGAGCCTGGGACGTCTCGAAGTTCACCGTCACGGTATCCCCCGCAGCGACCCGGATCCGGGTCGCCCGCTCGGCCGCGCTCACCTCGTGATCCCCAGGCTTCACGTCCACCACCTCCGGCAAAGGGGCCGTACCGTACACCTTTCCGTTGACCGCGACGCGAACGCCCGGCGTCGCCTGCACCTTGATATGGCCCGTCGACGCCATCAGGTCCTTGAACAGGCCTTCCCGCACCTTGGCCGCCACGTCGGCCTTGGCCTCCACGTGGGCCAGGTACTCGCGGCAGTGGCCCAGCGCCTCGACCTCGAGGTTCTGAGCCTTCTCGACGATGCAGAGGTTGAGCAGGATCTTCGCGTGGGGAGCCAGCGCGTAAGCCTGGAGGAACTTGGCGCGCGCAGCCTCGAATTGCCGCTTCTTGGCGAGCTGAACTCCCTCGTCGAAGCGGACGTCGGACTCGACGTCGGCGGCGTCTGCCATGGCCACGGATGGGATGGCGGCCAAAGCCAACGCCAGGGTGAGAACAAAGACATTTCGGGTTCGCATCGAACGATATCTTCCTGGAAGCATGTAGAGTGCATGCGATGGGAGCGGTGGCGCCTACTTCTTCTTGTCCTGCAGCAGGTCGAGGTAGCTGCCGGACGCCGCGGGAGGCGTGGGAGACAGAGCCGTGCCGACGACCGGCACGGTGGCGGGTTCCCTGGGGGCGCTCGCCACCGGGGCCGGCACCGTCGCCGGGGAGCCAGGTACGGCATGAGGGGCCGAGCCAGATACCGCAGGAACGGTGGCCTTGGCCGACGCGACAGGAGCGACCGGCGCGGCAGGCGCAACCTGCCCCGCGCTCGACCCCGCGTTCGGGGTGAGGGGCGGGACCGCCGGTGGGGGCGCGGGGGCCCTCGCGGTGAAGGAGGCGACCGGAGAGGCGGGCCTGGGGGAGGAGCGCATCGCGAACACGATCGGGACGCCGATCGCCAGCGTGACGACCACCGTCGCCGAGAAGGCGGCGAGCTTGCGCCCGAAGGGGACCTGGGCAGCGACGTGGTTGCGGATGGGCAGGTCGTCTCGAGACATGACGGTGACCTCGGCCGCGCGGCGGCGTGGCGGAACGAATGTGGCGGGGGGAGGCTCCTCGGCCACGATCACCCCGGGGAGAGGAGGTTCGGTGTGCGCTTGTGCAGGGCGTCCGCTCCCCGAGAACCGCGCGCTCTTGGCCCCGGCCGAGTCGCGCCGCTCTGGTGTCGGCGAGGCGCCGCTGGTCTTGATGTTGTTGAGCAGGATGTCGAGCTCCTGCTCGGCGGAACGAGGATCCGTGTCGAACTCCTCCTTGGCCTTGGGGCTCGAGCTCGCCGGAGGACCAATGCCCTGCTTGGTGGATTCTCTCATGGGTCTTCGGTAGGTTGGCCGCTCTGGAGCTTAGCTCCAGGAAACGCGCCCGACGAGAATAAGGAGCCAAGATCCTCCTTCCGCGCTAGCGCTCGCTCGGGCCTCCTGGCGCTGCATCAGAACGGGTGAATGGCTTCGCTCGTGCCCCCTGGAGCTGCCGGAATCACCCTCGTCACGCCGAGCCCCACGGTCTTCTGGACCTGCGGGACGCCTGCTCCTCCCACCCCTGCCCTTGGCGAGGTCTGGGCGAGGATGGGGGCGAGGCCCTGGTGGGCGATGCCGAACGAAGGCCCGCCAGCGCCGTGCCCGCTCACCCCCGCGAGGCCACCAGCCCCCCCAGGAAAGGCCAGCGGGGAAGACGGGAGGAGGCCGCCGTTGATCGTGACGCCGTCGCCGCTGGAGGAGCCGACCGTCGGCTCGCTGCCAAAGGTGCCTCGGCCACCCGCTCCGCCCGGTCCTGCTTGCACCTCCATCGAGTCGAAGCGCAGAGGGCTACGTATGGCAAGAACAGCGACGCTGGCTCCTCCCCCGCTGCCTGCAGTGCCGGACTGGCCTTGACAGCCGCCAGCGCCACCCCCGGCGCCAGCCTTGCCCCACGAGAAGCCAGGCAAGCTCCCGAGGGGCTCGGCGCCATGACCGCCGCGGCCACCCTGCCCCACCGAGCCGGCTGTGCCAGGCACTCCATGGCCGGGAACAAAGCCTTCAGCCCCGAGCTGCCCGGCCGCACCCGATGCCCCGTTGACACCGTTGGTTCCAGCGCCGGTCCCCGGGCTTCCGTTGCCATAAAACTGAAAGTTGACCGCCGTCCAGGCTCTCGTGGAGCTGTTGTAGGTGTAGAGGCCAGAGCTCCCACCCATGCCCCCCGTGGAGGTGGAGACCACGCTGCCGTCCGCCCTGAGGCAGGCCGACTCCCCACCACGCCCCGTATCGGAGCGAGGTCCCGAGTAGAGGGTGCAGGATCGGGTCACGTCGCCGGCCTGCTCGAAACACGGAGTCGAGGGCACCGAGGCCTGAGGGGGGCGGGTGACGACGCTCCGGAGCTGCTCGCCCTCGACCCCGTCGTCCCCCTTGACCCCGGCGCCGGCCTGGATACGACCGGACGCGAAGGTGAGCGCGTTGGAATCCACCGCGATGACCGCGATCGAGCTGCCCGAGGGGGTGGTGGCGTCAGGGGCCATGACGACGAAGCCGTCGACGCGGGTGGGTGTGACGATGTCGTCGGCGCGGAGCGCTGGGCTCGTCGGCGAGCGGAGCGTTGAGCGCTTGTCGGGGACCAGCTTCCACTCCGGAGCAGAGCAGTCGAAGTTTCCGCCGATGGAGACGCCGTCGGCGAGGACGAGCGCCTCGTCGTAGGTCCCCTCGCAGACAAAGACGTGGCTCTTCTTCTCGGCCTTGGCCCTGGCGATCCCGTCCTGGATGCTGCCCAGCGGGCTCCGCCGCGTACCCTCCCCTCCCTCCGAGCCGGCCCTGGAGACGAAGATCCCGTACGACTCGGTGATCTTGTCGGGATCGGGCTTGGGAGCCTCCTTTGCCGGAGGAGGCGCGTTGTCCTTGATGGGACCGGCCTCTCCGGACGGGGCAGGCCCGCCGTCAGGCGCCGGTGGCCGAGGTCCTCCCTCGGAGCCACCCTGCAGAGCAGGAGCCGAGGGAGCCGAGGAGCAACCGACGGAAGCGGAGAGAGCGACCAGAGCGACCAGGGTGCGGACAGAGCGACGCATGACAGCCTCCACGAAGGAAAGACGCCCGGCGCTCCCCCGTGAACCGTTCACGAAGATCCGAGACGCCGTCGTTGGTCCCCTGGTCGGCCGTCCCCGGGCGAACGTTGCCTGGATTCGCTGCCCCCTTTCTTTTTTTCCCGGAGGGAGGGGGCCGGCTCGGCTGGCCTGGATCGACGTGCCGTCGTAGGGTAGCGCATGCGCTTCGGGGCACTCCTCTGCGGGCTGCTGCTCGCCACCTCGGGGGCCGCGTGCTCTTCCGCGGACGAGGGGGCGCCCTCGCCGGAAGTCCCCGGGGGAGGCGAGCCTCCGGCGGGCCCCGAGGAGCAGCCATGGGAGACGCCGGAGGTGCAGCACGTGGCCCTCGGCGCCGTGCCGGACAGCGTCCTCTATCCCACGTCGCGGACCCAGTCCCCCGTCACGGCGAGCGTCGTGGCTCGCCTGGCGCAGATCGCCTCGAAGGACCCAGGCCGGCGCTCCGACCTGTTCGCCAAGGTGGGCGACTCCCAGACGGTGAACCCGGGGTTCATGCAGTGCTTCACCCGAAGCGACGTCGACTACGGAGGGCGCGCCGCTCCGCTCGGCGCGCCCCCCACGACCCTGGCCGACACGGTGAAGTTCCTCCTCGGTCCAGACAACGGAGCCCAGTCCTTCGCGAGGACGAGCCTCGCGGCGAAGGTGGGCGCCAGCGCCTCGTTCGCGCTGGACGGGCCGCTCGTCCAGGAGGTCGACGCGACGCGAGCTCGCTACGCCGTCGTCATGTACGGCACCAACGATATCCAGGGCGCGCCCACCGGAGGCCTCTTCACCTACGCCCGTAACATGATGGCGATCGTCGACGCCCTGGTCGCCCGGGGCGTCGTGCCGATCCTCTCCTCGCCGCCTCCCCGTCCCTTCCGAGCGGTGGACAGCGCGGCCTTCGGCCCGGGGGGCGCGGATCCCTGGGTGCCCCGCTACTCCGCCGTGGTGCGGGCCATCGCCGAGGGACGGCAGATCCCCTTCGTCGACCTGGAGCGAGAGCTCCGCGAGATACCGAAGTTCGGTATAGGCTCCGATGATCTCCACCTCGTCGCCTCGCCCGAGGGCGCCTGCAAGCTGAACGCGCGCGGGCTCACCTTCGGGTTCAACGTCCGTAACCTGGTGACCCTCGAGGCGCTCCATCGCGCCCACGCCGCGCTAGGCAGGGGGATCGCCGCTGACGGCGAGGCGCCTCGCCTCGGGGGCAAGGGCACGAGCGCGTCGCCCTTCGTCGTGGCCTCCCTCCCCTTCACGAACCTCCAGAGCACCTCGCAGCCCGGGGTCGCGAGCGGGGCCTCGAGCTACGGCTGCGGCCGCGACGCCTCGGGGCCGGAGCTGGTTTACGAGCTCAAGCTCACCGCCCGCAAGAAGCTCAGGGCGACGGCGCTGCCCCTGGGGAAGGCCGACGTCGATATCTACCTTCTCGACTCCCGAGGAGCCTGCGTCGGCTATGCCGATCGCGAGCTCGTCCGCGACGTCGATCCAGGCACCTATCGCCTGATCGTCGACACCCCCAAGCTGGGCGGCGCCATCCCCAGCGGCGAATATCTACTTACCCTGCTGGAGGACTGATATAAGCACCCGTGAAGCCTTGTCCGGGCGTCCGCGAAGCCCACGCGCAAACCGAGATATCGCGAGGAGGCGCGACGACGCGATACTCCGCCGAACGACAGGGCCGATGGCGCTGGGCGGGGCGATGCGCTAGGCTCGGGCGATGCGCGGTTCGTGGGGAGTTGTGGGACTTGCGCTCGTCGCCACAGCCTGCGGGGCGTTCAGCTCGGAAAGCAGCGCACTCTGGGAAGGCTCTCCTGATTCCTCCTTCGGTGGTTCGGGCGGGGATGGGGCGTTCGGGCCCGAGGGCGGCACGCTGCCGGATGGAAGCCCGGCAGGCGATGGTGTGGCGCCCCCCCCCGACGCCGGCGGGTGCCGAGCGACCACCAAGGGGCTCGATCCAGGGTTCGGAACCGCCGGGGTGAAGCTCGTCCCCGTGCAGAACGCCGTGGCCACGCTGACGACGCGCGGGGATGTGCTCGTCGCCGGCGTCGCTCCATGCGAGGTCGGCTCCAACTCCAGCCGCACCGCGCTCTACCGCGTGCCAGGGGGAGGCGGAGCCGCTACGCTCGTCCGATGTTTCCAACCGGAGCGGGAGCGACCGGAAGCCATCGACGCGGACGGCACAGGGATCGCCCTTGCGACGAGCTACCCTGACGGGGGCCTGTCGTCGGCGCGGCTCCGCCGACTCAAGGTGGACGACGGCGCCAACCGCGCGGATGATTTCGAGGCGCGAACGGCGGGCTGGTCCACGCACCCGACCTCGACCAGCCGCGTGGGCGGCCGGGACGTCTTTGCGGTATATCGCACGAGAACGGGCGGGACCCTCGATCCTGCCGGAGAAATCTGGGTCGAGGGGAGATCAATGGTATCCCTCGGCACCAGCGCGGCCGTCGCCATGAGGGCAGGCTCGACGGCATCGGGGCCGGCCCTCGTGCGCGTCCTGATGGCGATCCAGTCTCCCACGGCCGTGACCATCCACCGCGATACGCTGGCGGTGAACGCGCTGGTCCCCGACACCAATTTCGGTCCAGGCGGCATGCGGACGCTGGACCTGACAAACCCAAGCCTCGGGCAGTACACCAGCTCGTCCCTGGCGCTCGCGGGAGGCTCCGTGGCGCTGGGCGTCCCGGTGGCGCTCACGGCGACCGTGCGCTGGCTCGATAGCCCTCCAGGGGGCGAACGCACCCTTGGCCCGCTCGGGTCCGCCAACGCGCAGGTCGCCGTGGCTTCACGCTGCGATGGGAGCCTCCTGGTCGGTTACTTCGATAACAGCCAGGCGTCGAACAAGGGGCGTATCGCGAGGTATCCCCGGCCGGGAACGGCGATCGATCGCGATCCAGCGTTCGACGTGCAGCTCCCCTCCGTTCCCCGATACCTCCTGCCGGCGAGCGACGACCGCGTGTTCGTCGTGCGCTCGGAGGGGAACCAGACGGCGGTCTCCGTGCTCGGCCCGTAAGAGGCCCCGACCTGCTCGTCGGTGCGCTAGAACGCGGTGACCCTCTCGACCCGCACGTTGTCGACCAGGTAGCCGGCGTACTGCGTCCCGTCGACCCACTCGGTGTTGACGTCGAAGGTCGCGATGTTGTCGCTGGTCGGCGGAGTGAAGGCCGGAGTGCAGAACGTCTGCCAGACCCCCGAGGGCGTGAAGTTGAACCACTGCAGCGTGGTCAAGCCGCGGGCGACCATCTGCAGCGTCGCCCAGTCCCGGGCGCTCCACGTGGCGTTCTGGTAGGTCTTCGCGTCGAAGCAGACGCGCTGCGCGACGCCGGGAGAGTAGCCGAGCGCCCGGCTCTGGAGGGGCCAGGTCATACCCGACGGGCTCCGCTTGACGAGCCCGGCCCAGTTGGGACCGGCGCCCCGCCCGTCGGGCAGGATCTGGGCACGATGGCCAAGCTGATCGGTCCATACCGCGCGCTTGTCGGCGAGATCGAAATCGAAGCTTGCCCCCTCCTCGACGACGATGACCGAGTGGATCGACCCGCTGAAGGCGCCCGTGAGGTTGAGGACCAGGTCGACCGCCGCGACGCCCGTCCGTAGCTCCGCCGTCTGGACGTTCCAGCCCACCAGCGTCGACACGAACCTCGCGTCCTGCAGAGTCCCGTTGGGCTGCTGCAGGAGGATCGACAGCGCGGTGGGGTTGCTGGCGGAGCTCACCTGCATACGCACGACCACTCGGTAGTTTGTATTCGGCTTCAGGTTCAGCCCCGCGTGCCTGAGCACCTGGCCAGGGCCGATCGACGACACCACCGCGGTCCCTGCGCTCGGGTTGAACGACACGGCGGCGTTCTTCTTCCACAGGGCGTTGCGGCGCTCGCTCTCGAATCCGAGATAGTAGACGCTGCGCGCGTTCTCGCCCTTGAGCTTCTCGAGCGCCTCCTGGACATCGAAGAGGTTGGTAAAATCCTTGTCCAGCTTGCCGTAGAACTGCGCCGTGTTGGTGAGGCCGAGCGACGCGAGCGTGGCCTCCTTGATCCCGGGCTTGTAGAAGGGCGGCGTATTGGCGGCGGTCTCGGCCGTCGCGTCCCGGAGATAGACGCGCATCGGCAGCGCGGCGCGGTAGGCCGAGCCCGTGGCGGTGCTCCTGGCGAGCGTCGTCGGTCCGACGAGGATCCTGTGATTTGCGACGTTGACGTTCGCGCTGCCGCTCGCCCCGGGGGCTCCCCAGGTCGTGAGCGCGACGGCCATCGGCCGGTTGGCCGGGCCGTTGACGCCGAACGAGTCGCTCCAGAGCCTGACGCCCGTCTTCGAGACGGAGCCCTCCGAGTAGATGAGGGCGTCGGGTAACCCCAGGTTGTCTATCGAGTTCCACCATACGCTCGCGAACACCTGATTGGAGACGACCGAGGTGTCCAGATCCAGGTATCCGTACTTGTCGCCTGGCGCGGCGCCGTTCTGGCTGTCGCACCAGTAGAGCTGGAGATCGGAGCGCGGCCAGGTGTTGACCACGGTGCGGCAGTTGAAGCTCTCGGTGTCGCTCACCCACGGCGAGCGCTCGCGGTAGGTCCGGAACGTCATCGCTCGGTCGTGGTCCTTGCAGTGCGCGGCCGTCATCATGATGTTCGGTCCGATCATGGTCGCCGAGCACCCGTCGACGTTGCCGCTCGCGTACGCCACGCGCGAGATCTCCGGATCGTCGTAGCGGCGCGCGGCGACGACCGCCCGACCCGCCACCTCGGCGGTGATGGCGGCCTCGCTCGTTTCCATCTCCTGGTCATGGGCAAGATCGCCCTCCGTGGAGACGGCGCACCCCCCGTGAAGGGCAGCGATCAGCCCGAGAGCGGTCACGGTCGCCAGGCGACGCGATTGTGTATTCGACATCCTATTTGTCCTTCCGGCTCGTCATCCAGGCCGTCGCAGCGATGGCCTCAGGAGCGTCCTTCGCAACGCTCGTGCCGCGAGGAGCGAGGTGAGGACCCGAGTGTTCTCGCTCACTTGACGATCGGCGACCGTGGAGTCCTACGCGCGCGCGCGCTTCCGCGCGCGTACGCGCGCGGAGAGTGATGTGGTGGAGCGGGGAGTCACTCGGGCGAGGCGCGGATCCCCAGATGATTGGCCACCGGACGCTCCCGGCCTGGAATGCGCGTATGCGCCGGGGAGTTGAGCTGGATCGCCTCGCCAGGACCGGATTCGGCGACCAGCGAGGTCGAGCCGCCTCCGTCGAGGTTGATCGCGGTCCACGCGCCCGAGCGGAGCGCGAACTCGGCCAGCTCCGCAAGACCGACCCCTTCGCTGTAGTTTGGCTGGCGACCGTCCACGACGAGCAAGAAGAGCCGCTTCTCCTCGCGATCGAGCCCGACCGCGCTCCTTGGCAAGGGCCTCTCGGGGTCGTGAATCGAACCGGCCAGGGGCACGGCCTTGCCGTCCTCGACGAGCGCCTCGCCGGAGATGGCGTGGTTGGCCTCCTCGAGCGGCAGGGTCATGCTCGCCCTGTGATCGCGAGAGAAGCGCAGGGTGCGGCAGGTCCTCGAGGTGTTGCGAGAGTAGACGGCGCCCCCGGAGGCCGCATACCCCTCGACCTCTACCGGGTCACCGATGTGTGGATAGAAATCGAGCGCGTTATTCGAATACCAGGGCGAGAAGAAATCGCCGTTCATGGCGACCTGAACGTGGAACTCGCGCAGGAAGCCCGTGGTGGTGCGGGCGTCGATGGGCAACCGGCGAGCGCCGTCCCCTGGCGTGACGAAGAAGGAGACGCCCGGCGCCCCTATCTCGACGATCACCGTATGAAAGACCACGGGCCCCGGGCTCGCTCGGACCTCGCGCGTATACGTGACGCCTCGGAAGAGGCGCCGGGTGACCGGCCGGGGGAGCGGGCGACACCAGTAAGCGAGCCCTGCGAGCAGCGCGAGGCCGAGCGCGAGCGCCACAAGGCGAAGGAGCACCTTGAACACGTGCCTCGAGGGGACCATGCTTCTCCCTGGTTCAGCTCAGGCCGTGGACCTTGCGCTGCCTGGCTCATACCAACACGCCATCGAAGCTGCGCGATAGGGCCGAAGACCTCACCCCGCCACTGTGCGTCGCTGTGCCCACTTGCCCCTCTCCCACACCCAAGAGGGTGCGGTAGAGGGGCCCCACTGTGCCCTGCTCGTTTCGAGTCTGGTGCCCTTTGGCTCGCCTTGCCGTGGAGTTCACAGCCCCCCTCTACCGCGCCCTCTCTGGGCGTGGGAGAGGGGGATGCGACGTAGTGCGCCTTATCGCGCCGGGGGTGAGGTCTGCGGTGGGGGTGAGGTCTTCAGGCCTAATCGTGCGACTTTGTTTCGGTCATCCAATGAACCGAGCGGCCCTCCACCGCCTCCCCTCCGGCGCCTGGTACTCGACCAGGAGCCCGAGCGCGGCCAATCCCTCGAGCACCTCCTCGGTGTCCTCGGCCTTGGCGCCCTTGAACGCCCTCGCTACGTCGGCCGCGCTCCACTCGTCGGCGCTCTTGGTGACCACGTCGCGCACCGCGGAGATCTGCGCGGGCGTCTTCTTTGGCCGGGCTGGGGCGACCGCCTTGGCGGGGGCGTCGGCCCCGTCATCCGCCTCGTCGGTTCCCGGCAGCTCGGCGTGTGTGGCCGTGGGTGCGACCTTGGCGCTCGGGTTCTGGAACTCCGGCCTGAGCCAGCGCACGATCCCTCGCCTCTCTTCGTCGGCGCGCTCCTTGTTCAGCGCGACCAACCGCTCCAGGCTCTCCTCGTCGGTCAGCGTCGTGGGCCAGCCGTAAGCCTCGAAGACCGCGGCATCCAGATCGTCATGGATGGATTTGAGCACGGAGACGAGCCCCTGCTCGTGGATGCCCTTCTCCTTGTCGTTGAGCGCCTCCCTCGAGCGTAGCTTCTCCAGGACGTTGTACATCCCCCGTGAGACTCTCGGATGCTCGCCTTGCTGGCGCTTGCGGTGGGCGTCGAGGGACTCGGCGAGGGCACGGATGCGGGTGCGGAGGGCAGGAGACGGACCAGGAACCGGGAAAGGATCGAAGCACACGCAAGTCCCGCACGGCCTTCGAGTCACGCGCCGATGCCGATTGCTCTAGTTCGGCACCTCCGGCGGAAGCGATCCTGCACTTCCGGCGGGAGGCGTTCCAGCACCAGGAAGAGACGACCCAGCACCTCCAGGGGAAGGGGTCGGGTGCGGCTCTTTTGGAGCGGCGCCCAAGGGAGGCCTCACCCCGCCACTGGACTTCGCGGCGCCCACGGCCCCAGAGCCTCTCCCCCGCCGCTTCGCGGCACCCCCTCTCCCACGAAGCGCCTACTCATCCCTCTCATCTCTCGCACCATGTGTGCATGCCTCAAAAACCGCCTGGGTTTCCGACCTATTTTCGGTGGATCATGACGAGTAACGAGAGCGTTTTGCGTTGAAATGCAACCCGA
>SXGT01216046.1_pt1 | contig 11390 bp, 5 predicted proteins | sample 3176221 | NCBI WGS metagenome assembly SXGT01 (sample SAMN11356862, study PRJNA531348) | freshwater metagenome | isolation source: freshwater sample F1-120 | place: China: Fuxian Lake, Yuxi | collected 2017-12-25
CGCGACCTGCCGCCTGACAGCCGCCGTCCGCTTTGCCGCCGCCGCCCTTGCCAGCGTCCACAGCGCCGCTGGCGTCGCCATTGGCGTCGGCGCCTGGATCGGCCCCGCCGTCCGGCGCGATCCCTGCGTCCTCGCCGCCGCCAGCGTCGGGTCCGGGCGTCACCGGGCACTGGTGCACCGCACCGGTCGCGTTGCAGGCACCGCTGGCGCAGCCGTGGGCGCAGGCCTCGCTGTAGCTCCGCTTCAGGCAACCTCCGACGTCGACGCAGGTCCAGGCGTGGGTGCCCTCGCTCGAGCAGCCGGTGGCGCCTGCGACCTCGCACTCCGCCACGCATCCGGCGCTGCAGGCGCTCGCCTCCAGGCACTCGTTGGCACCTGACGCCGCCACCCAGCTGCAGCAGCCGCCGCACGGCAGCTCCGTCACTTGGCCCTTGGCGCACAGCCGTAGGGTCTTGCCGGCGCAGGTCCCCTCCCAGGGCACGTTGGCACAGGCGCCTACGGGCGCGACCTCCTTGTCGCAGATTTGGTCGCGATCGATGACGCAGTCTCCTGGCTCGAACTCGGCGCCGCAGTGCGCGTCCTTGCTGCAGATCGAGAGCTCCCCGGCGCAGACGCCGCTGACGCACAGGCCGCTGGCCTTGGCGGCGCCGCAGTCGGCATCTGCCGTGCAGGCGAGCCCGCTGCCCTTGCATTGGCCCTTGCAGATTTGGCAGTTGCAGACCCAAGCCGGGCCCTGACAGTCGCTGTCTGCGGTGCAGGCACCGTCGGCGCCGCCCTCGACACAAGCGCAGGCGCCGCCCAAGCAGAGCGCGTCGTCGATCGCCTTGCCGTGCGGCGCCTTCGGGATGGTCCGCGTAATGCAGTGGATGGCACCCGACCAGTTGGCGATGGTGTCGGCGCGCACGCCGACGTGCTTCCAGCTCGGCATCGCCTCTTGCCACTGCTGCTGCACGTCGGCGATCAGCTTGACCTTGAGCGGGTCGTCGACGCACTCCAAGCCGCTGCCGCAGCTGATGATCTCGTCGCAGCCCTTGGTGGTCGGCCCTTGGGTGCAGATGCCAGCCGCGCAGTGGTATCCGCTCTCCTTGCAGTCGGCGTCGATCATGCAGGCGTCGCCGGTCGCGGCGCGGCAGCTCTTGGGAGTGTAGGACGGGAAGACGTTGACGCCGTTGGTGAAGGTCGAGTTGATGAAGGTCCGCGGCAGGTCGCCGAGCGCGTCCTTGTAGCGCGTCATCATCGACAGGCGGTGGACCTTGTAGGGCTTGTTGTCTTGGGCTGTTGCCGCGGTGAAGAGCCCGACGTTGGCGTCCATGCGCTTCTGGTTGAGGCTGAACACCTTCTGATAGTCCGCCGCCACCGCGCAGGGCAGCGGCAGCGTCTCCGTCTTGCCGTCGCCGTTGTAGTCGAGCGTGATCTCGTCGTCGTACCGGCTGATGATCAGCTCGTTTGGCGCCGACCACTTGAGGAACATGTCGATGTGGCCGGTGCCGTCGTCGCTGATGTCTTTGACGATAAAGGTCTCTTTGCAGCCGTTGTAGCGGTGCAGGAGGTCGCGCACTTTGGACGCAGAGAAGCCGGTGTTCGACAGGGCCCGATTCGAGGTCACGCAGCGATCGACGCCGTCAGACTGGATGTTGCCGCCCTCAAAGGGGAAGGGCATCCGGAACACCGTCAGATCCTGCCAGTGATCGAAGGCGAGGCGCGATGGGATGGCGTCATCGAGGTGGCGCTGCTTGTAGTAGACGTAGTCGGTCAGGGCGAGGCGGCCGTCGGACTTGCGCAGCAACGGGAAGGGGCCGTAGTCGATCAGCCAGATCGACTGGTTCTGTAGCTGCACGTAGTGGACGTGGGCCTTGTCGTCGGCCGTGGCGCCGTATTGGTCGAGGGCTTTGCCGAAGTCCAGCGCCGTCTTCTCGGCCGGCACGATGACGTACGCCTCAACCTGCGGCTTGCTGTCGCGGACGAAGGCCAGGGTCTGCTCTGCGAACATTCGCCGCACGGGCTTGTTGCTCGGGATGGTCGCCGAGTAGGTGGTCCAGACCTCAGACATCGCCTCCCACTCGCCGAAAGGCCGGTAGGTGTCGAGCGGTGGCGGCGCGGTCTGGGCGAACCATTGCCGGTTGCCGTTGCGGAAGTCGCTGGCGGTGTCAGCCTTGTCGAGCTCGATGCGCTCGGCGCTGGTCTCGTAGGCTGGCAGCGTGGGTCCGAGGGCGGCGGCCAGCTGTGGCGGATCCAGGGCGACGAAGTCCGACCCGGCGAGCTGCCGCCGCGCCGACGCACGGGCAGGCACCTCCACCGGCTTGCCCTCGCCCGCCGCGACGCCGGCGCCCGGAATTCCCGTCGCCCGTTGGCCCTGACAGCCGGTGCCGGCGGCCACGAGCCACAGCGCCGCGACGAGCGCCGCCAGCCGCGCGCGCCGCCATGTCAAGCGACGCTGGTACGCCAAGGAAGCCTGCCGGGAGGCCTCGCCGATTCGCGCTCGCGTCGCCGTCATCCCGCGCCCCCCGGCCCGTCACGACGAACCTCACTCGCTCTACCGTACCGCGCTGCGACGCGCAGGAGACGGCGAACGCCGCGTCGCTCGCCGTGCACCGCTGCACAAGCCGAGGCGACAGAGATGGGGCCGCAGCCGCCGTCCATCGAGCCGCTACTCGAAGAGACCGCGGATGTAGGTGAACCCGTCCGTGTTGTCGATCTGCTGTATCGACAGCTTCAGGACAGTGCCAGGCGGGATCTGCGGCGAGAAGGCAGAGAGATCCAGCTCCGGAAGCGGGAACGAGCCGAGGCCGTCGCCCAGCGCCTTGGTGAGCTGCGGCACCAGCATGGTCTTGATCAGCGTCACGAACAGGTCTTTGAGGCTCTTGCCCTCCTCATTGACCTTCTCGATCTCCAGCTCGAGGAAGTCGATGCCCTTGAGCGCAAAGCCGATCTCCATCACGCCGGTGTCCTTGTTCTTGACAGCGCTCAGCGACGCGGTGGCCTGCAGCGTGCCGTAGAGCCAGATATCGACCGGCGTCTCTCCGAGCTTGAGGACGGCATGCAGCCTCAGGTCGCCGACCTGGAGCTTGAGGCCGTCACCGCCATGGCAGGTGTTGAGGATGGGCGGCAGCAAGAAGTCCGTCTCGACCGACAGATCCTTGACGCCGTAGGTCGACAAATCGACGCTGCCGAGCGCTTCGGAGCCGATCGTCAACTGCATCAGGCCGCCGTACCAGAGCGCAAACAAGAGCTCGTTCACGAAGTCGTCGCGGAGGCCGGCCTCGATCGGGAATTTCAAGCCGGGGTTGAAGACGTCGGTCTTGCCTGGCTTCAGACACGCCGCGCGGCCAATGGAGCCGAGCACGACGTGATCGACCTTCTTGGCGCTGGTGGCGGCGGCGTTCAGCGCGAGGATGATGCCGCCGGCCTGGGCCTTGGTTGGCTTGAAGATCAGCTGACCGATCGCCGTGTTGAGATTGACTTTCGTCGGCTCGCCCGTGCCAAAGAAGGGCCCGAGGTCCAGGCTGGTGTTGATCGCCAATGCGCCGAGCAGGTCGCCAATCTGGGCGCCCACCAAGGTGTTGAGCTGGGTCTTGACCACGAGCTCTAGCGTCGTCTCGAGCAGCGGCCCCATCGCCTTGAGCAGCCAGTTGGTCAGGAAGCCGAGGACACCGGACAGCTGAATGTCGAAGTCGACGAGGTTCAGGTCGACGGACTTGGCCTCGCTCTTGACTTTGCCTGTCGCTGGGTCGAGCGAGAGCATGAGATCCATCGAGATCTCGATGGTCTTGGCGGTCATGGTCGCGGTCTGGTTGGCGTTGGACTTGGGCAACGGCGGAGTGTCGAGCGTGACCTCCAGCACCAAGTCGGCGCTAAACTGGTGGATCTTCGCGATCAGGTGCACGCCGCCGTCGATGACCGTCATGCTGACCTGCGGGTAGCCGCTGTTGAAGGCCTTATCTCCCAGCTTGACGTTGGCGATCTTGGCACCACCGGTCACCTTGGTCGTGACGACCTGGGTGTTGATGGGCAAGAAGTAACCGCCGCTGCCACCGCCGGCGCCCGCGAGCAGGGCACCGAAGTCCATTGTCCCAAGGATGATCTCGGCGACGGTCGCCACGTCTTTCGGCGCCTTGTGGTCGTGCTTGCCGGAGTCCAGGATCGTCTGCGACAGCCAGACGCCGATGCCGTCTTTGACCATCGCGTTCTCAACAGGGGTCGCCTGCGCTGGCAGCCAGACCGTCGAGTAGTACCAGGTCTGCACGCCGAACGACTCGTTGCTCCACTCGTCCAGCGACTTCCAGATGATCGGGTTCATGCCCTGCACGCTCTCGACCTCAAAGGCGAAGCTGCCGTCGGATTCGACCTTGACCGGCTGGTTGCCGACGACGAAGGACTTCAGAGCCGACAGCTCGTCCACCACCATGCCCTTGACCATGACCTTGGCCGGACCGTTGAGCGTCGCGCCGCGCTTGGGCTCGGTGATGAGGACCATCGGCCCCGTGGAGTCGGCCTTCAGCTTGAGGGTGCGCGGCCCAAACTTCTTCGCCAGCTCGCCGAACACCTCGCTCGAGAGCGTGGTGGTAAAGGTGAAGTTGCCGTCTCCCTTGAGCTTGTAGCTCTTGGTGACGCCGTCGCTCTTGTTCTCGATGACCAGCTCGGTCGGATCATAGGTCGCCGGCGCCTGCGTAGGCATGTTCAAGATCTCATTACCGAACTTGTCCTTGCCCTTGCCGACCAGCACGACGATGTCACCCGCCGCGTACACCGGCTTGGGGGTCTTGGTCTCCAGCTGCCATTCGACCGGGTCGGCGGGCAGCACCTGCAGCTTGCCTGGCGTCTTCTCGACCTTCAGCCCGGCAACATCGCAGGTGATCTCGAACTTGCCCGCCTTGTCGCTCGTCACCTTCTTGCCGGCCAGGGTCAGGCCCGCCGGCACGCCGACCGTGACCTCGCCGGCGTTCACCGGATTGCCGAAGGCGTCCGTGACGGCGCAGCTGACCTCGGCCCCCGCGACGTCGCCGGCGACGAACTTGGCCGGCGACACCGTCGCCACCGTCTTGGCCGGCGCGCCCGCGATTACTTCCAGAGATGCCGGCGTCGACTCTGCCTCGGTGGCTGCGGCCAGCGCGCAGAAGACCTTGGCCGACCCTGCCTTGCGTCCCTCGACCTCCAGCCCGCTGATGGCGCCGGCGTCCGATGGCTCGATGGTCGCGCTCCAGCCCTCGGTGTCCGCAGCGATCTCGTTGCCGTGCCCGTCCTTGCCGGTGCACACGATGGTCGACTTCGCGCCGGCGCCCACCTTGGTCGGCTCGACCTTGGCCACCAGCTGTACCGCCAAGCCTGGCCGCACGAGCAGCGTCGCCGGCGAGTCGTCCTTGACCTTGCCGCCATGCAGCGTGCACCCGACGAGGTAGCTGCCGGTGCGGGTGACGCTGAACTTGTCGCCCGCGATCGTCACGCCCTCGGCTGCTGTACCATCGGCCTTGGTGACGACGTACTCCGGCTCGGGGATCGGCACCACCCCCGGTTGGCCGACGCAGCCGACGATGACCGTGTCACCCGCCGCGACGTCTGAGGTCGAGAGGCTGGTGTCGAGCTGATTGAGCGTGTTGAGCACGCCGGTCGGCAGGCCGTAGGTCTTGGCTGCGCTCGCGCCGTTGCTGCCAGCGGTGTCCTCGCTGCACGCCAACGCGCAAGCCGCCAGCGAGATGACCAGGGCGAGGCGCGACGCTTCGCCCGCAGGGAGCCTCATGGCGGCGCGGAGGGCTGGCCGTGACAGCAGGATAGAGACCATATGCGCGGACTGCATGAGACGTCCTCCTGGGCGCGCGGGCAGGGCGACGCCTATGGGTCCAGCACTATTACCACCTCCTGTACCGCAACGCCACGACGTCTGCGGCGCGACGGCCTGCTCGGAGTGTCGAAGCCCCTGCCTGCCGCCGGGCTGCTACGGGTCGAAGCCGCCGGCTCACCGCGTGGGGGGCTGCCCTCTGGCCGTCGTCCGCCGCTTGTCGTCGCCGCGGCCCCTTCGGCGTCGCCAGCGTCGCCGCCCTCGCCGAGGTCGCCGAGAGGCAGCCCGGCGGCGCGCCAGCCGCGGCGCAAGGGCGCGGGCAAGCTCAGCTCAGGCTCGGCGCCGTCGAAGCCGCCCGGGACCTCATCGCACGCCACGCCCTGGAGGACCAGCCACGCCGCCGCCTGCCGCGATCGCAGGCCCTGGGCGCAGATCAGCATCGGAGGCGCCGGAGATGCCCTCGCCAACGTCATCAGCGCGGCGGCGAAGTCGCGCACGGGGCGCTGGCGGCCAGCGGCGTCGAGATCGTACATCGGCAAGGGCAGGGCACTGGGCGCGCCGCCATCCCGCCGCTCCACGGCGCTGCGCAGATCGACCAGGGGCGCGACGCCCGCTTGGAGGCGTTGGTGCGCCTCCTCGACGGTCCATTGCACGACGCGAGCGCCACCGTCGGCACCCGCCTGCGAGGTGGCAGGCACCTGCCGCGTGCTCACAGCCGAGACACCAGGACCAGGGCGGCGAACACCGAGCAGTTCCAGAGCGCGTGCAAGAAGATACACGTCCACAGATTGCCAGTGATCTCGAGCGCCAAGCCGAACGCCAGGCCGAGCACGACGTAGGGCAAGAACAGTTGGGGCGCCAGGTGCAGCGCTGCGAACGCCGTCGTGCTGACCAAGAGCGCGATGCGTGCGCCGTAGAGGCCACGTAGGACGCGAGCGAAGAAGGCCCGAAAGATCAGCTCCTCGCCGATGGGCGCGGCGACGACGACGGCGAGGCCGAGGGCCGCGATCTGCAACCCGCTACCGTCCTCCAGCAGCAGGTTGGCGACCGGATGCAGCGAGTCGCCGGCCTCTGGGTCGGGCCCGCCCGGCAACTGCAGCTGGATGAGCGCCGCCAGCCCAACGACTGGCAGCAGCAGGCAGAAGCCAAGCAAGGCCGATGTGCTGCCCCGCCAAGCTCCGCCGGCGTCGTCGTCACCCAGCAGCCCGGCAGACTCGGCAGGCGACCCGGTCCGAGCAAACGCCGAGACCAGGGCCCAGGCGACCAGGACGCCGGCGCACCCCTGAAACAGCATCGCCAGACCACCGCCATCGCGCGCCGACGGAAGCAGCGCCATCAGCAGGCCGGCGAGCAGCGTTCCGGCGAGCCAGGTGCCGACGCCGAGCCACGGCAGCAGCGGATCCCTCGGCCAGTGCGGGATCGGCAACCCGGCGCCGATGCGCGCCTGCAGGGTCGCCCAAAAGCCCTCGCCACGCCGGCGCGCCATGAGCCCGAGCGTCAGCAGCCACGCCCAAGCGACAATGCCGACCATCAGGGCCAGCGAGCCCATCGCCGACAACGTCGTCACCGGCATCAACACGGTGTCTTCGAGCTCAAAGAGCCGGTCATGGGCGGCCCGCGACAGCGGCGCGTCTCCCGCCAGATGGCCGAGCCGGGCCCGCACCCGCTCGCGGACCACGTTGCTCCAGGCGTGACCGAAGCGCTCCCGCCGCGCACGACCGACGGCGTCCACCAGAGCGAGCGCGGCCGGCGGCGCGGCGCTGCCGCATGCGGCGAGGGCGGCGCGGGCGTCCTCGTCCAGCGCCTCAGCGCTGCCTACGCTGGCGAATGTCGCGGCGAGCTGGGGCATGCCTCGCGCCACTGCGGCGGCGATGACCTCTCCTCGCGCCAACCTGCCGAGGCTTGGGCTACGCTCCTCCAGCCGAAGCGCGCGCTCGTGCCAGTGGCGCAGCTGGGCAAAGGTCGCCTCGACGAGCGCAGCGTCGAAGCGGTCGGCGCCGCGACGTGCACGCAGCGCTGGTCCGTCGTCGTCCTCGTGCCTCACCTCGACAGGCCCTGCGGTCTCCGTCGCCTCGGTCCCCGCTGCCTCGGTCCCCGCTGCCTCGGTCCCCGCTGCCTCGGTCCCCGCTGCCTCGGTCCCCGCTGCCTCGGTCCCCGCTGCCTCGGTCAACACAGTGGGCGCGACCGCAAGCGCGATGGTCGCAGCGACCGGCGCCCCGAGCTCTGCCATCACCCCCATGTCGCCGCCTGTGGCGTCGCCTGGCATCGCGACCGCCGTCGGCAGGCCTGCCAAGGTGGCAGCTGACGGCGTCGCGGGCACCGTCCCTGCCCCGGCGGCCCCTGCCCCAGCCACCCCTGCCCCAGCCACGCTGGCCGCGTCAGGCAGCGCCGTCACGGCCAGCGGGTCGACGGCCGCCGGGGCGCCCGTCGCGGTGACCGGGTCCGATGGGGCCTGCGGTGAGGTCTCGATCGCCGCTGGCGCCCTCCGGCCGTCCTTGTCTGCGCCCTCGCCGACGGCCCCCGGCTTGAGCGCCTCTAGGCTGCCGAGGCGAATCTCCATGCGCAGAGCGCCATACGCCGAGTCAGGCCCCGGTCCAGGCTCGGACTGCAGCTGCGACACAAGTGGCAGGGCGCAAGCGACCAGGGACACCGTCCACCAGAGCGACCGCGGCCCGGGCAGGGGCAGCCACTCGCGCAGCTTCTCAAAGGGTGGCATCAGCGCAGCGCCTCCTGATCGAGCGCCCGGAGGCCGGCCTCGCAGCTGGCCGGCTGGACGCGGCCAATCCGCTCTTTCCAGGCCTCGCACGCTTCATCGGTCGAGGCTCGCTCGCAGAGCCGCTGCGCGAGCTGGTCGCATGGCCGGTTGCAGCCCACCAGCGCAGCCGCCAAAGCGAGCGCCCAGGCCGCCGCCTCGGTCGCCCGCTGGAGCCCGTGGCGGCGGCGTCCTTGAGCGTCGCTCTTGGCCGCGTGGGGCTCGCCGCTCGCTGCGCGCTGCATCTTGGCTGTCTCCCTGACGCGACGCCCTTGGCGATGAGCCCCAGATCTGCGCCGCCGGCCACTGGTTCAGCACCGCTGGGCCCGCCATGCAGCGCGCCGCGGCGCCGGCTCCGCCGCCTGTGTCGCGGCTGGCGCGTGGCCGAGCCAGCGCGCCGACCCGCGCACTGTCGCGCTGGCGCTATGCAGGGTCAACCCTCGGTGTCGCGCCGCCTCTCACGGCGACGCAGCAGCTCGTCGCGCAGGCCGGCGACGCGCGCCAGCGTGGCTCGGCCACCGGCGGCGATGCCGTCGAAGATCGGCGCCGGCCGGTTGTAGCGCAGCGGATGGCCGCCGATGTCGCTGGCGTCGCCGCCGGCCAGCTCGACCAAGAGGTGGCCGGCGGCCGCGTCCCACTCCGACCGCGGCCACGGGGTCAGCGTGGCGTCGACGTCTCCGGCTGCCACCAGGGCCAGCTTGTAGGCGAGGCTTGAGCGGGCCGCGAGCTCAAACTCACCGCCGATATCGTGCCAGAGGCCGTACCGCAGCTCCGTCGCCGAGACCAAGAGGCGCAACCGCGCACCGGGCGCCGGATGCGACACTTTGAGCCGCTGGCCGGTGCCGTCAAACGCCCCGCCGCCGCGGCAGCCGTAGAAGCGCTCGCCGCTGCTCGGATTGGCGACGACGCCGAGCACCGGCCGGCCGGCCTCGACCAGCGCCACCGAGATGCAGAACTGGCCGCTGCCCTCGATCAGGCTGCGCGTGCCGTCGATGGGATCCACCACCCACACGCGGTCGGCCTGCAGCCGCCCAGGCTCGTCAATCGTCTCTTCCGACAGCCACGCCGCAGGAAAAAGGGCTTGTAGCCTGGGCCGTAAGAACCGATCGACGGCGAGGTCGACGTCCGTCACCGGCGACCGGTCCTCCTTGGCCCAGTTGTCGATCGGCCGCTCCAGCATCGCGCGGACCAAGGCGACTGCCTCTTCCACTACGGCCCGCGTCGCCGTCACCAGGGCGAAGAGGTCGATCGCGCCTGCACCCAGCGCCTCGTCAGCGGCCAACAGGTCGGCGGCCCCACCTGGCGCGTCGGCGAGCGCTTCAAGCGACATGGAGCGCTCCGGGCTCGCCGCGACTCGCCGGCGCGAGGTCCAGGGCTGGGTCCGCCAGGCGGCCCTCTTCGACGTGGCGCTGTAACCCCGAGACCAGCTCCGGCGCGCGGTCGGCCGGCAGCCCAAGGCGCCTGCAGAATCGGTCGGCCAGCGCCGGGGCGATCTCCATCACGCGTTCGCCTACGCTGTAGTACAGGGTGCAGCGTCGCACCAGGAGGTCCACGAGATCGCTGGGCATCTCGCTGTCCATCACCCAGTCCAGCTCCGCCCAACGGGTCGGCGCGCCCGAGATCACGGGTCGCTCGGCGCCCGGCTCGTTGCGGGCCAGCTCGCCAATAGCGAGGGCGTCGCTGCCGTAGTTGTGCGCGAGATGCGACGCCAGCGCGTCGGGCAGGCCGATCTCGCGCGCGACCTGCGCCGCCATCGCCTCGATGCCGCCTCGGCCCGCCGCGAGTCCCTCGGCGCCCGGCAGACGCAGCTCCGCCGTCGTGCAGGGTAGGGCGCGCAAGCGGCGCTCCGCCGGGAGCAGCGGCAGCGCGGCGTCGATGGCCTGAGCCGCCATCCGACGGTAGGTGGTCAGTTTGCCGCCGGCGATGGTGACGATCCCGGAGCGATCGGCCTCGAGGACATGCTCGCGCGAGGTCTTGTAGGTGCCACCAGCGTCGTCGCGGGTGCCAATCGCCAGCGGCCGAATGCCAGCCCAGGTCGAGACGATGTCCTCGCGCTGGAGCGGGCCGCCCCGCGCCTGGAGCGTGGCATTGGCCGTCGCGAGCAGGTAGTCGGCGTCGGCGGTGGTGGTGCGTGGGTTCTGCAGGTCGGCCTCGTAGCGGGTGTCGGTGGTGCCGATCACCGAAACGGTCGGCCAGCGCAGCGCGAACACCATGCGGCCGTCGGCGGCGGTCATCGCCACCGCCTCGGACAGCGGCAGCCGCGACCTGGGCACCACGATATGGACGCCCTTGGAGGGCTTGATCATCGGCCGCGGCGGCGGGCTCTGCGTCCCGGCCCCATGCAGGCGAGCCCGCACCTGGTCGCTGAATGGGCCTGCCGCCAGCACCAAGACACGCGCCTTGACGCTCAGCTCCGTCGCCGACGACACGCCGCCCGCGAGGACATCGCGCACGACGGCGCCGGCGATCTTGCCCTGCTCGACCTCGGGCCGCAGAAACTCGACGCGCGACAGGCAGACCGCGCCGGCCTGGTGAGCGCCGCGAATGTTGGCCATCACGAGGCGGGCGTCGTCGGTCTGGGCGTCGAAGTAGCGCACGCCACCGCGCACCTCGGGACGAAGCAAGGGCTCGCAGGCGAGCAAGCCGTCGCGCCGCATCGCCTTGTGGCGCAGCACGCCCGAAAACGCTGCGAGCGTGTCGTAGATCGTCAACCCGAGGTCGAGCATGAGCACGCCGTAGCGGCTGTCCTTGAACACGGGCACCACGAAGCTCTGCGGCACCGCCAGGTGCGGCGCCAACTCCAGCAGCCGCTGCCGCTCCCGCACCGCCTCGAATACCAGCCCGACGTCGCCCTGCTCCAGGTAG
>SXGT01284530.1_pt1 | contig 11390 bp, 8 predicted proteins | sample 3176221 | NCBI WGS metagenome assembly SXGT01 (sample SAMN11356862, study PRJNA531348) | freshwater metagenome | isolation source: freshwater sample F1-120 | place: China: Fuxian Lake, Yuxi | collected 2017-12-25
CAGCATGCCGCGGCCCACATCTCTCAGTATTCCTGCGCCGACGTATCGGCGTACCCGTGACCGGAAAACTCCCCGCTAAATTCTGTAGGGAATTGGCTCGTCGCCGCCCAGCAGAATGTTGCGTTGCAACAGGCACTTGAGGATTTCCCCCCAGTTTCATTGCAGTTTCTTGACGGGCTCAACGGACGAGGAATAGTCTCGACTCGACGTTGTTGAACTGCCGCTTAACGGGGTTCCCCATGCAGGAACTTAGCGGTCCGTTTCTTATTTTTGGGAGTGAACTAATGAAGATGACTGCAACGCGCGAGCGGGACGGCGGCGGCTTGCTGCTGACCGCAATCGCAGCGGTAGCGTCGGGATCCTTTGGCGCAGCCTCTGCGCAAGACCCGCAAGCGGCTCCGGCTGCATCTGAAGCCACCAAGCTGGATACGGTGGAGGTAACGGGTTCGCGCATCCGTCGCGTAGATACCGAAACGGCCAGCCCGGTATTCACGATCGATCGTGCTGTCATCGAGTCCTCGGGTGTGACGACCGTCGGCGAACTGATTCAGGAACTGCCCTCCATCTCCGGCAACGCGACCAACCCGCAGGTCAACAACGGTGGCGGCGATGGTGCCTCGGTGGTCTCGCTGCGTGGTCTCGGCGAAGATCGCACGCTGATCCTCCTCAACGGCCGGCGTGTCGTCACGCAGGACGTCAATGCATTCCCGATCAATCTGATCGAGCGCGTCGAAATTCTGAAAGAAGGTGCCGGCGCCATCTACGGTTCGGACGCCATCGGCGGCGTCGTCAATTTCATCACCCGCAGGGAATTCACCGGCGCAGAGCTCACCTTGGATTATGGCGTCTCTGCCGAAAGCGATGGCGATCGCAATGCGATCAGCCTGTCCTGGGGTGCGGCGAACGAGAAGTCCAGCCTCATGCTGGGCTTGAACTACAACGATCAGGAAGGCATTTCCGCTGCAGACCGCAGCTTCGCTTCCAGTGCGCTGTACTTCTATGGCAGCGTGTTCGCGGCGGGCTCCAGCCGCGTGCCGACGGGCCGCATTTTCTTTGACGCGGCTGATCCGGTAGCTGCGCAGTACGGTTGTACCCCGGCCGGCGGCTTGATTTCCGTTACCCGCATTGACGGCGCAGCCGGCGACTCGCAGGACGATTTTCGCTGCTACGACTCCTCGATGGACGGCTTCAATTTCCAGCCGTTCAATCTGGTGTTGACGCCGCAAGAGCGCGGCAGCATCTTCGTGGTCGGCAGCCATCAGGTTAGCGATAGCGTCGAGCTGTTTACGGAGCTGTTCCACAACTACACGCAGTCAGGGTTCCAGATCGCGCCGCTGCCGTTCGACTCGCGTCTTGATAGTGTGGTGCTGTCCGGCGACAGCGTATACAACCCGTTCGGTCAGGCCTTCGGCGGTCAGACCACACCGCTGAATCAGAACGCAACCTTCCGTCTGTCGGCGCTCGGTAACCGCCGCTCCAAGGTTCAGGTGTACACCGATCAGATTAACCTCGGCCTGCGCGGCAACGTTCTGGACACGGCTTGGAAGTGGGATGCCACAGTCAGCTACGGACGCTTCCAGCAGGAAAACACCTTCGACGGCTATCTGTTCCAGCCCGCACTGGCCGGTGCTTTCGGGCCCTCGTTTGATGGGGCCGATAATGACCCCAGCAACGGCGTTCAATTGCCGACCTGCGGCACGCCGGGCCCGGATAATGCCAATCCCTTGGCAGGTGCAAACATCACGCCGAACTGCGTTCCCGTCAACATCTTCAACCTCGAGGCCCCCGATCAGATTGCGGCGCTGGGAGCGATTGGATTCGGCTACAACCAGAGCCTGACTCAGACCCTGAAGCAAGCGGCCGTCAATTTCAGCGGCAATCTATTCGTGATGCCGGCGGGCGTTGCGCAGGGCGCTATCGGTGCGGAGTACCGAGAGGACGACTATCGGTTTGATACCGATAGCGCCTCGACGGCCACCCCGCCGCTGTTTACGACCTGCCAGTTGTCATCGGAAACCTGCAGTGGCGATACCAGCGGCGACGAAAAGGCAGTTGAGTTCTATGCCGAGGCCCTGTTGCCTCTGCTGGCTGATCGCGACTACGCCAAGTCCCTGAATCTGATCGTAGGCTTCCGTCACTCGGATTACGACAGCTTCGGAACGACTAGCAACTTTACCGGCAAAGTGGAGTACCGCCCGGTTGATGACTTGCTAGTGCGTGTCAGCTACGCCGAGGTGTTTCGTGCCCCAACGATCGTTGATCGCTTCCTCGCACCGGTATCCAACGCGCCAACATTCAACGACCCCTGCGTCGGTCTGACCGGTGCTGCGCTCGCGGCTAATCCGAATCTGGCGCTGGCATGCCAGAACGTTGTACCGGATGGAACCTTCGAACAGCCGAACAGCCAGGTAATGGGCTCGTTTGTCGGCAACAACGCACTGGATCCTGAAGAGGGCGACGTGCTCACCTTTGGGTTCGTCTACGACGCCAGCTGGCTCCCCGGCTTCTCGGCAACGGTCGATTTCTGGCAGTACGAGATCGAAAAGGGAATCACGTCGCTCGACGTGAACTTCATTGCTGACCAGTGCGTGGAGACCGGCAATCCCTTCTTCTGCGGTCTGATCACGCGCTTTGCCGACGGCTCGGTGCAGGTGATTCAGCAGCCGACGGCCAATCTGTCCACGATCGAAACCTCGGGTGTGGACATTGGCTTCAAGTATCGGCTGAATAACACGCCGTTCGGAGCCTTCCGGTTCAGTCTGGACACCACCTACACCGACAAGTACGAAGCTACAGGTGGTCCTGGCGCCGCACCGCAAGATGTGGCGGGGCAGTATGACCGCCAGTTCGGCAATCTCTCGCGTGTCCGCAGCATCGGTGCGGTGAACTGGAGCTGGATGGGCTTTGATGCGCTGTGGAACGCGCGATACATCCATGGCATCAAGCTGCTGGATCCGGATTCGCAGCCTGGCATTCAGCCGGCGCTCGAGATCGGCTCCCGGATTTACCACGACGCAGCGGTTCGCTACAGCTACGATCCGACCAAAACGTCGATCCAGGTCGGTGTAGAAAACGTGTTCGACAACCTGCCTCCGTTGCTATATCAGAACAACGTGACCAATGCGAACACCGACGTCGAAACCTACGACACGATTGGTCGTTACTTCTTCGTCAAGCTGACGCAGAGTTTCTGATCCTTTAAGTTTGAACTGGGCCGCGCGGCGCAAGCCGCGCGGCCTTTTCTTTTGGTGGCAGGCACGGCATCGTTGCTGAAGCCGAAGTCGGCAGAATCTGCTTTCATGAACACCACCTCCCCGCAATCCGCCCTTAACGAAGCCAAGGCCTATCTCGGTGCGGGCCGTGCGGGTGAAGCCTTGTCGATCTGCCAGCGCGTGCTCGCATTGAGGCCGGACGAGCCGGAGGCTCTGGCGATATCAGGCGGCGCCTTGCATGCCCTGGGTCGCTACCCGGAAGCAGTGCAGGCGTTTTCGTCTCTGGTGCGCTTGAGTCCGCAGTTACCGCGTCATTGGAGCAATCTGGCGACCAGCCTGCGCAGCTCCGGGCAACTGGATACTGCGTTAATTGCCTATCGCAAGGCAGAGTCTCTGGGACTGAGGACCCCCGACCTGTTCTTGAATCTGGGGCTTCTGCATCTCGAGCGCGGCGAGATCGCCGATGCGCTACCGATCCTGCAGTGGGGCGCGGCGATCGCACCTCAGGATGCCGAACTGCGCTATCACTATGCGCACTGCTGTCACGAATGCGTGCTCGACGACAACGCGAGACGTGCCTTGGACGGCTGGCAGACTTGGTCGAATCTGGATGCCACGCTGCTCGCGCGTTTGGGCTCACTGTTGGTCCTGTTGGGCGAGACCGCCCAGGCTGAGGCAGCCTTGAAACGTGCTTTGCAACAGGAGCCCGCGAATGCCAAGGCGCTGATCGAGTATGCCGCCTTGCTTGAACGCATCAATCGCCTTGACGAGGCGCAGCTGCATCTGAATTCAATACCAACGACTGCGCTGAGTGATCCGGATCTGACCGAAAAGCAGACTGTCCTTGGTGCACGACTCGCTGAGCGCAGCGGCCAACTGGAAGACGCCTGTGCAGGCTACGAACACTATGCCGCAGCGTTGATGCAGCCACACCGCAAGCATCACGCGCTGTACCCTCTCGCGAAGACGCTCGACGCAATGGGACGTACTGCCCAAGCGTTCGAGGCCTTGAAAGCAGCTCATGCGGCGCAGATGCGCCAGGTTGCAATGATCGCGCCCGAGGCCACCGCCCCGGGTCGTGAACCGCTGAGGATCGTCGATTATGGCTGCACCACGACGGACGTTTCGCGCTGGTTGCAATTGCCGGGGCCTGGGCCGGAGCGGAGCCCAATTTTCGTCGTCGCATTTCCCCGATCGGGAACGACCTTGCTGGAGCAGGTGCTGGACGCCCATCCGCTCCTGGCCTCGATGGACGAGCAGACCTACGTACAGGACGCCATCGAGGACATCAAGAAGCTCGGCGTGCGGTATCCGGAGAGCTTGGGCGATCTGACTGCCGTGCAATGCGAGCAACTGCGTCAGAAGTACTGGCTGCGGGTTGCGACGCGTGTGCAATTGGCTCCCAATCAGCGCTTGGTCGACAAGAACCCGCTGAACCTGTTGCGGCTCCCGGTGATCCGGCGATTGTTTCCGGAGGCGACCTACATCCTAGCGATCCGACATCCCTGCGATATCGTTCTGAGCAACTACATGCAGCATTTCCGAGCGCCGGAGATTGCCGCGCTATGCAGGGACCTGCCGACCCTGGCGCGCGGGTTCCGCAGGGCTTTCGACTTCTGGTATCACGAGGCTGCGTTGCTCCGCCCGCGGGTTATGGAGCTGCGTTACGAAGATCTGGTCGGCGACTTCGAAACCTGGACTCGCAGACTCGTGGATTTCTTGGGCGTCACGCTGGATCAGGCCATGCTTTCACCCAGTGAGCATGCGCGTCGTCGCGGCTTCATCAGCACGCCCAGCTACTCGCAAGTGGTGCAGCCAGTGAACACCAGGGCTGTTGATCGTTGGCGCCGGTACGAAACTCAATTGCTGCCGGTTCTCGAAGAGCTGCAGCTCTACCTGGATCGGTGGGGGTATCGAAATTGAAACCAGGCTTGGCCTCAAAACAATAGATAGGTGGACAGGATGTACTTGGCGCCAGATACCGGCGGCCGGCCGGCATGCTGATACATCCAATAGGGGGGGAACATGAGCAGGCGCCCGGCTCGTGGAGCGATAGCTAGCTCGAGATCGGGAAACACGGTCTCTCCACCTTCAGTGACATCGTTCAGGTACCACAGCAACACCAGATACCGATTGCTGACTTCATTGAGTGCGTCGAAATGGAGCTGGAAGCGCTCATTCGCTCCGACGCGGTAGCGCTTAAGAATGAGGTCCGCAGTTTTCTGCGAGTTTGGAATCGCGATCGGCAGACCCAGATCGCGGTTGTAGCGGGCCAGGCTGGCGTCGATCCGCTGCCAAAAAAAGTCGAGCGCGCGCTGGTCAACCGCTCGCGTGACATTCAGCTCGGTCCAGGCGCTATCTTCGAGGCCGGCCTTGTACCGGCGGCCGTTGGCTTGATGCAGGCCTGAAGACGACTCGAACGATGCAATCAACTCCCGGCACAGCTCTGCCGGGAGGCCGTCGTCGTAGACGCGAACGTAGTCTTGGAGTCTCGGGGTCGGCATCGCTTGATTATGCGCAGGCCTTGCATCGCACGCGAGCGCTGGCGGCTCGCCCCGGAATATTGCAGCATCCCCGCTTCAGGCTGCTGGACAAAGGCTTTTTTGGAGCGCTATCCAAGGGTGTATCGAGACCGATGAGTTCCACCGGCAATGTAGTCCTGGACACCCAGATCGAGCATGCCTCGAGCCTGCTGCGGCAAGGCCGGCTTGAGGACGCCGAACGGGCATTCGCCCGTGTTCTCGAGCGCGTGCCGGATCATGTCGAGGGACTGAATGTCCTGGGCATGGCGGCGCTCAAGCGCGGAGAAACCGCGCGCGCTGTCGAGCTGCTGCGACAGGCGGCGGCCCGCGTAAGCGATGGCGTCACGCAGACCAATCTGGGTCATGCGCTAGACGCATCGGGGGATCTCAACGCGGCGCTGGATGCCTATCAAGCGGCTCTGAGCGTGAACGCCGGCAATTTTGTCGCGTTGTTGCACAAGGCCCGACTGCTGGAGCGTCAGGGGCAATCGGCCTTAGCGCTGCCCGTCTATTTCAAGGCCATCACGATGGCGCAGGCGCAGGGCCGATGGATGGACGCGCAGACCACGCCGCCCGGTATTCTTCCACTGGTGCGGGCGGCGATGCGCTTCATCAACGACGGGCGCCGGGATCTGTTTGGAAGTCTGCTGGAGCCGCTACGGCAGGCCTATGGACGGGACGCCTTGCGCCGCGTCGAACATTGCCTGTCTTGCTATCTGGGCGATGCCCGTGCCGAGTCCCCCGACCCGCGGCAGAAGCCGACCTTTCTCCACTTTCCCGGTTTGCCGGCCAGTCCTTATCTGAGTCGGGATCTTTTCCCCTGGATTCAGGACATGGAGGCCAGGACAGCAGAGATCCGGCATGAGCTTGAGCCTCTCCTTCTGGGAGGGGAAGGGCGCGAGCGGGTATTTCACAGCGAAACACTGGAACGCGCGAATCTGAGAAGTGATCGTGCAGCGCCGGACTGGAACGGGTACTACTTCTATCGATATGGCGAGCTGAAGGCCGGCAACGCCGCTCGTTGTCCGCGTACTCAAGCCGCGATTGATGCCGCGCCTTTGGCGCGTATCCGTGAGCACGCACCGGAAGTCCTGTTCTCGGTGTTCTCTCCGGGCACGCATCTGCTGCCGCATTGCGGCGTGACCAATACGCGCGTCGTTGCGCATCTGCCCCTGATCGTTCCAGAGGGCTGTGCGCTGTCGGTAGGCGGTGAAATTCACGCTTGGAAGGAAGGCCGGATCGTCGTGTTCGACGACACGTACCCGCACGAGGCATGGAATCGTAGCGATAGCACCCGCGTCGTTCTGATCGTCGATATCTGGAATCCATACCTCACGGAGGTCGAGCGGCTGGCGGTCGCTGAACTGGTTGGCGGCATAGGCGACTTCCGTAAGGCCAGCGAGGCTGCCAGCGGCCCGGCTGCAGGCGGCGATCTGTGAAGCTCCCGCGCCCGTTCTACCGTTTGCCGCTGAGGGTCGATGTCGCGCGCCTGCAAGCCGAGGTGCTGGCACTACCCGAAAAAGCCTGGGCGGGGCACCCCAGCCGCTACGAGGGCAATAGCCATGCGCGGCTGATCAGCGTTGATGGCGGCGAGAACGACGATGTGGCCGGCACGATGCGACCCACCGAACACTTGCAGAGCTGTCCATATATCCAGCAGATTCTGGCGAGTTTTGGCGTCGTCTGGAGTCGCTCACGGTTGATGCGATTGCAGCCCGGGCATGTAGTGCCGGAACACGCCGATATCAGCTATCACTGGTTCAATCGGGTGCGCGTCCATATTCCGGTGGTGACCGATCCCGAAGTCTCTTTCTACTGCGGTGATGAGTGTGCTCACATGGCCGCGGGCGAGGTCTGGTTATTCGACAACTGGCGCCGGCATCGCGTTGAGAATCGGTCAGCGATCAGCCGAATTCACTTGGTCGCCGATACAACCGGTACGTCGGCTTTCTGGCAGATGGTTGCAGCTAGCGTCAATTCAAGCGGCGCCGACCGGCTGATCCCGAGCGGGTCCGGCACAAGCCCCGACTTGCTCTGCGAGCGTTCAGCACGACAGCCGGTGATGCCTCCGAGCGAAGTCGAGCTTTTGCTCGCGGATCTTTCCACCGAGTTAACCCCGGCGGAGGATTCCACCGCCGCCCATCAAACTGCGCTTGCGTTTCGCGGTCTGTTGGAAGCGTTCTGCAAAGACTGGCGACAACTCTGGATGTTGCATAGCGATGCACCTTCCGGGCGCGCCGGATTCGAGCAATTGCGTCAGGCGCTGCGCGATCGCGTGAATGGTCTGGAGGATTCCGTTCATATGCGCACAAACATGATCTCCGCGCGCCAGGTTCTGGAAGCGAGAGTTCTGCAGCACGCGTTGCACTCTCCGGTTGCGACGCAAGTGGCCGCGGCGCCGGCGGAGGTCGGAAGGCGATCATCGAGGGCTGCTTTACGCAGGATCGTGCGGGGACTCGAACGCCCGGTGATTGTGGTGGCTGCCCCTCGCTCCGGGAGCACGCTGCTGTTCGAGACACTCGCCTGCACTTCGCAGTTCTGGACGCTCGGGGGCGAAGCGCACTGGATGATCGAGGGCCTGCCTGAACTAAGGCCCGGTGCGCCGGGCGTCGAATCCAACCGGCTTGATGCCCGCCATTACAGCGACGAGGTTCAAAACCCGATCCTCACAGCGGTTGCCGATCGCCTGCGGGACGTGCACGGGGGAGCCTGGGACGGTTTGCGTCCGGCCAGATTCCTGGAGAAGACGCCGAAGAACGCGCTGCGGATTCCTTTTCTGGATCGACTGTTCGAAGATGCGCGCTATGTCTTCCTGTGGCGCGATCCGCGCGAGAACCTCAGTAGCATCATTGAGGCGTGGAAGGCCGGGCGCTGGGTTACGTATCCAACGCTCGAGGGTTGGGAGGGGCCTTGGTCCCTGCTGCTACCGCCCGGATGGCAGGCTCTGAAGGGGGTGCCGCTGGCGCAGGTTGCCGCCTATCAATGGCGTCAGACCAACGAAACGGTTATGGACGATCTGTCTCGAATCCCCGCACATCGGCGGCATGTTCTGCGCTACGACGACTTGATCGCCGAGCCCGCCAGGACCGTGCGGCAATTGGCGGACTACTGCGATATCCGTTTCGATGCCGCCTTGCATCAGCGCACGCTTGCACCGCTGCCCCTGTCGCGCTACACCGACACGCCGCCAGCTACAGGTAAATGGCGAGCGAACGCAGAGCTGATCGAGCCGTTACTACCCGGGCTTGATGCGACGCTTAGGCGCTTGCAGGAATTTTCCTGAGCCACAGATCAGAGATCGCCGTATCGGTAGCCGTACAAGTCGATCACGGAAGCGTCTCGACGCGAGATCAGGTCGCGCAACTCGTCGTCGTAGTAGCGCGTATAGGCCTCGTGCTCCGAGGCATTGCGGCGTTCGTGTTCTGCAATGTGGTGCCGTAGCTCGGGGCTGGCGGAGATGCCTGTCTGATCGAAGAAGCGCAGCAGATGCTCGCGTAATTTCTCGTTGCGACCTACGTGAATCGGCGTGATCGCGCCGGAATACATGTACTGGTGAAGAAAGCTGAAAAATCCTAGCCCACTGCCGCGGATGCGTTCCAGCGCGAAGCGGGGGAGATTGATGCCCCGATCGACGTATACGTTCGGCAGCAGTGGCAGGATCGCGTCCAGCAACTCCGCATTGTCGGCAAGCTCTACCAGGTTGCGGACCGTGTCCTTAAATCCTCGGCGCCGATAGTCGCTGGTGATATTGAAAAGCGGATTTCCCATCGGCCGTGTGAACTGAAAGTGGTACCAGGAGACGTAGTAGCTCCATGGGCTGCGCACGAAACCCAGCACCGGTCGATCGCGGGCCTCTTCCGGAATCAGGTGCCTTGGCAGGTGGTAGCCGATCAACTCTGCACCGGGCACGAACCTGAGCAGGCTTTCATTGACGAAGGTTCCACCGGTCTTGTGCAGGTGGATGTAAACGAACTGCGGCGTGACGATCATGATTGGGGCCGCGCTACTGCGGTGATACCGCAGCCTGTGCATGTTCGAGCAGACACTGCTCAAAGTTCGGATCGGGTTCGCCGAGGTCTCGCTCCGCCCCGGCAAGCAGTTCGAGCAAGCCGCCGCTGGGCAGATAGTCGCAGATCAGATGCGTGCGCGATTGCTCTGCATGCCGGTTCCAGACCGCATGCACGGTCGAGTTGTTCAGAGCCCAGACTTCTCCCGCCGCCATGCGATAGACCTGCCCATCGCAGTACATCAGCGCGTCGCTGTGCGTGACCACCGGGATATGCAGGCGCAGTGTTTTTCCGAAGTAGGGTGCGCGATCTATATGCGGGGCGATCGTGCTGCCTGCTCCCAGCCTCGCGAGCAGACAACGTTGGGGAGGCGCAGGAATCAGATCGTGAATCAGGCTGCGCAAGTAGGGCAGCTCTCCCATCGCGGGGCGCTCTTCGATGGTCTTGTCACCTTCAGCAGGTGCGTGGCCGCGTAGGAAGATGGCCTCGGCTGCCGCATGCACGCCGACTCTTCCACCCCGGCTCCCCCACAGCTGCAACGGTATAGCGCCGACTTCGCGGGACAGGCGATCTGCATCGCACGTGATCGAAAGCCGCGAACACGCGCCAATCAGCAAGGCCTTGTCAAGCAGCGGATGGCTCGGCAGGTCAAGCATCGCGGGCAGGAAAGACTGTAAATGGATTCAAGTGCATAGCATTCATTTTGCCGCAATCCTGCGCGCGTCGTCTGGGTGTAGTCGTCCCTTGTGCCGGCATCGTGGAAGCTGCCTTGTTCGACCTGGGATCTTTTCCGGGATGGCGCTCGAGCGCGGGCGGGTCCCGCTGTCACCTGTCCGTTCGGACAGTTCCATTTTCAGCGCGGATCAATACTCTTCACTAGGCCGCCATGTGGCGGTTAGCGAGTTGGGAGCGCAGCGATGAAGAAATTTGCATGCGTGGCAGTGGCTGTGCTGTTCTCGGGTATGGCTTGGGCGGCGCCGGTGAATATCAACACGGCGGACGCCAAGACCCTCGACAAGCTGGAAGGTGTGGGCCCGGCGAAGGCGGAGGCGATCATCAAGTACCGCACCGAGAAAGGCGGCTTCAAGACGCCCGACGAACTCAAGAAGGTGCCGGGTGTCGGTGATTCGATCTACGAAGCCAACAAGGCCGACATCAAGGTCAAGGACTGAGATCTCCCCGTCCACCCCATTTCCGAAAGGCGGGCATTGCCCGCCTTCTTCTTTCGTGCGCTGTGCAACGTGTGCGCCAAGGCTTCTGGGTATCATCTGCCTCCGGTCGTTCAGCAACTTGCACAGGAGTCTTCGCGATGTTCGGATCCAGCAGCCTCAAGGTCAGTCCGCGCGATTTTCCGGACGCACTAGAGGACGCGCCCCTGGAGACTCGGCCTGGCCATGCCCTGGCGGTGTTTGCGGGCGGCTGTTTCTGGTGTGTCGAGGCGGTTTATCGCGAACTGGAGGGGGTGCTGGAGGTTGTCAGCGGCTACTCCGGAGGCAGCCGCGAGACCGCGGACTACAAGACCGTATGCACGGGCATGACCGAGCACGCGGAAGTCGTGCAGATCGCCTATGACCCTTCGCGGATTACGCTGGGGCGCTTGCTGAAGATCTTCTTCTCGGTAGCACACGATCCCACGCAGCTGAATCGCC
>SXGT01383595.1_pt1 | contig 11390 bp, 4 predicted proteins | sample 3176221 | NCBI WGS metagenome assembly SXGT01 (sample SAMN11356862, study PRJNA531348) | freshwater metagenome | isolation source: freshwater sample F1-120 | place: China: Fuxian Lake, Yuxi | collected 2017-12-25
CCAGCGACTGGGATTTCATGCTGTGCCGCGCCGAAGCCAACGGTTTGGTGATTCGGGTCGAAGACGGCAAGGTCATCGCCGAAGCACCGGATGTCGGTGCGCAACCGGCCGTGAACCTGCAATATGGCGCGACCTTACTGGAACTGGATGCCGAAATCGATGCCCGTGTGCAAAGCAAGGGTATCAGCGCGCAAAGCTGGAATGCCGGCGATCAAACGCTGGTGACAGCAGATGCCAAAGAACCTGCCAGCACACCAAGCGGTAATCTGACCCCTGGCACACTGGCCGATGTAATCGGCGGCGATCCACATATTGTTCGACACGGTGGCAAGCTGAGTGAACCGGAACTGCAAGCCTGGGCGGACGGCCGCTTGTTGAAGGAACGATTGGCAAAAATACGTGGCAGGGCCAAATTTCAGGGGTTTGCCGGTGTGTTGCCCGGCAAGGTGATAGACATTGCCGGCATCGGTGCTCGCTTTATCGGCAAGGCCTATGTCAGCGGCATTCGCCATCACTTTGCCAACGGCAATTGGGAGACCGATGTGCAATTCGGCCTGAATCCGGATCTGTTCGCCGAAAGCTATAACCTGCGTCCCCTGCCCGCCGCCGGCCTGCTGCCGGCGGTCAGCGGTTTGCAAATCGGCATCGTCACCGCCCTGGAAAACGATCCCGAAGGTGAAGACCGCATCCAGGTTCGCCTGCCCATGGTCAGCAGCTCCGATGAGGGGGTCTGGGCGCGCATTGCCACGCTGGATGCCGGCAAGCAGCGTGGCACGTTTTTCCGGCCCGAAGTCGACGATGAAGTGATTATCGGTTTTCTGCACGATGATCCGCGCTACCCGGTGATTTTGGGCATGTGCCACAGCAGCGCCAAACCGGCTCCCGAAGCCGCCAAGGATAACAATCACCGTAAAGGTTATGTCAGCCGGGAAAAAATGAAGCTGACTTTCGATGACGAAAAAAAATTCATCCTGCTGGAAACGCCGGGCGGGAACAAACTGACGCTATCGGATGAGGACAAAGGCATCACGCTGGAAGATCAGAACGGCAACAAGATCACGATGAATGACAGTGGCATCCAGATCCAGAGCAGCAAGGATTTGACGCTGAAAGCCGGCAAGAATTTGAACATTGAAGGCATGAACACCGAACTGAAAGCGCAAGCCGCTTTCAAGGCCAGCGCCACCGGTAGTGCGGAATTGTCCGGCAGCAATACCACAGTCAAAGGTAGTGCCCTCACCATTATTCAGGGCGGCATCGTACAAATCAATTAGGAGGTTCCATGTTACCTGCGGCACGCGTCACCGATATGATAGTCAGCCCCATAACCCTGGGCATACCGATGCCGATCTTGCCACCCGGCGCGCCAACCGTATTGATCAAAGGACTCCCTGCCGCTCGCCTGGGTGATACCTGTGGTGCGGACGTCATCGTAATGGGCTCTACGACAGTGCTGATTGGCGGTTTACCTGCTGCACGCATGGCTGATCTGACCGCCGGTGGCGGTGCCATCCTGCCGCCCTGCGCAGTCAACGTATTGATAGGTGGTTGAGATGAGTAACGAATTTTTAGGCCGCGGCTGGACGTTTCCTCCCTCGTTCGATGCCCATAACGCCCGGGTCGACATGCTGGAGCAAGAAGCCGACATCGCCTCCAGCCTGGAAATATTGCTCAGCACCCGGCCAGGCGAACGCGTGATGTTGCCGCAATTCGGTTGCAATCTGGATGAATTGCTGTTCGAAACGCTGGATACCCGCATGAAAACACTGATGGCCGACAAGGTGCACTCAGCCATTCTGTATCACGAACCGCGCATCAAGCTGGAAAAAGTGGCATTGGACGATAGCCGCGAACTGGAAGGTGTGGTGTTGATAGACATCATCTACCGGGTCAAAGCCACCAACTCCCGATTCAACTTTGTGTTTCCCTACTACAAAAACGAAGGCACCGACATCAATCTCGGCGCCACCGTGAATCTGTTGCCGGCAGGGGTTTGAGAATGGCGAGCAGCGATTGCAAACAAAACACGGACCCACTAAAACTGATACGCAGCGGCACCAGCCAGGATCAGCGTCTACCCGCCGCATTAAATCCGGCGCTGCCGGACTGGCCGCGCAGCATTGAACGCAAGCCCGAACACGCCATGGTGTTTGCACGCCAATATGCGGATTTCCTGCAATTTTACAGCAGCGACAATACCGTAACCGGCAATTGGCAAGCCTTCTTCAGCCGCGATATTTCCGCGCAATTGGCCGTGGCTGCGATTGAAAATGTCGATGACTATCGTCTTCAGGTCAAAGCCTCATTCGATTTTTTGCATAACAACAGCAATCAGGCTAATGAAGCCGAATTGAAACAGCAGTTGGGATATTTGTTCAGCTATGCCGGCTCGCTGGCACGGCAACTGGATCTATTCAAACAACTACTGCCCTCTGAAATCGCCTTGAAAGGCCTACTGCAAAATCTGATCCAGCGGCAACTGGCTAGCACTTTTGGTCGACTGGTCAGCTATTACAAAGCCGATCTGGCATTAGCCGCGGCAGATCGTTTGATAGGCGACAGTACTTCCGGCATGACCATCCTCGGCGCCAGCACAGCCGTTTTCAGCGAAATTTATAGCTTCGAATTTTCGCAAGACTGGATTTTGGACGGCGCTCCCGATTGGCAAACCTATGCTGAAAATCTAGCGGCCGATGCTTCGGTTTACGGTTCAGGAAGCAGTGTGTTCGACCGCATCAACCATATTGCCACCCACAATTTGTTCGGATCGATATACGACCAGTTCCTGAAAGCGCTGGCCCGCTGTGTCAGCGAAGCGCAAAACGCGCTAGCGGCCACCTTCACCGACTTGGACGACCATGAACCGCACTATGCATTGTTCCTGGCATTCTTGCGCTTGTTTGAGCATGTACGGGCCGAAACCGACACCTTGACGCAGCGCCATCTGGATTTTTATTACCGGGATATTTTAAGGCTGAAGGAAAGACCGGCCGAACCCAGTCGGGTGCATGTGCTGGCGGAACTGGCCAAACAGGCCGAAAGTCATGAAATCGCGCCAGGTGCATTACTGAAGGCCGGTAAGGATGCCGGCGGCGTCGATGCCTATTTTGCCAATGACCGCGCGTTTGTCGCCAACAAAGCCCAGGTGACAGCGCTGCAAAATGTTTATCGCCACAGCAACAGTACTCATGACAGCCTGCCGTTTAATGATGGTCGACTGTTTGCCGCACCTATCGCCAATTCCGAAGATGGCCTGGGAGCAAAACTGTTATCCCAGGATTTGTCCTGGCAGCCATTTTTCAACAAACAGTACCAGGCAGGCGAACTGACTGCAATCAACATGCCGCAAGCGACTGTCGGCTTCGCGGTCGCGTCGCATTACCTGTTACTGGCCGAAGGCACGCGTACGATTACGCTGAGTTTCAGTGTCACGGGTATTACGACTGCGTTTAGCCTCGCAGCCGATGTCGATTGCCTGCTGACTGGCCTGGAAGGCTGGTTCAATGCCCCGGTAACGGCATTCAGTGGCAGCGGTACGGCCATGAGTTTAACCATCACTCTGGATGGCGGTCTGCCGGCGGTGACACCTTATGTGGCAAAAGTTCACGGCTTTGCTTTTGTCACCGATTTACCCATCATGCGTATTGTGCTGAAACATCGCAGCGATGCCAATTTTGTTTATGCCACACTCGAAGCCATCCGGGTGCAGGCCATGAGCCTGACAGTGGCTGTGATCGGCTTGAAATCACTGGCGCTCAGCAATGATTTCGGCGCGCTGGATAGCGCAAAACCCTTCCAGCCGTTTGGCGCGCAACCGGCTAAATACAACAGTTTACTGATAGGCTCCAGAGAGGCATTCCAGAAACATCTGTCCGTTTGCAAGCTGAACACAATCTGGCAGACAGACCCCGCCCCATACAAAAAATCAGTCAAACTGGATATCGAATTTCTGCACCACGGCCAATGGCAGAGCAGCAGTATCCCCGCTATCGACATTACCGCCCAGCAATTTAATTTGTCAGCCGGTTTGAACAATCCGGTGGCACCCTTCATCGACGCTGCTGATCTTTCTGAACAACAGGCGTTTGACAGTGCAAGCCGGCATGGTTTCGTGCGACTGAAAACCAATGACGATTTCGGTCAAAGTGATTACGAACAGGCACTGATCGATTACATCGTTAACAAGATCAGCCCTGATGGAACGTCTGAAACCACCAATATAGCCAGCCGAAAATTAATTTCCGATGTTGCCGTTTCGACTCCAAGCGATTTTTTGACCGACTATTTTCAAAGTCTGAAAGAAGATCCCAAACCTATTCCCCCCATTGGTCCGTTCATGTTGCAACTGACGATGGAATACACAGCCACACAAAATTTCACGCTGAGCGCCGGCACCCAATCCGACTTTGACGCCAGAGCCGGCCATTTTTACCATTTGGGGCCATTCGGCCACGCCGAGCAACACGGCTTTCTGAAAAATACCGCCCCGGACAGCAACCTATACTTGTTGCCACCATTCAAACACATCAATACAGCCGGTAAAAACGCGTTTGATCCGCAACAACCGGCGAATAACGCCATCAATCACGAAGCGGAGTTTTACATTGGCCTTACCAGCTTGAAACCGCCGCAAAGCCTGGCTTTACTGTTTCAGGTTGCCGACGGCACCGCCGATCCGTTATCGAGCAAACCTGATCCGCACCTGCACTGGAGTTATTTGACTGCTAACGAATGGCAGCCGTTTGATGCCTACAGCATAGAAGACACCACGGACAGCTGGCTGAATTCCGGTATCGTCACGCTGGCCGTGCCGGATGACGCCTCAGCAGATAATACACTGCTGCCAGCTGGACAATATTGGCTTAGGGTCGCCGTCGCCAAGGAAAGTGATGCGGTATGCCGCTTGCAATTGGTTGCCGCACAAGCGTTCAGCGCCACCTTCAGCGATCAGGGCAATGATCCGGCCTTCACAGACGCGCCTTTATTGGCCGGCAGCATAGTCAAACTTGACCAACCGCATGCGGATGTCAAAGCCATCAATCAGCCTTTCAGCAGTTTCGGCGGCCGCGGCCGGGAACAAGCCGGCGCATTTTATACCCGCATCAGTGAACGTCTGCGCCACAAGGACAGGGCTATAGCGCTGTGGGATTATGAACGCTTGCTGCTGGAGGCTTTTCCGCAAATTTATCAGGTCAAATGTCTGAACCACACGCATTACGAGCCGGATACCGGCGGCGGTAGCGGTATTTACAAGGAACTGGCGCCCGGATATGTCAGCATCGTCACCATCCCGAACCAGGCACTGCAGAACCAGCGTGATCCGCTGCGCCCTTATACCAGCCTGGGATTGCTGCACGACATCGAGGTGTTCATGCAGCAGCGGCTATCCTGCTTCGTGAAACTATATGTGAAAAATCCGTTATTCGAAGAAGTCGGGCTGGATTTCAAGGTACGGTTTCATGCCGGTTTCGACGAAACCTTCTATGCCAACCAGCTGAATGACGCCATCACCCGTTTTCTGTCGCCGTGGGCCTTTACCGACGCCAGCCAACCCAGTTTCGGTGGCAAAATCTACCGTTCGGTGCTGCTCAACTTTGTCGAAGAACAGCCTTACGTCGATTACGTCACTGATTTCAAACTGTCGCACCACTACCAGCAATTTCACGAAGACGGCAGCATCACCGAGGAAATAGTCGCCGATTCCGCCGATGTGCAGGGCTCCAAAGCGGTATCGTTGCTGGTATCCGCCAGGGAACACGTCATCAGTGTCATCAACCCAGCCCAGGACACGCCCGGGGCAACCTGTGCGTGTGCAGCCGTATGAACAAGTTATCCGACAGCATTCCAAAACAACCGGTGTTAAAGCCCGCTGAAGATTTTTATCAATTACGGCGCGAAGGCATAGGCTACATCGAACAGATGGGCAGTGCGTTGTGGACCGATTACAACACGCACGATCCCGGCATCACCATCCTGGAAAGTCTGTGTTATGCCATCACCGATCTTGCTTATCGAACGAATTGGCCAATTGCCGATTTATTGATGCCAGGTACACCCGCCAGCGCCCCGGCTCAGCCCTACCCCAAACAAGCTTTTTTCAGCGCCCGAGACATTCTTACCATTAATCCTTTGACGCCGGATGACTTTCGGCGTCTGCTGATTGATCTGGAACCAGTACGCAACGCCTGGGTGTTTTGCCGGCAATGTAGTTGCAATGCCAGCTACTTTGCCTGGTGTGAGCTGGATCAATTGCAGCTGGCTTACCTGCCGCCGGAAGACAAAACCACGCAAACCTTGTCGCCGCAAGGCTTGTACGATGTGTTGCTGGAACTGGAAGCCGACCCGCTGCTGGGCGATTTGAATGACAACAAAGTCAGCCAGGCTTATGACGTGTTTGATAGTGACGGTGCTGCACACACCCATTTACTGGAAATGCGATTTCCGAACTGGGGGCCAGCCCATCCAGCTCAATGGCTGCTTTTCTTACATAATGACGACGCTTTTTCCGCCAGTAACGGCGCTTCATTTACCATCAAGGTCGCGTTCGGTGCCACACCGGATTACGATGTACTCAGTGATCCCTTGCTCGACGCCGCAGGCCGCAACAATTACCTAAACCAGCATTGGCGACAACTCTGGTATGTTCGGTTTGAAATCCAGTTTCTGCCGGGGCTGGAAAACATCGTCATTGATCAGGCTACGCTGAGGTTATTCGGCGACAGCGTTGTCAAAAGCCAGGCGATGACAGACCAATTGCAAACCCTGTTTGAGGACACCAGCGCCAACGGTTTCATTCAGCGTTATCGCGATAAATGGTTGGTGGCTAACGCGGCTGTCAAACAGGCAAAATCCTGTCTGCAGGCTCACCGTAATCTGGACGAGGATTTTTGCCGCATTCAATTAGTCAGCATCGAGGACATCACCGTTTGCGGGGATGTTGAAATCACTGCTGCGGCTGATATCGAACGGGTACAGGCCGAAATCTGGCTGGCTATCGAGCAATACCTGAACCCAAATGTGCCGTTTTACAGCTTGCAAGAGCTCCTGGATGCTGGCATGGTGGTGGAAGATATTTTCAACGGCCCGCCATTGGTGAACGGCTTCATCCAGCAACAGGACCTGGATGCATCGGCGTTGAAAACCGTGTTGCGCTGCTCTGACCTGGTCAACAGTCTGATGGACATCGAAGGTGTGGTCGCGGTGAACAACCTCTTACTCAGCAAATATGATGACATGGGCATTCAGGTTAAGGGAGCCGCCGACCCTGACTGGACCAACGACGGCAAGCCTTTATTCGATACCAACAAAATCAGCGCCTCCTGGCTGTTATATATCACGCCATTGCACCAGCCGCGCTTTCACCGGGAATTATCACGATTTCTGTTCTTCAAAAACGGTTTGCCATTTCTACCGAGGAAGGATGAAGCACTGGACACACTCGTGCAACTGCGCGGTGAACGCGACCGGTTGAAAATCAGCCAGAACGCCAACGATTTACCGATTCCACAAGGCCGTTTTCGTCATCCGGAAGCCTATTTTCCATTGCAATACGGCTTTCCGCTTGCCTACGGCATCGGCCCGGAAGGCCTGCCGTCGGGTGCCAGTTTGCAACGTCAGGCGCAGGCCAAACAACTCAAGGCCTATTTATTGGTATTCGAGCAACTGCTGGCCAATGCCCAGGCACAAATCGCCCATAGCGGCGATTTGTTTTCTCTGGACCCTGCCGTGATACACAGTTATTTCGTGCAGGCTTTCGATGATATGCGCATCAAAGGCTATGCCGAGCTGCAAAACGGTTTGAACGAGGCTGTTATTCAACAAATGGCAGAATCCGACACTGAGTTTTATAGCCGCCGTAACCGCTTTCTTAACCATTTAATGGCACGCTTTGGTGAACAATTCACCGACTATGCCTTGCTACTCAGCAACGCGGAAGGGGTGAAAAAAGCCAATCAAAGGCTGATCGAAGACAAAATCGCCTTTTTGCACGCCTATCCAGCCATCAGTCATTCCAGAGCCAAGGCCTTTGATTATTCTTTGCACCCCAGTGCGAATAACCGTCCCGGCCTACAAAAACGCATCAGCCTGTTATTGGGTTTTGCAGATCTGAGCTTCATAGCCAATTCAACGGGTGCGGACGGCGGGCCATACATAGTCAGCTATCGTTTGCAGGATGCTCTCGAACAAGTCCGGTTTTCCGGCGATTTGAGCATAACAGCCGCTACTACCGAAGCTGCCGAACGCCAGGCATACCGGATATTGCTACAGCACATGAGCCTCGCTGCAGCCTTTGCCACTTTGCCAGAAGCCGGCGCGTTTCGCCTGACCGTCAAAGACACCAGCGGTGCCACTCTGGGCCAGTCGGGACTGTTTACGACTGAAAACGAGGCGCTGGATTTCAAAACCGAGTTATTGAGCTGGAGTGCCAACCAACGCGCCATCCTGGTTGAACACCTATTATTGCGACCCAAATTTCCCGGCGACGCGCTATACCCGGCCTGCAGTGAAGGGGGGTGTAATCCGTGCGATGCGGCCGATCCTTATTCCTTCCGTCTGACTTGGGTCATGCCGGGCTGGACACCACCCTACAACAATAACCTGGAGTTGCGCGCGTTTGCCGAACGCAGCATACGCCAGGAAATGCCGGCACATTTACTGGGCAAAGTCTGCTGGACCAATAACGATGCAGGTTCTGAAATCACTTTTGATGATTTTGAAACCGCCTGGGACAACTGGCTGGGTGCGAATGCCGACATAGACTGGACAGCCGACAAACTGCAGGATCAACTCGAAGCCATCCTGAAATCCCGGATGATCGGTAACGCCGGAACGGACCTCTGTTCCTGCAGCGGCCAAATACTGCAACATTACGGCGAAATCTTTCACCAATGGCTACAGCAAAACATCCAGGCAGGCAACGAACTGGACAATCTGACCGCGTTTGAGCCTTATTCCCTCTCGCTGAATGAACCCGGCAGTGTCAATCCGCCCAACAGCTGTATTGATCTTAGTTTTTCCGCCGGCAGCAATGCAGCCATACAAAGCTGGCTGGACGAGCGGTATGCCGGCTTCCGGAACGTTTCGTATTATCTGAGAAGACTGCTGGCCCTACTGGCCAATTTGAGCAACACCTACCCGGAAGCCACATTACACGATTGTGACGACGGCAGCGACGCCAATCCTGTGCGTCTCGGCCAGACCGCGCTGGGTGCCCTGCCCCTTGACGATTCTTCACCCGCAACCTCCTGATAACGGTGACCTTATGCAACCTACAACCGACAATTTCCCGGTCTTCGAAGCCAATCAGGTATTGACCAACGCGCATCTGAACCAGAGTTTCGATTACCTTGATGAACAAGAGCGACTGACCCGCGCCAATCTGATCGGCATCGGCATCGTTTGCGGGCTGAATCTGACGCTGGACAACCCTGCACTACCGACTGCACTGTCGTTAAGCAAAGGTTGCGGGGTGACATCGGCAGGCTATCTGATCATCGAACCGGATGACGTCACGCTGACTTCGTATCGGCAATATACCCTGCCGGCAGACTTGGCCTATACCCCGTTGGCAACCACCACACTCTGGGAACTGTTTCCGGCAGGCGAACCGGAAACCGCACCTTTGAACAGTCCGGCCGGATTCCTGAACGACAAGGCGGTATTGTTGTTTCTGGAATTGAAAAAAGAATCCCTGCGAAATTGCAGCGCTAACAACTGTGACGACAAAGGCGCGAAGATCACGATTAGCGTTAGACGTCTATTGATCGGTAAAACCGAGCTCGATGCGGTGATCGCGGCATCCTCCAGCCTTGAAGGCCTGCCTGATCAGGCTTTGCAACTGAGTCTGCCGGATATTCGGTTGCCGCGTTTCGATGTGGCGGCCACCTCGCCCGCCACCTCAAACGCCGTACTGGCGGCATTTTTGCAAGTCTTCAACAGCAAAAAACTGGCCACTGCGATGGCCACGGCTCTGACGCAGGCTTATCAGGCGTTCCAACCGCTGCTGAATGACCGGTATCCCGACAATCCCTTTGCGGATTTTGCAAACACGTTCGGCTTTCTCGACACCACGCCCCTGAACACCGAGCAAGTGCGGTTCCTGCAATACTACTACGATTTTTTCGACGATCTGATTCGGGCTTACGACGAATTCCGCTCGGAAGGTGCTGCGTTGCTGTGCGCCTGCTGTCCCCCGTCCGGCCTGTTTCCAAGGCATATATTGTTGAGTTTGCTTTATCCCACTTCTGATAGCGAGGCCAAGCAATATCGACATGCTTTTATCGCCTCACCGGCCATCGCCGGTTGCGAACAACGCGCCCACACCCTCACTACCCTGTTTCAACGTATGGTTGAAATGACGCGCGTTTTTACCCAAACCCCGTTACCACCGGCCGTACTTATCGGCGGTATCGACGCACAAATCCGCATCACGCCCAATAAGCATGGCGATGTGGCTTTATCCGGCAAGGCCATTCCCTATTACTACCTACAAAACGGCACGCCTCCTTTGTATCAACTTTGGAACCCGGCACTGAACCAAGCTTTCAAAGCTCATCTGAACCTGGCCTATCGTGCCGACGAATATGTTCCGCCGGCACCCGATTTTGTTACGACCCCCTTGGCTTACGATCTGGAAGCCTACAATTTCCTGCGTATCGAAGGCCATTTGGGCAAGTCTTATCAAACCGTGCTGAAATCGATACTGGAACTGAAAAACCGCTACCGCTTGCCCATCAATGTCCTGGCATTGCGTAGTGGCGCGTTCGACAGCAACGTGGCTGTGGATTTGACACAGGAAAGCTGCCGGTTTCAGGATCTGGAAGCACTGTATGCCACGGCACGCGGCGCTACGCTATGCAGCCTGGTCAAAGCGCTGACCTATTTCTATAACTTAACATTCCAGGTCAGCTCGCCGGTGACGACGCCGGTCAAATCGCAATTTGCCGTCATCAACACCTATGCACCTGATTTTCTGGTGAATCCGACGAATACACTGGGGCGTTTATTCGAAGATTACATCACCTCGCTAGGCGGCACGGTCCCCGAAATCAATGCCAGCATATTGGTCAGCTGGATCAATTTCTTTACACCCCAGGACAGCCTGGTGTATTACAGCTTTTTCTATTTGATCAAGCTGAGTGAGGCATTGCCGGTTGAACTTTCGGCCGTGAACTTTGCCAGCCTGGATTCACGTTTCAAGAATCTAAGCATTGTGGTGGCTGCCATCGAAAGCCGGCGCGAGGCTGGCCGCGGCAATCTGGCAAACAATATTGAGCTACTGAACTGGGAGGAAATCGACGACAGGCTGGAAGACCTGCAAAACAGTTGCCAGGCGGACGTATTCAAAACCTTGCAGAGCGAATATGAAAGCCGCATCACTGATCTGAAGA
>SXGT01160766.1_pt1 | contig 11388 bp, 9 predicted proteins | sample 3176221 | NCBI WGS metagenome assembly SXGT01 (sample SAMN11356862, study PRJNA531348) | freshwater metagenome | isolation source: freshwater sample F1-120 | place: China: Fuxian Lake, Yuxi | collected 2017-12-25
CGGGCAGCCTGCCAAGGCTCGATCACCGGCCACCCCGGAGGGGTGAATGCGTGGGCTTGTGCGCGACCATCTGCGGATCCTGGGGGCCGCCAACACAGCGTGCGCCGACCCGACCAGAACGAACAGCAGAGCTAGCGCAGCGCACGCGCCGCGCGGCATGGTCCCCATGGCACCGAGCATGGCATCGTCGCGGCTTCTCTCGGCGCGTTTCCTTGTAGCCCTGCGAGACCAATCACCCCCGCGGGGTGAGCGCAGGCCGGCGGACCGTTGCGAGAAAAGACGCAACCGCGGGATGGTACGTTCGATCCGTCGGCCATGCGTTCCAACAAGACCTCGGAGCCGGGCTCGGCGAACAGTCAGCCGGAGCTCGACGCGCGACCGACCGCTCCCGGGAAGAAGGCCCGCACCGCGGACCTCGGGCAACCGGCCAACGGTCCGATTCAGTTGAAGCAGGCAGCGCAGGGCCTCACCTCCGACGCGACCACCGAGAGCCACGAAGACCCGTTCTCGATGCACCTCATCGGCGCGCCGGCGCAACTCCACGCCGCGCCCCTTCAGCTTCAAGCCGCCGGAGGCAGTGCTCAGCCGGCAGCCACCGTAGACGTCACGGTCAGCTGGGCCAGCCCCTTCGGCAACTCGCTATCGGGGGACGTCACGTTGTTCGGCCGCGCCGGGACAAGCGGCGCGTGGACTCGCATCGACTCCCAGCAGGTGGCCAACGCCAACAGCGCCACGTTCGCCGGGGCTACACGTTTCCGGTACTACAAGGCCACCGTTCAACCGGCCGACGACGTCCCGGGTGACGACCAGGCGGTCGGCAAGTTCACGAAGACGGATATGACCTCGGGCGCCGTGGGTGCGACGGCGTCCACGGCACGGGTGAGCGGCGACTTGGAGCTGAACCGCTGGAACCGCGACAACGTTTCGCAGCGCCATCGGCGAGAGGGCATAGATCCCGCGCAAACCGGCGATGGGAACATGCGGGGCGCGTCGCTGTTCACACGCGTCGTTCGAGTGCACCGGCTAGCGGTTCCTCGGGTCGAACGAACCAACGCACTCTTCCTCGCGCTCCCTGCGCAGGCCCAGCAGGAGATTGCCGCGTCTCTCTACGTTACCGGCGGGTACGCGTACCGTAATCAGGTCGGCAAGCGAGGCGCGTTTTCTGACCACTCCGTCGGCATGGCCATCGACGTGAACTACAATGAGGGCAAGATGCAGAACGCCCTCATGGAGAGTCAGGGCGAACTCGACCTCCTGAACAAGCTCGTCGAGCCCGTCGTGAGAACTCTTCCAGAGATGGCGGACTTCGATATATGGGCGGCGCAGGGCCAACAGCAGCTACGTGCGTCGAAAGTCTTCAACGAACGCTTCCCGCGCTACCTGGCAGAGCTGCTCGGCCGCGACCGCGACGTGAACGCGCTCGACGCGGCAGACGCAGCCGGCGCATTCGGCAACGGGCTCATCCTGAAGGCCATCGCCACAGGGAGTCTCTTCGCGGCGGTTACCCCCGCCATGATCAACGCCGCCGCAACGGCCGAACCCGACGCGACGAAAAAGGCGCAGCTGAAGTTGATCGCTAGCAACTGGGACTCGCTCAGGACTTGGCTCGTCGGCGCTAACGTGGTCGACAAGCACCCCGGCGAGAGGAACCCTGACGGCACGCCGAGGGCTCACGAGAACAAGAAGGCGTACGGGATGATCCCGCTCGACGAGCGCGTTCTGCAGATGTTCCTCGATGCAGGCTGGGAGTGGGGCGGCGATTGGACTCGAGGCACGCGCAAGGACTACATGCACTTCGAAGACCCCAGCTTGCTGGACCAGATCCAGCTCGACGACAACGCCGGGAACCCGTGAACGTGCGCCCGCTGGGACTCGCCGGACTGGCCATTGTGCTGGTCTCGTGCAACCGCTCGCCGGAACGCCGCCAGGTTCCTTCCAGCCCAGCGGACGCCTCGCCGAGCAGCGCCGACGGTCGAGAGCAGGGAAGCACGTTGGCACGCGCGACCCAGCTTGCGCTCGGCCACGACCACACGTGCGTCCTTCTGGCTGATGGCGTGGTCCGTTGCTGGGGGCTAGGGACATTCGGAAGGCTGGGCACCGGAAGCACCGCGACCATCGGTGATGACGAGCCCGCGTCGGCGGGCAAGCGTGTCGAGCTCGGCGCGAAGGCCGTGGCGATCACTGCCGGGACCATGCACACGTGCGCGCTGCTCGAGTCGAGGAGGGTCCGCTGCTGGGGCCAGGGGAAGATGGGGGCCCTCGGGTACGGCACACCCGACGACGTGGGTGACGACGAAACGCCGGCAAGCATCGGCGACGTGCCACTCGGCGAGGATGTCGTTCAGGTCGCTGCTGGTGGGTCGGTTACATGCGCGCTTCTGGTTTCGGGCTCCGTGCGCTGCTGGGGCGACAACCTCGACGGGGCGCTCGGGCTGCCTGGGACGAAGCAACCGCGCTATATCGGGGATGACGAGCCGGTCGACTCGCTGCCGGCCATCAAGTTAGACCGCAAGGTGCTGGCGATCGGAGGTGCGCGGGCTGAGATGTGCGCACTCTTCGACGATCGCAAGGTGCGGTGCTGGGGCGAGCTCATCGGCTCGCCTGACCCGGAGCACGCGGCAGAGAAGCGACGCGACATCGACGTCGGCGCCGACGTAGCCAAGCTTGCCGGCTCGACGCTCATGTGCGTCGTCACGACGAGGGGCGGCGCACGCTGCTGGGGTTCTGGCCGCGCTCTCGCCGAGGGGGTAGGGGTCGAGCGCAACAGCGGCGACGACTGGACCGTGCTCGCCGACACCCCCGACCTTCCGCTCCCTGCCCCAGTCGAGGAAATCGCAATGAGCGGCGATCACGCCTGCGTCCTTCTTGCTGGAGGCAAGGTGCGGTGCTGGGGCGACCGACGACTCGGTATACTCGGCGTTCCCCCAGGCGACGTCGTTAGCGTCGGCGACGCCGTCGAGGTCGAGCTAGGAGAGCCTGCGACGGACGTGGCAGTCGGCGCGTTTCACTCGTGCGCCCTGTCCAGCACAGGCGCCGTGCGCTGTTGGGGCATGGCGAAGGACGGCCGCCTCGGATACGGCACTGCTGAGAATGTCGGCGAGAAGCGCGCTCCCGCAGCGGTGGGCACGGTACCGCTTCAGCCCTGAGTCTTCGATTCGCCACGCTGCGAGCGTGCCGGGCGAGTTTCTCGGCGAGACTCTTGCGCGGGATGTTTCGGGCGGCTCGTAGGTCCGCGTAGACACACGGTGCGCGTCGGTTCGCTCGATTGCGCAACAGCGCAGAATGTTGAGAGAGTTCGCCGGACCAGGTGAAGAACAAGCACGGCATCAAGGGCCAGTAGCTAGGGCTTCGGCTTCGTCGGAAGCCGGAACGAGACCGAATGGGGCGGCACGGCCGCCCTTTCGTGTTTGTCGCGCGCGGCATCGGCGCAGGCCCGGGCCAGCAGCTCGAGCAGCGCGTCGTCGCCGGCGAGCCCGCGCACCTTGCGGCGCGTGATGTGCTGGACGCGCTCGCTGGTCTCGTAGACCGGCCACGCCTGCCCCGGCATGAGGCGGCGCAGGCGCTCACCCCACGTCATGCCGATCACGCGCGCCTGACCGGAGTGCCACTGGAAGCGGCGATCACGGCAGCGCGGACAGAGGGGCGGGCGATCCGCGCAAGCCGAGCACTCCATCGAGTCACATGCGCGGTTCAGTGCGTGCCAGGCATATCCGGCACGAGGTCACCGAGGAGCTCGCGGAACCGATCATGTTCTCGCTGCGCTTCGCTCTCGTTGCCGCCTTCGATTTTTAGAAAACGGGCGCGCAAGTAGGCGATGAACGCCGAGCGTGACGGCTCTGCTTGGTCGTCGAGTGTCGCCACGAAGCCGTCGAATGTTCGCATCTGCGTGCCGATGTGCCGCCGGGCGTCTTGCTTCAACCGCTCCAGCTTCGCGATGGGGTCTTCGTCCGCGGGCATGATGAGATCCTTTCGATCGCTACGGCGTGTAAACGGACGGCCCGCGAAACATGACGCCGGCTCTACGCAGCGCAGCGGCAGTCACTCGATCGATCGCGATAGACTTGCGGTTGCCGCGGTATCCCAGACACACGTCCGGAGCCTGGATGACGCGCACGTAGCTGCGGCCCATCACGTTGGCGTTCGGTCGCGCGGCAGACGTCTTGATCGTGACGGTGCAACCCTTGGCCGACGCCTCGCGCGCCATCTCGGTAATGTTGGACATCGGGTACCTCTCGGACGAGAGTACGCGTCCCGTACGACGCCCACCGGCGTGGCCACCACGTGGCCAGTTGCCACCGAAAACGTGAGTTGCCGACGTTCGGTCCGTTGCTCGTCGGAACGAATCCGCTACCCTACGGCCCACACGTGCCTACGCGGGTTTCGTAAACCGTAGGTCCGCGGTTCAAACCCGCGCACCGGCTCCATACATTCCCAATCGGTGCGCACGTGATGTCTCTGTTCGTCGCGCGCTGGCCTTACGGCACCGTCTCGGTGCTCGTGGCACCTACGAACCGCGGCGGCGGCCTGACGAACATCATCGCAACACGCGCAGGACGTACTCGTGCTGAGCCGGGTCGAGTGGATGGGTGAACTTGATGTAGCCGTCCGAGCTCACCGTCGCCGAGAAGTCCACGGTCCCGAAGTCGGTGACCGAGTTCTTGAGGTTGCCCTTCGCGGACATCCTGTAGCTTCCTCCGCTCGGCGTGATCCGGAGATCCGCCGTGCCGTTCACCGAGGCCGTCCACGTGTTGCCGCTGGCGTCGGTCCAGCTGCCCGAGACGCTTCCGCTCGCGGTGCCGGTGAGATCGAAGCTGCTCGGCGAGGTGTACGTGCCCGTCATCGTCGCCTGGGTGCTGCCGAAGCCGATCCTGCCGCTGACGGTGAGGTTCGTGAAGTTGGTCGTCGAGATCGAGGCATCGGCCAGGGTCACGCCGGCAAGCGTGATCGTCCCCGTGCCCTGCAGGAAGGTCTCCGAGCCGTCGAAGCGCTGACGCCCCGTGACGCTCAGCGTCGTACCGGGCACGAGCTCGAGCCGGCCCGTCGCCTCGAGCATCTCGCGGGTGATCGTGAGCGACGCGGTGCCGAGCTGCCACCCGGCCACGGCCATCGAGTCACGCGTCAGGCGCACCCACTCGGGGGTCGATCCGGGCGGCATGGGCCGGCCCACTTCGCCCAGGAGGACGTCGGCGGAAGCACTCAGCGAGCCGACGCTGGTCTTCCACGGCTCGAGGAACGTACCGGCGAAGATGTTCTCGTTGCCGATGAGCCCGGCCAGCCGCAGCCGGCCCTTCGAGCCCGGCGGGCCTTCGAAGTACAACGTGTACTGTGTCGGCACGTTCACCGGGATGTTCTTGATCGACATTTTGACGGTCAGGTCGAGATCGGCTCCGAGCGCGAAGTCGGTGCGAGTCTCGCCCGTCTGCCAGACCAGCTTGCCGTCGTTGTCGGCGTCAAAATCGAGCACCATGCCGGCCGCAATGTCGATCTCGGCCGGGATGCCGACCGGCTCGAGCGGGATGGTGCCGCTCCCCTTCACGACCACGTTGCCACAGACCGTGACCATCTCGGTCGGGTCGCTCGGGCTACGGGTCACGGTGGTGACACCCGAGGCCGTGGTGATCGTGGCCCGGGGCAGCGGTCGCGAAAGCGAGTGCGGAATGCACTCGCCGAGCGAGAAACCGATCACCGGGTTCTGCCACCACATCAGGTAGTTGAAGCTGAGGGTGTTGATCAGGATCTTGGCCAGCGCGCCGTCGGTGTAGAAGATGGGCGTGGTCGGCTCGAACAGCAACTTGGAGCTCGCCGCGGCCAGGGTGACATCGCTGCCGAAGATGCGGACCTTGATGTCCCCGGAGAAGCGGGCGTACAGGTAGAACTTGCTGGGGTTGGTCGGGAACGTCTTCTCGTCGGCGCCATCACCGATGCGCGCCTCGAACGAGCCGCCGAATCCGATCGCGATCTGCGCCGTCGCGCCGCTGATCAAACTGACGCTGTCCTTGAGGATGCCCACGGGAGGAAGGCCGATACTCGCCGTACCGGCGATGTGGGGACGGTCGGCGACCAGCGCGACGTCCAGGGTGGCGTTGCCCATCGGCCAGGATCCCGCGGGCGTCACGAGCGTGATCGCGCCGCTGGCGCGGACGTAGGCGCCGCTCGCCGTGATCGCGCCGGTCTGGCCCGCGGTGACGCGCAAGCAGATGAGCTTTCCGGCGACGCAGATCTCGGGAGAACCCGCGTTCGATCCGACGGTGAGCGGGGGCGGCCCGACGCGCGGCACGTCGATGCGCGAGATGGCGGTGCCCGCGAAGAGCAGGAGGCGCGAGCCTGCCACCACGATCGCGCTCGCCGACGGAAGGCCGGCGGCCACCTTGACGCCCGCCGGGAGCGCGGTCCCGTCTTGGGCCGCGTCGACGTAGCGGAACAGGTCCGCGCCCTTGAGCGCGAAGATCTCACCTCCGACGCCACCGGCGATCGGACCGAAGCTCGTGCCGACGGAGTCCTTGTAGACCGGCCACGTCTTGTCCGAGGAGCGGTATTTGAAGAAGAAGAGCGTCCCGGTCGATTGCTCGACTCCATAGATGAGCCCCGACCAGTCGCCGATCAGCTGCGAGAAGGTTCGCCAGTCGGTCGTCCCGTCGATCTTGACCGGGACGCGCCAACCATCTCCGCCGCCGCTCGTGCCGCGGGGATCGAGCTGTGCCAGTCCGGTGAGCCAGAGCGCGCCGCCGGCGTCGACGAGATAGAGCGCCCCCCCGTCACCGAAGGCGCGCACGATGTCGAGACCGGCGGACACCGTTTGTGGGGCCGGAATCTTGCCGAGCGTCGCCGACGACCAGGTGGCGCTGGAGGGGAGACCTCTGCTCATGCAGTGTTGCATCGCGCTGGTGTACGGCTCTAACGACGCACCGGGCTTCATCTCGCCGCTGTCGAGGGTGCGGTCGAAGTCAGCGTCGAAGCACTTGAACGTACAGTCGTTGCGATCGAACCGCCCGTCGGCCTTCATCAGCTCGACGATCCTGCAAGCCGGCCGTCCACCCGGGCCGGAGTTGTCGCACTGCCTCTCGCTGGTGATCCAGCTGGGTACATCCTCTGCGGCATCATCGACGCCGTTCCGGTTCTTGTCCCAGCAGCGATCGCAGTCGAGATCGTTGAAGAACCCGTCGCCGTTCTGGTCTTCTCCAGGCTCTCCGAGGCCGTTGTGGTTCCAGTCCCAGCACGCGATCTTGTCCGGACGCGGCTGATACTGCACCTGCGCCGCGAGGGTCTGCTGCGTCACGACGTCATCGGCGCCGACCGCGAAGATGTGGTCGCCGACGCCGAAGATGTGTGAGGCCGTGACCGGAAGTGCGCTCACGGGTCGCTCGCTCGCCACTGCGCCTCGCCGGGTCACGATCACCTTGAATCGCTCGTACGTCCACGCCGCTGGCAAGATCGGCGACGACGACGGCGTCCCGTCGCAGTCGACCTTGCCATCGGCGGCGGGCGCCTTCATGCGGACGAAACGGCCGACGGACGGGTTGTAGAGCGCGATCGCGCCACCCCCGACGTCCACCACTTCGAACTGCTCCCAGGTCCAGCTGCTCGGCAACTCGTACCAGTTCTTCCGGCTGGCCAACGCGTCCAACCGCTGTCCACCATCGAGCTCCCCGCTCGGCGTGGTGCGGAGGAAGAGACGACTCACGTCGCTGTAGAGCGCCACGCGGCCCTGGCCCGCGTCGACGACACGGAAGCGCTCCCAGGTCCAGTCCGCGGGAATGGCGGCCGCCGCTTCCTGCGTCATCTGTCCGCCACCGTCGGCGAAGCCGTCGCTGGCGCGCATGCGAACCAGCCGCTTATGCTCCAGGTTGTAGAGCAGCACCTCCGATCCGACCTCGAGAGGTGACGCGTCGGCGGGGACCGCGCCCCAGATTCCGACAACCAGTACCGCGACGATCTGGACCTTCGACCAAGCCATGAGTTCCTCCTTCATCACCTGACGCATCAGACGACACGTCATTCACGACCGTCAACAAATTTTGCAGTAAAAACATCAGTTTAGACGTCGTTTACACATCTCGACCCAGAGCGCGTGTCGGGAACAGGCGAAGATGCGCCATGAGCTTCGCGAGCCCGTCGGGGTCACCGGTGGCCGAGGGCGATCCGGGTCGCTGGCGCGCCGCGATCGACGACGAGTGCGTGCGCATCGCATGCGGACACCTGCGCTCGATCGCCGTGAGCGCGATGGTCAGCTCGACGGTCCTCGTCGTCATCCTGCGGGGCGACGTTCCCGACGCGATCCTGTTCACCTGGGCCTCCATCATCTGGTTCAACTCGATCGTGCGTCTCGGGATGTGGCAGGTGTTCCATCGCCGGCCGCGCCACGGCGCCGAGCTGCGCCGGTGGTGGTGGGCGTTGCTCCTGATGACCGGGTTTGCCGGATCGGTCTACGGCGGGCTCGTGCTGGTCACGCCGGGCGAGCCCACACTACTGGTCGTCACGGCGCTGTCGATCGCGGTCGGTGGTCACATCGCAGGTGGTGCCCAGACCCTGGTCGCGACGCCGGGTGTACTCACCGCAGCGGCGGCGAGCTCGACGATCCCGCTCATGATCGCCATGGTCTCGTCGAGCGACGTCAACGTCAGGTTCCTCGCCATCCTGATCGGCAGCTACCTCCTCACCGTGGTGGCGATCGCCCGTCGCAACCACGCCGAGCTGCGCGCGTCGCTGTCGCTACGTTACGAGAACCTCGAGCTGGCCCAGCGCCTGGCCGAACGCAGCGAAGCCGAAGCGAGCGCTCGCACGCGCGCGGAGCTGGCAACGCACGACAAGAGTCGATTCCTGGCCGCGGCCAGCCACGATCTGCGCCAGCCGCTGCACGCCTTGACCCTGTTCACCGACGCGCTTCGTGCCCGACCACTCGACGGTCAGGCCGAGCACCTGCTCGCACGCGTCGGCACCTCGATCGACGTGCTCCACGCCCTTCTCGACGAGCTCCTCGACGTGTCGCGCCTCGACGCCGGCGTCGTCCAGCCCGCGCCGCGCGTGTTCGAGGCATCCGCGCTGGCCCGGCAGATCGACACCATGTTCACGCCACTCGCACGCGAGCGTGGCCTTCGTCTGACGATTCGCCACAACGATCTCTGGCTTCACACCGATCACGACATGGTGGCGCAGATCCTTCGCAACCTGGTGGCCAACGCCATCCGCTACACACCGCGCGGCGGCGTGATGGTCGCCTTTCGCGCCCGGCGCGGGCGCGTGCGAGTCGAAGTCTGGGATACCGGGATCGGGATCCCGGCCGATCAGCACGCGGCGATCTTCACCGAGTTCCATCAGCTCGCCAACCCCGAGCGTGATCGCAGCAAGGGTGTCGGGCTCGGGCTCTCGATCGTCGAACGACTCGCGCGGCTCCTCGACACGAAGGTCGCGGTCGCGTCGCGGCTGGGACGGGGCTCGGTGTTCTCGTTCGAGGTTCCGACCGGGACGCGCGGCGCGGTCGCACCGGAGCGCGCCCATCCCGGCGTGCTGTCACCGAGCAAGCGCGGCGAGCTGGTGCTGGTCATCGACGATGACGCGTTGGCGCGCGAGGGTCTTGCCGCGGTGCTCGAGGCCTGGGGCTACCGCGCGTTGGTGGCGCGCGACGTCTCGCACGGGACCGAGCTCGCCGGTAGCCACCCGGAGATCGGCGCGGTGATCGTCGACTTCAGGCTTCCCGAAGGGCGCACCGGTGCCGATGCGCTCGACGCGGTCAGCGCTCGACTCGGGCGCATGCCTCGCGCCGTCATCGTCACGGGCGAGACCGAGCCGACCCGGATCCGTGCGGCTCAGTCGACGGGTTGCCCGGTGCTCTTGAAGCCGATCAAGCCCGCGCGGTTGCGCGACACGCTCGCCGGCCTGCTCGCGTCGAACACCTGATCCGCTGGGCGCGTTCGATCAGCTCGCTCGTGGGATCGCGTCGCGCAACCGCAACGCGAGCGGGGTCCTCACGGCAGCAGCACGGCTGTCGACGTGCAGCACGCGCAAGATGGTGGCCACGTGAACCCGGACCGTGACCTCCGCGATTCCGAGATGCGTCGCGATCTCGGCGGTGCTGGCGTTGCGGGCCAGCTCCGCGAGGACACGTCGTTGCCGCGCCGTGAGCGCGGACTCTTCGACGGTCGCGGCCACGCTGTGGCGCTCCGGTTCGAGCACGGTGGGTGGCACGTACATCCCGCCGGCGAACACCAGGCGTAATGCCCCGACGAGGACGTCGGTCGACGACGACTTGGGGATGTAGCCGCGCGCCCCGGCCGCGAGCGCGCCGTGGACGAGCGCCGTCGAGGTCTCGGCCGAGAGCACGACCACCGGTGTCGACGGCGCGGCTTCGCGAACCGCCGCGAGCGCATCGAGATGAGACCGCCCCGGGAGCTGCATGTCCAGGACGACGAGATCGATCTCGTGGCCACCGAGCAACACGACCGCCGCCTCACAGCTGTCCGCCTCGAGCACCTCGACCTGCTCGGTCACGCGCGCGAGCGCGAGCGCCAGGCCTTCCCGGATCAGCGCGTGGTCGTCGATCAGCAGGAAACGGGTCGGCATCGCACGAGATGGTCGTCTTCGAGCCAACGGGCGTCAAGCTCTTTCGTTCGCGATATCAACCGTTTAGACGCGTGTAGACGCATTGCCTGCTCGCGTCAATGCGCGTCGGTTCCACCCCCTGCCGCCGAGGGTGGCGTCAAGAACGCGACGCGCAAGACGAGTCGGATCCTGTTCGCCGTCTACACGCCAGCTTCGCGAGACACGCGCGACACTCGATCGGAACATTCGCGGCGTCGTACGCCGCGCAGGCGGCGTCCATCGCTTTGCGGCCTTCGGCGCGATCGACCTGACCGCGCCGGGCGCGACCTCACGGGCCTTCGCTCCCCGGCAAGACTTCGTCACCGGGTCGAATCCCCGCTACGTGGTCATCGGCCACCTCAACGGCGACGGCATGGCCGACCTGGCCGTGACCAACCAGGGATCGAGCACGGTGTCGTTGCTGCTCGGCCGGTGACCTGGTGCGATAGGATCGCGCCATGCGGAGTAGCTTCCTGATCGGTGTGGTGGCCCTCGCGGCCGTCCTGTCGGCGTGCGGCAAGAACGACGAGAAGGGCGGCGCGCGCCACGACCTCGTCGAGCTCACGGTCAAGCAGTACGCCTTCGAGGCCTACCCGCAGTTCGCGGCGCGTCCGATGAACGCCGACAAGTGCCCCACGGCCAGGGAGCTGGCCGAATATGCAAACAGTGCGAACACGCGCGACCCCTGGGGCGCGGAGCTGGTGATCCGGTGCAGCGACCTGCCGCCGGGCGCGGTCGGGATCGCGGTCTCGTCCAACGGCCCCGACGGCAAGCCGGGCACCGCCGACGACATCCGCTCCTGGAAGCGTTGAC
>SXGT01209386.1_pt1 | contig 11388 bp, 16 predicted proteins | sample 3176221 | NCBI WGS metagenome assembly SXGT01 (sample SAMN11356862, study PRJNA531348) | freshwater metagenome | isolation source: freshwater sample F1-120 | place: China: Fuxian Lake, Yuxi | collected 2017-12-25
TGTTGCAGGGGGCTAACAAGATTATTGGAATCGCTCAATACGTAGAGTGCGACAACTGCTACGAGAACATCGAAATGGTAGACAATGGTGACGGGACTATAACTGTTTGCAATGGTGGTTGTGATGATTGATTTGGATAGGCTTGAGCTTGATTGTAGATTGGCAATAGAGAGTGGCCACAAATATCTTCCTGCAACAAAAATTGATACAGCTAGCGACATGATTGAACTAATCACCCGCCTGCGCCAAGCCGAGAAGGACGCTGCGCGGTATCGGTGGTTGCGTGATGTTGCACCTGAAGTTGATTTCGAATCCCCACTAACCATCATGGCTGATGAATGTGGCTGTGTGATAGAAGGTGGTGACTACTGCGGGATTTTGTTTTCAGATGGGCTTGACGCAGCAATAGACGAGGTCATGCAGTGCAAATAAAAATCGAATTCATCACAGAATGCGACGCCCAGCACGGAGCTATGTATCTGGATGACCGTGGATACAAAATCAATCTGATGGGTAAGGCGCTGGTGGTGGATAACCCAGACCAGTCTGACTTGGCGCTAGTGATGACAACTTACCGAGCTTATACGGTTGACCTAAGTGAAGGGGATTTTCAATGAGATTTCATTTTATTTACGCTGGAGCGCTATCTATGGGTATTTCCGCTGCCGTAAATTTCTATCAAGGCAATTCAATTTCTTCTGCAATACAGATTGTTGGAATGTGGGTTGTGCTTGCCATTATTGCAAAGATGGGTGATTGATATTGACCTAGGCGGAGGAGATAAGCTACCATAACCACAGCTTGGTAAAGCTAAACGCCGTTCCAGCCAAGTTGGATATTGACAGTCGGAATAGACGACAAAGACGGGAGGTGATTCCTATCTTGACAGCCGGAACAGACGGCGCAGCGACAAGGAGGCAACATGGTTGTTTTTCTGATTATGTCGCTACTGGTAACGCTTTGCCTTGAGCGGAATCCAGTCAACTTACAAGTGCCCGCCACGGGCCCAGGAGTGGCAACCGGCGAGACTGCCAGCGCAGTCGATAAAGCATACCGTTTTAGGCGGTAGGTTGAGCGATAATAAAAGGCTCCCAGCTGGAGGGGTAGCCCAGCAAGCTCCTAGCACTGTCTAGCGATAGAGCGAAGAGCACACAACCGAAGTTGCATTGAGGCGGACGAAGTCAGGTAACTGAGAAATCGCAACCGATGTGCAACTCCGTTTATGAAGTTTGCAGGATGCTTGCCTAGTCACGGACTGACTTAGAGAGCAAGGCAGAGCAAAGCAGTACTGCCACCGGAGCACACCGAATAAGACAAAGCCAGTTATCCCGAGTGGGTAACTGTGATTGCACTGATAGGGTGCCGATATTGGACTTAAGGCAGCAACAGCGATAGCTGGATTGGTCGAACCGCTCGGACTTATAGCAATAGCGGTGCAATCACAGTTGCTTCACTCACTCCCGCAACAACACGATGCCTTGCCCTCCTTGTGAGGGCTTTTTTGTGGTGTATAATTACCATGCGGCTAGGCTGATCCCCGAACTCACGTCACACCCGAAGCGTGTTGCCGCAATCATTATTCGGGCTCAGAGGGTGGAGATATGAAACTGTCAAAGGCAGACCGCGCCTTAATTCTAGATAAATCAAATGGTCACTGCTGGTACTGCGGTGTTAATCTTGTTGGAACCAAATGGCAGGCAGACCACTTCCACCCAATCATCAGGTATGGTGATGGAAAGTGTGCATACCCGCAACTTGACACAATGGCAAACATGGTTCCAAGTTGTGCACCGTGCAACAACTATAAGTTGAGCGCTTCCATTGATGTTTTCCGACGCAATGTAGCAAAGCAGGAACGATTGACGCTGCAAGCCAGTACCGGTCTCCGGATGTTGAACCGGATGGGTCGTGTAACGTTTTCTCAAGAGCCGGTAGAATTCTGGTTTGAGAAAAACGGGTTTTCAGTTCCAGACATTTATGAAATCCTTGGCGTCAGCGCTGAGTCAGCTCACGTCACGTGGCGAAAAGACCACACTGAACCAAACGTTTCTTACACTACTGATGCTGGGTGCATGTTGACGTTGAGATGGGTTAATAGCGATATTGGATACTTGGCAATAGCCACTGGTGACCATTGGGAGCAGAGGAGATTAGAGTTCCAATGCGGCAGTCTAGACCATGCGAGAAGGATTGCGTTTGATTTTGCAGTGAAACGATAGGGACACCCCGCAATGGCGGGGTTTTTTGTTTCCATCTACTGCGTGTTACAATTGATTTGAATGAATTTGAATGGGTACAGTGCAATGCCAATAACACCTGAAAGCAGGAAGGAGATGACGCCAAGGGGGCCAGGAAAGAAAACTATGATCATCAAGGCTCTCGAGAAGAGAGGGCTAACCCCAGAGGACTTCTGGGATGAGGTGATCGACAAGGCTATGGGTGGCGATGGAAAGGAGGGTAACATCCAGCTAATGCAGCTTGTTGGTCAGCGCCTTGAGGCGCCATTTAAGCCGACAATGCAGCCAGTGGACATCGGTATATCTGCTGGTGATACGCTAGAGCAGATGGCTGACAAGGTGGTGTCATCCAACTTACCTCCAGATATAGCAGAGAAGATGCTACAGAACATCAAGCTGCGCCACGAGATAAGCGAGAAGGGAGAAATCATTAAGCGACTGGAAGCTCTGGAGGGTAAGAGTGTCGGCAGCTCTAAGAAAGAGGCTTGGTGAACTTGAGCGCAAGGCGTCAGCTGTGAACTTCATTGCTGGCAGCGGAACAGTTATTGGGTTGGTGTCGCCAAGCGGCCAACTAACCAAATGCCTGCGATTTGATGGTGAGCTCTACACTGAGATTCACGGCGCAGAGCCACAGGCATTCTTTGCTGAGAAGATGGAGCCAATATTCACTCGGCCAAAGCGGTTCATTGTGGTAATTGGTGGTCGAGGCTCTGGTAAATCAATTGCAGTTGGTGACATTGGCCTGATAGAGATGCACGACCGCGGAGTCAACTTCATGTGCCTTCGTGAGTTCCAGGCATCAATAGCTGACTCTGTTCACTCCCTGATGAAAGAAGAGGCTGAGCGCCTAGAGCTCGATGGGTTGGAGGTTACTGAGCGAGCATTGCGATTCACTCACAATGGCTCATCCGCCAAATTCTCCGGCCTTGCTCGCAACCCTGAATCAGTGAAGTCTGCATACGGCTTCGGTCTGTGGTGGTGTGAGGAGAGTCAATTCCTATCGGACAAGTCCCTTAAGACTCTCACACCAACTGCTCGCAACAAGCCTAAGAAAGGGCTTCCCGGTCAGATGACCGAGATTGGTGATGATGAGGTTGACATGAGCCAGGTTCGCCTGGTGTTCGTTGGCAACCCAGCATCAAGCGAAGACCCGTTCAGCCAGCGATTCATCGTGCCATTCCAGGATGCCCTCAACCGAGATGGTATCTATGAGGATGATATGCACCTCATCATTAAGATGAATTGGAGTGACAATCCATGGTTCGCCGAGTCAGGACTGGAGCAAGAGCGTCAGTTTGACCTAGCCAACCTTCCGCGCTCAACTTACGACTGGATATGGGAGGGTGGGTTCAACGATGAGATAGACAACGCGCTCATCAAGGCAGAGTGGTTCGATGCCTGCGTTGATGCTCACGTTAAGCTGGGCATGAAGCCATTCGGTGTCACAAAGGTTTCTCACGACCCATCCGACCTTGGCGCAGACCCTAAAGCTGTGTGTGTGCGCAAAGGCAACATCATCACGATGATAGAAGACCGCGCCGACATAGATGTTAACGAGGGTAGCGACTGGGCTCTGTCCATTGCGATTGGTGAGAATGCCGACCAGTACATCTGGGACGTTGGCGGGATGGGTGTAACGCTAAAGCGCGACGTTAACGAGGCATTGTCCGGCAAGAAGTGTCAGGTGTACCAGTTCAACGGAGCTCATGCTGTAGAGAGGCCAGATGCCATCTATGAACCATCTGGCGCTAACAACTTCAGAGAGAAGACCAACAAAGAGATAAGCCGCAACCTGCGCGCTCAGTGCTATCTGCGCCTGAGGGATAGGGTTTATCGCACATACAAAGCTGTAGTCCATGGTGAGTTCTGCGACCCCGACAAGCTGATTAGCTTCTCCAGTGAATGCTCAGGCTTGCGCGGCCTGCGATCGGAGTTGTGCCGATTGCCAATTAAGTCAAACCCAAACGGATTCGAGCTATACACCAAGGCGGAAATGCGCTCTAAATTCAAGGTGAGATCGCCCAACTTGGCAGACTGCGTTATGATGACGGAAACAGAGTCTTTCAAGATGAATCGTCAAGAGATGGACTTGTCCGCACTTTACGTACCTACAGTGACAGGGTGGTAACAAATGCTAACGCACGAAAAAATGATGGAGAATTACCGCTCCGCATCGTCAGATACAACAATGCGCGACCAGTGCAGCCTGGATATGCAGCGATTCTTTATAGATGGCGAGTGGTGGTCTGGTTCAAGTCGGTATAGTGAGCCATTCAAGAACCGCCCGCGCCCAGAGTTCAATCGCATCTGGAAGAACATCAATCGCCTGATTGGCGACATCAATGACATGGAGCTTAATGCGATCATCCTGGGAAACTCAGAAGACGCCACCGATGATGACGCCGTGCTGTTACAGAAGCGCTGGCGCCATGATTTTCAATCCTCTGATGGTATCGAGGCCAGCGAGACCGCAACCATGGAGGCAATTGTTGGTGGCTTTGGTGCATTGAAGCTAGTAACCAAGTATGAGGACGAGGAGAATCCGCGGGGTGATGAACAGTATGCTTGCCTTGAGATAATCAACTCTGCCGCAACCTCTGTCTATTTCGATGCTGGCGCAATCCGCAAGGACAAGGGAGATTCTCGCTGGGGTTGGCACATTGTTAGGGTTAATCGCGAGCGCATTGAGGATGAGTTCGATGTCGATAGCGTGTGCAGCTTCAGTAATCCGATATACAACGACACTCGAGACATTGACTCCAATCGCGATGTCTACGTTGCCCACTACTATGAGGTAATCGAGAAGACGGTAACAGAGTATGATTTCTCTGCACTTGTTCCCGGGCTGCAAATCACCAGTGGCGACGGCATCACCGATACAGCAGGGGCTTCGTACACTCGCCAAGAGCTGAGGGATATTAGAGATGAATACGAACAACAGATTGGCGAGGAAGCTCCAGCCACCAGGCGCAAAATCAAATACGTAGAGTACGCACTGGCTGATGGCGAGAAGTTCCTAACCAAACCTCAGCGCATGCCGTTTAAGAGGGTTCCAATAATCCCGCGCTATGGTTACTACGCAGTTATTGACGGCCAGGAATACTACTGCGGAGAGGTGCGCAAGAATACTGATGCCGAGATGTTCCACAACATGTTCGGGTCTATCCTAGCTCAAGTTGCCGCTGCGCCGCAGGTATCAAAACCTGAGTATGCGCCAGAGCAGATTGCCCGCCACGCCAACCAGCGAGCTAGGGCTGATATTGACAATGTGCCTTTCCTGCTTAGTGACCCACTGCGCGGGCCTAATGATGAGATTGCGCACATGGGGCCTGTTGCCATTCACCAGCCGCCGCAGCTAGGCACTGGAGCGGCAGCGTTTGGAGCGTTCCTGCAGGAGACGATAGCAACTAACGGTGGCACTGGTCAGGCAACTCTTCCGGCAAATACCAGTGATGCGGCAATCCAGAGCGTTAACGATAGGCAGGATGATGCATTCCTTCCTATCGTGAAGAACGTCCTGCACTCATGCAAGGCAGCCTGTGAGACATGGATACCTGCAGCACAAAAGCTCTACTTCACCAACCAGCGCTCAATCAGTGTGATAGAGGGCAATGGAGAAGTTACCAGGGTTACAACCTTGGAAATGGCAGAATCGCAGGATGGATCATACGGGCCAAACAAGAACACTGCTCGTGGACGGTACGTGGTTAAGGTTGAGCAGGGTGAGGCATACAAGACCAGCAAGGAGAGCCAGATTGAGACCAACCTGCAGATGATCCAGATGGCTGGTTCAGACACTGAGTATGCCCAGCTACTTGCCTACAACACCATGACACTGACTGATGGCGAGGGTGGAGACCGCATGCGCATGATCGCCCGCTTGCGTGAGATTGATGCAATTCTGTCGATGGGATATCCGGTTGAGATGTTCGACTTCACCGAGGATGAGCTGCAGTTCATCCAGTATCGCCAGCAGCAATTGCAGCAACAGGCGCAGTCGCAGGAAAACCCAGCAATGGCGCTGGCGCAAGCCGAGATGCTTAAGGGTCAAGCTGCCCAGGTTGAGGCGCAAGCCAACATGATGAATCAGCAGGTTAATGTGTATAACGCAGAGACCAAGCGCATGCAGGTTGCTGTGGATGCGGAGAAGGCCGGAGCAGACATCAGCATTAAGCAGGCTGATTTGCAGCTAAAGGCTGCTGGGCAGATGATGCAGAGAATGCAATGAGAAAGGCCCGCACTGTGCGGGCCTTGCTGTATCAGGGGCGGCGAATGAAGCGCCATTCGGATTCATCACGCAATCTATACCACTGAGAGATAGTGTCGGTTGAGGATTTCGCTCGCAAACCATAACCATCAATCATAGTCATGACACACTCTGTGTTGTTATATCGACTATCAGTCGTCAATACGATGACATCTCCCTCGCGCAAATCTCGCCAATTGGTAATCACCAGCTCAGCATCATCTTGTTGCTTTGTTACACAAGGAGAAATCATCAGCCCAAACTCACCAGCGCGATCCTGCACAGCTTGCCACCGCTCGTCACACATCGCTGCAGCTTCGTCCGCTTCGGCCTGCTTGCGCTTTGCGAAGTCGTCCGCATTGCGCCAGTCTTGCAGCAGCCGGTCGATGGTTGGTGCATAGATGCGAGCCAGTTTTGCACATTCCTCAGGTGATTCCGCCGTGTTCATCGCTTCTAGCTCCTCCTTGGCTGCCAGATTGGTCTCGTCGTCACCAACGGCTGTTGACTTGGCAAGCTCAGGCTTGTGAAGTCGGTAGAAAATTATCTGTCTATCTTGAACAGGAGAATCTTCCGTGTGACTCCAATTCCAGTAGTAAGATTCGTCAATTTGAGTTTCACCGTCACGGGTCTTTATTTCAACCATGACATTGTCACCAACCGGGCACTCACCACCATTCCACTTAATCCACCCATCAGCATCAGGCGCGCTCGGGGAAACAGTCTCCGCGACAATCTGGCCGAACTCGTCACGGCTCAGCACTGTCTGGTGCCAGTTTGGGGTGATCGTGGGGAGAGGTACCCCCGACCCGCTAATTACTTTTTTGTGTGAAAAACGGCTCCAATCGACCGGACGATTCGGCTTCAACGAATGCATGTACACGGTCTTGTCATCTCTATCCTGAGCCGCCCAGTTGGCACCCTCAGGGAATTTCGTTACACCCGCCTCAATGAGCAATTGTGCCAGTTGACGTTTGCTTTTGCTTATTTTCATTTCTCACCCCACACCATTCTGTGTAAATCTAAAAGTTTTTTCTCCGAGTATCTGTTCTTTTGCGTGGCATAGCTTATTTCGCAATAGCTAACATATTTCACACTAAGGATGTCCTTAACGAATTTTCGGATCAACAAATACCGCAACTCAAGACTCTTTCCCCTACCAGCAACTTCACTTGCCACCACAGCTCTCCTTGCCGCCTCAATCTGCGCTTTCGCGTCCACTCTCACCCTCCTGCTTGCGCTTTAAATATTGCTTCTGCTTGCACACATTGGAGCAATACTTTGCTCCGCTGCGCATTCGCTGTGTCTTGCCGCACTCCGGGCAGGTTACCTCACTGGCCATTGGTTCGTTCCAGCTCGGCGAGCAGCTTGCCTGCCATTAATACGGCCAGCTCTGGCATTTGCTTTGCATCGGAAGCCTTTAGGTGTCCGCCGGATATCAACCCAGTCATCACATGCATCGCCATAATCTCGCGCTTGGTTAGACCAAAGCACGAATTGTCCCGCCAGCCCGAAATCTCTTGGTGGCTCATCGGTGTTGCGTCGGCATCTACTATCGGCATTGCTGGCATATCTGCATTCTTCATATTAATCTCCTTAGTGTAAAAAAATAGCTACCGCAGTAATGACTGCTGCGCCAGCAAATGAAATGTAAAACCCAGTGCTGGCTACATTTTTTGACACCGCACATGCACACGCAAATGCCCATGATCCAGCAACCGCAATCTCAATAACACCCATATCAATCTCCTCGTTGTTGACGGATAAATACTTACTCATTTACGTAAAATAGTCAATGGCATTTTAAAAATATTTTCGCGCTGCATAGTTGGCGAAATTAGCCAATGTTTGCGCATTCTCGCCACAGTGTTACAATTGCAGTGCCTACCGGAGGTTTTCCGGATTTCGTTTCACCAGGATTTCGAGGATTAAAAATGCTGGATTTGGATGATATGCCTGATACCGAACTTGAAGTGAATCAACCCGCTGGTGGTTTAGCGGCCGCAGCGGAGGCAATCGATGGTGACGCTAACACCATCGACACTGACGAACCCGGGTTTGAGATTGATGGTGAAGGCGACCATGAAACGCCTAATGAGGACGTAGAGCTTCGACGCCGTAAGGCAGCCTTCGCCAAGCAGAAGCAGAAAGCGAAAGAAGCCAAAGAGCGCGAGCAACTGGAGCGCCAGAAGCGTGAGCAACTGGAGCAAGAGCTTGCCGAGCTAAAGCAGCAGGTTGGGCAACTCAAGGTTGGACCAAAGCCAACCTACGTGTCATGTGGTTACGACGATGAAGTGTATGAGCAGAAGCTAGCCGAGTGGATTGCTAGCGGTGGCAACAAGCAAACGCAGCAGCCACCGCAGAAGCAGCCGCAGAAGCAAGAGGCATTCGAACCTGACCTAGATGTCGAGTTCGAGCACGAGGAGTCAGTGAGCACCATCAAAAAGGCTGGCGTATCTGACTACGATGACAAAGCCTCAGTTCTGCACTCCGCCATTGTTGATCGCGGCCTAAACCCCGCTGCTGTATTGGCTGATATTCGCCAGTTGTGCTCAATTGCTGGCATCGACTCCGGCAAGGCTGAGTACATGGTTGGTCGCTCTCCGGCTGTAATCGAAGAGCTGTTCCGCACCACCACAAAGGCGCAAGTTGCTAAAATCCTGCGCCGTGAGGCTGACAAGATTAAGCTGCGACAGGCGAAGAAGTTAGACGTCAAGCCGGAGGTTTCCATCTCCTCCAGCGGGCCAGTTGGCGATATGGATAAGCAAGTGGAGAAAGCCCGCCAAGCATGGCGAGATGCCGAGCCGCATAACCAGATGTCAGCCTGGCAGGAATACCAGCGAATCAAGAAACTCAAATCCAAGTAGAGGTAAAGCGAAATGTCAAACTCATTTGCTCATGACAAGATGTGCACCATCTGGGAAGAGGCCGCCAAAACCACCGGCATGAATATGACGCTCTCCAAAGATCTGGAGACGTACACCATGTCAGACATGGCAAACAAAGATCGCACTGGAAACGCCAATGGCACCAACTTTGGTTCTGGCAACGGTGATCGCGAGTACATCCCGCAAGAGTACCGCTTTGAGGTTAAGAACGGTATCGAGACCACCGATTCTGACTTCCAGGATATCATCGACCGGATGATTCCGGTAAACCGGATCCGCTCATTCAACGTCCCAGCAACCATCAAGGCGAAAGAGCTGCAAGACCCGCAGCGCATCAAGAAGGTTGCCGACGGCTTTGCTCGTGACATCGCGAACAAAATCGATACCGTCTGCTATCAGACCATGATTGAACAGGCGACCATGTTTGTCAGCGTGGCGAACAAGTTCACATTCGAGGCTGGCATCGACGCTGAAACCCTGATGCTTAACCGAGGCTTGTCCAAGTTCAACCGCAAGCTGCTCCTGTCCAACAAGCACTACTCAGCCGTAGCAAAAGACCTTGGCGCAGCAAGCCGTGATGTACTTGTTCAGGATGCATTGTCTCGCGCCAAAATCCCCGACTTGGCAACTTTCGACACTATGCGCTCTGACTACCTGCTGAACCTCGCAGGCAACACCACATCAAATATCACCGTGAACGGCAACCAGTCAGCAACCGTGGCAACCTTTGGTGCGGATGGCTTCTACAAAGACAACCGTTCCATGACATTGGCGCTAACCAACGCCACCACTGCAAACATGCCAGTAGGAACCAAGTTCACCATTGCTGGTGTTAACGCGGTACACCCAGAGACCCGCCAAGACACCGGCAGCCTGATGACATTCACTGTCATCGCTGCAGCAAACGGCGCGCCAGTGGTTCAGCCAGCTATTGTGGTATCTGGCCCGTACCAGAACTGTACCGCTCAGGCCGCAACTGGTAATGCGGTTGTAATTCTGAACAAGAACACCGATGCCCCGTCACTGTTCTACACTCCGGAGTCAACTGTCATTGTCCCTGGCGTTGTACCTGTGATTGGCGATGGCGTTAAGACCATGACCTTGACTACCGAGAACGGAATCCCGATGACCATGGTGTACTGGTACGACGGCCACAAGATGCAGTACAACATGAAGGCCGTGTTCAACTTCGACGTTCAGGTAATTTACCCGAACATGCTCGGCATGATTATGGCTAACCAAGCGTAATCAAGGTGGGGGCTTCGGCCCCCGTTATTGCGCAGGAGGATGGATGATTCACGTATTCAAGAAAGGCGGAGAGCGCGGCACCCCGCCAAACGATTACTCGATTGAGTGCATCAACGAAGATGAGTCAGCAGGTTATCTTGCCGACGGCTGGTTCCTGTCACTGGACGAGGCCCTTTCAGTGCCAGCGGATGAATCTGACTACTACGACAGCGGACATGATTCAGATCATGATGATGGCGATGAATTTTATGGTGTCGAGCAGGTCGAGCAGGTCGAGCAGGAAAATGTCGCCGATACCAACGGCGATGGCAAGCTGTCAATCAAAGAGGCTCGCGCATATCTCGAAAGTGTTGGTGTAACCTACGAAGAAGGCTTGCACTGGAAGAAAGTAGTGGCATTGGCCGAACAACACATGAAGGGTGAGTAATGGAAAATCAGCACAGAAAAATTTCAGGATACCGCGAGCTGAGCCAGGAAGAGATCGACCTGATGAATCGCATCAAGGAGAAGGAGGCCGAGCTGCTGGCGCTGCACGCAGAGTTGGTCGGCATGTTGGATCTGCAGAATTCTGCCGCTGAGCAGGCTGCACAGCAGACTCCTGAGCGTTACCCTGGCGATGAGTACACAGAGCCACACAAAGAACTGCGCCGCCTAGATGCCGCAGAGCCTTACCGCTGGGCTAACATAGGAAAGACAGATATTCAGACTGGCATCATGGCTCTAGTTCGAGCGGTAGCTCAGCCCGCTGGAGTATAGCCATGAGCATCACCAA
>SXGT01098660.1_pt1 | contig 11387 bp, 11 predicted proteins | sample 3176221 | NCBI WGS metagenome assembly SXGT01 (sample SAMN11356862, study PRJNA531348) | freshwater metagenome | isolation source: freshwater sample F1-120 | place: China: Fuxian Lake, Yuxi | collected 2017-12-25
AGGCCCGGTCGACGGGTTGTTGTTCGCATCGCCGCCGTAGCTCGCGGTGATCGAATGGGCGCCCGGGTTCAGCGACGCGGAGAGGTCGGCGAACGGCAGGATCGCCCGTCCCGTCGCGTCGACCCACACGGTCTCGAAGTAGGCGCCATCGACGGCGAAATCGACGCCGCCCGTCGCGATGCCGGTCGCGGGAGCGACCGGTCGCACGATCGCCGTGATCCGACCGGCGTCGCCATAGCGAACGCTCGGGTTGCTGGTCGTGAGCGTCACCGTCGTGTCGGCCGCGACCACGTGTTGCACGAGCGGACCCGACACGACCGTCGCGCTGCCGTCGGCGGGCACAAAGGTCACGCTGAGGAGATGGTCGCCTGCGGCGAGCGTCTTGGTGGCGTACACCGCGACGGCGTTGGCGACCGGAACCGTTGCTACGACGTCGGTGCCGTCGAAGAACGTTGCCGAGCCGGTGATCGACGTCGCCGGAACGCTCGTGTCGCCTACCCGGGCGCGGAACGCGACTCGCTGGCCGTACATGGAGGGGTTCGTCGCCGACGAGATCGTGATCGTTCGGGTCGCGCCTCCTGCTCCGACTGCCGTGGTCGCGACACCGATCGCGGTGGTGAGAACGGCGATGGCCAGCGTGCGTGCGAGCGCCTTGGTGAACCGGGACGTGTTGGTGAACATGGAGTGAGTCAACGCCATGCGTCGACAAGCACGCTCCCCGGCAAGTGCAAGAAATGACCAAGACGGAGATCATGACGTTGGTCCTGAACGGCGCGCACCATCATCGGACCGAGCCGGTGGCGAATCAGCGCGCGTCGTGGTCGTGCTCGCCGACCGCAGGAACCGGCGCGTTGCGACCGACCCGGTGGACCGCGAGGTGCGCCGGGAGACCGGGGACCGCGATCCCCGACGCGTCGACGAGCCGTCCGCGGCGCTGAAAGTGCGGATGCGCGGCGGCTTCTTCGGGAGTCAAGACCGGCGCTACAGGGGCGCCTTCGGCGCGGAGGCGATCGAGTGCATCGACGCTCGTCATGGTCGCGATCCGCGCCGCGACGCGCCGGTTGATGTCGTCGGTCGCGTCGAGCCGCTCGACGAGGGTCAGATCGGTGAGGTCGTCGAGCTCGAGCGCACGGCAGATCGCGAGCCAGAGCCCGGGCTCGCTGAGGGGCGCGAGCGAGATCAACTGGTGGTCGACGGTCGGGAACACGCCGTAGCCCGGCCAGCCCGACGACCGCGCGGTATCGGATCCGATGGCAGCGGTCGAGCTGGGGCCGACGGCAACGCTCGAGCTCGGTCCGACCCACCAGTTGACGACGTCGGCCATGGCGATGTCGATCCGCTCGCCGAGGCCGGTCTGCAAGCGTCGTGCCCACGCCGCGCACGCCATGAGCGCCGCGATCGTCCCCGCTTCGAGATCGGCGACGGGGAGTCGGGGCGTCGCCGGAATCGAACCGTCGTCGCCGGCGCGCATGAGCGCACCTCCCAATGCCTGGTAGTTGAGGTCGTGCCCGGGCTCGTCGCGCCACGGACCGGTCTGGCCATAACCGGAGATCGAGCAGTAGATGAGACTCGGATGCATCGCGCGCAAGGTGTCGGCGCCGAGTCCGAGCCGGTCCGCAACACCGGGCCGCCAACCCTCGCAGAACACGTCGGACTGCGCGACCAGTTCGAGTGCGCGGGCTCGCCCGTCGTCCGACTTCAAGTCGAGCACCACACTCCGTTTGCCGCGTGCGAGCGACGCGAACAACTCGGGGAACGCGCGCATCGGGTCGCCACCGAGTGGTTCGATCTTGGTAACCTCGGCACCGAGGTCGCAGAGGATCTGGGTCGCGTGCGGCATCGGACGCCAGATCGACGCGTCGAGCACGCGCATGCCCTCGAGGAGTCCGCCCTGGCCTTCGGGTTCGGCCATGCCCTCGAATTCGGCCATGGGTCCAGTGTGTCGGATCCGGCGGCGCAGCGCCCGTCAGGCGCGTCGATCTCGCCAGGGCGCCACCCGGTGGAACTGCCAGAGCGGGTGCCCGTCGCGATCGGGATCGGCACGATCGATGAGGTCGCAACACCGGTCGCAGTATTCGTCGGCGGCGAGGCAGCCACCGTACGCGCTCAGGAGCAATCGTTCGAGCACGCCGCGCTGCGTGCCCCGGCCGAGCGCGCAATGTTCGGCCCCGCCGAGCGCGGGGACGTGCTCGACGACCTGGAGCGCAGTCGTGAGCAGCAGGACACGATGACTCACCACGTGCTCGTACTCCTGCACGCGGCCGAACGGTTCGTCGTGCGCCCCGACGTGGACGAACTCGCACGGCAGCAGTAACGGCAGCGTCTGGTCGCCGCCGATCAGCGCCGCGAACCGCTCGAGTGGTTGCCACACCTCGTCGCGGTCGAGCCCGTCGGAGATCCGATCTCTGCGTGACCCTGGGCCGCCTGATCCTGGGCCGCCTGTTTCGATACCGCGTGCCATTCGATCCAACCTCTCGCGTCGGCCGGATCCCCTCGGTTCGAGGGTATCGAGGGGCTCGGACACTCGAATCGCGTCACCCGCGAACGATCTGGTCGACGTCTGTTGGGTTCGGCGAGATGCAGCCGACGACACCTGCGAGGGAGCACGACATGGCACAGATGATCCAGATGGTCGCGGGCCTGTGCCTGTTCTTCGCTGGTTTCGGGGCGACGGTGGCGTTCGGTGTCTTCGCCTTCATCGGTGTCCCGCTGCTGATCCTGGGGCTCGGGTTGTTCAGCGCGGGGCTCGGCGACTGAGTGGCCTGGCAATCCTGCCCGCGCCGGGTGAGGATGCCGCGATGCTCACGGCCGACTGCACCGTCGCCGCCGCGCTCGCCGACGCCCTGCGTGCGGCGTGTCACCCGGCGCGCCCCGGTGCGACGTCTGTGACGGCAGTGCCCTCCGGACTGCTCGCCGTCTCCCGACCGACCCTGGCGGGCGGGATCCGAACGTTGCTCGCCGAACGCGTCCGCGACCTGCGCGCGGCACCGGCGATCAGCGACGCCGACGCGCTCGTCGTGGAGTTGTTCCATGCCGAGGGCAGCGCACTCGTGCGGCTCGCGCGCCTGTTCGTCGACGATCGCAATGCTGCCGAGGACCTCGTGCAGGAGGCGTTCATCCGCCTTGCCCGGTCGGCCCACAAGATCCGCGACCGGGCCAGCGCTCCGGCCTACCTGCGCTCGATCGTGCTCAACCTCGCGCGCGACCACAATCGGCGTGGTCTGGTCTCGCTGCGGCACCACCTGCCGTTCGACGATCAGCGCGCGGCGACCGAGGACGTCATCGATCTTCGCGACGACCAGCAAGAGGTCATCGACGCGCTCCGAGATCTCCCGCGACGCCAACGCGACTGCTTGATCCTCCGGTACTACGAAGAACTCGCCGTCGACGACATCGCCTCGGTGCTCGGCATTTCCCGGAACTCCGTGAAGACCCACCTCACACGTGGCCTCACCGCGATGCGCGCCGCCCTCGACTCCGACACGAGTGCGGAGTAGCCGTGAACCGCGTCGAGGAACGGCTGCGCGAGGTGCTGGTCGCGAGTGCGATCCAACTCGACGAGAGCGACGACCTCTTCGCGCGCGTGCAACGCAGCGTCGGAGAGGATCAACGCTTCCGATACCAACGTCGCCGTCGGGCGACCGTCGTCGCGGCTTTGGTCGCGGCCGTGGTCGTCGTCGTCACCGCCACCTCTGAACCCCGCGAAGGAGCACTCGTCATGGATTGGTGGATTCTCGAACTCATCTGGTTCGTCGGCATGCTGGTGCTGGCGTTCTGGCTCGGACCGTTCATCCGGCGATTCGGCAAGAGCTACGCCGCCGATGTGTTTCGTGCGAATCCGCGGACGGGCAAGAGCTTCATCGTGTTGATGGACGTCGCGTACTACCTGATCTTCCTCGCGTACGTGCTGTTCACCGTGCATTTCGAGCCCGACCGTGGCTGGGAGCAAACCGTCGTCGCGGGCCAACTCCGGGCGACGACGGTGCGCGTCGGCGGCATCCTGCTCATCATCGGCATCCTGCACGGTCTCAACGTCCTTGCCCTGCCCCTGATCGGACGGATCCTCACGCTCAACCGTCGTCTCGACGAAGACACCGACGCTCGTAGTCGCCTCGGCGGTTGACGCTCGATGCGACGGATTCTGCTTCTGATCGCGCTCGCGGCCGTGCTTGCGTCGGCGGGCACGGATCGCGCACGCGCCGACGCCGACGTTCTCCGCGAGGTGCGTCTCGATCGGGTGCTCGATCAGGATGTCCCCGATCGAGATCCGATCGAGCGCCTCGAGACCGGCGATGTCCTCGACGTTGCCGCGACCGGTTTCGAGCCATGGGCGAGTGGGGTGGTGTACGAGTGCGCGGAGACGGTTCCCGAGCAATGCGGTCCGCGGTACCCGGTGCAATTCGACGATGCCGGCGAGGCCCGGTTCCAGTACCGCGTCGCGTTCGCGGCCGAGGCGGTTCCCGGACGATGCGGGCCGGACGCGACTGCATGCCGGATCGTGCTGTCGGCCGCAGGCGGCACCGCTGAGCGCCGCATGGTGTTCGGGGGAGTGCTCACCCCTCCCGACGTGACCACCGTGCCGGATCGCTCGACGGCCGCGGCTCGCGTCGAGCGTGCCCGTCCCGATTACGCGCCGGCGCGGCTCGCACTCGGCCTCGCGATCGCTGGTGCCCTCCTCGGACTCGCCGCGAGGTTGTGGCGACGCACCGACTGGTCGGCGCTCGGCGAGGAGGCTGCGCCCGAGATCGACGACGCCGAGTACGCGGACCTCGATGCCATCGTCGCGGCGCTCGGGCCCGAGGACGCCGACGACGAACGCGAGCGTGTCGTAACGAAACGCTGAGATCCGACCGAGCGCTGTCACCCGCGCGTGACCGGGCGGCGTCCGTCTCGGTATGCGAACGACTTCGGTTCCCCGGCCTCGTCGGCGGCGGGTGCAGCGACTCGCCGTCGTTTCCATGCTCCTCGGCACGGTGTTCGCGTCGTCGACGGCCGACGCGGCCGGCGCAGCACCCATCGCCCAACTCGGCGTCGGTGACGCCACGGTCGCCGAGGGTGATGTCGGGACGAACCCGGTCCGCGTCACGGTCACGCTCGCACAGGCGGTGCCCGACGACACGCTGATCACCTACACGATCGCGGCGGGCACCACCTCGGCGGGATCGGACTTCCTGGCTCGCTCGGGCAAGTCCAGAATCCGAGCCGGCCGGACGTTCGCGACCGTCACGGTTCGCACGACCGGTGACACGCTGGTCGAGAACGACGAGACGATCGTGGTTGCACTCACGGGTGCCGTCACGGTCGGCGGCGCCAGTGTGCCGATCGCCGATCCGACGGGCATCGTCACCGTGCGCGACGACGACCCGGGTGCGGCTGATCGGCTCGCGGTGGGCGACGCCTCGATGCACGAGGGGGACGCTCCGGTGACCCCACTGCGATTCACCGTGACGCTCGCGGCGCCGCTCGCCGGCGACGTCACCGGCCGGTTCACGATCGTCGCCGATTCGGCGCAGGCGACCGACGACTTCGTCGCCCGGACCGGCTCGTTCCGCATCCGGGCCGGACGCACGAGCGCCGTGCTGACCGCGAAGGTCGTCGGCGATGTAGTTCCCGAGACGATCGAACAGTTGACGATCGTCCTGTCGTCGGTTGCGGGTGCGACTGTCACGGACGCGACCGCGATCGGTTCGGTCGTCGACGACGATCCTGCGACGACGACCGCTCCGGGCGCGCCGACGATCACGACGCTGGCTGCGGGTCCCACGAACGGCATGCTGGTGGTGAACTGGGATCCTCCGCCCGACGACGGCGGGTCGCCGATCACCGGCTACGAACTCGAGATCGCCCGGCCGAGCGAGACGCTGGTCGGTGCGTACACGGGCCTGGGAGCCAACGTGGTGTGCGGCAGCCCTGGGGTGACGTGCACGCTGCGGGTCCGAGCCGTCAACGCGATCGGGCCGGGGACGTGGTCGGAACCGGTCTCGGAGACGACCTGGCGCGCCCCGGCGGTGGTCGGCGACCTCGCCGTGAGCGGCGGCAACCACGTCGTGTCGGCGTTCTGGACGGTGCCCGTCGACGCGGGCGACTTCCCGATCATCGACTACCGCGTCGAGCGCAGCATCGACGGGACGACGTTCACATTCGTCGCCTTCGCGTCGGTGCGCGCCGCGACGGTGAGTTGTCCCGGCGAGCGAATCACCTGCTGGATTCGCGTCACCGCGCGCAACAGCGCGGGCTTCGGCCCGCCGAGCGTCGGGAGTGCGGTCACGTGGGCCCGACCGGGTGCGCCGACGCTGGTCAGCATCCGCAGGATCGGTACCTCCGTCGGGCTGAGCTGGACTGCGCCCGCCGACGACGGTGGGAGCGCCATCTTCGATTACCTCGGGGAGCGCACGCTCGACGGTGGCACGACCTGGACGCCGGTCGGGAGCGTGTCGTTCTCGCCGCCGACGTGTCCGGTCGGGGTCAGTTGCGGGTTCCGGATCGCGGCGATGAACGTCGTCGGGCTCGGACCCGTCTCCAACGTGTTGACCGTCGGGCCGTGACGAGGTCGGAGGCCGCGTCCGTGCCCGCGGTCACGTTCGAGCCCGAGTTCGCGACAGGGTTTCTCCGACAGATCCGGGTCATCGTGGTCGCGGGAGTCCCGGTGGGCGTACTCGTGGGCGGCTTCGGGTCGCGGCTCGCGATGCTGCTCCTCCGGGCGACGTCGGACGACTCGGTCCGCGGCGTCACGAGCGACGACGGTTTCAGGATCGGACGTGTCACGATCGCGGGTACCTACACACTGTTGGCCATCGGTGCCGCGGTCGGGATCCTCGGCGCCGCGACGTACCGATTGGTCGCGCCGCGGCTGATCGGTCCGACATGGTTCCGTCGATCCACCGTGGCGCTCGCGGCAGGGGCCGTCGTCGGATCGATGTTGCTCCACGCCGACGGTGTCGACTTCGTGCTCCTCACTCCCACCTGGCTCGCGATCGGGTCCTTCGTCGCTCTCCCGGCGATCTTCGGTTGGTGCATCGCGGTTGCCGTCGATCGGGTCGGGGCCGCGCCGATTCCGGGCTCGGCCGCGCGACGGTGGGGCGTTCCGCTCGGTCTGGTCGCCGCCTTCCCGGCGGCCGTGATCCCGACCCTCGCGATGGTGGCTCTCGGGGTCGCCGTCGCGTTCACGATCGGGCAGGCTGAAGCGGTGACCAGATTCCGCGCGCACGCCGTGACCGCGTTCCTCGTGCGGGCCGCGTGGCTCGGTGTCGCGCTGAGCGGCGCGAGCGCACTCGCCACAGACATCGACGCGATCTACTGAACCCGGAGGGGAGCACCACCTTGGAAGCGCAACAACGACCGAACGAGCGACCGACAGGAACCGACTCCGGACCGACGGCGCGCGGGATCGTCGTGGCGCTGGGCGTGATGTTCCTTCCGACCGGTCTGCAGGCCGCGCTGTTCCCTCGGAGCTTCCACGACGACTTCCCGCTCGGGCGTGGTTGGATCGCGGCCACGGGTGGCGTCTACGACGAACACCTCGTACGCGATGTCGGGGCGCTGTTCCTCGCGCTGTCGATCGTGTCGGTGTGGGCTTGGTGGCGAGGGGCGTTGTGCGCGCCGCTGGCGGTCGCCTGGCTCGTCTCGGGACCGCTGCACCTCGTGTTCCACCTGCGACACCTCGATCATCTCGACGGGTTGGATCGCGTCGCAATGGTGGCCTCACTCGCGGTGGTGCCCCCGCTCGCAGTCGCGGCCCTGCTCGCGGAACGAGCCACCAAACGCCAGGTGCGTCGATAGCGACGCGTCACGCGTAGCTATCGACGCACCTCTCGAGCGAGATGGCGGTCGTGCGGTGGTCTGCTACTCCACGTAGGCGAGCTTCGGGGTCCGCACGGCGTGCACGAGTCCCGCGAGCGAAGCCAACAGGAGGACGAGCGCCGCCAGGAACGCGACCATGGCAGCCTGGTCGGCCTTGCGTCCGAACTCGCTGAAGCCGTACGAGGTGAGCAGCAGGCCGCGCAGCGACTCTCCGCGGAACAGGCTTTGCACCTTGCCCTCGAGTTCGGTCGCGGTGGCGTCGAGCTCATCCGCGTCGGCCGCACCGCTTTCTTGTGCCGCCGTCGCATCGGCCCGAGCCGCACGGGCCGCGCCGCTCGTCTCGGAGTACGTCTTGCCCTCGTTGATCTCGGTGAGGTGCAGTCCGATGTACTCGTTCGCGTAGCACTCGGCCTGCTTGCCGGTCGTGAGCGCCTTGCCGGCGTTGTCGGCCAAGCACGCGACCTTGGCCTCCTCGGGAGAGAGACCCTCCGTCGGCGTGAAATTGATGCGTTGCGCGCTGAGTTGGTCGTGCACGTAGTCGTTCGCGAAGGTCGCGTTGGACTGCAGCACGAAGCCGAGCACGAGCAGCAGCGCGGCCAGCACCGCACCCCCGGCAACGAAGAACTTGTCGAGCGTCTGACGCCTCATGGAATCCCCCAGGTACAGGTCGGCCCGACGTTCGGACCGATCGTGGAGCAGTGTCCGCGGCTCCGCCGGTGCCCCGTAGGGCCGCGCGACCATCGCTCGAGAACCCGAAGGTCCCGACCCGAGGTGCCGATCGGCGGCGACGACCCGCAGGACGTCGACCGACCGCCGAGAGGGGACCGATGCCCCTGTTGCACCCCGGGCCGGTGCGGCAGGCTCCGGCGATGAGCGATCTCCCCGCCGTGCTCGCCTTCCACGGGGCGGCCGGCACCGTGACCGGCAGCCGATTCCTGCTCGATCTCCCGAGCGCACGCGTCCTCGTCGACTGTGGGCTGTTCCAGGGACTCAAGGCCCTTCGCCGACGCAACTGGGGGCCGTTCCCGATCCCCGCCGACTCGATCGACGCGGTGGTCCTCACGCACGCGCACGTCGATCACTGCGGCTTCGTGCCTCGACTCGTGCGCGACGGCTTTCGCGGCCCGGTGTTCGCCACCTCGGGGACGGCAGCACTCGCGGCGATCGTGCTCCCCGATGCCGGCCACCTCCAAGAAGAAGAGGCGGCCTACGCGAACCGCGCCGGCTATTCCAAGCACCAACCCGCGGAGCCGTTGTTCACCGAGATCGAGGCACAGGCGAGTCTCCGACAACTGCACCCGACACCGTTCGCCGAAACGATCGAGGTCGCGCCGGGGGTCCACGTCACGTTTCGCCCCGCCGGTCACATCCTCGGATCCTCGATCGTGACGGTCGACATCGATGACCACGGTGGGCGGACGGTCGTGTTCAGCGGCGATCTCGGCCGCGACGACCACCCGCTGCTCGTACCGCCTGCTCCGCCCGACGCCGCCGACCTGATGCTCGTCGAGTCCACCTATGGCGACCGGCTGCACGACGACGAGGACTCCTTGACGCGTTTCACCGACGTCGTGGCGCGGACCTTGCGGCGCCGCGGCACCGTGTTGATCCCGGCGTTCGCCGTCGACCGCACCGAGGTCGTGCTGCGGCACCTCGCCGAACTCACGCGGAGCGGCGCGATCCCGTCGGTCCCCGTCTACGTCGACAGTCCGATGGCGCTCCGATCGCTCCGCACCTACCGCGACGCGCTGCGCGATCACGCCGACGACGTCCGAACCGATGTCGGCGACGACATCGGCGGCGGCCTCGACCTCCGCGAGACCCCCGACGTGGAAGGATCCAAGGACATCGACCGACATCACGGCGCGGCGATCGTCATCTCGGCGTCGGGTATGGCGACCGGCGGCCGCGTGCTGCACCATCTCGCGCGCCACCTTCCCGACCCACGTTCTGCTGTCGTACTCGTGGGGTACCAGGCAGCCGGGACGCGCGGGCGCGCCCTCGCCGACGGCGCCCGGAGCGTGAAGTTGCTCGGGTCGTACGTGCGCGTCGAAGCCGAGGTCGCCGTGGTCGACGCGTACTCGTCGCACGCCGATCAGGCGGAGTTGCTCGCGTGGCTCGCCCGCGCGCCGCGTCCACCCGAGACGTTGTTCGTCGTCCACGGCGAACCCGATGCCGCGATGACCTTGCGCGATCAGGTCGACGAGACGCTCGGGTGGACCGCGGTCGTCGCCCGCCACGGCGAGCGCGTCCTCGTCGCGCCACACCGGACGTGACGCGACGACTGACGCGACGACTGTGACGCGGGGGCGTGACGAGCGCGGATCAGCCGAGGTTGATGCGGAACGTCTCGATGATCTTGTCGAGTGCGGCCAGGTCGGCTTCGGACGCGATCTGCACCTGGACGTACGCCACGAACTCCTGGCCCGGCGGCTCGGCGACGATCACGGCCATCGCGGTGTCGGACCCACCGCACTGATCCCAGATCTGGGAGTACCCGGTGTAGAGACCGTCGTCGTAGTCCTGCACGTCGAGCGGCGTGCACGATCCCGACCAGTCGATCGATTCGAACACGAGGTCGAGGTTGCCGGCCGACTCGAAACTCGCCGCGAGCTGCATTCCCGAGGTGGCCCAACTCGTCGCGAACGCCTCGAGGTCGGGGGCGGCACCCACCGACGGACCGAAGTCGTCGTAGTTGCCGTACGGGTTGTCGGCGACGTCGGACCACTCGACCGGCACGTCGACCTGCAATTGCCCGGTGCTGTTGGTGATCGTCGTGTAGTCGGTGTACTCGGAACCGGACGCGAGGTCGCCGGTCTCGTTCTCCACCTCGGACCCGAACGACTCGACGAACTCGAGTTCGTCGCCGTTGAATTCGCCGCGCAGCCGCGTGCTGTCGGCGAAGCGCAGCACCTGCACGCTCAGCACCGAATCGGGCTCGTGCGACCGGAGCACCTTGCAGTAGTCGGTCATGACACCGTCGGTTCCCATCGGCAGACCCTCGATCCGCTCGATGATGTCGCCACCCTCGATGCCGGCCTCGCCCGCCGGTGATCCCGACTCCACCGACGACACCCAGATACCGCCGATGCCGTTCTCCTCGTCGAACACGGCCCGGCCGTTGATGCCGAGGGAGTCCACGTTCTGCTTGTCGCGCAGTTGCTCCACCACGCCGGTCGCCTCGGCCGCGGAGATCGCGAAGTACTGCGAGGTGCCGGTTCCGGGGTCGCCGCCGGAGTAGTTGACGGCAACGACCTTGCCGTCGGTGGTCACGAGCGGACCTCCCGAGTTGCCGGGCTGGATCGCGGCGTCGTGCTGGATGACCGACGCCACCGACGCCCAGTTCGTCTCGCCGTCGGCCTCGGCCTTGGAGACGATGCCCGACACCAACGTGAACTCGGGATCGCCGAGCGGGAATCCGGCCGCATAGACGTCGAGCCCGGCCTCGATGTCGCCCTCGTACCACTCGAGGAACGGGAAGTCGTCGCCCGCGATGTCGATCACCGCGAGGTCGGAGCACTCCGACACGCCGAGCACCTTGGCGCTCACGGGCTCATCGCTCCCGCCGACGTAGACGTCGAGGGTTG
>SXGT01276909.1_pt1 | contig 11387 bp, 8 predicted proteins | sample 3176221 | NCBI WGS metagenome assembly SXGT01 (sample SAMN11356862, study PRJNA531348) | freshwater metagenome | isolation source: freshwater sample F1-120 | place: China: Fuxian Lake, Yuxi | collected 2017-12-25
CCGATAAGAGTGTCGATTTCGGAGCCTTCGGTGCTGACATAGAATATCCCGTTCGCCGGCGCGGTCCAAGACCACCATAGGGAATGGCCTCCTTCATTTCCTCCATGATTGGGTTCCTTGAACTCTTTCGTGGCCGTCGAATTCGTTGCGAGAACCGATCCAGTTGTTGCAGAGAGGGGGATGGCGTATGCGAAAAGGTCGTTTGTGACTGACGGGGTGAGATAGGTAAGCGTGAATTGTGATGGGATTGAGATGTTCTCCGCGTAGTCGTAGGCACTGACTTGGATCACGTTCAACCCGACTTGCAAAAGCACTGTGCTCTTCCAGCTATTCGTGCCTTCAGCAGTGATTGCAATTTCGTCATTCACTTTGACAAGCACCTGACGGATCCCGGAAGGATTCGGTTGGGGGTCGGTGGCAGTTCCTGAAATCTCAACCTTGCCATCGACGGTTCTGATGCGTGATCCCGAGAGCGGGGCCACGACTGCAATCAAAGGTGCAGTGTTATCCGGCTCTCCATTCGGCTCGACTCGCAGGTGAATGGAGCCGACTTCTGAGGACCTTGCTCCCGCGACAACAATCCAGTAGGTGGTTGAGGCGGTAGAATTGAATTTGAGAAATGCACTTTGTTTGGTGCCGACATCGTTTGCTGCGGCCACTTGTTTCAAGGTGCCGAGGGTGGAACCGGTATAAACGGCGACCACACTGTCGAACGTGCTTCCTGCTGTGTCGATGATGACGGGTGTGTTGGCGGCTGGTGACCAACTATACCACAAGGATCCCGAATTGTTTGTCGCTCCTGCATGGTTCGGTTCGAACTTTTCGCGTGTTGCAAACCGGTTGTCAGTATCGATAATTCCGCCGATCGATGCGATCTTCTGGGCGTTGGTAAAGTTATCGTTCGCTGGAGGTCGGACGAGTTTGTAAGTAATGTTTGTGGCGAAGGGTTGTGAGTCAGGAGCTGTTATGGAGAGGGATAGATCGTAACTACCCGGGCTCAAATCCGTTGATATTTGACTAGCGTAGACCGAGTCATTGGCTTGGAGGTCGGGAGCCCTGCCATCGTTCCGGAATACCACGTTGGTGGCAAAGGCTGCAAATTTTCCGGCGACAGTGGCGTTATTGATCCCGAATCCATCCGAAACCGTGACGAACACAGCTACGTTGGTACCGACGCGAAGTAGGCTACCTTGAGTTGGGATCACAGAAACCTCAAGAATTCCGTCCGGTTTGCCTTTGGGGAGGGATTTAAAGACGTTCAGACGGCCACCCGTGACGACTTTGCCGTTCAGGCTTGGAACTGGGGTCGCTCCATCCATGAGGAGTTTTTTGACAGATCCATAATCACTGGAACTCTGGGCTCCCCAGATGATCGCTGCTGCGCCCGCCACGTGAGGGCAAGCCATACTGGTGCCGTCGATCGTGTTATAAGCTGTATCCGAGCCAATCCAACAGGAGTAGATTTCTACGCCGGGAGCTCCAATATCAACAGAAGTGGCACCGTAGTTCGAGAAATCTGCCACTAAATCATTTCGATCCAACGCTGCTACCACCAAGATGTTATCCAAGTTGTAAGACCCAGGGTAGGTGGGACCTGCATCATTGTCGTTGGAATTATTGCCTGCTGCGGCTAGGAAGAGGTGACCTTGGTCGCCTGCTGCCTGAATCGAATCGAGCAATGCTTTGGAGTAACCACCTCCACCCCAACTGTTATTGGAAATTTGAGCTCCCATCAGGATAGCATAGTCAATGCACTGGATCGCATCGCTTGTTGCCCCACCGTAAGGCGAGAGAAATTTGCAGGCCATGAGTTGGATTTTCCACGCGACACCGACATGACCATTTCCGTCATTGGGGGCCGCACCTATGGTGCCGGCAACATGGCTTCCATGACCCATATCATCACGAGGATCACCCGAATTCGTGATCGCGTTAATGCCATGAACGTCATCGATGTAGCCATTCCCGTCGTCATCAATCCCATTTCCAGGAACTTCATCCCGATTTACCCACATTTGCGTCGCTAGATCCCGGTGGGTGTAATTGACCCCAGTATCGATCACCGCGACGATGACGTTGGTGCCACCGACAAAATTAGCACCCCAAGCGGGGATCACGTTGACATCGGCTCCCGATTTGCCGCCGTTCTGGCCTAAATTGTTCAGGCCCCACAGAGTTCCATCAACGTATGCAGCGTCAGTCGGAGGGTTTACTGAAATGGTTCGGATAAAGTCGGGTTCCACGTATTCGTATTTGCCCGTGGCTCGCAGTGCCTCAATTTTGGCGTTTAAGTTACGGCCGACTTCCTCGGGGGTGATAGCCGCTTTGGCTTGAATTTGGCCGACGGTTTCGATGAGTAGGAGACCCGGCACTAGTTTGTACTCTCGGCTGACGGTGTAGCCTACTCCGACCTGTCGAGCTTGCGCGCCGCCGGCACCGCCGTTTTTCAGCTTCGCAAGCACACGGGACGGGTGTGCTTTGGTGCCGTTGATCAGAACGAAAGAATTTGTCTCTGCTGCCAGATTAAGAGAAGCAAACAAACAACCAGCTAATATCAACACGGGCAATTTCATGCGTGAGCTCGAAATAAATCTACATTCCTGCCATCTTCTGTGGCAACCACTCCCACCGTCGCTGTACAATTTAAACATCCAACCTCATGGGAGGAGGATGTTCTCGGAGATTGTTCGGAAAGAGGCAGGAGGGTCAAGTGAATTCCTGCAGATTGCGAGCGAGAACTCACGCTACCAACTTCCGATCATGGTCTTCGAGAATCATGGGTAATTAGTGGAGCTATTTTCATGCCTAGTTCCTGTTGGTGTTCGATTTTGATCAATAATCTTCCATTTAGCGTCCGAAGTTCGTTTTAGGTTCCGATTAAACCGCTTGACCAATAGGGATTTGGCGTGGTTAATGGATTCGTCAGTTTAAGCTTACGTTTCATGTTTGCGCAAATTAGAGGTCTCTTTTCCAATGATATTGGAATCGACTTGGGAACCGCTAACTCGCTGGTTTATGTGCGAGATCGCGGGATTGTGCTGCGCGAACCTTCTGTGGTCGCCATCCAGGCGGGCACGACAAATGTCCTTGCTGTAGGAGAGGAGGCCAAACGGATGTTGGGCCGCACTCCCGGGAACATTGTCGCTATTCGTCCAATGAAGGACGGAGTTATTGCGGATTTCGAAATAACCGAGGCGATGCTTCGGCATTTCATCCAGAAGGTTCATCATCGCAAGTTAATCGCCCCTCGAGTGGTCGTTGCCGTTCCCTCAGGAATCACGGAAGTTGAAAAACGTGCTGTGAAAGACTCAGCGATGCACGCGGGTGCTCGGGAGGTCTACCTGATTGAGCAACCCATGGCTTCGGCAATCGGGGTAGGGTTGCCTGTCCATGAACCTGCGGGGAATATGATCGTCGATATCGGGGGCGGAACCTGCGAGATCGCGATTATCTCATTGGCAGGGATCGTGTTCAGCCGAAGTTTGCGAGTGGGTGGGGATGAGTTTGATGAAACCATCGTCGCCTATATGAAGCGTGCGTATAACCTGATGATCGGCGAACGCACAGCGGAAGAAATTAAAATCCGCGTTGGTTCAGCCTATCCTTTGGATGAAGAGCTAAGCATGGAAGTGAAGGGGCGGGATCTGAGCGCGGGATTACCCAAAACACTCCCTGTGAGATCTGAGGAGATCCGGGAAGCGTTGAAGGAACCCCTGACGAGCATCCTAGAGTCGGTGCGAATCACGCTCGAGCGGTGCCCTCCGGAACTTTCAGCTGATCTAGTGGATCGTGGTATTGTGATGGCGGGTGGTGGAGCCTTGTTACGGGGGATTGATCGCCTAGTGGCCGAGGAAACCGGGCTGCCGGTGCATATTGCTGATGATCCACTTACTGCGGTGGCGGAAGGGACAGGCCGAGTATTGCAGGAATTGCAATTTCTCAGAACCGTGGCTACTTCCAGTCGAACCTAAAGGGTAGAGTTGTAGCGTTCGCTCGGACAACACTGAAAATCCGGGTTGAACATGCTCAAAAAGCCACATTTTCTGGCTTTTGGTTTAGTTTTTCTAATCTCGCTGGTTCTGTTGAACCTGCCGGGAAAGGCAGCCTCGCAGCTAAAGCTCGCCCTCAGCGAAGTATTTACCCCCATCTTTGGCTTGGCCACTTCAACCCGGCAAGCAGTAGATCATGCGAGTGCCGGAGTGATGCCACGGAGCGTGCTCTTGGCGGAACTTGGGAAGCTAGAGCAAGAAAACCAGCATTTGAAGCTCGAGTTGATGCAAATTGCTGACGTTTCCCGTGAGAATGTGCAACTGCGAAAAACAGTGGGTTGGAAGCAGCGCACGGGGTGGAATGTAAAAATAGCCCGGGTGCTCGCCCGAGAACCGGGGAACTGGTGGAAAGCGTTGCAAATCAACCTTGGAAGCGAGGATCACGTCACAACGAACACGGTTGTTTTAACCCCCGACGGACTTGTGGGTCGGGTGGATCAGGTGGGATTGACTTCAGCACGAGTATTACTGCTTGGTGATCCCAACTGTCGAGTTTCGGCGTTGATCGAGGAAACTCGAGAAGGGGGAGTGATCGCGCCAAGCGGTGACCGGATACCCGATGAAACTTTGGTTGAAATGACCTATGTTTCACGACATAGCCAACTTAAACCCGGCCAAAAAGTGATCACGAGCGGGTTGGGAGGGTTGTTTCCCAAAGGCATTCCTATTGGTCGGATTGCGGAGGTTCACCCATCCGATCATGGCTTGTTCAAAGAGGCGCGAGTCCAACTGTCCGCCCACCTAAAAGATTTAGAGGAAGTTTGGGTGCTGTTGCCATGAATTGGTGGATGACATTTTGCCTTTCCTTGACGACCTACACGGTGGTTTTTGTGGAGGCATCTTATCGAGGGTTCAGAAACCTGACAGGGACGCAGTTTGACCTGTTGCCCGGGCTAGTTGTTTATGTGGCTCTCTCAAAGGGGTCGAGGGCGGCGGCAATTTTCTCACTGGCTGCGGGAATTCTCTATGACTCCGTATCGGTGAACCCGTTGGGAACCAGTGTAATTCCCTTGTTACTCATTGGCATGGGGGTATGCCTCAAGAGCGAGTTGATTCTGAAGGATCAACGTTATGCTCAAGTTGTTCTAGGCCTTGTGGCGAGTGGAGTCGCGCCCCTGCTCGGTTGGTTATTGTTACTCTTCATCGGGCAGGAACCTCTTGTGGGAGTATCGAGTTTTTGGCAGTGGTGCGTCGTGACGAGTGTGGGAGGGATGCTGACGCCGGTTTGGTTTAAAGTCTTCGGGCTCCTTCAGGTTGCGCTAAATCATCCTTCTATGGCGGAATCCTCTGCCTTTCGCAGTGACCGTCAAATCCAGCGGGGGAGACATTAATTATGTTGGTGTTTGACCAGTTACGTCGGGCCGATCAGCAGTTACGCTGGTTGTCGGTCTTGGTGTTGGTCGGACTCGGGATTTTGCTGGCGGGGCTCTGGTATGTCCAAGTCGCAGTCAGCCAAAGGTATCAAAAGAGTCTGGACGTTCAGACTTTCAGGACCGTGAGAGTTCCTGCTCCTCGAGGTCGGATTGTGGATCGACAGGGTGCTTTACTAGCAGAAAATCAACCTAAGTTTCAGGTGAATCTTTACCTTGAAGATTTGCGTGAACAATTCAAATTCGAGTACACCAATTCGGTTCGCAAACAATTCCTAGCTGCAAATCCCGGTCGAGTGACTCGAGAGCAGTCGGTCGCGATGCAAGGGCAAGCAAGATATCAGGTTGTGAGCAATCTGGTCTGGCAAGTCAGTTCACGGATTCTGGGGACGCCATTGATCTTAAATGCGCGTGTTTTCGCTCGGCATTATGTCGATACACTCGCCCTTCCATTACCCATTATCAACAATCTGACTGCCGAGCAGGTTGCAGTTTTTATGGAGCGTTGCGGTGATTTACCTGGCGTGGATTTGGAGGTGCAACCATTGCGGAATTATCCGAATGGTTCGACCGCTGTGCATGTTCTAGGGTATTTACAGCGCGAAGATGAAATACCTGATCGGGATGAAGTGGTGTACCGCTACCGCTTGCCTGACTTTGTTGGAAAAGCGGGAGTAGAGGGTGCTTTTGACGCGGAATTGCGTGGAGAAGCAGGGGTAAAATCGATTCAGGTTAATAACATTGGCTATCGGATGCGTGAGGATCAACAGGCTCCCGAAGTGGGGCAGGATCTGCAACTGACGCTGGATGTTGGCTTGCAAAAAGCCGCGGAGAACGCGTTGCGTATGTCGGGTCCCGAAACCCGTGGAGCGGCTGTTGTTGTGGATGTTCGGAATGGAGATGTTCTGGCAATGGCTTCCTCTCCCAGTTTCAATCCGAATTCATTCCTAGGAACGATCAGTGTTGAAGAGAATAACCGTCTTAACGATCCGAAGCTCACTCCTTACATCAACCGGGCGTTGTATGGGGCGTATGCGCCGGGTTCAGTGTTCAAAATCGTCGTCAGTTTGGCCGCATTTGAGGCGGGAAACCTCGATCCTGCCAAAACTTATTACAACCAAGGTTTCGCGATGGTGGGTCGTCGAAGGATTAAGGACACGGCTCCCGAGGGGAATTATGATTTCAAAGAGGCATTCAAATATTCCTGTAATTCATACTTTATTGAGCATGGCTTAACAGTAGGAGCTCAACGGTTAATAGAGATGGGTCACGTTTTTGGATTCGGCCAGAAAACGGGTGTGGTCTCTCCGAAACAAGAGCGGGCGGGGTATTTCCCAAAAACTGGATTGCCTCAGAAAAAGGATGGAACCACTTGGATGGATGGGGATACCGCCAACCTGTCGATTGGACAGGGGGAGATCGTGATAACGCCTTTGCAAGCCGCCATGATGACGGCTGCGATCGCCAACGGGGGAACCGTTTTTAAACCGCGATTGGTGAGAAGCCTGAGGGGTGCTTTGGAGTTGGGTAGCAACGGGATTGATTCGGTACCGAGTGGGGTTGTTCGAAGTTTGATTCCCGTGAAGCAGGAGCATTTGCAGCATATTCGCCGAGCGATGCTCGCCGATGTGGAGGAGACTGGCGGAACGGGGATGAATTCGTTTGTTCCGGGGATGCGTGTCTGCGGTAAAACGGGGACCGCTCAGGTGTTACGGGAGGGGAACGTGCTGGATCATGTCACATGGTTTGTTTCGTTTGCACCCTTCGAATCGCCGCGTTATGCGGTAGTGGTGATGGTGGAGAGCGGTGCGTCCGGGGGCGCAACCTGTGCACCGAAAGCGAGAGAGATTTACAAAGCGATCCTAGCTAAGGAACAAAAACAAGGGCAGGGATGGGCCTTGGCAGGAGGGGGGATTCCATGATGTTGGCTCAATACTCAACCGGAATTTTCCCCTCTCCAAAAATTAATCCTCGCGAACGCGCGTTGGAATGGCCGTTGTTAATTGCGATGGTCGCGTTGATGGTAATCGGGGCGATTTTTATCTATTCGGCATCGACCGCAACCGATCCCACAAGCCGACTTTACTTAAGGCAGATTTTTTTCTACGTGGTTGGTGTCGTGGCTGCTGCGGTGCTTTGTCTCGTGGATTACGCCACAATTGCTCGCTGGGCGACGGTCTTTTATTGGGCGACAATTTTACTTTTGGCTGCGGTTTTTGTGGTGGGAACCAAGCGGTTTGGAGCCACTCGATGGATCGATTTAGGGTTTTTCCAATTCCAACCTTCCGAGTTTGCAAAGCTGGCGTTTATCGTCATGCAGGCGAACTATTTGAGCCGACCCATCGAAGAGTTGAGATCGCCTGGGGTGTTTTTGAGAAGTCTGGGATTGACGCTCCTTCCGTTCGTCCTGATTCTAAAGGAGCCCGATTTGGGCTCGGCACTACTATTTTTTCCGATGGGTTTGGTGATGATGTTTGTGGCAGGGACGCCACCTAAGTTTTTGCTCCGTTTCCTAAGCGGGGCAGGCCTTTTGATTATATTGCTCTTGGTTGATATTCTATTTGCACCGCCGCGTTGGCAGATCAAATTAGAGGATTATCAGAGGCATCGGCTCTTAGTTTATTTCGGGAAGGATTTTGCTCAGCGGGATGCCACACCTGCGGAGCGTCAACGGGCGCGCGAGTTACAACGGCAAAAGTCGTATAATGTCGATCAAGCGTTGATTTCAGTTGGTTCGGGAGGATTGACTGGCAAAGGCTGGCGGCAAGGGACCCAAAATTCTTTGGGATACCTACCGAGAGCCGTGGCGCATAACGACTTCATTTTCTCTGTCATTGCTGAGGAGAAAGGTTTTTTGGGCAGCGTAACCGTTTTAACCCTTTATGGTTTGGTTCTTTTTATAGGGATCAAAATAGCCGGCCAAGCGCGCGATCGCTTGGGAAAGTTGCTGGCAGTAGGGGTGGTTACGTTGGTTTTTAGTCATGTATTCATCAATATTGGAATGAACATTCGCTTAATGCCTGTGACGGGTATTCCACTGCCGCTGCTGAGTTACGGCGGGTCTTCGGTGCTTTGCTCGCTGATCGCCATTGGTATTTTGCAAAACGTCCACATCTATCGCAGATCTTATTAGACAGTATGAGTGATCGCTCATTTTCAAATCGCCGACGGGGGCCCATGCGTTTCCGTCCATCAGGAGGACAGAGTGCTCCGCCAAGACGGCCAGACAAGGCGGCCATCGCAGCGCGTGCCGATGCTATCTCGGAAGGTAATCAGAATGGTTCGGATGAGGTTTTTACCAAAGCCCGCCATGAGGAGGAGATCGAACGGGCTGAGAACATCGCAGCTGGCCTCTCAGCCGACGGGACCGAGCAGGAGGCTACCACGGATTTGAGTCAACAAGGAAGGGCTCAAAATTACCGTGAACCCAAGCAAGAAATCGCTGAAGAACCTGAGGAGGTTGAGTTCAAACCGGTTCCGATTCCCGAGGCTCGCCCACGCGGATTGGTGGATGCCATTCGTTTGGTCGCCAACAAGGTGATGAGGAAGGTGGAGCAGTTAATCAAACCTCCACCCAAGACGCATAAAGAAGTGATCATCAACGCCGAGTCCTTGGAAGTGCGGGTCGCGGTGATCGAAGAGGGTAAGCTCGAGGAATTCAACATCGAACGCACAACCGATGAACGATTGGTTGGTAGTATTTTCAAGGGAAAAGTCCGTAATCTGGAGGATGGCCTGAAGGCGGCGTTCGTAGATATCGGGTTCGAGAAAAACGCATTTTTGCACTATTGGGATATTGTTCCCGGGACGTTTGACAACGGTGTTGAAGTCGTGGAGCGAGATGTCAAACGCCGCGAACGACCAAGAATTACACAAAAGGACATCCCTCGACTTTATCCTCCGGGGAGTGAAATCATCATCCAAGTTACCAAGGGACCGATTGGGAATAAAGGCCCGAGAGTTACAACGAATCTCGCGTTGCCGGGTCGTTATTTGGTTCTGCTACCCAACTCGGATCAAAGCGGTATCTCTCGCAAAATCGAAAATCCTGAGGAACGACAACGGCTCAAAACGATTGTCCGCAGTCTTACCATCCCCGAAGGGATGGGAGTGATCATTAGGACGGTCGGGGAAGGACAACAGGCCCTCTACTTTGTTCGGGATTTGGCACTGCTACTCGATGAGTGGAAATTGATTCAAGAGAAAATTGGGAAGCAACCCATCGCAACTTGCGTATTCCAAGAGCCGGATCTGATTGAGCGAACGGTGCGAGATTTTCTCACGGATGATGTGGAAAGAATCGTGGTCGATGGACAACGTGAGTTCGATCGGATTCGTGATATGATTGCGCGAATCTCAAAACGTTCGACTTCCAAAGTAAAGTTGTATGCCGATTCCCAACCTGTATTTGATCGTTTCAATATCACTCGTCAACTTGAGGGGGCATTCACTCGACAAGTTCCGCTGAAGAGTGGTGGTTATATCGTGATTGATGAAACGGAAGCCCTCGTGGCGATCGACGTCAATACGGGACGCCATAAGGGTGGAAAAGATCAGGACTCCACGATTCTCAAAGTGAACCTCGAAGCTGCTGAGGAGATCGCGCGTCAACTGCGTTTAAGAAACATGGGCGGTCTGATCGTTTTGGATTTCATCGATATGAAACATCGAAGAGATCAGGTCGCGGTGTATCAGAAATTGCGTGATGGTCTTCGAAGAGACAAAGCTAAGACTCACGTCCTGCCAATTTCGCAACTGGGCTTGTTGGAGATGACTCGACAACGACATTCCGAGAGCGTGCGTGCGGCGGTTTACGACGACTGCTCGCATTGTAAGGGCAGGGGAAAAGTGAAGAGCACCTTGACCATGAGTGTTGAAATCCAGAGAAAGCTTGGCGAAATACTCAAGAAACGTCACCGTGATGATTCAGACTTCCAGTTAAGAATCGTTGTTAATCCGAGTGTTTTGGAACGTCTTCGCACCGAGGACGAGAAGTTGCTGATCGAAATGGAGAAACGGTATTTCGGGAAACTCTCCTTCCGTGCGGATCCAACCTTCCACTCGGAACAATTCAAGATTGTCAACGTGACCACGAACGAAGAAATGGTGTCGGTCGGTTGCTAGGGTGTGAACTAGGGTCGGGAGGTGGGTCATGCTTGATGTGACCCATCTCAACTCTCGAACTATCCTGAAGAATGAGCCGTTGAGCACTGGGTTTTCGTAGGTCGGTTTTGAAAAACATGATCATGGGTCCGAATTTGTCGATCGTTGTGCCGGTTTTTAATGAATCGGGCAACATACAACCGTTGGCCGATGAAATCGCCTTAACTTTTGCGGAAACAGATTGGGATTGGGAACTCGTCTATGTGGATGATGCAAGCACGGACGATACTTGGGAAAGAATTCGAAAGGCTCGGAGTTCGAATCCTCGCATTCGTGCTCTTCGACATCGGAAAAACTCAGGACAGAGTGCTGCTCTCTGGACGGGAATTATCTCCAGTAAGACCGAATACGTGGCGACGTTGGATGGGGACCTTCAGAACGATCCATCGGATTTACCTCAGTTGTTGAACGCATTGAAAGAGGTGGATTTTGCCTGCGGTGTTCGGGCCAAGCGTCAGGATTCGTGGTTGAGAAAACTCTCCTCCAAGATCGCGCGCAGCTCTCGCCGGTTTATCTTGGGAGTAGATTTTGTGGATACGGGTTGTGCTTTACGAGGGTTTCGGCGTTGCGCTCTGAGAAGTGTTTTTCCGTTCAACGGTCTCCATAGGTTCATGCCGATCCTAATCCATGGGGGTGGATTTAAAACACGGGAATTGCAGATCAAACGTAATGCGTCAGTGGAGGCGGGTGGTAGAGGTCAGGAGGAATTAAAGAGGAGATTGTAGGGGTCTCCTTTTGGATCGGAGGCCAAGGCATTGAGAGCGGAGGTTAACTTACTGAAACCATCCTCGGTGCGTTTGTTCAG
>SXGT01486232.1_pt1 | contig 11386 bp, 10 predicted proteins | sample 3176221 | NCBI WGS metagenome assembly SXGT01 (sample SAMN11356862, study PRJNA531348) | freshwater metagenome | isolation source: freshwater sample F1-120 | place: China: Fuxian Lake, Yuxi | collected 2017-12-25
GGATATGGTCTTGCCTACTTAATGCATGGTCCACCAATGCTGATTTTATCGAAAGGACTCAAGAAAATATTTGGGAGAGATCGACCTGTTGCTCCCAAACCTGGCGCTCGGAGTGGGGCGAGGAAGTGGTCGCTTTCGTCGTGTCCCGGCCCGGCGTCCCGCTTGCTGCCGCCACCCTCGATGCCCATTGCATCGACAACATCGCGCGCTTCAAGCGGCCCAAGCACTATCGCTTTGTCGACAGCTTGCCCAAGAATGAGACCGGGAAGGTGTTGAAAACCGCGCTGCGTCTTTTGTAACCCCCCGAAGTACCCTTCCAGTCCCAGCCCAGACCATGCCATCCCTCTCTGCCGAAGAAGCCGCTCGCTATCACCGCGAAGGCTATGTCATCCCCGACTATCGCCTGCCGGAAACAACGGTTACCCGACTGGCAGCCACGCTCGACCGTCTGATCGCCGCCAATCCCGGCGTGCGGCCGGAGAAACTGGTCAGCGCGCATATCGAACGCAAGCCCGGGCAAGGGGTGAATGCCGACGGCAAGAACGATGAAGGGGTGCAGGGCTGCCGTGAATTCCTCGAACTGGCGATGCACCCGGACATTCTTGACCTGGTTCAAAGCGTGCTGGGGCCGGACATCATCCTCTGGGGCGCGCACGTCTTCTGCAAACCCGCGCACGAGGGCTACGAAACACCCTGGCATCAGGACGGCCACTACTGGCCGATGCGACCGCTCGCCACGTGCACGGTCTGGGTGGCACTGGAAGAATCCGTGCTCGAAAACGGTTGCCTGAAGGTCATTCCGCGCTCGCACGCGTCGCACACCACCCATGCACACCTGCGCGAGGACCGTGACGATCTCACGCTCACGATGCGTACGCGCGACGATTTGTTCGACCCCGCTGAAGGGGTCGCGCTGGAGCTTGCTTCGGGCCAGATGTCGATGCACGACGTGTACCTGATCCACGGTGCCGACAAAAATACCTCAGGCAAGCGCCGCACCGGCATTGCCCTGCGCTACATGCCTGGCACCTCGGTATTCGAACGCAACATCAGCCTGGATGGCACCGGCGTCTCTACCGCCTTTGCCACCCGCCCCCTATGGCTGTTGCGCGGCCAGGATCGCACCGGGCGCAACGACTTCAAGGTTGGCCACTGGGAGTGACCCGCAGGACACTTCGGCGAAGTGCTCCAGCGGCCGTCGCATCTTTGCATGGCCCATCGATCCAGCGCTACATCGCCACGAACCCGCCGTCCACGGCCAGCATGTGGCCGTTCATGTAGCGTGCGCCGTCCGAAAGCATCCACACCACGGCATCGGCAATTTCTTCAGGTGCACCGAAGCGCCCCTGCGCAATACGCGTCAACAGGCCCTGCTTGCGCGCATCTTGTCCCGCGAAGAGGCGCTCGGTCATCGCGGTTTCGATGAAGCCAGGGCACACCGCATTGACCCGAATGCCTTGGGCCGCATAGGCCAGCGCCGCGTGCTTGGTCAAGCCGGTGACGGCATGCTTGGATGTGATGTAAGCGGCAAACCCCGGGGCGCCCACCAGGCCGGCTACGGAGGCCGTATTCACAATCGCTCCTTTGCCGCGCGGCAGCATGTGTGCCAGTTCATGCTTCATCGAAAGCCACACGCCCTTGACGTTGACGCCCATCACCCGATCAAAATCGGCCTCGCTCAACGTCGCTGCAGCATCGGGCGCACCTTCAATGCCAGCATTGTTGAACGCCCCATCAATCTGCCCGAATGCCCCAAGAGCCGCTCCCACCATGGCTTTCACGCTTGCCTCCTCGGCTACGTTGCAGGCACATGCAGCCGCCTTGCCGCCCGCCTTGCGCACCATGGCCGCCGTTTCCTCGGCGCCCGGGCCGTTCTGGTCGGAAATAAACACGGCCGCACCGGCACGTGCAGCTGCCAGCGCCGTAGCGCGGCCAATGCCACCGGCGGCACCGGTGACGAGGATGACTTGGGATGCAAGCATGGGATAAGTTGATCCAGAGTGAACGAGTCGCCAATCTTAATGCCTGCCATGGTTGATGGCAACTACGGTTGATGCCCGCTATGAATACCGCGTGCAACCGGCTTGCAGGCGCTGAAGCGCAGTATCATTTCAACTCTGCCCTGTTCCATTCCGCCCCAACGATGGCTTCCTCCCTTTCGATTCGCCCGCTCGCCGGCGCCATCGGTGCCGAATTCACCGGCATCGACCTGGCCCGGCCGCTCAGCGATGCAGTGGTTGCCGAAGTTCGCCGCATCTGGCTCCAGCATGGCGCTGTGTTTTTTCGCAACCAGCCGCTACCACCAGCGGATTTCCAGCGCTTTGCCGAACGCTTCGGCGAGGTCATCGAGTACCCCTTCGTAAAAGGAATCGATGGTCACCCCCTGATTATTCCCGTCATGAAGCTCGCACACGAGCGCAGCAATTTCGGCGGCATCTGGCACACCGACACCGCTTATCTGGAAGCACCGCCGATGGCCACCATGCTGATCGCACGTGAAATTCCGCCCTATGGCGGCGACACCCTGTTTGCCAGCGGCGCTGCCGCCTACGAGGCCCTTTCACCCGGCATGCAGGCGATGCTCGGCAAGCTGAAGGGTGTCAACACATCGGCAAAAGCCGATGTGACCAAAACACGCGAGGACCGCATCAAGGACGCACCCACCGCACAATCGAAGAAGGAGCTGGTGGCGGAACACCCGGTCGTGCGCACGCACCCGGAAACTGGACGTAAATCCCTATATGTGAATTTCGGCCATACCGCACGTTTTTCCGGCATGACAGAAGACGAGAGCAAACCCCTGCTCGACTTCCTGTTTGCACACCAAGTGAAGCCTGAGTTTACCTGCCGCCTCAGCTGGAACGTTGGCGACATTGCGTTTTGGGACAACCGCTGCGTGCTGCACAATCCGGTGAACGACTATCACGGCCACAAGCGCCTGATGCACCGGGCCACTCTCAAGGGCGAGAAGCCGGTATAGCATGGCTTGAGCCGGCGCAGGCGCCGTAGTAGCGCCACCACTTCAGTACGGCGGCAGGAGCCGGCGAAAGCCGTGCAGCAACACCACGATCATGAAGATGAGGTTGCGCGGCCAGATCGCCGGCAGGAACAAGCGAATCTCTTTCATCGGTTTGCCCAAGGCACGGCTTTCCGCCAAGCGCCTTGCCACGTGTGACAGATAAGCGGTTGAACGCGGCCAATCGATCAGGCGTGCGAGCAGTACAGGAGGAATTCCTTCCTTGCCCACCCGCGCCCCGATGATGCCGCCGAGGATGGCTGCTGAAGTATCGGTGTCGCCCCCCAGGCGGATGATTTCCTCGATTCCCGCTTCAAAATCGTCCTGATGACGCAGCCACACATGCACCACCGCCGGCACGGTGTGCAGCATGAATCCGCTCACGCCATTGCGTGACCCTATCTGGTCCAGCAAGGTCCGCACCGGTTCTCCGCGTTCCACACACGCGACCGCCAGGCGGATCGCGGCCAGCGTTTGGCCGTTCGCATCGAGGATGTGCGACACCTCCTGCAACCATTGCTGAGGGGAAACCGGATGTGCACGGCTGGCGGCAAGGTGCGCGGCCAGCGCCACCGTGAGCGCCCCCTCTTCGGCGCGAACATCTCGATGGGTGATGCCAGCGGCGATCTGATTGAGAACACGCAGGTGCGCAGGGTCGTCGCCCCAGGCTACGCCGAGTACCGCAGCGCGCATCGCCGGGCCGTTACCAGCCGAGCGCACGCCGCTCCAGCGCGGCGGGATGAAGAGACACAGTTTGACGATGGCGCGCAAGGTAGCAAGGCCCACGCCGGCCGGCAAGCCGATCAGCCAGCCCTTGAGCCGCCATGCAAAATCACGCTGCAGGTGCGCGGCGTCACCACCCGACACGATCAACGACTGCGCCAGCATGACCGCATGCTCGGTGTCGTCCGAACACAGGCCGTAGCCAAACAGGAACCCGTATTGGTCTAGCTCCGGAAACAGTGTGCGCTGCCGCGCCGGCGAAAGCCCCTCACAAGCCAGGCCCAGGGCATCCCCCACGGCTGTACCGAGAAGCGAGCCTTCGAGCGCACGGCTGCGCCTGACAGCGTCGTCCCCCAGCAGTAGCGCCTGCGCCCGCGCGGCTGTCTCCTGCCGTTCTCGCCGCATCGCCAACATCGCCATGCCCAGGTACCAAAGCCCACCAGGGTCAATCAGCAGCGGCAGCCAGAACCAGACCTTGAGCGCCGGCTCCGGAGCCGCCAGCAATCCCAGTGCGCCGAACAGGCCACCCGCGACGGGAGTGAGCGAGTAGCTTCGGGCGCCTTCCTTGTGTGCCGCACGCCAGGCATCCCATAACGTAAACCAGTTGCCGACGATAAACGCCAGCGACAACAGGCCAAATCCGACGGGGATAATCCACGGCAGCATGCACCACCTCCTGCCGGCAAGGATAAACCGTTCCTCTGCAAGGACTGACCCATCGCGAAGAGCCCGCACAGATCAGCGTGCGCAGAAGGCTAAAATCCACATTCGCTCTCACCGGATCGGATGCCCGCCATGCCCGTCATCACCTGCAGTGAAGACCTGCGCCAGTTGCACAAGAAGAACGCGCCCAAGGCGTTCTACGACTATGTCGATGCCGGCAGCTATACCGAGAGCACCTACAACGCCAACAGCAGTGACCTGCATGCCTTGCGCCTGCGCCAGCGCGTGGCCGTGAACGTGGAGCAACGTTCGACGGAAGGCACCATGCTCGGGCAAAAAGTGACCATCCCCACCGCATTGGCGCCAGTGGGCCTGACCGGCATGCAATGGGCCGATGGTGAAATCCTCGCCGCGCGTGCTGCCGAGAAGTTTGGCGTGCCGTTCACGCTCTCGACCATGAGCATCAACTCGATTGAAGATGTGGCCGAGGCCACCACCAAGCCGTTCTGGTTCCAGCTCTACGTGATGCGCGACCGTGACTTCATCACGCGCCTGATCCATCGCGCCAAGGCTGCCAAATGCTCGGCACTGGTGCTGACGCTCGATTTGCAGATCATCGGCCAGCGCCACAAAGACCTGAAGAACGGCATGACGGTGCCGCCTAAGATCATGCTCTCGAACGTGGTCGACATGATGTCCAAGCCAGCCTGGGGCTTGCGCATGCTCGGCGCCAAGCGCAAGGTGTTCGGCAACATCATGGGGCACGTGAAGGGGGCGGAAGGCATCGTCTCGCTCTCCAAGTGGACCGCCAGCCAGTTCGACCCGACCTTGAGCTGGAAGGATGTCGAGTGGGTCAAGAAAGAGTTTGGCGGCAAGCTGATCCTCAAGGGGATTCAGGATGTCGAAGACGCCAAGCTGGCGGTGCAATCCGGTGCTGATGCCATCGTGGTGTCCAACCACGGTGGCCGCCAGCTCGATGGCGCCCTCTCGTCGATCAAGGCGTTGCCGCCGATCGTCGATGCGGTGGGCGACAAGATCGAAGTCTGGATGGATGGCGGCATTCGCAGCGGCCAGGATTTGTTGAAGGCGCTGGCCCATGGCGCCAAGGGCACCATGATCGGCCGCGCCTTCAACTTCGGCCTGGGCGCGATGGGCGAAGCCGGCGTCACTACCGCGCTGGAAATCATCCAGAAAGAGTTTGATACCAGCATGGCCCTCTGCGGCCTGCACAACCCGGGGGAAATCACCCGCGACGTGATTCTCAACCCGTACTAGGATAATCGCAGGAGAGTGGCTCTGGGAGCCATTCTCCTCATGCCTGGCAGTTCGAATGCCGGCAGCCCGCGCACGGCAACGCGTAGCCGTTGCGCGAAAGCGGGGTCTTAACGTCCAGTGAAGCGCGGCGTGCGCTTTTCCGCAAACGCGCGCTCGGCTTCCTTATGGTCTTCGGTGAACCAGAGCCGGCCCAACGCGGCGCGTGCATTGCGGCGCCGCTCGTCCTGTGTGAGATCGCTTGCGGCCTCGCGAATTGCGGTCTTGGTAGCGGCAAGCGAGAGCGGCGCGCCTTCGGCAAAGGTGGCCGCCAGTGCAAGCGCGCGCTCGAGCGCTTGGCCATCTTCGACCACTTCATCGACCAGACGCAACTCGCAAGCTTGTGCGGCACTGACACGTACGCCTGAAAAAAGCAGTTTCGTCGCGGCGGCGCGCCCCACCAGCCGCACCAGCCGCTCGATGCCATCCCAGCCCGGGATGATCCCCAAACGTGCCTGCGGCAATCCAATCTGCACCGAGGCCTCGGCAACCCGCAGGTCGCACGCAAGCGCAAGTTCGGCGCCGCCGCCAATCGTGAATCCGTTGAGTGCCGCGATCACCGGGCACGGCAATGCCTCGATGGCATCACACACATCGCGCATGAGATTGAATACGCGGTCGAGTTCAGCCGCATCGGCCAGATGTGCATAGGCCTTGACGTCACCGCCGGTACAAAAAAAGCGCGGTCCCGAGCCGGTGATGATGAGGGTGCGCAACGCCGGGTCGGTGGCGCAGGCCCGCACCTGATCACCCAGCGCCAGCGCCACCTCCCTGCTGATCGCATTACCCGCCTCGGGCCGGTTGAGCCGCACCACCAGGGTGGTGCCGTGGCGCTCCGGCAGGACCAGTGCGCTCGCCGGGGGTTGGCTTGACTGCACCACAGGTGTCACTCAGCCTTGATGCCGAAGTCCTTGACGATCTTGGTGTAGCGCTTGATGTCTTCGGCCACCAGTGCATCGAGCTGCTCGGGCGAGCCGCCGATGATGCGCCCTGCCTGCGCTTCGATCCGTTCCTTCACCTGGGGGGATTTGAGCGCCTCGAGGGTCGCTTCATGCAGCATCCTGATGATCGGAACGGGGGTCGCCTTGGGCACGAACATGGCGATCCAGGTATCCATGTCGTAACCCGGAAAGCCGCTCTCGGCGATGGTCGGCACGTTGGGCATCAAGGGGGAGCGCTCGGAGGAAGTCACCGCGATTGCCTTGAGCTTGCCACTGCGGATGTGCGGCATCAGCCCGGCCGTGGTGGAAAGAATGTAGGGTACCTGGCCACCAATCACATCGATGATCCCCGGGCCGGCACCGCGATAGGGCACGTGGGTGAATTTGACGCCGGCGAGCGATTCCAGATACGCCGCCGCCAGGTGTCCGGGTGAACCAACACCGCCATTGGCAACGAGGCGCTTCTTGTTGCTGTCTGCCGCTTCGAGCTTGAGGAACTGCTGCAGGGTATTGGCCTCGGCACTCGGGTGCGCCGCCAGGGTTTGCCCGAGAGAGCCAATCAGCGTGACGCCGCGCAGGTCGCGTTCGGTGTCATACGGCAACTTCGGGTACAGCGCCTGATTGATGGCGTGCGTGTTGACATTGAAGCTCACGGTGTAACCGTCCGGCGCCGATTTCGCCACCGCTTCGGTGGCCACGATGCCGCCGGCACTCGGCCGGTTCTCCACCAGCACCGACTGTTTGAGGATTTCACCCATGCGGGTATTCAGGGAGCGTGCAATGGCATCGGTGCCGCCACCGGCAGCAAAACCGATCAACAGCTTGACCGGGCCTTTGGCCGGGTATTCCTGTGCCCCTGCAACCGATGCTGCCAGAACGCTCAGTGCAGCCAGGCATTTCGTCAGTGTTCGCATCATGGTGTCTCCTTGTTGGGTGAATCGGGTTTTTGAGGCGTTGGACAGCCTGCTCAGGCGGCGTGACGGGTACCGTAGCCGCCATCAACCTGGGGTTCGACAAAATGCATCAGCAAGCCACCGCCAAAGTTGGCCGGATGGACAAAGCCGATCTTGGAGCCACGCCCACCGGGGCGGCCCACCGTGTCGATCATGCGCCAGCCATCGGCGGCCAGCTTGGGCAACAGCGCATCAATGTTGCGCGTGGCAAAAGCCACATGGGCCAGACCCGGCCCGCGCCGCGCGACAAACTTGGCAATCGCGCTTTGGTCTCCCTTGGTATTTCCCTCTTGCTCTCCCAGGCCTTCTTTCGGCTTCATGGCCGGGTCAAAATCCATCAGCAGCTCCAGCTCGCAGTCGCCGATGGTAATGAAGACATCACGCAAGCCGCCCAGGATCTGCGGCGGCCGGGAGTGATAAACGGCGCCATACTTGTCCGAGATGAAACTTTCGGTGACGTTGCGGATTTCAATATCAGTCTGGGTACTCTGAATCGGGCAACCCAGGTTATCGGTGAACACACGCACGGTGCCATCATTGTCGTTGGTGGCAATGCCGAGGTGGTCAATCTTGTAGGCGGTGCCCGCATTGGCCGGGATCGGCAACGGCTCGACAAACCGGGTGCGGATACCCACCGTGGCCGCCGGATCAATCGCCACAAAGCGCTTGCCATCAGGGCCAACGCCCGCACCGGTAACCGGCAATGCGTGCTTCGCAGCACTTGCGGCCGGCTCGGTCGCACCCAGCGCCATGTGGTGCACACCCGGATGGCGCGGCTCGTCCAGATAGGGATCATCGACGCCAAACACCGCCAGGGCCGAATGGCCGATGCCAAAGAAGGGGATCGAGCGCCCCTGCAGGTCAACCTCCGTGCGTGGCAGCCCCAGCGAATCCCCCAGGAAGCGGCACACCGGTTCGACTTCACGCGCCGCCAGAGCCAGGTAGTTAAGGGCATAGCCGGCCATGATCAGAGTTCCTCCCGCTCAACGAAATGGACCAATACACCACCCAAGGCAGCAGGATGTAGGAATCCGATGCGGGCACGGCGTGATCCGGGCCGCCCGACCGTGTCAATCAGGCGATAGCCGGCCTTGCCGAGCCGCGCCAGCGTGGCGTCGATATCCGGCGTCTTCAACGCCAGGTGATGCAACCCGGCGCCGCGCGTAGCGATATGGCGCGCGATGGCGCTGCGGTCGGCCCGTGTGTCACCAGCAGCATTGTGCCGTGCGGCATCCGCACTCACGTCCGTGGTCAGGTCCTGCAAAAACTCCAGCTCGCAATCTCCCACGGTAATGAAGGTAACGCGCATACTGCCCACCAGGCGCGAGGGCCGTGTATGAAAGATGTATTGATGGGTGTCGGAAGTAAAGTTTTCGGAGATGGTTTCTACTTCGCTGTCGGTCTGCTGGCTTTCATAGACGCAACCAAGCTTGTCAATGAAAGTCGCACGCGCTGCCTTGTTGTCGGAAGACGCCACGCCGATGTGATCGATACGCTCCACCATGCCGGAACGGCCTGGCGCAAGCCCCAGCGGCTCGGTAAAGCGCACGCGCACGCCGCTGGAGGCTTCAGGCGCCAATTCGACTTGCGCCTTGCCGTCGAACCCTTTGGACAGGTCGCCTACGGTTGGCAGGCCGGCAGCCCGTGCCGCAGCCCCAGGGTCTGATGCGCTCAGGCCGAGATGGTGCACGCCCTTTTTTGGAAAGGGCCCCAGGAACGGATCGTTCGGCCCGAATAGCGCCAGCGCGGTAGCACCGAGCGAAATCATCGGGACGATCGAACTGCCGCATTTGACGTCGCGGCGCGGCAGCTCGAAATCTTTTTCAAAACGCGCCGCGCTGACCGCGGGTTCATCAACGACCAATGCCAGATAGGCAAGGTCGGTGGCTTTGCGCTGCGCGGGCATGCGGATCACTCCTGTGAGCAAAGGATGGTTTTGGCGGCAACCAGCGCATCGATGCGTTCCTGCGGGAAGCCGAAGCCGGCGAGCACCTTGCGGCTATCGGCGCCGAGCTGTGGCGGCGGCGTACGGACCGAGCGCCCGCCCATGCCGGCCATGCGGATCGGACTGGCCACCAGGCGCAAGGGGCCGAGTGTCGGATGTTCGATCGTCTCGACAATGCCCGTCTCATTGACATGCTGGTCTTCGAACACCTGATCGAGCGTGAAGATCGGCCCGGCCGGCAAGCCAAGCTTGACCAGATCAAGCGTCCACTCCATCTTGGTGCGCGTGGCGAAGATGGCGTTGAGCTTGGCCTTCAATTCGGTACGGTTGCGGCTGCGCGCCGCGTTATCCTGGTAGTCCGGGTGGGTGGCCCACTCCGGGTGGCCGACCAGCTTGCACAGCTTGACCCACATGTCCTCAGTGGCAGCGGCCATGTTGAAGGGTCCGTCACTCGCTTCAAACATGCCATAGGGGCAGACGACCGGATGGTCGTTGCCGGCCACGCCTGGCGTATCGCCGAGCGAGAGCTGCCGCTGGCCCTGCACGGTGAGCAGGCCGATCAGGCCCGCCAGCAGCGAAGTCTCGACCAGTTGTCCACGCCCGGTCACGGTGCGCTGAATCACCGCCGCCTGCACGCCGAGCGCCGCCCACATGCCGGCCACCACATCGCCGATCGGAATCCCGACGCGCACCGGCCCGGTTTCCTTGTGGCCGGTGAGGCTCATGAGCCCGGACATGCCTTGCGCGATCTGATCCACCCCCGGCCAGCCGCCGTAGGGCCCGGTGGTACCGAAGCCGGTAATCGAGGCGTAGATCAGGCGCGGGTTGCGCGCCGAGAGCGTGGCGTAATCCATCTTCATGTCATCCATCGCGCCCGGCTTGAAGTTCTCGATGACGATGTCCACCTGGTCTGCCAGCGAGCGGATCAGCTCTAGGCCCGCCTCATCACGAAAATTGACCGCAAGGCTGCGCTTGTTGCGATGGATGCTCAGGTAGTAGACGCTGATGCCCTCGGCAAACGGGCCCCAGCCGCGCACCATTTCGCCTGAGGGTGTGGGCTCGACCTTGATCACGTCGGCACCCAGATCAGCGAGAATCGTTGCACAGAACGGGCCGGCCAGCGCGCGCGACAGATCAAGCACGCGCAATCCGGCAAGGGGGAGGGCCGCAGGCTCAGTCATGTGGCGCTTTGCTACTCGGTTGTAATTTGTGTCATTTCCGGCAAAAGCAGGCGAAGGACTTACTGCTCGATCTTGATGCCGGCCTTGTTGATGATGTCACGCCACTTCGCTACTTCCGCCGAAATATGGCGCCCGGTCTCCTCCGGCGAGGCCGCCAGCGCCTCCGCGCCGGTGTCGGCGAAGCGAGCACGTACGGCTGGATCGGCCATCGCGGCAGCAATCTCGCGATGCAGGCGATCGATGATCGGCCGCGGCGTTGCACGCGGCGCCATGAAGGCAAACCACGCGGCGGATTGGTAGCCGGAAAGGCCGGCTTCAGCCGCCGTCGGCACGTTGGGCAATGCCGCCAGGCGTTTGTCAGCCGCCACCGCGATCGGACGCACCGTGCCACCCCTGATCTGGCCAATCACGTTGGGCACCAGCTGAAAACTCACCGGCACCTGGCCGCCCACCAGATCGATCACCAGCTGCCCGGTGACACGGTACGGCACGTGCGTCATCTTGGCGCCAACGAGCTGCTCGTAGTACGCCCCGCCCAGATGCTGCGAGCTACCCGGCCCGACCGAGCCATAGGGCGTGTTGGGGTTCTTCTTCACGTAGTCGGTGAATTCCGCCAGCGTGTTGATCGGCAGCTTGGCGCTGACCACCACCAC
>SXGT01865628.1_pt1 | contig 11386 bp, 9 predicted proteins | sample 3176221 | NCBI WGS metagenome assembly SXGT01 (sample SAMN11356862, study PRJNA531348) | freshwater metagenome | isolation source: freshwater sample F1-120 | place: China: Fuxian Lake, Yuxi | collected 2017-12-25
CCTTGCCCCTCCCGGCCAATTTCTGTTACAACTAAAACGCCTTTCGACTCATCACGCAACGCAGCTTCTCCTTGCTTCACATAGCCAGAACGGAGGATTCGTGCCACGACTTGGGGTGAATATCGACCATGTGGCCACGTTGCGGCAAGCCCGCGGTGGAACCGACCCGGACCCTCTGACTGCCTCCGTACTGGTGGAACTGGCTGGCGCCGACGGCATTGTCGGCCACCTCAGAGAGGATCGTCGGCATATTCAGGACCGCGATCTTCGTCTCTTGCGGGAACTCATCCGCACCAAGCTCGATCTGGAAATGGCCGCTGATGAGACCATGGCCAAAATTGCCCTGACCATCAAACCGGACATGGTCACGCTCGTTCCGGAACATCGACAGGAACTTACGACCGAAGGCGGCCTGGATGTGGCAGGCCACAGAGACCATATCCAGCAACTCGTGGCCATGCTCCACGATGGCGGCATTCCCGTCAGTCTCTTCATCGAACCGGATTTGGCCCAAGTCAAAGCGGCACACCGAGTTTCAGCCGATTTCGTCGAACTCCATACGGGCCGCTACGCGAATGCCAAACGCTCCAAAGAAGCCGATGCGGAAGTAGACGCCATTACGCAGGCAGCCAAACTCTCCTACAAGCTGGGCATGGGCGTCAACGCCGGACATGGATTGGACTATCGCAACATCGCACGGTTGCTGAACATCCCTGAAATCGTCGAATACAACATCGGGCACAGCATCATTGCCCGAGCAGTCCTGGTGGGTCTCGACCAAGCTGTCAGGGAAATGAAAGCCTTGCTGGGGTAACCGTCTCCTCCAAGCACAACGCGACTCCCCCTTGCCATGCCATTGCGACGTAGGCCACAAACCTCTCGATTCCCCCTACAAGGCCACCGATGAACATCGTGACCGGAGCCGAGATGCAGCTGCTCGATCGCCGCACGATCACTGAGGCGAAGATCCCGAGCGCCACCTTGATGGAGCGGGCCGGTGAGGGAATCGTCAGTCAGCTGGAAACCCAGTACGGGCCAATGCGCGGCAAGACCGTGACTATCCTCTGCGGCAAAGGGAACAACGGAGGCGATGGATTGGTGGTGGCCCGCCTGCTGCACCGCCAACGAGCCCAGGTCCGAGTGCTGCTCCTGCCACCTGTTGCCGACCTGAGCCGCGATGCCGCGGCCATGTATCGTCGGTTCGCGAAAACAGCAGGAAATGCCAAGATCATTCGATTCCGATCTGCCAAGCAGGTTCGGCCTCTTCTTGCCTCCAGCGATATCCTCATCGATGCCCTTCTAGGCACAGGCTTAGCCTCCGAAGTCACCGGAGCCTATCGTGAGGCTATCGAACTCATCAACAAGACAGGAACGCCGGTCATTTCAGTCGATCTGCCATCCGGCATTCATGCTGATACAGGGGCCATTCTAGGGCAAGCGGTCCGCGCCTCGCTCACCGTCACCCTCGGCCTCCCGAAACTCGGCCTCTACGTCGGGGCGGGAATCGATCAGTCCGGCATCATCCGCGTCGTCGATATCGGCATCCCCCAAGCCTATATAGACAAGCTCGACCGCCGAACGCGGCTCCTGACCAGTGACGACATCGTCACCATGCTGCCGGAACGGTGGCCCTCCTCCCATAAAGGCACGTTCGGCCATGCGGGGATTATTGCAGGGTCCGTGGGGAAAACTGGCGCAGCAGCTCTCGCAGCTCAGGCAGCACTCCGTGTCGGAGCAGGCCTCGTCACCGTGGCCACCCCCAGCAGCGTTAACGATGTGCTGGAGTCCAAACTGCTGGAAGCGATGACGCTGCCGCTCCCCGAAACGAAGGCGCGAACCTTGGCCCGATCGGGACTCGATCGCATCCTCGCCTTTATCCAAGCTCGCACGGCCATTGCCATCGGCCCCGGCCTCTCAACCCATCACGAAACGGTCGAGCTGGTGCAGTCACTCATGAAACATCTGGATCGGCCCTCCGTCCTCGATGCCGATGCGCTCAATGCCTTGGCCGGGCGGGCCTCCTTGCTGACCGAATGCCCAACTCTGCCCATCCTGACTCCTCATCCCGGTGAAATAGCTAGACTGGAAGTCGATGCCACAGCGCAGAGCGTCAACGCAGACCGCATCGGCACGGCCAGACGGTTTGCCAGGCAACGAGGTGTGTTCATTGTTTTAAAAGGCGCGCGAACCGTCATCGCCCGCCCCGATGGACTGGTCGCCATCTGTCCCACCGGGAATCCCGGCATGGCCACGGCCGGAACCGGCGATGTCTTAACCGGTATGATTGTGGGCCTTCTGGCGCAAGGAGTGCCATCATGGGAAGCGGCTTGCGCCGCAACCTATCTTCACGGATCAGCCGGCGACTTGGCAGCCAAACAACTCGGACAGGCAGGAATGATCGCCAGCGATCTGATCGCTCAAATTCCTTATGCGCTCCAACAAATCACTACAACCTAACGGCACGAAGCCGGCCAAGACACAGCCGCCTGTTGTCAAAGGGCGCGCCGCAGTGGTCCTGCCGTGGACTCTCCTGTCTTCATCGAGCCAACAGACCGACCGCTTAGGCCAAGCGCTTGGCCGGACGCTGCGCGGAGGAGAAACGATCGCGCTCTACGGGCCGCTCGGCGCGGGCAAGACCGCGCTCGTGCGCGGCATCGCGCAGGGCCTGGGCGCAGCGCCTGAAGCCGTGACCAGTCCGACCTTCGTCGTTATTCATGAATGCCAAGGCCGCCTGCCTCTGGCCCACATGGATTGGTATCGCATCACCTCGCTCCGCGAGCTTGAATCAACCGGCGTAATGGAGTATTTCTCTGGCCAGACGGTCACGGCTATCGAATGGGCCGACAAGGGCCTGGCCTTGTTGCCGCAGGACCGGATCGAAATTACCCTGAGCCATCGGGCCAAGCAGAGCCGGGCGATTCAGCTGAACGCAACAGGGCCGATGTCCGGCAAAGTCCTCGCACGCACGCGCCAAGCCCATCGAAGAATGCCGAATAAAATTTCGAATAAGAAGAGGATCACGAGGTCATGATTCGATTGATTTTAGTCGGAGTCCTGCTGCTCCTCGCTCTGGCATTCTTCCTTCAAAACCAGGAACAGGAAGCCACGATTCGCTATTTCTTCGGTCTACTCGAATCCTCGACGCCGATCTATAAACCCATCCTGGCAGGATTCGCCGTGGGGCTGCTGGTCTCAGGCATTCTGCTATTCCCCCCCTGGGTGCGGGGCCGGATCGAACTTCGCCGAAAGACCAAAGCCCTGCAGGATGCCGAAGTAGACTTGGAGCAATTGCGCCACTCGCTCGAAAAAGTCACAGGCCGGATCTCCCATACCGTCACCGACAAATCTCCTCGAGACCGCCACGATGAGTGACGCAGACGCCTCACCCCTCATGCGGCAATACCGCGAGGTCAAGCGCGGCTATCCCGACGCGATCCTCCTGTTCCGCGTCGGCGACTTCTATGAGATGTTTTACGAGGATGCGCAGGCCGCAGCCAAACTGCTCTCCATCGCTCTGACCTCTCGCGACAAATCGAGCGCCACCCCTATTCCCTTATGTGGCGTGCCTTACCATGCAGCCCAGGGCTATATCGCCAAGTTACTCAGGGCCGGACGGACCGTGGCCCTCTGCGAACAGGTGGAAGACCCCAAGCTTGCGAAGGGTCTGGTGCGCCGGGAAGTCGTCCGTCTCTATACGCCTGGCACATTGGTCGATGCAGAATTTCTCTCAGCAGGTGAATCGCATTTCTTGGTCGCCGTGGCCTTCTCCGATGCCACCGCCTCCTCTGCCAAGGGACAATCCATCATTGGGCTGGCCTGCCTGGATGTCTCCACCGGGGATTTCTGGATTACGGAATTCCAGGGAGCACAGGCCACCACCCAGCTCATGGATGAATTGGCCAGGCTGGAACCGCGGGAAGTCCTGCACCAGAATGCCAATGCAAATGCCGTGGCCTGTCTCGCTCACCTGCGCGGGCCCCGTCTCTGCGCACAACCCTCCGCCTCCTTTGATCCCAACACTGCGGCGCAAGTGCTCCAGACACAGTTTGCCGTGCATTCGCTCGATGGGTTCGGCTGCCGTGGCCTGACCGCCGGAATCGGAGCAGCCGGAGCGGTCCTACGATATGTCAGAGCAACCCAACCGACCGCCTCCCTGGGGCATCTCCACCGCCTACACACACGCTGGAGCGGTGACTCCATGCATCTAGATAGCGCGACGATTCGCAATCTCGAACTCGTGCGGCCCTTTGCCTCAAGCGATCGATCGGGACAGGACCAGCCGACGGTCCTGTCCGTGCTGGACCGGACAGCAACCGCTATGGGCAGCCGCCTACTGCGAGATTGGCTCATCAGACCGCTGCTTAATAGTGCGGCCATTCATGCCAGACTTGACGCGGTCGGCGAGTTAAAAGACTTACTTCAACAACGGGTCTCGCTCCGGGCCACGCTCCGCAATATTCAAGACATTGCCCGGTTGAGTAGCCGCGTGACGCTCGGTGTTGCAGGACCGCGCGAACTGCTCGCATTGAAACAGTCCGTACGCGCCCTGTCTGAACTCCGGCCTCATCTCCAGCCATTCACCGCCTCGTTGCTAGCCGATCTTCGCGCATCGTGGGACGATTGCGATGACGTGCATGATGCGATCGAACAGGCCATCAAGCAAGATGCGCCGATAGCCCTCCGCGACGGAGGCGTCATTCGGGAGGGATACCATGCGGGAGTCGATGCGCTACGCAAGGCGAGCACGGAAGGCAAGGGCTGGATCGCCTCGCTGGAGGCCAAGGAGCGGGAGCGAACAGGAATCGAATCGCTCAAAGTACGCTACAACCAGATCTTCGGCTACTACATCGAAATTACGAAAACCAATCTCACGCGCGTCCCGCCCGATTATATTCGCAAGCAGACCTTAGCCAATGCCGAGCGATTCATGACGGCGGAATTGAAAGAACTGGAAGAAACGGTCACGGGAGCGGAGGCGAAGCTGTTAGCCTTGGAGCAGAAACTGTTCGATCAATTGCGCAGTCGTTTAGCCAACGAGGTGCCGCGCCTTCAAACGATGGCCAGAGCCGTCGCATTACTCGACATCCTCGCCGGTCTGGCGGAAACCGCGGCATTGCAGCGCTATGTCAAACCCCTCGTCGACGAGAGCAGCACGATCCTCATTCGAGAGGGCCGGCATCCAGTGGTTGAGCGACTCAGCAGCGATCTCACCTTCGTGCCTAACGACACCGCCCTCGACTGTGACGGCCAGCGGCTGGTCATCCTCACAGGCCCCAACATGGCGGGAAAGAGCACCTATCTCCGCCAGGTCGCGCTAATCGTGCTGCTGGCGCAGATCGGGAGCTTCGTGCCTGCGGCCGAAGCGCACATCGGATTGGTCGATCGAATTTTCACACGCGTGGGAGCCTCGGACAATCTGGCGGCAGGCCAGAGCACCTTTATGGTGGAGATGATCGAATCCGCTCACATCTTGAACAGTGCGACCTCTCGGAGCCTCATTCTCCTGGACGAAATCGGCAGAGGCACCAGCACCTACGATGGACTCAGCATCGCCTGGGCCATTGCGGAGCATATTCAGGACCGTCGGCACGTGGGAGCCCGAACCCTCTTCGCGACGCATTATCACGAGATGACCCAGCTGGAAGGGTTGCGGGAGGGGATTAAAAACTACTGTGTGGCGGTCCAGGAACGGGATGGAGACGTAGTCTTCTTACGCAAGATCATTCCTGGCGGCGCGGACCGCAGTTACGGAATCCATGTGGCCAAACTGGCAGGACTGCCTCCCACGGTCATCGAGCGCGCGAAACAAGTCTTGGCCCAACTGGAACAGCCGGATCACACCATCCAAGGCATGCCTGCCTCTTTAGAGCAAGAGGCCCCCAAGACGTTACTTCCTAAGCCCCATCTGCTGATCGATGAAGTCAGGCAGATCGACCTCTTCTCCATGACCCCGCTCGATGCGCTCAATCGGCTGGCCGACCTTCAGCGTCGAATTAGCCCAGCCGGTCAACCTGATCGCGACACATAAGAAAGGCGGCATCCCTTTCGGAGATGCCGCCCTCTAAAGACAAACTAGCTCAGCTCAGTGAGGAGCCCCAGCCTTGTTGTACTCCGCGGTCCAAGGGATCAGGCCTCCAACAGGCCGACCACCAGGGATCAACACATCATACTGCATAGGCGGCAGGCCCTTAGCTGCAACATTGAGCCCCTGCTTCGCAGCGGCGCAACCGGCTTCATTCTCGTTCTTCCCCGCACAGTCCTTCAAGCGCAGACCGGAAATGCTAAGAGGCTTCCCCATGGAACCGGCCACTTCCGGAAGCTTCTTGACTGAAGAAATGACCCGATGATTCTGCTCAAGCTCCGTCACGGTGAACTCGATCAGATCGGTCGTGCTGGAAGGCGGCACTTCCTTCGCGGCAGTCGGTCCTGCATGGGGACGGCCCATCTTCTTCAAATCAGCCCAGGCGCCGCTGTCCGCGTAGAACTTCAAGGTCTTCCCCGGGTGAATCTTCTGCCAGAAAAAACCGCTCTCGGCGTTCCCGCCGAACACGGCCACGTTGATCCAGACCGCTTCATCGTAGTGATCGAGCACGATCACACGACCCTGAAGGGTCGTGGGCGTGCTCAAATCTCCCCACTCGAAACGCTCCTGAAATGACTCGATGGCCAATGCGGTGGAAGCAATGGAAACCCCCAGCGCTACAGCGGCCACCACGGCCCAACCTTTCCCATGGAAATTCATAATCGCGTCCTCCTTGCTGGACATAAAAGAATTAAAGCTTGTCGAGGTCGATTACTTAATAACCTTAAAGCCGGTGATCGTCCGACCATCCAAGTTCACTTCCATAGCCACGAGTTCCTGGGAGGCCTTGATAATCTGATCCATCAACGCTTTGTCCTTCACTGCCAGGCGAACAGTCGTGGCAGCATGGTACCAGCCGGAATAGGGGCTGTTCTTCTCGGTCCCGCCCACAAAGCCCCAGCCGCAGCAGCTGAATAACGGGTCCGGCGGCTTCACATCGAGATCGGAAGAGGAACGGCCGTTCGGGGTGCCTGAGGCCGGCTCGCCGGTGTTCCAATATTGAATGCCAAACAGTAACTCGCCATCTGGATTATCCGCCCACTGCGACCAGACGCGACCCTTGAGGGTCTTGGTGACTTCAGCCTTCATCGGCTTGCCACCGACAATATTGTCGGTAGGACCAGCGACGCTAGGCGCATCGGCCGCAACGGCAAATTCCGCCGTCAACATACCGAACATGGACAACATTGCCACGGAGGCTAAAACTACGACTCTTTTCATACCTAGTCCCTCCTTACATAAAAAATAACAACCGCAATAACCGATGAACGCTTGTCAAAAACCATGACACCGTAAAAACTATTTCAGAGACTCTTTAATCAGCCACGAGCTACTGCGTTCTACTCTCTTGTTAAATTTCTCGGCTGAGAATCATTGTCAAAAATCTTCGCCATGGTACTGAAACCACGAAAACCTGTCAAGAGAATGTTTTTCCTGTTGATAACTTTGAGTTTATCGTTAAAAACTCCCGTAAATCAATTTGTTAGGATCGTTAGGCAGCTTTAACTTTTCCGTAATTTTCAGTACCGCACAGTCATCTATTAGAAAATTCTCATCTGTAGGACTGAAGCGTGCGGGGTGCGAGAGGCCCTAATCCGGTGATTGCGAGCGAGTCCAGCTTGAAAAATTGGCGCCCGACATTGAACATCTGCTCCTCGCTCACGCGATCGATATGAGCCAACATGTCGTCCAGCGACGTATGTTTTCCATAAATCAGTTCGTCTTTCGCCAATTTGCTCATGCGGCTGTGCGAACTCTCGAGACTCAACATCAGGCTCCCCTTCATCTGGGTCTTCGCCCGCTCAAGTTCTTTCCCGCCGATGCCCGTGCGCCCGATCCGTCTAATTTCACGGCAGACGAGATCTACGACACGGTCTACCTCTTTAGGTCTGGTCGCCGCGTAGACGGTCATCATGCCGCCGTCTGAATAGCCCTCCAGATAGGAGTAGATCGAGTAGACGAGCCCCCGCTTTTCCCGGACTTCCTGGAATAATCGCGAGCTCACACTGCCGCCCAGCACGTTGTTGAGTGCATAGAGGGCATACCGATCCTTATGTCCGGCAGGCATACCCTTGAGCCCAAGGCAGAGATGAACCTGCTCCAACTTCTTCTTCTTCAGCACGAGACCGCCGTACACCTCAGGTGGACGACGGCCATTGGCGTGGGGCGCCTTTGCGGCGCAGCTCTTGCCGAAATACTTCGCGACCAGGCTGTCCAACTCCGTCTGCTTAAAGTTGCCGGCAATCGCCAGCACGGTCTGGCCTGGCTCGTAGTAGGCCTCTCTATAGTCCAGCAGATCCTGGCGGCGCAGCCCACGGATCGTCTTCTCGCGACCGAGAATCGACCGACCGAGCGGATGACGCCCCAGCACTTGGCCTATCTGGAGTTCTTGCACGAGATCTTCGGGATCGTCCTGGACCATGCGGATCTCTTCCAGAACAACCTGTTTTTCTTTTTCGATATCTTGGAGGGCAAAACGGGAATAATGAAACAGATCGGAGAGGAGTTCGAGCGCGCGGTGCAGTTGCTGATCCAGCACCTTCACGTAATAGGTTGTCGTCTCCCGCGACGTGCAGGCATTCATCTCTCCGCCGAGCGCGTCGATTGCACGCGAGATCTCGGCAGAGGAACGTTTGCGCGTTCCCTTAAAGAGCATGTGCTCGATAAAGTGTGAATAGCCTGCCTGGGAGGGCTGCTCGTCCCGCGACCCGGTGTTGACCCATACACCGACGGTGACCGACTTCAACGTCGGCATCCGTTCAGTGACGACCCGCACCCCGTTGTCCAGGACGAGCTTGCGATACAAAACGGGTTACCCGGCAGACGGACCAGGGATCGCGCCCTCGGCCGGAGCCGGCATGGCTTCCTTACGGCTGAGGCGAATCTTCCCTTGGCGGTCCACTTCCATGACCTTCACAAGGATTTGATCCCCTTCCTTCACCTCGTCGGATACCGCTTGGACCCGATGATGCGCCAGCTGCGAGATATGCACTAATCCATCGGTGCCCGGAAGAACTTCGACAAAGGCGCCAAAGTCCATGATCTTCCGCACCGTGCCCATGTAGATCTTCCCGATCTCAACTTCTTCGGTAATCCGGCTGATCATGCCCTTAGCTTTTTCGGCCGAAGCACCGTCGACCGACGCGATCGTCACGGTGCCGCTGTCATCGACGTTAATTTTGACTCCACAATCGGCAATGATGCCGCGGATCGTTTTGCCGCCAGGCCCAATGATCTCGCGGATCTTGTCCTGCTTCACCTTCATCGTGAAAATCCGAGGGGCATAGGCCGACAGAGTCGTCCTCGGCGCTTGAAGCGCTTTCTCCATGCAACCCAGAATATGCAAACGGCCAGCCTTCGCCTGATCCAATGCCTTCTGCATCAAGGCCGACGTAATGCCGCCTATTTTAATATCCATCTGCAAGGCGGTCACGCCCTGCCTAGTGCCGCAAACCTTGAAGTCCATGTCGCCCAGGTGGTCTTCCAGTCCGAGAATATCGGAGAGGATCATAACCCGGTCACCTTCCTTAATTAATCCCATCGCAATCCCGGCCACGGCCTTGCTGACCGGCACGCCGGCGTCCATCAATGCGAGACTTCCACCACAGACGGTCGCCATCGATGAGGACCCGTTGGATTCAAGAATATCGGACACGATACGAAGCGTGTAAGGGAAGGCGTCCTTGCTCGGAATCACCGGGGCCAATGCCCGTTCCGCCAAGGCTCCATGCCCCACTTCCCTACGTCCCGGCGAACGAAGCGGACGCGCCTCGCCGACACTGAACGGCGGAAAGTTGTAATGGAGCATGAACGTCCTCATGTACTCCCCCTCTAACGCATCGATCCGCTGCTCGTCGTCCGCGGTTCCCAATGTAACCACGGCTAAACTCTGGGTCTCCCCTCTGGTGAAGATTGCAGAGCCATGGGTCCGTGGCAACGCGCTGACTTCGCAGGTGATCTGACGAATATCGGCAGGGCCTCGTCCATCCGCTCGCGACCCCTTCTCCAGGATCATGTTCCGGACTTCCGTATATTCCAGTTCATGGAACACCAGCTTGACGTGCCGCTCCCGATTGGGATCTTCCGCATTCTTCAATTTTTGAACAGCGTTGCTCTTGACCTCGTCCAACTTCTCCTGCCGGGCAGATTTGTTCGGGATCATGATGGCATCGCGGATCCCCTGCGCCACCAAAGCCTTCACCTGAGCGGCCAAGGCCTCATCGATCTGCTCCTTCACCACTTTCCGCTTGGGCTTGCCGGCGAGAGTTTGCAGCTTGCGAATCTTGGCCACAATCTTCTTGATCTCGGCATGAGCCAGTTCGATCGCTTCCAGCATGATGGCTTCGGACAATTCGTTCGCCCCTGCTTCAACCATCATAACCGCATCGGCCGTTCCCGCCACGACGAGCTGCAACTCGCTCTTCGCCACCGTCTCGAGATCAGGATTGACCACGAACTTGCCGTCCAGCCGACCGATCCTCACGCCAGCGATTGGATTATCAAAAGGGATGTTCGAAACGGTCAGGGCTGCGGACGCTGCGATGATGGCAAGGATGTCTGATGAGCCGGTCTGATCGGCCGAAAGGACTGACGCGATAACTTGGGTCTCAAAGTAATAGCCTTCAGGGAACAGTGGACGGAGCCCCCGATCGATCTGCCGGCTGGTCAGCACCGCCTTTTCGGACGGACGCGCTTCCCGCTTAAAATATCCGCCAGGGATCTTTCCTGCTGCGAAGGATTTTTCCTGATAATCAACGGTGAGGGGAAGAAAATCGATGCCTGCCTTGGCGACCTGTGAGGCAACGGCTGTCGCCAGCACAACGGTATCGCCGTACGTAGCCCAAATCGAACCGTCTGCTTGGCGCGCGACACGACCGGTCTCAAGCCGCAGGATGCGACCGGCAACCTCTATTTCAACTGTGTGTACCATCTGCTCTCCTCTGGTTAGGCCCCACAGATGCCCACAGAGAGAAGCTCGAGCGATACGGGACACTCCAAGCCTCTATCCGTGTTCACCTGTGCGACTGACAACTGACGACTACTGCCCGCTGTAGCGCCCCCTGGCGCAACAGCGAGACGGGATACTACTTTCTAATGCCCAATCGCTCGATCACCCCACGATACCGGGCATCGCTCACACCACGAAGATAGTCGAGCAACCGACGACGGCGGCCGACCAATAGCAGGAGGCCACGTCGCGAATGGTGATCTTTCTTGTGGAGCTTGAAATGCTCCGTCAAATACGTGATCCGGGTGGTAAGCACCGCGATCTGGACTTCCGGCGAACCGGAATCCGTCTCATGC
>SXGT01429701.1_pt1 | contig 11385 bp, 9 predicted proteins | sample 3176221 | NCBI WGS metagenome assembly SXGT01 (sample SAMN11356862, study PRJNA531348) | freshwater metagenome | isolation source: freshwater sample F1-120 | place: China: Fuxian Lake, Yuxi | collected 2017-12-25
CGGGCAATTCTTGCAGCCTGAACAATTCGGGCAATTCTTGCAGCCTGAACAATTCGGGCAATTCTTGCAGCCTGAACAATTCGGGCAATTCTTGCAGCCTGAACAATTCGGGCAATTCTTGCAGCCTGAACAATTTAAGTAAACTAAGATACGATGATTTTTCCGTATCATTTTTTTTATATATAGTGTGTGAATTAAATAATAATTACAAAAATAAACTGTATACAATATTTATTATGTTTCTTTATTACTTTTTATATTATGTTTCTTTATTACTTTTTATATTATGTTTCTTGATTACTTTTTATATTATGTTTTTTATTACTTTTAATATTATGTTTCTTGATTACTTTTTATATTATTTTACTTGATTACTTTTTATATTTTTCAACTTAATCTTGCCTAAATTTTGCCAGCTATAATGTGAAGGGATAAAAATAAGATAAGATAAGATCATTATGTCATATAGAACATAAATAATATATAACTAAAAATCTTTAAATATTATTATTTAATTCACGTAATATTTTTTTACTTTCATCATCCGTTAAGTATTTAAACCACTCATCTGCATATTTTTTATCAATGCAGTCCTTATGCAATTTATAATTATACCATTCATTATGCCATGGCCCCCCTTCTGTATAATGAATAGCTTTCGCATCATTTGTAAAATAGTATCCTAATAAATAATTATATTGATAAGGTATTTCCCCAATTTCATCGTCTTTACACCATTCCATTCTGTGAAGATATTTTGGTGTCTCTTTATTTACTGTTTCAAGATTGAGATTCTTACATGATGGATGAGCACAATTAAAAAGCATTAAGCTCGACCAATTTTTTCTTGGATAATCATTCTGTTGTCTACCAGAAAATTTGAGGGATGCATATGATTTTTGCTCATGTTTCACACACATAACTGCTTTTGTTTCATCATAGAACTGCAATAATTCTTCGATGTCGTATTTATATAAAAAATCAGAATCACAAAATATAGCAATACCTTCATAGTTATTTAGAAATGGAACTAAAAATCTAGTGTAAGTGAATTCCGTCGAGGCCTTTGGATCAGATTCTCTAAAAAAAAGACCTTTCTCTGTTAGTTCAGATTTTACTAATGAAATAATTTTAACCTTATCATTATATTTCCTTATTGAACGAGCACAAACATCATGAGCAATCTTCTGAGTGTCATTCGATGCATCAAAACCAATGTAGACAGTTAGCATTAATTATATTTTATATACATAGTATATTTTTAAATAGATTAACACAATGATTAACACAATTATTATTATTATTAAATAAATGATAAAGCTGACACTCTTCACAACCCATATTTACTCACATGGGCTATAAACTATGAAAATATGTATACCCATTATTCCTATATGCTTCAAGAAATGTACTCCAATCATTCTCACCCATTGCCTTCATGATCGCGTATCTTGGCTGGTTATATAATATATTTTCACTATAAACCAGCTCAAATTTAGCTCTACAATAACACATTAAAAATATGTATCTAGATTCATCCATATCTTGTTCATATATTTGTTCAAGAAGGGATTTGAAATTATCAAATGATGGATTCATTTCAACTGATTGTATCTTTTCAACGACATATTCAACATGTGGTCGCTTTATTTCGCATGTTCTCAATAATTCTATGAATAGTTCAATAAAATACTTTATATAATTGAGAATGATTAGTGCATTGTCTTCACCGGTTCCAAAAAAGTATTCAGTACGCGCATCAATACTGAATTATCACTATACTTTGGATTACCATATATGCAGTTTAATCGCTCTATTAGTTTAATTGGCTTTATTAGTTTAATTGGCTTTATTAACCACCCAATATTCATTTTTTTATAGATGACTTATAAAAAAAATGAAAGCTAAATAACATAATTCACTAACATAATTCACTAACATAATTCACTAACATAATTCAATAACATAATTCAATAACATAATTCAATAACATAATTCAATAACATAATCAAAATGAATATATTGATCAAGTCAATCATAAATCGATCTGATAGGATAACCTGGGATGATTATTTTATGTCAACAGCCCTTTTAATTTCATCACGGTCATCGTGCGAGAGGTTACATGTCGGGTGCGTTCTAGTTAAAAATAACAGGATAATTAGTGCTGGATATAATGGATTTCTTGCGGGAGCAGAACATAAAAGCATCGTTGAAAATAATCATGAGCAGGCAACAGTTCACGCGGAGCAAAATGCATTGTCCGATTGTGCTAATAGGGGCGTATCTACGGATGGCGCGCATGCATACATAACACATTATCCATGCATAAGTTGCTTTAAAATTTTAGTAGCAGGTGGCATAAAAAAGGTAATATACTTGGATAATTATAAGAATGATCAAAATATAAGTAAAATAATTGATTCAATGGATAAAAAAATAGAAATTGTTCAACTTATTCAGTAAATAATTAGATAAATAAAAAGGTAATATATAAAAACAAACACAACATGAATATATAAAAACAACATAAAAAGAAATATTAAAAAAGAAGCCCATCGAGATGAGCAGAGAAATTTTCAGCAAAAACATTAACCAAATGAGCTTTGTTACACATGATGGCCTTGAATACCTTTCCTTGTAAAATTGTGTCTCCTGTGAATTGAGTACTTATAAAAAGGTTTTCAGCGTTAGCGATCCCAGCATCTATCAAAAATCTGTACAAATTGTCAAGTGGGGACATTTGTATATCAGTGTCGGCATCATCGTCAATAGGTTCATTTTCCAAACCCTCATCAAATTCATCGACCTGCTCAACCTGCTCAACCTGCTCGACCTGCTCGACCTGCTCTGCCTGCTCAACCTGCTCAACCTGCTCAACCTGCTCAATCTGCTCGTTTCCCCCAACCTCAGCGATGTCATCATCACTTTCCCAGATGCTTTCAGTTTCATCATACTCCCCAATTTGCTCATCATACTCGCCAATTTGCTCATCATACTCTCCAATTTGCTCATCATACTCCCCAATTTGCTCATCATACTCCCCAATTTGCTCATCATCACTTTCCCAAATGCTTTCTCATCAAATTCATCGACCTGCTCAACCTGCTCGACCTGCTCGACCTGCTCAACCTGCTCAACCTGCTCAACCTGCTCAGTCTGCTCAAAATCCTCTACCCAATCAACTTGCTCGATCCCATCAATATACCCGGCGCGAGCGTTATTCATATAAGTACAAATATCGTACAATGCAGTAAGATCCTCCTCAAAATTTTCCAAATCCAAGCCGACGTATAGGCCGGAACCGTTTTGACAAATGTACAAAAGCTTTTTTTTGTTTTCATCGTTCTCCATGCATGGAAGAGAACGAATTTGCGCGATATCTTCATGGCCTAAGCCAGAACAGTTGGACCAAAATGAATCAGACATATTTATCAGTAATTTATTAATATAGTTATGACCTATGCGGTCGCAGTATATTGGTTTTTTCAATTTTTTATTGTTAAGAATAAAATCTTATAAAATCTTATAAGATGGAATTTAACTTAAAATTAGAAAAGATAATCGATGAGGTTGATAAGATTATTGGGGCAAGGCATATCGTAAATATCCTTAAGGAAAGAGAATTAAGGATATACTGGGGAACCATTCCTGGTAGATTACCAAACGTGAATTATCTAATACCTCTAATGACATTGCGACACTTTATTAGATGCGGGTGTACTGTGAAGATATTATTCGCGGATATGCATTCATATCTGGATTCACTGGATCCTGACTTTGATGTGCTAAAAGCTAGAACTGATATACATGAAAAAATAATAAAGATGTTATTAAAAATGATGGGAATTGAGCCTATCGAAGTAGAGTTCGTACAAGGAACATCATATCAGCTCACACAACGGTTCATGCTTGATTTGTATAAACTAAACTCATCATGTACCGTATCGCAGGTTAGAGAGGCAGGAAAACTCGTGGTAAGGCAAAACAATGATCCGAAGATGACATCCCTCTTATATCCAACTCTGCAGGCATTAGACATAGAATATTTAGAATGTGATGTATTCTTCGGAGATACAAACCAGGAGAAAATATGTCACCTAACCAATGAAGTACTAGGAAAGCTGGGATATAAAAAGAGAGGATTCTTCCTGAACGAGTTATATGATGAGCTAGCCCATATGAAGCATATCACATTTCTTGATACATATGATAAATTAGAAAACAAAATAAAAAATATAGGAATTAACGCATTAATCGTATTCATTGATGTTGTCATATTCGACTTGTGTGGGATCGCGGGGCTTTCCTTTACAATTCAAGAAAATAAGATAACAACTCTTGAGGAAATAAAAAAAAAATATGAATTAAAGGAAATAAATAATGAGGATATTAGAATAGGTATCATAAATTTTATTGATGCCATAAATAAACCAATACGAGAAGAATTTCTATATGATGAATCTATTCAATTACTGATGGAGGCGGGATATACCCTAAAGATGTAATTGCTTCCTTAGAGCAAGATATTTCATCTTATACTTTAAATACTTTTGTTTATGTGTACTAGTAGTCAATATTGATTTTTTTTTTTGTATAACCAACTGCTTATGAAAATTAGTGTTATTCAGTATACTATGGACCTGATATATTTCATTCTGATATACAAATTTTCCATGGTAAACATATTCAAGTGTGACAACATCAGGGAGTTCAGGTGTAGGTGTATAATTTTTTAATGCATCAGAAAGATTATTAAAGATTACAATGGTATTTTTCGTTAAATTCGGGCCATCATAAATATAGCTCATATTTTTAAAAGATTTATCAGTTTGTTTGTTTAGTTTTGTAAGATCAATCACAGTCTTAACCACTATGGTCCCATCTGATCCTATAATTAGGAAATTATCAGTATTCTCGGCATTACCGCTAAATTTAAATGATTGTGATATATCAAGATTGACTATGTTTAACTCTTGTTGTCCCTGCATAAATTTATATAGTCCTGTTCCGAATCCTTTGGGCACATGGCCAAAAATCTGGACAAGCTTCTTATCAGCACAGAAGAATTTATTATTTAAAATAGTATTAATGCCGGGATTGATTGGGCTTAGATTAATGAAATTTTCTGCTCCATGTGGTCTATATGAAGCCGTTAATGCCATTCCAAGAAGCATTTCCTTCGTTGGCTTCTGTTGTTCTTTATCAAGAGATATATTTACTTTATTACACTGCCCTAGAATATTCGTAAGTAGATTGCCATAATAGGTTTGCATAGCCTCTAGTACCTTTATTATTTTGCTCGACTTGTAAGATATCGTATTCAGTTCAAAGTGGGATTTGCCACCGGTTTGTGTTAATCTTTTTTGTGCCTTCGTAATATGATCATCTAAAACAGCAACTCGATCAGGAAATCCACACATTGTATCAGCAGTTATACCTCCATGAGAAAACAGCAATAGTTGTCTCTTAAAATTCATATATCCGACGAACATAGTATTTCTTGCCCTGTAAAATCTATTCAGGAGACCCCTTAAATATGTATTTTTTAAATATACCATTCCTGGTTCACTAATTTTAGTATATGTAGGCCTTGTATTTGGCGATGGCTCAAGCCACATCGTCCTGAAAACAGCGAGGGTAATAAATGCGAGGTAATCCCTAATAAACTCTCCGGTTCCAAATTTATGTAATAGTTTATTTAATGTATCCAGTAAGGGTTTTATTTCATCCTCGAGTCTCCTTATGTCTTCATCTAGTTTTTTTATATTTTCTTCTTTTTTTTCCTTTTCCTTTTCCTTTTATTTTTTTAATTTATCAATATTATCTTGTTTTCTCCCGATCGCTATGCAGTTGTGTATTGAATCATCACTGAATACCTCCCCAGGTATAGTATATAATAGGTTGTCAGCCGACATGGTACCAACCAAACCATCTTGTCCAAATATTTTATTAAATCTATCAAGAAATGGTGTTTTAGTGAACACGGTTGTATTATCTCCCCACATAAGCGATGCAGCACTTTTAGATGTATCAGCTAATGATAAATCCAGCAACGCATCAGTTAATTTAATATCTTTGCTATTATTCCAGAATGGAAGCCAATGCTTTGTATTCGCATACCATTCAAATTTCATATTATCTTTAAAAATAGTATATTCTTCATATGTTAAGTTCATTTTTCCAGTATTAAAATTTTGTTCTTGCTCTATTACTTCTTTATCTTTTTTACCTCTTGTTTTGATCACTGTCAATATAGCAGTCTTAAATTTATTTATATCTCTATTACCAAAAATTAATGTATATTTATCAGGACCATTAATAATTTTTAACATATTTCTAATATTGTGATCTCGCTCGTAAATGCCAGTTTTTCCCTCGGCAGTGATTGTTCCTGTAGAATCCCAAATATCACCACATATAACCGTATGCATACCATCATTTTCTGGCAATTTCTGTCCCTCATAATCAGAAATTACTTTGATTTTTTTTGCCTTGCCTGTCAAATTAATCTGTCTTGTCAAATTATATTGTCCTCCTCTCCCAGAATATTCCTGGGAATTATGTTCTAAAACTGTAGTCATTTATATATTATATTATATTTTTTTTATACTCATCCAAATGTATTTTCCTTACAGTACGTCATATACAACATACCATCCTGATCTTTGTATTTATTATATATGGTAGCAATTGATTCGGAACTACTACATAATATTGATTCTTTTATTTTATTATTATTTGGGTTTGCATACACATTTATAAATATATATATATTTTCCTCAGGACCTAATTCAACGCGCTTCCTTATTATACATAACAAGTTCATAACAGTTAAATCAAATGGAATTAATAGTTTAATGGGCTTCATTTTTCTATATTCATCTGTTATCATTAAGGGGGCCCGATCAGGATATTTCTGTTTTAAATCATTTATTGTTTCAACTCGTTGCTCAAATGGCAAATCTCGAATAAATTTATTATTATTCATCCTTGCTATATATATATTTAATATAAAAAATATTTTTCATAAACTATAATATAATGTCTTGGCTAGAATCAAATAAAGGAATAATAATTATTTGTTTTATTATGTTAGTAGTCGTAGTAGCTATTTCTATATATCTTACCGTGTATGGAAACAAGGGTGGAACGCAATTGACTGTACAAAATAGCAATGCCCAAGCAGGAGGTGCCCAAGCAGGAGGGAGTACCCAAGCAGGAGGTACCCAGGTAGGAGGTACCAAGGTAGGAGGTACCCAGGTAGGAAGTACCCAAGCAGGAGGGAGTACCCAAATAGGAAGTACCCAAGCAGGAAATATCCAAACGAAGGGTAATGCCCAAGTAGGAAATATCCAGGGAGGAGATATCCAGGGAGGAAATATCCAGGGAGGAGATATCCAGGGAGGAGATAGCCCTCATATGAGCATTATCAATGATACCGCAACAAGATGTAATATGACGCAATATGTAACCGAGCAGCAAAAAAATATGGCTATTTTACATAAAAAATATGTACAATATGGTAACCCTTCAGGGTTTTTAATGGATGATGATGTTAATCAAATTATTAATGATTCCGTTAATAAATTCACGGGAGTACCTTATGAAGACTTGTACTGTATCTATGCAAGTCATAACAAACTCAATACCTGCGATAAATTTAGCCAATTAAATCAACTAAACCCGATCCATAATCAAATAAATAATATTTTAGACAAATATATAGGATCAATAAAAGCAATAAAGAATCACTTACTTAATACCCTCGTATATATTATTAATAAGGACTGTACTAATATTGCAAATAAAAAAAATATGCTAAGTGCACATATAGCGGAGCTTAATCGCACATTTGCCAAAATAAGTGATCTTTTAAATATAAGTGATGATGACGAATCAAAAATGCTTAATCTAATAAATACCTAAAATATTGAGTATTTAATTCAATCAGGTAATCCCTTATCTAGGCCCGTTATAAGCCATAGATTATCGAGTGATGATAATGATGCTAATACGTGCCCTTCACCTACGAAATATTTCCTATTTATTTCATAAATACTTTTTGTCAGTGAATCATTACTATTAAAATCTAATCTATAATCACAATATAACCAAAACATTGGTATTTTTTGTAGTGCCTCAATAGTCTTTGTTAAAATTGTGACATATTGAGTTGCAATCATTACAGTATCATACGTTTGCCCATGTATATCTTTATATGAAATAATTCCCGCATTCATTGCAATAAATATATCTATTTTATTTATTTTATTTTCGAGCATATTATTAACGGCTTGCTTCAGTTTATCAGGTATGGGTTGACCGGTCCTCATTTTGTCGATATAAGTATTTAGTCGTGCGGTGAACAAGTGAAAGTTATCATAGCCTATGTTTTGTAAAATCCCGATTGCCTCGGTAAAAACACCATAGGCTTTTATTATGGAAATTTCTGTAAATGGATCATGACATACTATATTAACTTTTGCCTTATTTTTAACAATTTTCAAATATAATCCGAAGACTGCTTCAAAAAATCCATTTCCGGTTGAGTAGCTGAATATAACAATCTCATTTTCTTGTGTCTGAAGTCTGCTGTATAGAAATTCGCATAGCTTTACCAGATCAGCAAAAATAAGGTCATATGTTTTCGAAAATATAGGCATAATATCTCCAGCCATTTGAGGCAATGTCTCTGGATTAATAACTTTTTCATCATTTTCAATTATTGTGTAGAATCTACTATCAAAATATTTAGGAATAAATATTCTCCTTAATTCGCTCCGTAAGAATAGATCAAAGTGTTTGATAAAAAACCCATAAAGTTCATCCTTGAATAAATCTAGTGTTCCACCATGCATATACTTATGTAATTTAATATACTTATTTTTATATTTTATATATTTTTGATAATAATTGCCTTCCATATATATATAGATTTCGATATTTAATGCTACTAGCAATATTTAGTAGTTTATTGTTTTCTTTTTTATATGGCCATAATCACCAAATTAAGTTGCAGAATTTTAAAAAAATAACAAGATAAATAGAATTAAAAAATAACAAGATAAATATAATTAAAAAATTAAAAAATAAATAAACTGCAAAAAATGTTTTAGTTAAAATATGATTATTATCTTGATTACTTAGATTTATCAGATTGCTTTATAATTCTTTAGCCTAAGTTTGGCAGCCATGTATTTATTTTTATATTTTAAATATTTATTTCTATACCCTTCATCACTTGTTAGAATATCATATTTGGATAAAAAATCCGCAACACCTTGATTTAACATTTGTACAAATTCAATTGGCTCAAAGAGTATTTCGAAAACTTTTGAAGTTTCAGGAGAACAAAGTGCAATTTGATACGGGGTTGGCTCATTAAATTTCTTAATTGTCACATTACTATCGCTAAAAACCTTGAGTGTGAAGTCATCACGATAGCAATATTTTCCATGACATATACAAGCAAATCCATGTATTTCGCATCCCCCCGTAAAACCTCCGAGCCGATAATTATAGGTAGGAGTAATATGCTCAATTTTTAAATTTTCATTTTCATTCATTTGCACATTTCCATATTCATCAATATAATACATTATTTTTATATCATTGAAGGTAAGAAATTTATCTATTGAATTTATATTTATTCTACATTCTGCAAATATAATATATTGTGTAAGATTTATTCTATCAACAATATTGTAGTATTCCTTGTTGGTTGCTGGTTTACATATAATTGCTCCAGTTTCATCTATAAAGAACTGTTTCCTGGGCATTACTATTAAATTTGGGAAATCAAATAGGGATGTAAAATGAATAAGTATTTGATACATCATGCCTCCAGTCCCTACGCTTGGAAACTTACTAATTCTAAACAAACTGCTCCTATATTCCTGAAAATCCCATATGTTGTTTAAATTACTATATTTTCCCTTTCCTATTTCATAAATATAGTTATCATGTAAATGTAAGGTCAATACATATTTACCAGCAGACTCTAATGATTCAAGTTGATCTATTTTATTTATTTCATCTGTACAATCTATTTTATAATTAGTTTTAACATATTCAATTAGCCCAGGAATATCTATATAATCAGATAAACATACCGGAACAAATGCATACATCTTATAAAACTCATTTTCCATTTTATATATATGTGATTCAGTACCATAATTTAATTTATAAATTTCATCATAAATTTTTATAAATTTTATAAATTGTTTTAATGAATCAAAAAATTGTGTAAAATTTTTTTGATAATGAAAATCTGCGTATGTTTTAGCAGTAAAATAAAATTTATATTTTATATCATTGATTACTAATATATTATCAGAAGACTCATAGTTTGATAATTGCATTAAGCGTTTATTAAGAAACCGCGAGCGCTTGTTGCTAATTAAACTCTCAACTGTTAATGACGGAAAGTTTATTTGTTTTTTTAATAAAGCGTTTTTTTGATTATCCTGATCAATAAGTGTATAAGCATTTAAAAAGTCAAAATATACATCATAATTAATATCTTTTCTAAAATCATTTATGAAATTATTTAATGACATACTATTAATCATAACGTCAATATTGTCCTTAGTTAATTTATCAAACTCTATGTGTTTTTGAAGTGCTTTATCAAAATCATCAAAAATATACTTAATTTTATCCATCATGACATATTTATCTTTTAAATTTTGATTACCATTAATATTATTAATTTTAATATTCAAATATTGAGCTGATAGTTTTTTTATAAATTTAGTACTTGGGATAGTTAATTTTTCTACTTGTATTATTTTAATATCCTTACCCTCTTCTTTTATAAGTTTTAGGAGTGGGGGCAATGAATGTTCAGTGATGCTTCTTTGATAATCGCCTAATTTCAATAAGGAAATGTTTTTCGCAACACTTGCAATATCATTTAATCTCTCAATGTCATTGGTATCAGGTGGAAGTTTTGAAAGTTTGAAATCAATTTCTTTCTGCAAACACACATCAATAATATCATCATTTTCTAATTCAACTAGGGTTTGAATATATATATATCTATTAAAATACTTAAGGGCTTTTGAATCAGGGATTTTATCCTGTTTTATTATATTTACAGTTTGCATAATATCATCATATTCTGGTAGATTATTAATTTGCTGCCAAATATATAGATACATGCGAGAAATTAATTTTATTGCTGCAACCTTAAAACATTCAGTATTAGAGTAAGCATTTGAAAATGCAGAATCTTTTTTAATATCAAGAAAACTATCTTCTGATTTTTTTTCCTTATAATATTTGCAAAATATTTCCTTTAATTCCTTTTTTGTTTTTACACAATCAATAAATTTTATATTTGATTTGTTTATATTGCGTTGGAGTTCATCATGGTAG
>SXGT01762878.1_pt1 | contig 11384 bp, 11 predicted proteins | sample 3176221 | NCBI WGS metagenome assembly SXGT01 (sample SAMN11356862, study PRJNA531348) | freshwater metagenome | isolation source: freshwater sample F1-120 | place: China: Fuxian Lake, Yuxi | collected 2017-12-25
GCCTTCATCACACGCCTTCATTATCCGCTGACGTAAATCCAATGATATCGATGCTACCATCCACAACGCCCTCCTACAGCGTGCCCCCTTTATACCATACCCGGCCATAAAACAGTATGTAAATTATGAAAATGCTCTAAAGAGCGTCGGATTGACCTTCACGGCAGGAAGCGACCGCAATTCCTGGTGCAACTTGACGGATAACGGTTTCGTCACATGCCCAAGCGCCCCCAAGACTAAGGGGGCGAGCGGTGTGGTTTCGGGGCGAAGATACAAGGGCCTCCCCAGACTGCGGCATTGCGCAATGAGACGCTCGGCCTGCTGCCCGCTGGCCCGCAGGCTCTCCATCAGAAGCGTATTGTGCTCGCGGCGTGGTGGCTGGATGAGTGTATCGAGTGTCTTGGCCGCCCAGGCCACCGTACCCAGGACGTTGGGAATCTTGTGTGCCAAAAAACCACCAAGCATACTAACCTGTTGTAAGGTCGTCGAGGCAGCCTGCTGCCTGGCCTGGGTTTCAGCAAGCCGCTGATGCTCCAGATCCAGGCTGAGGATATTGGCCAGGAGTTCCAGGTAATCTTTATCGCTGCGGGTATAGGGCGGGGTCTGGGCACCATACCGCACCACGCTGATGACCCCAAGCACGTGCTCGGAGGATTTAATCGGCATGCTCAGGACATGACGTGGTTGTCCCAGGTTTTGTGCCAGTTGCGAGGACTCGTGTTGGACTGGAATGTAGTTCACCATTCTATAACGTTTTATTGACACCACGTGCCGAATAAAGCCTTCGTTGAGATAGCCGGTTTGTGTGCCAGTAGTAGGAGGAAAGTTTAAGACATCCATGGCTCCTGAGTCCTCTTGCAGGCGATGCACCAGACAACGATCACTCTCCAGGATGGTCAGAATACCTTCCGCCACCTGAGATACAAGATCTTGATGGGCTGCGGGGTGCACCGCGGTGCGACTTAGCTTGAGCAAGGTATTAAGCTGTCGATTGCGTCGCTCTACCGCGGCGGCAGCGAGGTTTCTAGCCGTAATGTCACGCCAGATTGCTTCCACGGCCACAAGTGTGCCTCTCGGATCATGGATACGCGTCAGATTGGATTCCACCATAACAAGAGACCCTGTCTTACTTTTGATCTGAAAGGATATAGGTTCCACATCCTCACCCTTGACCAGTCGTTGCAAGCGTACATGTGCTTGTTCTTTCAGGTCTGTATCAACGATAAGATCTTTGAGATTCCTATGCTGTAGCTCAGCAAGCGTATGCCCTGTGATCTCCCGCGCTTGCCGATTGGCGTCACTAATATCGCCCCCAGGCTTGAGGATGAATATCGGATCGCGGGCCTCTTGATAGAGTCGTTGATATTTCTCAGCCCACTGCGCCTTTTCCAGAGCCCTGCCAAGCTGGTGGCCAATCAATTCCAGCAACTCGACATCATGATTGGTAAAAAAGCGCTCGTCACGCGTCAAGACATTGAGGACACCAAGCACAGCGTTTTCAGTTTTAATAGGCACGCTCATCAAGGCGCGCAGGCCATCTTCCTCTGTGACCATACCCTGCATACGTGGGTCAGATACCATGTCTCGTGTAACGAGAGATACACCGTCCTTGAGGACCGTACCAGTAATGGACTGGCCAGCCTTTAAGGTGTGCATCCGTTGGTACATAGTCTTCGGCAAACCCTGCTGCCACACGCGCGTGATAGAGTCGGCATCGAGATCGGCAAGATACAATGAGGCGGCATGGGCCTCAAAAAGCGCTAAAAGCATGGTGAACGTCTTGGCGAAGATTGATTCCAGGTCTGTGGCGTCGGTGACAATGCGAGAGATCTGACGCAACGCCTCGTGCTCTTTCAGACGTTGGGCATTTGCGATGGCGAGCGCCAGACCAGAGGCAATGGGTTGAAAGAACTGGATGTCTTCAGCAGAAAACGTATTGGCTAGGGGGCTTTCGACATTTAGCACCCCGATGGCCTCGCCGGCACGATTCACCAGCGGTACAGCCAATTCAGAGCGAGTTTTTGCGTCTCCTCGATAATACGGCAACTCTGTGTCGTGAACATCTGGTATGACCTGTGGGGTTTTTGTACGGGCAACGAGGCTAGTCAGTCCCTGGTCTAGCGAGAGGATCGTGGTATTCGGCAGGATGGTACCGTCATAGAGCCTGATGACCTTAGAAACCAGTTGCCCGTGCTCAAGCAGGTACAGATCGACTTTATAGCCCAATGTTTCACCAATCCAGCGAGTTGCCTTGTCAAGCAGTACATCAATGTCCTCTGTCGAGAGACTGGCGGTCAGGATGTCGTTGGTGACGCTCCGTTGCCTGGCATAGCGTTGTTGGTTCTTGAGAATCTGGACCTGTTGAAACACCATGGCCGCATGGTTCGAGAAGGAAATGGCCAGGCTACGATCTTGGGGCGTAAAGTTACGTTCATGCTCTACTGAGTAGACTACTGTGACGCCCAATGGGATACCTGTCGCCGCACGAATAGGCACCGCCAGTGCCGAGCGCCATTGCGCTTTTTTTGCCATCTCACGACGCAGAAAATCTGGCTCCTGGAGTACATCTGGCGCATACAACGGCTCAGTACCGGCAAGCGCCCGCCCGAGGAAACTGGTCATTGGAATGCGGATATGCGGTAGTGATGGGGCGTCTTGGGGCTTGCCGACGACCTGCGTTAAGACGAGATGATCGTCGCTAGGATCAAGCAACCAGACACCACAATATGGGACGTACAGGAGATCGGCCAGCGCTTCCACCATATAGGCGAGCACGGCATCGACATCCTCGCTGAGAGCCTTCTGGCTGAGCGTCTTGATCGCTGCCGACAAGCTCACCTGTTGCACAAACATCTGGGCCCGGCGGGCCAGTGCACAGAGATGGTCCTGATCTACTGGTGTAAAAGCATGACGCTCCAGGCTTCCGACATACAGCATACCGGTGACAACGGTCCCATCATTCGACAACAACGGCACGGCTAAGGCGGAGAGCATCGGTGTGGAGGGCGGCAGGGCATACGCCTTACCTTGCCATGATGCCGTACGGAGATCTGGAACGAGCACCGGAACTTTGCGCGTCAAAACCTCGGCCATAATGGAGGTGACCATGAGCTCGCTGTCCCGTTGGGCCTCAGGCGTGAGCCTCGGGGCATCACAAACGGCACGCTGTGCTTTCAATTCCAGGCTATTCTCCCGGCGATTCACCCAGCGGAGGGAGCCATACTGCGCGCGTGAAAGCTCTAAGGCGGCATCGAGCACCAGGTTGAGCACTTCTGCGAGCGGCCGGGACGAGAACACCGCTTCGTCTAAACGATTGCTGATATGAGGCGGCAAACTGTAGGGGGCAGATTCTGCAACCATAAGAGACTCTTTCCTTGACCATGTTGTCCACAAGAATGCTGCGGGTTATTCCCTCTCGTCGTCCATCTGCTCGATGATCTCGACTGGAGCCATACCCCACTGGGCCAGCAAGCGACTGAATAAGCCATCCTTTTCTCGTAACAGTGCCAGCCACAGGTGTGGGATATCCACGGCGTCCGCCTGCGCCGTCCCGGCAATGTCCGCAGCCACCTGTAAGACACGCTGCAGAGACAGCGTCAACTCGGAGGGCATCTGGGTAGCAGGCCCAGCTTCCCCCAGCACGGTCTGCACAGCTTGCGCCATGCTCTCCAGGGAGATCGGCAGCGCTTGCCGGATATCCGGGGGCGTCTCGTCCGTGCCGGCACAGAGCGCCAGAAGCAGATGCGGCGTGCCAATCAGTGACGCACCATGGCGCGCGGCGGCGGCCTGGGCGCGGTGCAGCATGGCGCGGTAGCGCGGGCCCTGTTTGGGGACACGCCGGGCCCCAGTGGCGGTATACACACTCAGTAGCGCATCCTCCAGACGCGGCTCCAGGGTGCCGTGGTTGATGCGACGCAGTGTTTCGGCCACCAGGGCGCGGGCGCGTACATTCGAAGGGTGGTACGTCTGGATGATCTTATGGAGCTTGTCGAGCGTCGAGGTGGTGGCACTACCACGCGCTGCTATCGGCGCCTGCTGTTCGTACTCGCGATACACCCCCGCAGCGAGGTCGAGTCGCGAGGTAAGGGCGTGACATATCATCAAGAGGCCATAGACCACCTCACCGTCCCGGTTCTCTAGCGCCTCTCCAATGTCCACGAGGCCGCGCCGCAGATGTTCCAGACAGGTGATCGCCTTGGGCCAATCGCCGGTGGTGAGATAGCGCAGGCTCAGGAGGTGCAACAGCTTGTGATAGGCGCCAGTCAGCTCTTGACGCTTCGCTTCGACCCACCTATCAAAATCAGGTGCGTCTGGGAGTGAGAAACCGGCGAGAAATTGTCCCTGGTAGAGCTTGAAGGCCTGCTCCAGCGTCGGGAGGGGTGTCTGACTGGTGGCGTCTCTGACCAGAGACTCAAAGTCTTCGACGTCGCAGGAGTGCGCACAGTCTCTATGGAATGCCACCATCTCTTTGTCTTTCGACCGCCCCAGGTACGTTGGCACGTTTCCTGGTGCTGCGATTGATCGTAACTCCTTATTCAATCTGTACAGCGCGTTATTCAAATGCCTTCACGCCTGTTTCTCCTCAAAGTGTGGCGTGGGCCAGAACGTGTCACATAGCGTAAGCACGGAGAGCGGACGTTTGGAGAAAAAGCAGAGATACAACAGTGCTTCGGCCTTATGGAGGCTCAGTTTGCAAGGCATCTCACCGATGCAAAGTTTTGATTGTCCAAGGAGATACATGTGCAGAACGGACATCTTCGCTCTCCTTCCCTGGCTTACTCTGAGAATCGGAAGCCTTTGGAGTTGTAGCCCTCTGATGCACACATAATGCCTGAAATCCATGTAGCAATATACGAGCGCACCGTCGAGCTGAAACCGAACGGCCATCGAAAGCCCATCGACAATGGAGAAAAAATGGATATCTGGGAAAATTTCGGAATTACTACCATCAACAGAGAGGGGATGTCCATGCGCAAGAAATCTCAAACCGAAGTTCGATTCACTGTTGACGAAGATTTCCTTGACGAGCTGGGAGAGCGCCTCGACCAGTCAAAAGCTACCGACATTGTCCGCACAGCGTTGACCTTACTTGACTGGGTCAGCAATGAGGCCATTCATGGGCGAGAAATTCTGTCTGCAGACGAAAACAGCAACAAATTCTATCGGCTTGCCATGCCTGAACTCAGTCGTGCTCGTGCCAAGGCGCCAGTAACACTCTCCGCAAAGGTTCCAGCAACCACCGCAGGATGATGTACATGCTTTCAGAAGTACCTGATGTACGGCAGGTCATCTGCGGCGCTGAGCCTGCTGAACCACAGCGGCAGGCCCCGGTTATTGGCCTCCCTGTAGAGGAAAGCGCAGGCTTATGGTTGTTATGGAAGGTTGCACTCATCGTCGGCTTGGCTGCTGTGGGAGCTTATATGCTTTTACAGTTCGCAGCATCATGCCCGGGCTCATATATCACAAGACATCTACGCCAATCACAGGACAATTTACGTGTCTGAACCTCTGGATGTACGGCGGTCAGTCAAGGAAGCCGAGGAAGCTCAGCCACAAAAGGCTCCGTCTGACGGGCCCTTACGGACCAGAGCGGGCATACGGCTCACCTGGTGTGTCCTCATCATGATGGGCGCGTACGTGGTGATCGCTTACGGCTATCTGCTCTTCTCAGAGTGGCAAATTTGTAAAACTCTCATTGGCACGACACCGACGGAGCATATCATCAGAGAATGTGAAACGCAGCGCGAGTCCTTGCGCAAATTCTGGATACAGGGCGTCCAGACTATCCTTGTCAATGTGCTGTTACCCCTGGCCACTGCCCTTTTAGGCTACGTCTTCGGCACGCAGTCCCAAGCCTCATCCGAGTAACACTCCGGAGCGCTCCAAGCCCCCGCTGCCACCCGCTCAATCACTGCCCATCACGCCCAGCCCGGCATACGGCAGCAGCGGCGCCGTCATCGCTAGGCGGCAGATCTCATGCGTGCCCTCCCAAATCTGCCTCATCTTGGCATCGAACAAATTCTGTGTCCCCTTTTATCTATTATGGAAGGTTTTTGGTCCCTGCTGAGATCATGGCTTCGCCCACATCGGGGCCTCTCACAGGCCCACTTGCCGCTGTATTGGGCTTTTTTGAGTTTGTGCACAATGTGAGACGACGCGGTCAAGCCTTGTTGGGAGAGCTACTTGAGCTTTTCCTCATGTAGCTCCCTGCAATCCATATTGATCCCTTATTTTTATCTTCTCACCAGGTGATCGTGACGATGACCCTGTCGCTGTAGACGCCAGCCCTGACGGATTGCTGCGCCGGAATGCTGCCATATACGGTGATGGCCCAGGGGGTGTTGCGGGTCACGCTGTTGGTCATGGCACGCCCTCCGCCAGCCCCATCACCCCACACTTGCGTCAGAGCCGGGTCAATATACACATTGTAATATAAAACACTCGCTCCCAAGGTCATACCTCTGGGCAGTGCCAGACCGGTGTGGGTACTCGGACCGAGCGCGAGTGTTACAGGAGTGGGGAGCGCGAGGTCGCACATCACCGTGAGACGGGCGGTGGACCGTACATCCGTGGCGTCAAAGACATCATACGCGCCGAAATTGAGCCCTGTCGTCGCCACGTGGCAGGCTGCAGACACCCAGACCGGGTACCCCATAAGGCCCAAGAGCAGGAGGCTGACTCTAATGATGTGTGGCACAGCGCACCTCCCCTAAATCGAGAATCATTTCTGCCGATGTCGGGACGGTGAGCATACACGTGTACGTCTCGCCAGCGTCATGGAAGGAAGCCGCATACACACCTGGCTGCAGGTTCTCCAGATAAAATTCACCGCTTTGGCTGGTCGGAAACGTCAGGGGCTTGCCGTCCACGAGCAGCGTGATGGCGCGAGACGCCACGGGTGTGTCCTTGCGGTCGACCCTGGCTTGCAGTCTCCCGGTGATGGCTTGAATGCGCGTCACCTTAAATGGCACAAACGCTCCGCTCCGCAAAGGGGGGGATACCGACTGCATGACATCGGAAATGGCGTAGTGAAGCGGGATATCTTGGTCATTAATCGAAATTTGGTTGTCGAGATAGGCACTGAGGTTGGGAACAAACAGCGTCCCATGTGCGCCGGTTCTACCAATCTCCTGGTTGGCGTGATACACCCGCACGCCTGCGAGTTCCCCGACTTTCACCAGGGCAAAGCTGTCATCGATAGGCCGGCTCAAGCCGAAGGAGCCCCCAACATAGGACAGAGCCCCTGAGGCGGAAAGCTGATAGATCGCCTCCCGCCGTGTGCTCCCATCAAGGGAGCGCGAGATCACTTCGCCTGTGAGAATGCCATACGGGGTATGATATTGCAGGAATGGCGCTACGGCGTCAGCGTGCCCTCCCGCAACGGTTTTTTCGAAGATCATTCTATAGCCGAGGCCCTCACCAACAGGGGGATTCTTACTGACTTGCAAGGTCTCGACGCTGGTGTCTTTGTCTTGCTGGTGCAGGTAATGCACCGCGACATTCCCCGTTGGATAATACGCCATGCCAAGAAAAAACTCGGTACTACCGGCGGGGTCGATAACGCGCCTGATGGTCGCAAAGAGGGTCGCCTTGCTGGCCAGTGACCTGGAGTAGGTCAGGGTGGCGGTCTGCCTGTCGTCATGCCCCTGGTCGTTTTTGGTGATGGCATGGGCCAGGGTGACGCTGCCGAGGGCTGGCAGCCTGTACCCGATACTACTGTGAGCTTCAAGCCACGGCCGCGCTGCCGAGGGTGCCCGGCCAAGGATGGGGTACGTGGGGTGCAACCCGCGGAACAGGCACTGGATGTTGACCCCCTGCCACTGGTAGCTGTAGCCAAGCGACCCGGCCAACCCGACGCCAGGACGTGTGGTATCATAGCCGGCAGACAGATCGACAGAGAGCACGCCACTGGTGCCCAGACGATAGAGCCCGAGCATCCCCAGATTGCCTTGTGTCGTCGTGGCCTCGCCGCGGACGCCCACGGTTACGTTATCGCTCATGCCGTAGTGGTGCAGCGCCGCAAAAGCTGGACGGCCATAGTGATTGCTGGCGATCCCCACCTCTTGCCGCATCCAGCCGAGATGATAGCTGTATTCGTGTAAGCCTTGCTGCAACAGCACATCCGTAAAATAGTAGGGATAGTGCAGCGTCTGCTCACGGCCAAAGCGGTCTTTGAGCGTAATCTGCACGTCGTGCAACCCGCCGTAGTAATTGAGGTTGTTGAAGGCAAAGGCGCCTGGTGCCAGTTGAGTTTTTGCGACACGGATGCCATCGAGCAACACTTCAGCCTCGGAAGGCAGCGCCACGGCTCCGGTCAGACGCGCCAGGGGTTGTTTGATAAAGTAGGGGTTCATACGATAAATCTTCGAGACGCTGAGCCCTCCCAGGTTTAGCACACCGCCGAGCGCACCAGAAGACGCGACAACGTCACCGCCCACCCAACGTTGCAACGTGGCGCGGTCATCGTAGGTCACATTACTGCTCAAGCGGAGAAATGGCGTATCCGTCGGCACGGTGCTGTAAACGTTCTCGGTGTGGAAGAGGAACGCTCCGAGGCGCGCCCCTGCTTCGGTAGTCACATGCAGTGCCTGAGTCCCGCGCGTGTTGCCATCATAGTGCAGCCGATAATTCAGGAACAGACTGGTATCCTGGGTGGGCCGCGTCGGCTGCCGGACTGAGGACTGTAAATCAATCGACCGCGGCGGGAGGTGCTCGGGGGTGGACATGATGGCGACGGTCAGGGTGGACTCGTCGATTGTCACCTCCACGCCTGGCAGCGCCTGCAGAGCTAGATAGCGCTCACCGGCGTGCTCCAGACTCTTGTCCACAGGGGCCTGGAACCCTATGGCTTGCAGATCTGCCAGCTTCATCCAGTAGTGGCCGCCAGGGGTTACGACGAGAAAAAATTCGCCTTTGGGCTCGGTATTGAGCAGGATGGATACCACCACGCTCTCCGCCGTGTCCAGCGGAGAGGCCGCCCAGGCAGGGAAGGTATAAGGGAGACAGAGGATGAGTGCCACGAAATAGAAGCGTGCCATGCCATACGGTATAGCATACTAGATGTCCATTTCGTAAGCCCTGTGCCAATCGGGGTGCCTCGCGGGCACGGCCCGCTCCGACAGCAGAGCTGTACGACGGGGGGATCCCTGTAGGAGCGGGCCGTGCCCGCGCAGGGGTACAACTGGCAGTGTATGTATGCAATGGACATCTAGGGCTGGCACATGGAAGGAGCGACCGCAGTCTGGCGCTGGAGGTCGAGCTTGTCTGTATGGATGGTGACATCAAGGGCGGACAATTGCCGGCATACCTCCGGGGGGATAGGCGCCTGGTAGGTCCTCGAGGCCCCGGCAAGCACATACCAGCCTTGCAGCTCGGTGCGAAACAGGTCGCCCGATTGCAGACGGATGGTGTTGATAATGAAATGCTCATTCCCCGTGTTGTGCACCAGGATGGTGAGGGTGCCAGCGTGAAGCGAGAGCTCCGCGATCGTGCCCTGCGGCGCGGCGGTGAGTGGTTTAACAAACAGCGGCACACCAAACCGGATGCGCACGGCCACCTGGGTGCCCCGGGCTGCCCCGGTGCTGACGCCTGGCATTTCCTCGATGAACAAGCGATAGGTTTTCTCAGTCTGCAGCGCCGGGAGCTGGATGCCTGCCCGCAGCAGTTTATGCTCCTGCTTTGCCAACGTCATGATTTTCGGGAAGAAGATAATATCGGCGCTTTCTTCGTAGTGGTCCTTGCCCTCGGCATCCTGCGTCCACGTAAAAGCCTTGATCTGCACCTGCAGAGGCTCATCGGCATCATTGCTGATCTTCAGCACACCGGTTTTGGTATTGCGGTCAAAATCAAGGCGGATGGGCGTGACGCCAAAGCTGCCGGCGGCGCTCAGACAGGGCCACAGCAGCAGCGTACAGACGAGCGCCAGCATCGCGATGGCTGCTCGCTGGCTGTCGCGGAGATTCATACGTATGCCTCTCCCAGTGCTTAAGGACTAATGGTCAGGACCACTGTATCCGCATAGCTGCCCGCCCGGGCGCTTTGGTAGTTGGTGGTGAGCACCGTGCCAGTGAGGGTGACCGTCTGGTCCACATTCTTGGGGACCGTGCCTGTCTGCGGACTGACACTGAGCTGGTACGGTAAGAAGACGGTGGGCACGATGGTATGCTGCATCCGGTTGGCGCCCACCGCGCTTTCGTACAAACCGCTATCATGCGCAATGAAGAACGCCGCTAAGGGCGCGCTCCCAGTGCATTTAAAAGTGACTGCGGTGCTTGCAGAGGCGTTCGACAAGCCGCTCGAGTCAATTGTGCCAAAGCTGAGCGTGGCTGTCGAGGTCTGGAAGCGACAATTGCTCCGCGACAGCACGGTGGCGGTCACGGCGAGGGGCGTCGTGCCCGTCGCCTGCAACATCCCTGGCACGATCGTTCCCACCACCGCCAAGCACAGCGTGATCGTCTGCCATCGCCTCATATAGGTCTCCTCAATGCAATAAAGATTCCTCTCCCCATTGTCGGGTGTAGGGGCAGGCCTTGTGCCTGCCCAGTGACGGGCAACCACAAGGGTTGCCTCTACCCGAGGAGCAAGGGATAGATGTTATCCCATTGCTACATTTTAGAAAGGATCCCTATAGCGCCCATGCCACCCTGCAAAAGAGCCTCAGAAATCTCGACTTGTGAGCGTGTGCCCCTCTCACGGCAGGAAGGCAGGCCGCGGAGGATGGCGCACGCTCTGCCTAGATGTCCATTTCGTAAGTCCTGTGCCAGTCGGGGTGCCTCGCGGGCCAGGCCCGCTCCTACAGCAGATCGGTGCGACGGAGGGATCCCTGTAGGAGCGGGCCTGGCCCGCGCAGGGGTAAAACTGGTAGTGTATTGATGAAATGGACATCTAACCATCACACCGTTACGGCGTGATCGTCAAAGTGACCGTATCCACATAGGCGCCGGCCGGGGCGTTTTGAAAGTCGGTCGCCGCGATGGAGCCATCGACCGTTAAGGTCTTGTCCTGCCCCGCGCCATGGCCAGTTCCGACCTGTGTACCCCCCGTCAGTGTCAGCGTGTACGGCATGAAGTGGCTGCTCCCATCGCTGAGCCGTGGCCCCCCCCCGGAGGGATTTTGCCCATCATTTTTGCTCACGCTCGCCGTGGTCCCGGTGGTGCAGCGATAGGCCGTCGTGGTGCTCGCGGTCGCCGCACTGGTGGCGCTGGGGTCGATAGCCCCAAAGGCGAGGGTCGAGGTCGTATTTACGAACTCACCTTACGCGACTGGAACGAAAAAAGTGTAGAATCGCCCGTATGAAATCACAACCGATAGCAGATTTGTATTCCGACTACTTGCTGGCGTCGTTTGGGGCGACCACGGCTACCGGGCTGAGCGCACTGCTGGAA
>SXGT01944896.1_pt1 | contig 11384 bp, 11 predicted proteins | sample 3176221 | NCBI WGS metagenome assembly SXGT01 (sample SAMN11356862, study PRJNA531348) | freshwater metagenome | isolation source: freshwater sample F1-120 | place: China: Fuxian Lake, Yuxi | collected 2017-12-25
CGGTGCACAGATCCTGGTCGATCCAGACCTTCATCGCGTTGTTTCCTCACTTGCCGGACGGGTGGCCGATAAGAGCTGACCGCAAGACCGTATCGGATGGCTCGGGGCCACCCTGAACCGAAACGGTGAATGCCAGAAGCGGGGCCAGGCCCGGACATAGGGTCGGCGGGGACCGAGGAGGTGCTCATGGCGCCGGTGCGAGACGGTGACGAGACCGAGGCAGACGCCGCGGGACTGGTGACCCGCGGGGATGCAGATGGTGACGTCGCGGAGCACGATCGGCGTGACGCCGCCGAGCTCCACGAGCAGATCGCGACGCTCGAAGAGGAGATCGGTGTCCTTCGTCGCCGGTTGCAAGATGCCCCGAAGCGGGTTCGTACGCTCGAAGAACGACTGCTCGAGACGAAGGGCCAGCTGCAGCAGGCCGTCTCGCAGAACGAGAAGTTGTCGGCCACGCTCCGCGAAGCGCGGGAGCACATCGCCGCATTGCGCGAAGAGGTCGAGAAGCTCACGATGCCGCCCAGTGCGTATGGCATCTTTCTCGGCGCCAACGACGACGGCACGGTCGACGTCCACACGGCCGGTCGCAAGATGCGGGTGAGCGCGCACCCCGAGATCGAGATCCACGATCTGGTGCGCGGCCAAGAGGTCGTGCTCAACGAGTCGCTGAACGTCGTCGAAGCACGAGCCGGCGACGGCGCGGGCGAGATCGTCACGTTCCGTGACCTGCTCGACGACGGACGGCGCGCCATCGTGATCGGGCGGGCCGACGAAGAGCGGGTCTGCGAGATCGCCGATTCGCTCGCCGACGTGAAACTGCGCGCCGGCGATCACGTGTTGCTCGACTCGCGCTCGGGGCTGCTGCTCGAGAAGCTGCCCCGCCCCGAAGCCGAAGAACTCGTCCTCGAAGAAGTGCCCGACGTCAGCTACGACGATGTCGGCGGCCTCGACGACCAGATCGAGATGATCAAAGATGCGGTCGAGCTCCCGTACCTGTACGGCGACCTCTTCCGTGAGCACGGACTCCAACCGCCGAAGGGCATCTTGCTGTACGGCCCGCCTGGATGTGGCAAGACGCTCATCGCCAAGGCCGTTGCGAACAGTCTGGCCAAGCGCGTCGCCGAAAAGACCGGCAACGCGCGAACGAAGAGCTACTTCTTGAACGTCAAAGGACCGGAACTGCTCAACAAGTACGTCGGTGAGACCGAGCGACAGATCCGGATGATCTTCCAACGGGCGCGCGAGAAGAGCGAAGAGGGCGTGCCGGTCATCGTGTTCTTCGACGAGATGGACTCGCTGTTCCGGACGCGCGGTACCGGCATCAGCTCCGACATCGAGTCCACGATCGTGCCGCAGCTGCTCGCGGAGATCGACGGTGTCGAGAGCCTCAAGAACTGCATCGTGATCGGCGCCTCGAACCGCGAGGATCTGATCGACCCCGCGATCTTGCGTCCAGGGCGCCTCGACGTGAAGATCAAGATCGAACGCCCCGACGCCGACTCGGCGCGTCAGATCTTTCATCAGTATCTGACGACCGAATTGCCGATCGCCGAGGACGAGACGAAGAAGGCTCGAGGCGACGGCGTCAAGGCGATCGGGCGGATGATCGACTCCGCAGTCGACGCCATGTACGACACCGGCGACGACAACAAGTTCCTCGAGGTGACGTACCAGAACGGCGACAAGGAGATCCTGTTCTTCAAGGACTTCTCATCAGGTGCGATGATCGAGAACATCGTGCGTCGAGCGAAGAAGCTCTCGATCAAGCGCGCCATCGCTGGTGGCGGCAAGGGCATCAGCACTCAGGACTTGCTCGATTCGATCAAGCAGGAGTTCCGCGAGCACGAAGATCTCCCGAACACCACGAACCCCGACGACTGGGCGAAGATCTCCGGTAAGAAGGGCGAGCGCATCGTGTACGTGCGAACGATCGTTCAGCGCGGCGAAGAAGCCAAGGGCGGTCGCCAGATCGAACGCGTCACGACCGGGCAGTACCTGTAGTCGATCTCGGTACGGTCAGGTGCTTCGCGCTGCGGCCTAGGCTCGCGTCGTGGCCGTACCCAAGCTTTGCGGGATCGAGACCGAATACGGCGTTGTCCTGCGAGGTGCGGCTGATCCGAACCCCGTGCTCGCGTCATCACTGTTGATCAACGGTTTCGTCGATCAACGGCGCATCGGCTGGGATTTCGAAGACGAGTCTCCGGGGACGGATGCTCGGGGCTTCGCACGCGATGGAGCGCAGCCCCCAGAGGTCGAGACGCATCTCGTGAACGCCGTGCTCACCAACGGCGCGCGCTACTACGTCGATCACGCGCACCCTGAGTACTCGAGCCCCGAATGCAGCGACGCGCTGCAAGCGGTGTTGTTCGACAAGGCAGGGGAGCGCATCCTCGCCCGATCGATGCAAGCGGCGCGCCGCTTGATCAACGAGGGCCAAGAGATCGTCGTCTACAAGAACAACTCCGACGGCAAAGGCAACAGCTACGGGTGCCACGAGAATTATCTCGTCGATCGGGCCGTACCGTTCGTGCAGCTCGTGCGGAACCTCATTCCATGGTTTGTGACGCGCCAGGTGTTCTGCGGCGCCGGCAAGGTCGGCAGCGAGAACGGCGCCGAGAAGGTCGACTTCCAGATCAGCCAGCGCGCCGACTTCTTCGAGGAAGAGGTCGGGCTCGAAACGACCCTGAAGCGACCGATTGTCAACACGCGCGACGAGCCGCACGCCGACCCGCAGCGCTACCGTCGTCTGCACGTGATCGTCGGCGACGCGAACCTGTGTGAGGTGTCGACGTTGCTCAAGGTCGGCACCACGGCGATCGTGCTCGCCATGATCGAAGACGGCTTCGTCACCAAAGACCTTTCCTTGCAGAACCCGGTGCCGGCAATGCGGCAGGTATCGCACGACGTGTCGCTCCGGCGACCCTTGTTGGTCGGCGACGGATCGCGAGCGACGGCGCTCGAGGTGCAGTGGGAGTTCCTGCGGCTCGCCCGAAAATACGCCGACGACTGTGGGCTCGAGGCGTGCGGGGACGCCGCAGTCGGATTCATGGTGCTCGACCGCTGGGAACAAACGCTCAGCGCGCTCGAGCGCGACCCGTTCGAACTCGACGGCGTGCTCGACTGGGTGACCAAGCTGCGACTGCTCGAGGCGTACGCATCGCGAGACGGCCTCGACTGGCGCGACGCCAAACTTGCGCTACTCGATCTGCAATACCACGACGTGCGACCCGACCGTTCGCTCTACGAGAAGCTCGTCCATGCCGGCAAGGTCGAGCGCGTGCTCGACGAAGCCGATGTGGTCGCAGCCATGGTCGACCCGCCGCCGACCACTCGGGCGTACTTCCGAGGAAGTGTCCTGCGCCGCTGGCCCGAAGCGGTCGTTGCCGCGAATTGGGACAGCCTCGTCCTCGATGTCGGCACCGATCCGCTGCGACGAATTCCGATGATGGAGCCAACGCGAGGCACCGCCGAACATGTCGGCGCGCTGCTCGAGGCCGCTCGCACCCCACGTGACCTGGTCGAACGCCTGCAAGGTTGACCAAGACCGAGCGCATCGAGCCGCAAACCAGCAACTCGCGCCGGTGGCGTGCCGATAGGTGCATAGGATCGCCAACGCTCCGCCGAGGAGGGCCTCCCCAACCCCGGCCGAACGTGAGCGCAAGCAAAAGCCTGCACCGCAAAAACGCGACGAAGAGGTCGCCGAAGCTGCCGCGCCCAGCGAGAAGGGCGAGAAGTTGAAGGACGAACTCGACGATCTGCTCGACGAGATCGATTCCGTTCTCGAAGCGAACGCCGAAGACTTCGTTCGCTCGTACGTGCAAAAAGGTGGCGAGTAACCCGTCGCCTGCCCCGACGGCCCCTAGATTTCGCGCCGATGGTCGATCACCCGCTCCCGTCGTTTTCCCCGGCCATTGACCCGGGGCCGTCGTTCCTCGAACTGTTGCGCCGCGTGCAGCCCGAGGCGATGCCGGGCGTCGGTCTCGACGTTCCCGGTAACGGCGTCGTCGAAATCCCGCACGCAACGACCGTCGTGGCGATTCGTTTCGATGGCGGCGTGATCCTCGCTGGCGATCGGCGCGCGACCGCGGGTTACACGATTGCCGGTCGACGCATGGAGAAGGTGCAACCTGCCGATGACTTCTCCGGGGTTGCGATCGCCGGAAGCGCCGGGCCCGCCGTCGAGATGATCCGGTTGTTCCAGACCCAACTCGAGCACTACGAGAAGGTCCAAGGAGACCACCTGAGCCTCGAAGGCAAGGCCAACCAACTCGCCCAGCTCGTGCGCGCCAACCTGCCGGCCGCGATGCAAGGATTCGTCGTGGTTCCGTTGTTCGCCGGTTTCGACCAGCGCCGCCAGCGGGGCCGCGTGTTCACCTACGACGCCACTGGTGGCCGGTACGAGGAACTGGACTTCGCCGCAACCGGGAGCGGCTCCGTGCACGCGCGGAACTGGATCAAGGGGGGCTGGAACGAATCGCTGAGCTCCGACGATGCGGTCGCGCTCGCGATCCGGTCGCTGTTCGCTGCGGCCGACGAAGACGTTGCCACCGGCGGTCCCGACCTCGTGCGACGGATCTACCCAACCGTTGCGGTCATCGACACCGACGGGTACCGGGCGGTCACCGATGACGACATCGAACAACGCAGCCAAGCACTGCTCGGCGGTCCGGAGCGAGGGGGCGCGCGATGAGTACGCCGTTCTACGTATCCCCAGAACAGGTGATGAAAGACCGCGCCGAGTACGCGCGGAAGAACATCGCCCGCGGTCGCGACCTCGTCGCGATGTGCTGCGCCCCCGGCGTGTTGCTCGTTGCCGACAATCCGAGCAAGACCCTGTCGAAGATCAGCGAGATCTATGACCGAATCGCGTTCGCGGCGGTGGGGAAGTACAACGAGTTCCAGATGCTCAAGGTCGCCGGCATTCGAGCCGCCGACCTGAAGGGATTCAGCTACAGCCGCGAAGACGTCTCGGCGCGCGAGCTCGCGAACTCGTACGCGCAGACGCTCGGACAGGTGTTCACCCATGAGATGAAGCCCTACGAGGTCGAATTGCTCGTGTGCGAAGTCGGGCCGACGCCCGACGACGATGAGCTGTACCACATCTTCTACGACGGGGTGGTCATCGACGAGCACGGTTGCTCGGCGATGGGCGGCAACGCCGAGTCAGTCCTCGAAGCGTTGCGCGAGGGCTACGACGTGAACGCCGATCTCAAGACCGCGGTGCGCTTCGGTGCGACGGTGCTCGGAGCCGACGACGGCCCGCTCGCCGCTGAACAACTCGAGGTTGCCCTGCTCGACCGAAGCCGCACCAGGCGAACGTTTCGACGGATCAAGAACAGTGAGCTCGACGCGCTGCTGAGCTGAGCGCGACGACACCCTCCCCATGGACCGGCGGATCTTCGGGATCGAGAACGAGTACGGGGTCACGTGCACGTTGCGGGGCCAGCGTCGACTCAGCCCCGATGAGGTGGCTCGCTACCTGTTCCGCCGAGTCGTGTCGTGGGGTCGGTCGTCCAACGTCTTCCTCGAAAACGGTGCCCGCCTGTATCTCGACGTCGGAAGCCATCCGGAATACGCCACTCCCGAGTGCGATTCGCTCCTCGACCTCGTCGCCCACGACAAGGCCGGTGAACGCATTCTCGAGAATCTCGTCGCAAGCGCCGAACAGCGCCTCCGCGAAGAAGGGATTCGTGGAGAGGTCTACCTGTTCAAGAACAACACCGATTCGGCCGGCAACAGCTACGGCTGTCACGAGAACTATCTCGTGGAGCGCGAAGGGGACTTCGCCAAGGTCACCGACGTCTTGATTCCATTCTTGGTGTCGCGCCAGATCTACGCAGGCGCAGGCAAGGTGCTCCAGACAGCGCGGGGCGCGATGTTCTGCATCGCGCAGCGGGCCGAGCACATCTGGGAGGGCGTGTCGTCGGCAACCACTCGGTCGCGCCCGATCATCAACACTCGCGACGAGCCGCACGCCGATGCCGAACGCTTCCGGCGTTTGCACGTGATCGTCGGTGACTCGAACATGAGCGAGTACGCGACCTATCTGAAGTGCGGAACGACCTCGATCATCCTCAAGATGCTCGAAGAAGACGGGGCCCCGTGGCGCGACCTGACGCTCGAAAACCCGATCCGAGCGATCCGCGAGATCAGTCACGACACGACGTGTCGCCGCAGAGTGCGTTTGGCGAACGGACGCGAACTGTCGGCGTTCGAGATCCAGAGCGAGTACCTCACCCGAGCGCTGAAGTTCGCGAAACGACGGGGACTGCCTGATCAGGAGCAACGAGCGCTCGACATGTGGCAACACGTGATGACGACGATCGAACGTGATCCGCTCGAGTTGCGCACCGAAGTCGACTGGGTCATCAAACACCATCTGGTCGAGGCGTACCGCGCGAAGCACGATCTCCCACTCGCGCACCCTCGGGTCGCGCTCATCGACCTCGCCTATCACGACGTCACCCGCTCGCGCTCGCTCTACTACAAGATGGCTGATCGAGGGCTCGTCGAGCGTCTCGTCGACGACACGGCCATCGAATTAGCAGTCGACAATCCTCCGCAGACGACCCGCGCGCGACTTCGCGGCGCGTTCATCAAACGAGCGAAGGAACGAAAGCGCGACTACACCGTCGACTGGGTCCACCTGAAGCTGAACGATCAGGCGCAACGCACCGTGTTGTGCAAAGACCCCTTCAAGTCCCGCGACGATCGCGTCGAGCGGCTGATCAATTCTCTCTGACGTGGTGGGGCGTCACTCCGGGCACCGGTTGCTCGGTGGTGCCACCCCAGGCGCGCGTACGCTCGGCAGCCATGGTGGCGTTTCGATCGGGGTTGGTGCGCGAGATCCTCGATGAGCGACGTGGGCTGCAAAAGGTCGCCGTTGACCTCGCGGGTGAGGTTTCCCGGGCCTATGTGCTCACCGGCCTGATCGGCGACGTAGCCGTTGGTGATGCGGTGGTGTGCAATACGACCGCAGTCGACCTCGATCTCGGCACCGGCGGCTGGCATTTCGTGCATTGGAATCTGGCGCGATCCGAGTTCGTGGCGCCGGGGCCGGGCCACATCATGAAGTTACGGTTCACGAGCCTCCAGGCTGACGTGGGCAGCACCGAGGAGCACGAACCGGCGCTCGCCGCGACGGTCGACTGTGCCGGCCTCGTCGTGGTTGCGGCTGGGCTGCACAGCCAGATCGCGGGAATTGCGGCGGGTGTTCGTGACCGCGCCTCGGGCGCGCGCATTGCGTACGTCATGACCGACGGCGGTGCGTTGCCGCTGGTCTTGTCGGATCTCGTGCACAACCTCGTCGATCGCAACCTGATCGACGTCACGATCACGTGCGGCCACGCGTTCGGCGGGGACCGTGAAGCGGTGTCGCTCGCCTCGGCGCTCGCGGTGGCGCGCCACGTCGAACACGCCGACGTGGCCATCGTCGCGATGGGTCCTGGCATCGTCGGGACGGGGACAGCGCTCGGAACCTCAGGGCTCGAACTCGCAACGATCCTCGATACTGCCGGCGCACTCGGTGCTCGCGCGATCGCGACGATCCGAGTGAGCCACGCGGACACGCGCGACCGCCACCGCGGAGTGAGCCATCACAGCCTGACCGCCCTCGGCCTGGCGGGCCGTCGGTCGACGATCGCGGTGCCGCGGGGCGCAGCGACCCTGATCGCCGAGCTCGAAAGCAACCGCATCGGCGAGCGCCACGACGTGATCGAGACGGACATTCCCGATGTCGTCGCCCAATTCGAGACACTCGGACTACGCGTCACGTCGATGGGTCGGTCTGCGAACGACGATCGAGCACTCCACGAGTGCGCGGCCGCTGCGGGCGTGCTCGCGGCGGCCAGCGGCCCCTTTGCCCCGTAGCCTGGCCGACGTGGTCAATCCCGACGGACCGAGCCGAAGTGAGCGCGTGCTGAATCTGCTCGCGTTCTTGCTCGACCGACAACGACCGGTGCAGCGCGACGAGATCTTGACCGAGATCCCCGGGTATCCGGGCGCCGAGACCGAGGCAGGACGACGCGCCTTCGAGCGCGACAAGGAGATGTTGCGGTCGATGGGCGTACCCGTGAAGGTGATCGGGGGCGGCGATGCCACCGAGGCCGCGTACACCGTCGACCCCGACGAGTATTACCTCCCCGAGCTCGGGTTGACCGAGGACGAGACGGCTGCGCTGCGAGTTGCGGTCAGCGCGGTCGCGCTCGGCACGGGCGCGGGTGAAGGCGCTTTGTTGAAGCTCGGCGGACTCCGCGACGACTCGACCGCACCGATCGCGGCGTTGCCGATGGTTCCACAACTCGCGGCGCTGTTCGACGGATTCCGTCGGCGTTGCGTCGTCACGTTCCGCTACCGCGGGGAGAAGCGAACCGTCGAGCCATGGGCGCTCACCAGTCGACGTGGTCGTTGGTATCTCGTCGGTCACGATCGCGGACGCGACGCGCGCCGTACGTTTCGCGCCGATCGGGTCAGCGAGGACGTCAAGCTCGGGCCGCCGAACGCATTCGAGGTGCCTGGCGACTTTCGGCCTGACGATGCAGTGCGCGAACAAGCCTGGAACTTCGGCGACGAGGCAGTGACCGTGGAGCTCGCCGTTGATGCGGATCGAGTCGACATCCTCGTGAACGTGCTCGGCCCCGACGTCGAACGCCAGCCGCTCGACGACGAACGCGTTCGGCTCACAGTCGCCGTGTCGAATCCCTCGGCCCTCCTGCCGTTGCTTCTCGACCACGGCGACCGCGTCGAGGTGCTCGCCCCCGAGAGCCTTCGTCGCGACATCATCGAGTGGGTCCGAGCGATCGTCGAGTCGGCGAGATGAGTCCGACTGGAGGTCGGTCCGGCAGCCGCCGAGTGCCGGGCGATGAGATTCGAAGGATCCTCGCGCTCGTCCCGTTTCTCGTGACGCATCCCGGGATTGCGAAACGCGAGGTTGCCGACCGATTCGGATTGACCCTCGACGAACTCGACGCGGACCTCGATTTGGTGCTCATGATCGGTGTGCCGCCCTTCAGCGGCGGCGATTACATCGACGTCGACGACGACGGCGAGCACGTGACGTTGCGCATGGCCGACTCGTTTCGTCGTCCCGTCCGCCTCTCGCCCGCGGAGGGCTTGGCCCTCCTCGCCGCCGGCCGCGCGTTGCTCGCCGTTCCGGGCGCCGAGGCCGAAGGGCCGCTTGCGAACGCGTTGAGCAAACTCGAAGCTGCGCTCGGAACACCCGAGCTGGTGGTTCAACTCGCGGCGCCTGCGCACCTCGACGCGATCCGAAACGCGAGCGACGAACGACGCAGCGTCGAGATCGACTATCGCGGCGCAACTCGTGATGAAGCCACCACTCGGGTCATCGATCCCGTTGCCGTGTTCTGTGCGGCAGGGGAGTGGTATGCCGACGCCTTTTGCCATCGGGCTGGGGGCGACCGTCTCTTTCGGATCGACCGGATCCAGGCGGTACGACCGCTCGACGTCCACTTCAATCCGCCGGACGACGAGGCGACCGTGCTCGATGTCTATCGCCCTCGGCCTGACGATCCGCGAGTATCCATCGATCTCACGCCCCGCGCGCACTGGGTCGCGGAGCGGTATCCGATCGAGAGTCAGATCCAACGTGACAACGGCAATCTGCGGGTGACGTTGGCCGTGACCGAAGCGGAGTTCCTCGCTCGGTTGATGCTCCGCCTCGGGCCGACGGCTGCGATCGTCGACCCGCCGACGTGGCGAACGATCGCCGTCGAACCCGCTCAGCGCATTCTCGACCGCTACGGTGCGACATCCCCCGAACCGCAACCGAACCGCCGGGTGGCGAAGCGCGGTCCGGGGAACCATCAGCCTCAAGGTGACGTTGGAGCAGCCGAACGTGAATGAAGCGGGTCCGCCGGGCCACACGGAAGCCGTTGGCGGGAGTTCTCCGTTGTCAGACACACTGAGCGACCCGATCAGCCCAGGTCCGGACAAAGAACTCCTTCCTGATGCCAACACGCGGCGCCGGCGCAAACGCAGCAACGGATCGAAGTTGCTGATCGAGTGGATCGTGTTGATCGTCTCGGCACTCACGATCGCGTTGTTGATCAAGACGTTCTTGTTCCAGGCATTCGTCATCCCGTCGGAGTCGATGGAGCCGACGTTGCACGGATGTACCGGTTGCGAGGACGACCGGATACTCGTGAACAAGCTGAGTTATCGCCTCCATGACGTGAACCGGGGCGACATCGTCGTGTTCGACGCGCCCAAGGGACGCGCAACCGACGAGATCAAGGACTACGTCAAGCGGGTGATCGGACTCGGCGGCGAGGAGATCGAGAGCCGCAACGGCCAGGTGTTCATCGACGGCAAGCCGCTCGATGAGCCCTATATCAACGAAGCCTGCTCGTCGCGCAACGACTTCGGGTCGCCGATCGACCCGCAGACCGTTCCCCCAGGACATGTGTTCGTGATGGGCGACAACCGATGCCAGTCGAGCGACTCTCGTGTGTTCGGTCCGATCGACACCGACACGATCGTCGGGCGTGCGTTCGTGCGGATCTGGCCCATCAACCGCTTCAAGTTCTTGTAGTGCGGTTCAGCCCCATTCGCTGAGCGTGGCAACCAGGCGGTCAGGACGATCGCAGTAGAGCCCATCCACCCCGATCGCGAGCATTGCGCGGAGGTGGCGTACCTCCTGGGCATCCCAGGCAAACGCCTTGATACCGAAACGGTGGAACAGCGAGACCAGGCCCCCGGTCCACTCGGTGTGATGGAAGTTCATCACCTCGATACCCGCGACCGACAGGTCGTACGCGTGCCGCTCGATGGGAGTGGCGATCGTCCCTCGTAGCCGACTGTGGACGAGATGGGCCGATGTCTGCGCCCGCCACGGCACGAGCACGTCGAGGTCGGGATGGCACACCCACAATCGGTCGGTGGCGCCGGCTGACGCCGCGACGTGGAGCATCGACCCGATCACCTCGGGATGTTTCGCGTCGATCGAGAAGTCGAAGTCGACCCCGAGTCGTCGGTACACGTCCGCGAGGCGGGGCACACCGAACTCGGCGAGTTCGGCGGCGGTGCTCTGGCGGACCTTCCGGCGTCGCAAGCCCTTGGTGACGGTGGAGTTGTGCACGCAGACGACCTCATCGTCGGCGCTCAGCCAGCAGTCGGTTTCGAGCCCTCGCGCGCCAGCTCCGAGCGCGATCTCGAAGGCTTCGATCGTGTTTTCCGGTGCTTCGAGCCGTGCCCCGCGGTGAGCAAAACCCATCGCGGTGGCCGGGCGGCCCGGGTCAGCCAGCAAGTCGGACAGTTCGGACATTGGTCACGCGCCGTGGTTGGTCGATCCTGGATCCTCAAGGCACCCCGGGTCCCTGCCGAAGGGATACCCGACACCGGCCGGGAGGGCCGGCGCAGGGGCTTAC
>SXGT01294242.1_pt1 | contig 11383 bp, 7 predicted proteins | sample 3176221 | NCBI WGS metagenome assembly SXGT01 (sample SAMN11356862, study PRJNA531348) | freshwater metagenome | isolation source: freshwater sample F1-120 | place: China: Fuxian Lake, Yuxi | collected 2017-12-25
AGACCTCCGACACCGACGCCGACTGCGACCGAGCGGGCCGGACGGGGCGGGCACGGTTCGCCATTGACACCGAAGCCGTGGAGCCGTGACATTGGCCCGCGATGGCGCCGACCCGGCGGCGTCCAGAGGCGATCATGGCGAAGGCAAGGCCACCGATGTCCCGTGGAGCTCGGGTCATCGCGGCGGTCGGCTTGGCCCTGTGGGCTGGCTGCGCCGAGGTGCCCAGCGCGGGCGGCGCAGCCAGCGGCGCCGGTGGGCCCGGGCTAGATGGCGGACTTGACGGCCAAGGCGCCCCTGACAGCTGCGGCGCGCCTCGGGGGTGTCCCGGCGAAGACGCCGCCTTGGCGGTCGATGGCGACGCCCCTGCCGACGCTACGTCTGACGCAGCTGACGCCATTACGGGCGGCCAGGACGGCGACACAGGCGACGTAGTCGTTGACGACGGCGCGCCCGACGCCGAACCCGACGCTGAGCCCGACGCAGAGCCCGACACCGAGCCCGATGCGATGCCTGACGCCGAAACCGACGCCGAGCCCAGCCCAGACGCCGGCGACGCCGGGGAGGCCGACAGCGGCCCCGCGACCGCGCCCGTCGTCTTTGTTACCCTCGATCCGCCAGTGACGGCCGCGATCACCGTCTTAGATCCCGGTCCGCATGCGGCTGCGGTGCCGGTGGTGTCGGCCGAGAGCCTCCGCATCGCCTACACGCCGGCCGGGCAGGGCCCCGCCAAGTCCGTCCTGCTCGGCCCGCTCGCCGGACAGACGCAGGCCTTGGAAGGCGCCATCGGGGCGCCCCTGGCGGCCCTGAGCCTCGCGGGCACCCTCCTGCTCTGGCACGCCGACGGCCTCGCAGTACAGGTCAAGGCCAAGCTCGTCCCGTCGCCGTTGCAGGCAGCCCTGGGCGCGCCGATCACCGCCTGGCGCATGGGCGGCCAAGGCGACCTGTGGATCATCGCTGGCGGCGGCGTCTGGCTGTGGCGGGCGGGCGTGTTGGCCAAGCTGCCGCTGCCGGAAGTCGCAGGCAAACCGATGTCGCCGACCGCGCTCGCCTATGGCTGCGTCGGGCCCTACGGCAAGTCGCTGGCCGTCGCTGGGGTGCAGGGACTGCAGCTGCTGCACATCGGCGACGGGCCGCTGAGCAACGGCCCCAACCAGACCAAGACGCTGACCCTCGTGCAAGACCGGCCCGTCGAGTCGGTCGTCTGCGACGCCAAGGGGGTCCTCTTTGCACTCGGCGAGGGCGAGCTGTTCAGCCGTGGTGTCGACGGCAGCTGGCTGACCCACTCGTTCGCGATGGTCGCGGCCAAGCCCGAGGTGGTCGCGCTGCGCGGACTGGACGGCTTGCCGGGCTTTTGGGTCGAGGTCGCCGGCGCCACCTACCGTCGCCACTTTGACACTTGGCGCCTGGTGTTAGGGCTCTCCGCCGCGATGCCGAAGGCCGCCCCTCCGGGCGCTGGCCTGCTGACCGCCTCGAGCCTTACAGAAGACCACGAGGGCGCCCGCATCGGCGCCGTCGACGGCGTCGTCTTGCGCGTCGCCACCTCGGCCCCGCCACCGAAGCCTAAGGTCAGCTGGGCCAAGCAGATCCAGCCAATCTACCTCGGGTCATGCGCGCTCTGCCACGGCCCAGACGGGGTCGCCACCAAGCTAGCGACCGCGCAAAATTGGCAAGACAAGTACGACAAAGTCTGGCAGCTTATCGGCTCAGGGGCGATGCCCTTGCCGCCAAAGTTGCCGCTGACCAGTAGTGACAAAGCGCTGATCGCCAAGTGGAAGTCAGACGGTTTTCAGCCCTGAGAGGGACGGATGTCGCCCGTAACCCCGTTGCCAAGCCGCGCTGTGGTGTCGCCGCCAGGGGAATTGGCCTATTCATCGCGCCGGGCGACGCCATCGCGGTCGACGCTGTGGGCTTGGTCGGCGCTCGCGGCCTTGGCGCTTGCCCCGGTCCCGTCCTTGGCAGGCGCAAGCGCCGCGTGCCCGCCGCTGGCTGCCGCCGACACCCTCTCATCGCCGACCGAGCAGCTGCGCGCCGCGTCTCTCGACCTCCGTGGGACGACGCCGACGCTGGAAGAGTACGACAAGCTCTTGGCGGCGCTCGCCGCTGGTGGGGACGCCAAAGCGGCGCTCGGCGGCGTCATCGACGGCTGGCTCACCTCGCTCGACTTCGCCGATCAGCTGGTGCGCCTTCACCGCGATAAGCTCTGGAACGCCATTGACAATTTGCGGCTCGGACACGTCCCTGGCGCCTTGGCGAAGTCCAACAACGTCGTGTGGCGGAACGGCGGCAACGTGGCCGTGCATTGGCGCGGCAACCGCGTGCCCTGCCTCGACGAGCCGGCGACCTGGAACGAGGACGGCGAGATCATCTTCAAGCCACAGGCCGACGGCACCAAGCGCGAGGGTTACGTCATGGTGTCGCCATATTGGGCGCCGACGACGTCGATCAAGGTCTGCGCCATCGACGCTCAGGACGCGCTGACCACGGCCTCGGGCAAGTTCTGTGGCGCCCTGAACATGAGCTATGAGGCTGACTGTGGCTGCGGCCCGAACCTGCGCTGGTGCCGCTACCTGGGCACCGACGTCCAGATCCTTCGCTCCTTCTCGATGGCCCTGGACCGCCAGATTCGCGACGTCCTGGCCGAAGACAGGCCGTACACCGACCTCTTCACCGAGAAGGCGGCCTGGATCAACGGCCCCATCGCCTTCTTCTGGCGCCACCAGGCCCGGGTCGCGTCGCCGCTGCGCCTCTGGCCGCCGTCCGTCGACGTCGACACCCTCCCCGATCTGCCCTTCACCGCGGTAGACACCTGGGTCAAGGTCGAGCTGCCCAAGGCCCACGCTGGCATCCTCAGCGCGCCGGCTTTTCTGCTGCGCTTTCAGACCAACCGCGCCCGTGGCAATCGCTTCTACAGCGCGTTCCTCTGCCAACCCTTCCAAGCGCCCGATACCGGCATTCCAGTCGACGTCGCCGCGGCCCTCGCAGAGCCCGACCTGCAGCTGCGCGCCGGTTGTAAGTACTGCCACGGCCTGCTGGAGCCCGTGGCGGCGTTCTGGGGTCGTTGGGTCGAGAACGGCGCCGCCTACCTCGATCCGATGGGCTTCCCGCCCTTTCACAGCGGCTGCGAGACGTGCGCCAAGTCGGGCAACCTGTGCACGGCAGAATGCAAGCTGTTCTACAATACCAAGGCCTTGAGCGACAAGGAGAAGACCTTCCTCGGCTGGCTTGAGGCCTACACCTTCCTCGCCACCGCCCACCACAAGCACATCGACCAGGGGCCCAAGCTGATGGCGCTCACCGCCACCGTCGACCAGCGCCTGCCGCGCTGCGTCGCCCGCCGCACCGCCGAGTGGCTGCTCGGCCGCGAGGTCGTCGAAGAGCAGGAGTTGGCCTGGATCGATGACCTGGCGGTCCAGTTTGCCCAGGGCGGCCTCAAGATGCGCAGCCTGGTCGCGACCATCGCCGCCAGCGACGTCTACAGGCGGGTCCGATGAGCGTCGCACGAGCCCAGGCGGCCGCATTCCACACCGCATCTACGCAGCGCCCGGGCGCAGCGCTTGAAGGTCTGACGACAGGCCGGTCCGCAGGCCCGCGCGCCTACGGTGTCGTCGCACGCAGTGTGACCGCCGGCGACCTCATCGGCTGCTGCCTCATCGGCTGCTGCCTCATCGCCTGCGTCGACGGCGCGGCAGGCGGCGCGGCGCCCGGCGTGCCGTCGCGTCAGGCGTCGCCCACCGCAAGCGCCGAGGCGACAGGCCGCCAGCGGGCACAAAGGCAGCCGGCCGTCGCCGCAGACGGCGTGGAGGGCCGCAGCGCCGCGGCGCTGGTCGCCATCCCAGAGCCGCCTTCGACAGCGGGCGCCGTGGTCGACGCAGTGCCAGTTGGGCTGGTGCCGACGCCGATCCCGCCGGCACGCCCGCGAAAGCGCCTCAACATCGACCAGCTCGACGCCGCGCTGCGCCGCGCCAGTGGCGACATCGGCTGGACCGCCGGGGTCGGCAACAACGTCAAGAACGAGTTCGTGACGTTGGCGCTCACCCTTGGCAAGGCCAACTACACCGACATCACGACCGAGGACCTAGAGGCCTCGGCGCTCTTTCAGAAATTCCTCGCCGACGCCGCCGCGTCGATCTGCGGCAAGCGGGTCAACGCCGACCTCGCCAGCGCCGCCAGCGAGCGGCTGCTGCTGATCGGCGTCGATCCCAAGCTCGGCTACGAGGCACAGCCTGCGGCGGTCGACAAGGCGCTGCGGCGCGCCGTGCTGCGCTTTCATGGCCGGGTCTTGGCGGCAGATGACCCCGAGCTGGAGTCGTGGCGCTTCCTCTTCCAGGGCGCGACCAAGATCTCCGGCAAGCCCGCCGAGGGCTGGCGCGCCGTCTGCGCCGCGCTCATTCAGCACCCGGCGTTCTCGACGTATTGAGGCGGCCGCGCCCCGCAAGGCGCGGTGACGGGCAGGGCGGCGACAGCGCGAGGTAGCGAGGCGACGATGGCCAAGTGGGCAGAGCGAGACGAGGTGACGACCCAAGCGACGGCCCAGCCCACGCGCCGGGCGCTCCTCGGCGGTGTCCTGCGTCTCAGCGGTGGCGCCGCGGCGGTGGCGGCGCTCGACCTCGCCGATCCGCTGCTTCAGCTCGCCCACGCCGCTGAAGCGGCCGCGAAGCCAGGCACCACCGCGACACAGCTCGACCGCAATTTCATCTTCGTCTACTTCGCAGGCGGCTGGGACCTCCTGATCTCGCTCGATCCACGCGATCCGGCGCAGTTCACCAAGGACAAGCTGGCCTCGACCCAGATCGATCCGGGCTACGAGCTGCTCGACGACCCGCCCGGCGGCCCGAAGCTCGTCTGGGCTCAGCCTAAACAGGGCCCCAAGATCGCGTTCGGCCCCTATGTCGGCGACCTAACCAAGCACATCGACAAGGTCGCCATCGTGCGCGGCATGAGCATGGACACGCTGACCCACGAGGTCGGCCGCCGGCGCTTCCTGACCGGTAAGCCGCCGTCGGGGCTGCTCGCTCGCGGCTCATCGGGCGCGACGTGGCTGGCGTCGTGGCTCGGCAAGGGCGCTCCGATTCCGCAGGTCGCCGTCGGCGTCGAGGCCTACAACAAAGACCAGCCCAACTACGCCAGCGCGCTCAAGGTCAACAGCGTCCCCGACTTGGTGCGCGCGCTCGAGGTCGGAAAGGACGGCTTCGAGCCCAAGATTGAGGCCCTCATCGACAGCACGCTGACCTCGTTCGCCGCCTGCCCGAGCGCCGTGCAGAGCGCGGTCTGGCAAAAGGCGGAGTCGTCGAGGCAGAAGGCGCGGCAGATGGTGACGGGCGGCTACGGCCAACTCTTCGCCTTTCAGGCCGCCAACCCGCAGATGGCGGCGTTGCGCGCCCACTACGGCATCGCGGCGACTGGCGGCGCCGCCTTGGCATCGCCCGAGGCGCAAGGGGCGCTGGCGGTGCAGGCGATCTGCGCCGGCCTGTCGCGGGTCGTCAGCGTCGAGGTGCGGATCCTCGACGCCCACTTCGACACCTGGGCCAGCGAGCACGGCCCCGACATGCTGCGCGGCTTCAACCTCATCGCCCGCATCATCGAGGATCTTGAGAAGCGGCCGCACCCAGACGGAGGCACCTGGCTCGACCGGACCACTATCGTCGGCTTCTCGGAGTTCTCGCGCACGACGATGGTCAACCAGCGGGGCGGTCGTGACCACGCGCTGACCAACGCATGCCTGCTCGCCGGCGCTGGCATCCGCGGCGGCCAAGTCATCGGCAGCAGCGCCGACGTCGCTTTGGCGCCTACGCCGACCCACCTCCTGACAGGCAAGACCGACGTCGCCAACGGCGAGATCATCAAGCCCGAGCACATCTATCGAGCGCTCTTCCACGACCTCGGGGTCAAGGAAGACGTCGCCGACCTCCGCGTCGATCCGCTGCGGGCACTGCTGCTCAAGGGCTGACACTGCCCTCAGACGACACTGAAGCGTCGGCACGTCACCGCCTCGCCAAAGTTCGGTTGCCTGCCCGTTGCCGAGATTGTACCCTTCCCGCCGTGTCTCGCAGGGGCACCGGAGGTCACAATGTCGCCCACACTTTGGCTTCAGTTCCATATCGGCAGCGCCTCGGCGCCCCAATCTCGAATCCGCGCGATGTCGGGGTGGCTCATCCTCGTCGTCATGGCGGCGGCGGGCTGCTCGACCAGCGACAACGCGATCGGCGGGCCCGCATTGGATGGCGGTGAAGGCGGCGGCGGCGGCGGTGACGGTGGCAACATCGTCGATGGCGACGGTGGCGACGGTGGCGGCGGCGGCGGCGGTGGTGATGGCGGCAGCGGCGGCTTGTGCGGCGATGGCGTCTGCGATCCGCTCGAGAGCGCCGAGTCCTGCCCATTGGACTGCGGCGCGACCGACGGCGGCGGTGGCCCCAAGACCCCCTTCGAGTGCATTCAGGCGGCCTGTCAATCGGCCGTCATCGGCTGCGCTACCCACTCACAATGCGCCCAGACCCTCGGCTGTATCGCCAGCTGTGGCAACGCCGGCTGCCTCGGCGAGTGTCGCCAGAAGGCCTACGTCAATGGCTTCCTGCCCGCGCCGACCAGCGCGCTGTTCGACTGCGTCAAGGCGTCCGGCTGCACCAACGGCGGCGGGTCTCAGTGTGGCGACGGCATCTGCGAGCCCGGCGAGGCCAGCGCCTGCCCCGCCGACTGCGGCGGCACCGGTCCGGTCTGCGGCGATGGCGTCTGCGAAGAGGGGGAGGACGCTGCGAGCTGCGTCATGGACTGCGGCAGCGTGGGCCCAATCTGTGGCAACGGCCTCTGTCAGTTCGGCGAGGACGCGAAGAACTGTGCCACCGACTGCCAGGGCGGCCCGAACTGCGGCGACGGCCAGTGTGAGGACGTCGAGTGGAAGACGTGCCCCGCGGACTGCGTGACGCCCGGCCCAACCTGCGGCAACCAGAAGTGTGAGCCCGGCGAAAACCAGGCCACGTGCCCACAGGACTGCCAGCCCTCGACGGTCTGCGGCGACGGCGCCTGCAGCGCAGGCGAGACCGCGCAGAGCTGCCCAGGCGATTGCGCCAAGCCGGTCTGCGGCGACGGCATCTGCAGCGGCAGCGAGGGCCCAGGCAGCTGCGCCAAAGACTGCGGCAGCGACCCCCTGAGCTGCGCCAAAGAGAAGTGCAGCAAGCAGGTCGCCGTCTGCCTAGCCGATCCGGCCTGCGCCGGCCTGTTCAAGTGCTTTGGCTCCTGTCAGGACGACGCGTGCTACCAAGTCTGCGTCGAAAAGGCGGGTGATCAAGCGCTGCCCGCCTTCATGCCGCTCGCCGAGTGCGGCAACAAGCTGTGCACCGGCTTCTGCGGCGATGGCACCTGCGGCTCCGGCGAGTCGACCAAGACCTGCGCCAAGGACTGCCCAGCCGGTCCGAGCTGCGGAAACGGCGCCTGCGAGCCGGGAGAGACCAGCCAGAGCTGCCCGATGGACTGCGGCTCGCCCAAGCCCGTATGCGGCAATGGCGTCTGCGAGGCCGGCGAGACCGGGCAGAACTGCCCTAAAGACTGCGCAGACACCAAGCCGGTCTGCGGCAACGGCGTCTGCGAGACCGGCGAGAACCCCTTCGCCTGTGCTCAGGACTGCTCTTCTCCCAAGCCGGTGTGCGGCAACGGCCTCTGCGAGTTCGGCGAGTCGAATCAGACCTGCCCGAAGGACTGCGCACCGCCCAAGCCGGCGTGCGGAAACGGCTTCTGCGAGACCGGCGAGTCGAGCCAGACCTGCCCGAAGGACTGCGGCGCGCCCAATCTCTGCGGCAACAGCAAGTGCGACGCCGGCGAGAGCCCGCAGACCTGCCCATCCGATTGCTTCGACGGCGGGTCGGCGCTGGCCTGCGCCAAGAAGGCCTGCGAGACCCAGTACAACAGCTGCGCCAAGGCGCCAGCCTGCGCCAAGGCCCTCGAGAGCTGTGTCGTCAAGTGCAAGGACTTCGCGTGCATGCAGGCCTGTGCCCTACAGAATCAGGCGGCGCTCCAGCAGCTCCTGCCCTTGGCACAGTGCGCTGACAAGGCTGGCTGCTTGCAGGCCCCGTCGACCTGCGGCAACGGCAAGTGCGACGCTGGTGAGGCGCAGAGCTGCCCGCAAGACTGCGTGACGCCGGGCCCGATCTGCGGCGACGGCAAGTGTGGCATCGGCGAGGCCCAGACGTGCCCGAAGGACTGCATGACGCCCGGCCCCGTCTGTGGCAACGGCCAATGCGAGCAGGGCGAGAGCTCGACCACCTGCCCCGCGGACTGCGGCCAGCCGCAGCCGGGCACCTGCAAGGACGCCTGCGGCTCCGCCGCAAATGCCTGTTTCTGCGACGAAATCTGCTATCAGATGGGGGATTGCTGCCCCGACTTCAAGCAGTACTGCCCGCAATTGGTTCCGGTCTGTGGTGACGGCAAGTGCGCTGGCGAGACCCCGCAGACCTGTCCCCAGGACTGCAAGGGCCCGACCTGTGGCGATGGCAAGTGCGAAGACGGCGAGCAGCAGTCGTGCCCACAAGATTGCCCGAAGCCGACGGTCTGCGGCGACGGCGTCTGCGCCGAGGGTGAGCAGAACACTTGCCCGAAGGACTGCCAGCCAGTCAAGGCGTGCCAGAAGAAGAGCGACTGTGCGTCGACGGAGGTCTGCTGCAACGGCAGCAAGGGCCAAATCTGCGTCCCCACGGGCCAGTGCTTCTGATCCCGCGCGCCGCCCCGCCGATGTTCATCGCGTCGGGCTGGGCAGCCGCCGCACGCTCCGAGTCGCGGGCCCGCCTCGAACTCTGATGCCGCCAGCGGCCCGGCGCTCGATCAGCGAGCCCCGCGTTCGCCCCTGCCAGCGATAGCAGCAGGGCAGGGCTCGCCGCGCCGCCGCACCGCCTCGTCGCCGCCGAGGAGACCGTGCCGCCTTCGCCTCGGCGCCCTCCACCCGCCGGCTAACTCACAAGGGATGGTCCATGCGCCGCAAGCCCTCCGCCACACCCAGCGCCGAGCCGGCAACCCCAGCGCCTGACGACGCGGTCGAGCTGCAAGCGCCGCTGGACGTGGTCGACGGCTGGCCGCCGATCGCGGTCGAGGCGCTGTGGGCGCGGCGCCTTCCCGGCGCGAGCGATCGCTATCGGCTCGACAGCGTGCCGGCCTTCGCGCTCGACCTAGCCTGGCGCGATGAGGTGCGGGCGCACAGACAGGACGGCGCCTGGGTCATCGCTGAGGTCGTCGGCCGCGGCGGTCACTCAGCGCTGCGGGTGTTGGTCGACCCAGCCGCTGACGCCGACGCCATCGTCGAGAAGCTCTCGGCGCTCGGCGCCGGAGTGCAGCGCAGCTTCATCCCGGCGTTGCTGACGCTCGACTTGGCGCCAACGCTCGACGCGGAGCCCGTGCTCAGGGCCCTCGACGCCGCCGAAGCCGAAGGCGACCTGGAGTGGCAAGAGGGCTGGCTCGCCCCGGCGCATCGCCGACCGCCGCCCGACTGAGAGGCCGGGACAGCGTCAAAGATGCCGCGTAGCCGAGGCCGCTACTTGACGCAGATCCCGGCCTTGCAGCTCAGGCCCTGACCGCAGGTGCTGCCGTCCTTGAGGGCGGTGCTGTTGCACTTGCCGCTCTGCGGATCGCACACGTCGGCCGTGCAGGGGTTGCCGTCGTCGCACGGCTTGCCGGCGCCGATGCACTTGCCGTTGACGCACTTGCTGGAGTCCGTGCACATGTTGCCGTCGTCGCAGGCGGCGCCCGGCGTCACCGGGTCATGCTTGCACTTGCCAGAGTCGGGCGTGCAGTTGTCGGTTGTGCAGGGGTCGCCGTCGCCGCACGATGGTGGCGATCCGGCCTTGCACTTGCCGGAGGCGCACTCGTCGTTCAGCGTGCACAGGTTGCCGTCGTCGCACTCGCCGTCGTTCAGCGGGGTGAACGAACACTTGCCGGTCTTGCTGTCGCAGCTGTCCGCCGTGCACTGCTCGCTGTCGAAGCAGTCTTGAACCGCGCCGGGCTTGCAGACGCCGACCACACAGACATCGCCGCTGGTGCAGGCGTCGGCGTCGTCGCAGACGCTGCCTGTCGCTGGGCTGTGGACGCAGCCCTTGACCTTGTCGCAGGCGTCCTTGGTGCAGTCATTGCCGTCGCTGCAAGGCGAGGTCTGCTTGCCGAGGCAGAGGCCGTTGGCGCAGTGGTCGTCGGCGGTGCAGGTGTCGTTGTCGTCGCAGAGCAGGCCGTCCTTGGCGGGCCCGTAGGTGCAACCCTTTTTGGCGTCACAGCTGTCGACCGTTCAGGCCTTGCCGTCGTTGCAGTCCTTGGCGTCCCCGGCTTGGCAGATGCCCTTAACGCAGAACGAGTTGACGGTGCAGATGCTGCCGTCGTCGCATCCTGGGCTGCCTGCTAGCGGCTGGGCCTGGCATCCGGCGATCGGATCGCAAGCGTCCTTGGTGCAGGTGTTGCCATCATCGCAGCTCTTCGGCTTGCTCGAGGTGCACTTGCCCTGGACGCAGGCGTCGCCGACCGTGCAGACGTCGCCGTCGTTGCAGGGCTGCTGGTCGTCGGTGACGTAGGCACAGCCCGTCTTCGAGCCGCAAGTGTCGACCGTGCATGGGTTGTTGTCGTCGCAGTCCAGCAGCGCGCCCGGCTGACAGACGCCTTGGACGCACCCATCCTCTTTGGTGCAGGTGTTGCCGTCACTGCAAGGCTTGGCCGCGCTCTCGTCGTACCAAGAGACATCGATCTGGTACACCAAGCCCGCGGGGTTGCTCAGGATCGTGCCCTGCGCATCGGCGAAGTTGGTGACCTTGCAGACGAGGTCTTGCTTGCCGGGCTTGAGCCATGTGCCGAGGGGCACGGTCACGGTCTTCTGCCACGGCTTGCCGCCGCTCGGCGAGTTGGCGATGTGGTCGGCGCCGAGGCGGCACGAGACGCTGCTGTCTGTGGCAAAAGTGAACGACCCTTGCAGCTGCTTGATGCCGCTCGGGATGTCGATGGTCTGCACGACCCAGATCGACTGCTCCTTCGTCGGCTCGGCGACGATGTCGTCGCTCCAGACCCAGATGGCGCCGGGGATCTTGGTCCACTCCGGGTGGCCGGCGTAGGTCGCGGCGCATGGCTGCAGCCCCTGGGGCACCTCTTGGCCGCCCTGAGCCTTGGCGGTCTTGGCGCACAGCGACTTCTGCGACGAGAGCACCTGCAGGGACTTGCTGGTGCCGGGATCCACCGCCTTGTGGCTGCAGCCGAGCGCGGCGTCGCAATCATCGAGGGTGCAGTCGTTGTTGTCGCTGCACGAGGTGACGGCGGTGGCGACGCACGCGCCACCCTTGCAGAAATCGGGGCCGGCGCAGGCGTCGCCGTCGCTACAGGCGCTAGCGTCGTCGTTGCTGTGGGCGCAGCCCTTTTGCGGGTCGCAGCTGTC
>SXGT01859323.1_pt1 | contig 11383 bp, 8 predicted proteins | sample 3176221 | NCBI WGS metagenome assembly SXGT01 (sample SAMN11356862, study PRJNA531348) | freshwater metagenome | isolation source: freshwater sample F1-120 | place: China: Fuxian Lake, Yuxi | collected 2017-12-25
CAGATTGCCCGATCCCTCGGGCCGTGGGGGAATTTCAATGGCGGGATCGGGAAGGCCGTAGTCCCGAGGCGGCGGAAAGGCACAATAAAAGTACGCCCAATTCGCATCGGTATCGGGTGAAACGCCGTCAACATCCGCATCCGGGGGCGTCGCTGCGGGGAAATGGTACTGTCCAAGGGTGAATTTGAAATGGCAGCGCTCTGCAATTTCTCCCGTGCGATCAATTGCCTCCCCATCGTTCGGAAACAACGCCCGCATTTCCGCTTCGGATTTGAAATACGCCTGATCGGTATTGGACGCAGGCCGCAGGGGATCATTGAGGGACATTCCCGCAGAAACCGCATTCAGCAGCTCATGGATGGTGCTGTCCTCGGGCTTTTCATAGTGCACCGCATTCGTCGCCACCAACGGCCGGCGATGCTCCTGCGAAAGCTCCCGAGCCAGCGCATTGATCTTGTCGTCGCCCTCCTGACCGAGATCCTGCAATTCGACAAACAATTGATCGGGCCCCAACACCGCTGACAACTGCGCAAACCAGCCCCGACCTTTGGTTTCATCGCCTCCGATCAACGGACGCCCAAAAGCGCCCTTGCGACCCCCCGTCAGAAAAATGAGCCCCTCATTGTGAGCTTCCAACCAAGCGAGGTCGACGCGAGGTTTGTACGCCATCCCGCGCACGATCGCATCGGTGATCAGTTTGCAGAGATTCTTGTAGCCGGCCTCGTCTTCCACAAGCGCGATCACCTGAAAACCGGCCCCCTCGCGCTCGTCCAAACCCCCGCTCAACCCCTCAGGTTGCACATGAAGTTCCGCGCCAATGATCGGCTTCACCCCCTTACATGACTTATAGAAGGCGACCGCACCAAACAGGTTGCAGGTGTCGGTGAGGGCCACCGCAGGCATCCCCTGCTTTGCCGCGGCGGAAGCGACATGGGACGGATCCATGGTGCCGTCGAGCAGCGAAAACTGCGAATGAACGTGCAAGTGTACAAAGGCCAACGCCGACCCCGAGCCGAGCCCCTATCCTACCGCGCCAACTTGGGGCGCGCTCACGGGAAGTCGACCGGAGGACCACAATCTGTCCCATCGGTAACGACAGCTTCAAACCTGCTTTCGAAGGCGACCCACCGCTCGATCACATCTTCCGAGACCGATTCCTCGCGAAGCACGGTTTTCAGCAATGCCAGTCGCCGCCGGAACTGGCCCCGGTTGATCTTCAAGGGACGATGCGTACTTCCAATCGGTCGACCACTATACTTGTGCGAGCCGCCCAAATGCGCACCGGCAAACTCCAATTCGTGCCTGAAGATCCGCTCGCGATCCCGACCTTCGAACTGAAATCCGATGATGAAGTCGGCAAACACGCGATCCACAAAGCGGCGAACCAGCCGCTCCAACGCTTGCTCACCGCCGATTCGCTCCAGATCCGTCAAGGCGATACCCGTGTGTTGGAGGCCGTCATGCCGTTCCCCTTCCCGCACCTTCCCCCGGAACAACGCGGGCGCGTTGAGCTCCTATATCACGACAGCGCCGCTCTGAAGGACAATTTTTGGGGAGATCCGGTGGTGCGCGAAGTTCGCGTGTACACGCCGCCCGGGTATCAGCCCACCGAGCGGCTGCCGATTCTCCTTTTCCTCCCAGGATATTCCGGCACCGGCGAGCAGATGTTCAACCGAGGCATGCAGGAGGTGCCCTTTTCGACGCGCGCCGATCGGTGGATTGCAGACGGCACTTCGAGGTTCATCGCCGTGCTTCCTGATGTGATGACTCGCCTAGGGGGCAGCCAATACCTCGATTCTCCAGCGATTGGAAATTATGCCACCTGGCTCGCCAAAGAGCTGGTGCCGTGGATTTCGGCGCGCTTTCCGGCGACCCATTGGGGCGTTTTAGGCCGATCCTCCGGAGGGTTCGGTGCGATACACCTCGCCCTCACCTTTCCCGGCGTGTTTTCCGCAGTGGGCTGTCTCTCCGGAGACTGCGGATTTGACCTCTGTTATTTAGGGGATGTACCCCAAGCGATGCTCGGGTTCGGAGCCGCCCCCGAGCGTTTCTTGGCGGATTTCTGGACTGCCGAAAAGACGAGTTCGCACCAGTTTTCCGCGCTCAATCTGCTGTGCATGTCGTGCGCTTATTCCCCCGATCTTCGGGCAGCGCCGTTCCCAGCTCGGCTTCCGGTCAATTTGGCCACCGGCGAAGTGGACTTCTCGGTTTTGGAGAGCTGGAAGCGCTTTGATCCGGTTCACCGGGATCTCTCACCGTTGTCCACCCTCAAAGCGCTGTGGATCGACTGGGGCAACGTCGACGAATACCTGCTCCAATTCGGCGGCCGAAGGCTGGTAGCGCGCCTCAAAATGGACGGCATCTGCCATGAGTTTGAGGAGTTCAAAGGCGGACATCGGCACACCTCGTGGCGCTATGACGTCGCCGTACCCAAGCTGCTGGCCGCGTTGGAATCGTAAAGAGATTTACTATTCCTTCTTTGACTTATGATTGTAGGCGGACAAATCATAAAACAGAGGTCCATCGTCGAACTGCCAACGCATGGTCTGCCAACTGCCCATCACCCGCCGAACATACCCGCGCGTCTCGCGAAACGGGATTCGTTCGACATATTCATCGGTGGGAACATTCCCCCACTCGGTGAGCCATTGGCGAACTCGGCCAGGACCCGCATTGTACCCCGCTAAACTGAGGTAAGGGCTGCCTCCAAACGATCCGTGCACGGAATCCAAATACCGAGCGCCGATTTTCAGGTTGGTGTCCGGATCGTCCAATTGGCTATTGGTAACCTTGATCTTCATCCAACGCGCGGTCTCTTGCGCCGTGGCCGGCATCAATTGCGACAGACCGCGGGCTCCCACCGGTGATTGGATCACCCGGTTGAAGTTGGACTCTTCTCGCACCAAGGCGTGAAACAACCGCGGTTCGTACCGATACGACGGAGCATGCTTCTTGACCAGATCCCAGTAACGATCAGGATAAGCAACCCGCAGTACCTGGGATTGGCGTTCGCCGAGGGTTCCCGGCGGATGCGTTGTCATCCATTTGCGCATGTCGTCGTGCGCCAGCAACCAATCGCCAGAAAGAATGCGGAGTTCGGTCATCCATGCTTTTTCGTCGCCGGTCAAGCTCGCTTGATCGACATCCGACCACTCCGCCATCGCCTCCTGAATCAGCCCTAAGCGCGCGAGATCAAGGCCCGTTCGCACTTTTTCGTCGCGAATAAACTCGGTGCGCACCTGCCAACCGCCCGCGCCGGATCCGTGATCGAAGTTCGCCGGCCGCACCGCAACCTTGTCCGCCAACGCCGAATCTTCTTCCTTCAACCTGGACCAAGCGAGGATCGCATAAAAGCTGTGCGGCTGATCCTCGCAGAGGGATTTCCACCGTGCGATCGCCTCTTCCTTTCGTTTTGGATCGGTCGTGCGCACCTCCGGATGCGCCACATCCGGAAACATCCGCAATCGTGCGGCCCAATACCGACCCGCCGCGATGTTCGCGGCATCGGTGCGCACAGGTAGCGCGGCCAACCGATCGGCGACTTTAAGGGCTTCCTCGGGCTTTCCGTCCAGGTAGAGCGCAAATGCAAGCCGAAAGGTGGACTCGGGAACGGTGTCCCCGTCGGGAAAGTCCACTAGCGCCCGCTCCCATACCCGACGGGCATCCTCAAGACGTCCGGCTTCCTGCCACGCAAATCCCGCCTGAGTCAGGCCATCGTCCGCAAAAGAGCTTTTGGGATACAACTGCGCGATCTTCTCATTGGCCGCAGCCGAGGCGAGATACTCTCCCTTGCGGTATTTTGCCTGGCCGAGAATGTACAACGAACGTGCACCATAGTCCGTTGGCACGTCCTTGCAGCGCTCGCCTGCATCACCGATCGCCGCAGCCGCATCCGTCAATTTATTGCTTCGGTAGAGGCTTCTCCCGCGCACCCAAATGAACCGACAAGCGTCTTCGCTATTGCCCGTGACCTCCGCGGCGCGACGGCCAGTCTCTAGAATCGCCCCCGCAAGGTCGTTTTTCTCCATGAGTCGCTCAGCGCGCTTGCCGACTTCCTGCCAGGTCGGTTGGTACTTGGGGCCCGGGTAGCTCTCAAGCAGTTTGGCAGCTTCGATCGACTCGTCCGTGCGCGGATAGGCCACCCACACGCGTCGCAGCAATGGGTAGGCATCGGGGCTGCCAATGCCCGCCCGGCGCGCCAGAGCCAGCAAGGCGACCGCAGAACCCGGCGATGGATCCGGCCTCGCCGCGAGCGCCTCATAGATCGACCATGCGTCAGCGGTGCGGTCCATTTTTCGGAGCACTTCCGCCCTCTGAACGGCCGCTCTTGGCCAGGCCGAGGAATCCGCAGGTACCCGATCCAGGGCCACCAACGCTTCCTCCCACTTCTCCAAATCGCGCAATACCTCGCCTTCCACCAGCGCCGCGTACGAGGCTGGAACCGAGTCCGCATCCTGAATCAGGGCCAAGTACGGCTGCGCCGACTCGGCCTGACCGGAATGGGAGAGTGCATAGGCGCAAAGAAAGGCCCAATCCCCTTTTTGTGGCCCCACCAACTTGCTGGAATCCATGGCCGTGAGCGCCTTCGCCGCGGCCTCCCAGCGACGCTCGCGCAATGCCTCCAAAATCGGCTCGGAAAGTGGCAGCGCCAATCCGCGCAACGCCGGGGAAATCGTCTCGTAAGGAACCGACGCCGTCGTTGGCGCCGCGGGACGCGGAGGCAATGAGGGTTCAGGAGCCGCTGGCGTATTTGTAGAGAACAAGGCCGCTAATGCGATGCCCATGGCCCCTAGGCCCAACCACCACCGCGCTCGAGGTGCCTGCAACGTCATCGAATTCCTCGCACCAAACCGGATCCTATAGCGAAAGGTCGGGCCTCCGCCAGTCCGAATCGGTCACACTTTGTGGGGATTCCGTGCAAGGACCGGAACGGCCGCCGGCTCGCACTTGCGGGTCCGGAGAGCGCCGCTCGTAGGCCGGCCAAACGAAACGGCAACGGTCGTGAGGACCGCGCAGCGAGGCAAAGCCGAGCGGAGAACGGATGATCCGTGCAGGCAGATCGTACGGTGCTTTACCAAATGTCGAGGCGCCAATGTTTAGAAAGGCGCAGCGATCGGTCCAAAAGCCGCCATTTGCACCCGATATGGATCGCCACCGGCGGTATCGCGAACGAGCCGCCATCGATCGTCGACCAGGCCGCCGACCTCCCAAACCGACTGCGCATCACCCTCTTGAACGACGATTTTTCCAACCGTTTCGCTCCAGGCCGGCGGGGGCTCAATCGGGTATTCGATCCCGACTCGAGCCACCGCCTCCAGGGCGGCCTGCGCCTTCAGTTCTTCCTTCCCGTCGCGTTCCCAAATGTCCCCTTTCTTTTGGAGGGACCAACGGCCGTCGGGGAGTTCAACGCTCAGACCAGTAATCGCGGTCGTATCCAATGGAAACGCACGGGATTCGCCGATGTCCGCCGGTCCCTGACCCAACAGCGCCAGCTCCTCGCTGTTCACCGGGCCGGACGCCGCGCCACCCTCCACGCGCACCAAAGAGATGACACCGGTGGAAACGCCAACCTCCATGCGAAACTGCTGGCCATCTTTGAGGGTGACCACTGCGGTGTGTTCCACCTTGTCGATGAAAATCTCGGCCGGAGAATGCCAGCGCTGCAGACGGATGTTCAACAGTCCAACCACCAAATCCTCGACGCGATCGGCGTCCGCGCGGCCGTATCCGCGAAGCCACCATCGGTTGGATGGATCCCGCGAAACCTCCAGGGTGCCCTCGGCGGAATCGAGCACCACCGACTGCACTTCCGACGGTTCAAAACTCCAGATCCGCAGATCCCGATAGGACTCGGCGTCTTCGATCAACAGCTCGTGCACGTCCGATTCGACGGCCGCGATCCCTCCATCAGCCGCCTGTACATACAGTTTTCGCGTGACAGTGGCGGGGTGTCCCACCTTCAATTGGCGGGTCTCGCCACCTTCGAGGGTCAAGGTCACCTCGGCCAGCGGCGGATCGGCAAGTCCAAAGTCCGCTTTGTCGCCGTCCATCGGAACACCCTTGTCGATTGCCGACAGTTCCGAGACCAGCGCCTCGACCACCCGCGTGTCGGCAGGATAGTCAAAAGGCTCTAGCACCTTCCACTTTTCCCCATCCCGCTCAACGACCAAACGCCCGCTCGCCCGCACCACTTCGACGCGAACCACCTTCGCTTCTTCCACGGACCACACCGGCGCCGTGGCTTCGGGATTGTCGTCGCCCGAAGGATCCGGTCCAAAGCGCAACATCAGAGCCACCGCCACCAGAGCGGCGAGCAGCACCGCCCCGATCCGGGTCTGAGCGTCGTTCATGCTTGAGGAACGTCGCCAAGCTTGCCGATCACCACTTGTGCCGGTTGGAGGACCTTCCCTGCCACACGGTACCCCGTAGCGTGAACCATGAGGACCTTGCCGTCCTGCGCCGCATCGCTCACCGGCTGAACCGCCAGGGCTTCGTGAATCGCGGGATCAAAGAGCGCTCCCACGCCAGGTACCTCTTGCAACCCCAGGCGCGACAGGGCGTCGTTGAACTGCTGCACGATCATCTGCAGGCCCATCATCAGCGCAGCCGTATCGGAGTCTCCCGCCGCCAACGAGCGCTTCAAATTTTGGACGGGGTCGAAAAACACTTCCACCAGCTCGGCGGACTTGCGTTCGACGCGCTGCTCTGCCTGGACATTCATCCGGCGGCGAAACGCATCCATCTCCGCCTCTAAATCGGTGTAGGCCTTGGACACCGTGCGGAGGCGAGCTTCAGCCTCCCGGAGCTTCTTCCGACTCTCTGCCAGCTCCGCAGCCACCGGGTCGCCGGGTGACTCCTCAGCCGGTACTTCCGCGGCGGGCAATCCGCCTTCTGATGCCATCGCCTGCGCTTCCGGGTTGGACGCAGGAACACTCTCCGAATCGGGCTGACCGCTCATCGCTGACTCCTCGGTCGCATGCTCTAATCGCCGTTGCTCGGGTGGCAAGTGTCCCGAGTCCAACGACGATCAGGTGAGCTCTTCGCCGTGTGGCGAGCGCCGCAGACGGCGTAAACCGTACAAAACGTCATCGAACCGCTGCCAATTCTCGATCTTATCGAGCTCTCGTTGCAGTCCAAAGCCGCCGGATCCCGCAACGGCCAGCCCCACCGCCAATGGGGCCAATCCGGCCCAACCTGCTAGCAAAACCGCCAACAAACCGGCTAATGCAACCGAGTGGCCGGCGGCTTGAATCACCGCGCGCCAAAACAACCATTGTTCCAAGCGATGGATCATGCCCGTCGCGCGGCGGTCATCCAGTTTTAAGCCTTCTTTGCCTCGAAGCACCCTGCGAGCCGCACCAAACTGCCGCTGCCGGGCCAAGGCGGTGGCCAACAGCAGTCGAGCGCCCGCGGAGGTGGGCTCCAGCGAAAGCGCGCGTTCCAGTGGAGCGATCGCCTCGCCGCTTCGCTTCTGGCGCGCGCGAGCAACCCCGGTGTAGAACAACAAGGCTGCATCGTCTGGAAAATACTTCGATCCAATCAACGCAAACTCTTCCGCCAACACCGCCTGGTCCACATGAAGCGCGAGCAACGCACCTCCAACGTAGGCGTGATGATGCCAGGGTTGCTCCTTTACAATTTCCCGACAGCGCGCGAGCCCATCCGTATGGCCGCCGCGTCGGATCACTTCCAGAGCCTCGTCCCACGGCGTGAGTTCGACGCGTCCGGACTCCTCCTCATCCTCTTCGCGCTGGGCGTTCAACCAGTCAAATTCGTTGCCGTGGGCGGTCAGTACAAATCCGCAGTCCACCGTATGGTGAAAGGCCACCAACCGCTCGGATTCCGGTTCCATCCGGCCGGATCGTTCCAACCGTTTAAGGGAAGAGAAAAACCCTTCCCGCGAATCCTCCAATTCTGCGGTCGCTTCCGTTCCGTCAAACCGGTGCACGTATAGGCGCATCGCCTGCGCACTTCCCCTGGGAACCACCGTCCATACGCTCAAACTCGGTGAAGATCCCGCGCCCAACACCGGCTCGACGGCGATGTCCGGACGGCCCTCGCACCGCAACACCCGACAAAAAAACGCGGCGATCTCCCCCGCAAGGGTTCCGAACACCACCAATGGCGAAGATTCCCCCTCGGGGGTGCCCCATCCAAACCGGTAAAAAAAGCTACGACGCAACTGATCGATGCGTGCCCGGCAATGCTCCGCTTCCGCCTCGACCAACTGCTCATCCTGGTAGCGAATGGGGGCAAAGGTGATTCGACGCCGATAAAGGCGAATCGAGTCTTCAAAGGAGTACCGCCGGACCATCCCGTCCCTCCCGACGATTTCCACAGGAAACTCGACGAGATCGGTGTAGTCTTTTCGGTTGTATCGCTGGAGGCGCCCGTTTTTTTCCATGAGCTTGGCCCCGTTCCATACGATACCATCGAATCTCAGCAATGCGAGAGCCACGATGAAATACTCCGGGGGGCCACCACGTACCCCAGAAGATTCCGATCCGGAGGCTCCCCTGCTTGCCCTGCGTGTGTACCCAGGTGGAAATAACGAAAGCGACCGTTCCCTCATGCTTCGAGCCCGCGCGGGGGATGCCCACGCGCGCCAACAATTGCTCGCGGGAATTTCAGAGCCAGTTTACCGTTACACCCTTCGAATGCTGTCTAACGCCGAGGACGCCCGCGATGCCAGCCAAGACACGCTGGTCAAAGTTCTCCGCCACCTCGACTCCTACGATCTCGATCGGCCGTTTCTTACCTGGGTGTTCGGCATTGCGCGCAACACGTGCATCGATGAATACCGGCGGCGAAAGCGGCGTGCATGGGATGAGCCTGGAGATGTGGTCGACCCAGGGCCGCCCGCGCTCCACCTCGCGATGCAGTCCGAAGATGCCGAACGTCTTAACCGAAGTTTGGCGGCCCTTTCACCGTTGTACCGGGAGGTGATCGTGCTGTACCATTTCGAACACCTCAAGTACACTGAGATCGCGGACGTACTGGAAGTTCCGTTGGGAACGGTCATGAACCGCATTTTTAGAGCCCGACAGAAGTTGAAAGACCACTATGAAAACGAAGGAGGTGAGCCATGAGTTCCCACCTCCATGATTTTCAGCTCCAGGCCTTCGGTCGCGGCGAACTGAACGACGCGGAAGCGGTTTCCGCAGCAATGCACCTTGATGAATGCCCCCAATGCGCCGCGCGGGTCGCAACTTTGGATCCTTTCGGGCCGGTGTTCGCACAGATCGTCGCCCCTCGTGCGCCCAAAGACCTGGTAGCGCGCGCACTTCAGGCCGCGGATGTGCCGGAGATCGTCGAAGAGCCGGTGTGGGTGGAGGTCGGCCTGGGCGCCGTTCTGCTCGTGGCTGCGGCATTCTTGGTGTTGTTGGGCGGGGATGCGCTCAAGGCCATGGTGGAAATCGGGCTTTTCGCTGATGTTTTGGCCAGGTTCTCCTCCCCGTGGATTCCCAGCATGACGCCCATGTTGTTGGTGGCGATCCTGGCGGGCAGCGCCGCATTATTCGCCATTCGTCGGGTTCGATCGGGGCAAGCGCTCGGCCCGAGGTGGTCGTGATTGCGTGGTGGCTCGCGGTGGCGCTGGCGCAGGAACCCAACCCCGAATTGGAAGCGATCCGCGCCGAAATCGCCACGCAGCGAGAACAGATCGAAGCCTTGTCGGAGGAGAACCAAGAGCTCAAATCGAAACTTGCCGAGCTGAAAGACGCGGAAGCACCGGTAGCGGCGGGCCCTTTGGGTGATCGGGTCACCTATGGCCGCACCCTAACCATCGGTCCGAACGAAATGGTCGAAGTCGCTGTCGCCTATGGCGGCGATCTGGAGGTTTCCGGCACGGTGACGCGGGACGCCACCGCCTTCGGGGGAAACATCCACGTGTTGAAAGGCGGCGAAGTCCTCGGAGATGTGGTCGCGGTCGGCGGCCAAGTGGTCGTCGACGACGGAGCCCAAGTGCACGGCGACCGCATTGCGATGGCCGACGGAAAACGGGAATTTGCACCCGGTGTTCGCGGATTAGTCAACTCCCTTTACCATCGCTTTGTGTTCCTTCTGTCGTTTGCCGGCGCCGGCATCCTGGTCGTGGGGTTGGTGCCACAAAGGGTGGCCCGGATCGCCGAGAGCGTTCGAGAGCGCCCGCTGAGGAGTTTTTCGTTTGGCTCGGCGACCTCCCTCGGGCTGGTGCTCGTCAGCGCGTTGTGCGTGTTGACCGTAATCGGCATTCCGATCTCGTTTCTGTTGATCGCGGTCTTGGGGCGTGCGTGGTTGATGGGGTTTGTCGGCCTTTGTCAGGCGATCGGCGACCGTCTGCCGTTCAAACAGCCTCATCACGGCCGATGGGCGGCGTTTCTTGGCGGTATTTTGTTCGTGACGTTCGTTGGCGTACTCCCCGGGGGCTGGTTGGTCGCCACCCTAGGCAGTATGGTGGGCGTGGGAGCGGCAGTTCGAACGAGGTTCGGCTCCGTCTAGCGCCAAGCCCCGGCTGCCGTATGCGGAGCTCCAACCAGCAACATGCCGCAGTTTAGGGGTTTGCCTGCAGACGTGCCGCCACAAACTCCCGCACCACCTCATGGTCGTCCACCGACGTGAGAGTAGCCACCGCCGAGTCCGCAGCCCGTGCTTCCGCGAATGCCATGCTCGCAGCGTCCGATTCCCCCTGGGCAGCGTGCGCGGTCGCCCGAACCACCAACAGATCGGCGCGGTCGCGGTTGTCGATCTCGAGCGCCAAACCGCGGTCCGCCTGCGCCAATGCGTCTTGCCAATCGCCCCGACGAAGCGCCAAGTCCGCGAGACGCAACACCACGCGCGGCTGGTTGGGTTTGATCGCCAACCCGCCTTCGTAGTGCGATGCCGCTTTGTCGTGACGGTTGAGCTTCTCGTCGAGAATTCGGCCTTTGATCAAGTACGCCGCCAACACATCGGCCTCGACGGGGGCGTGGAAGATGATGTTGTTGTACACATTCAGCAAGGTTGTCCAATCCTGGCGATCTTCCAAGATCAGGGCCATCCCCTTCAAGGCGCCCACATGGTTTGGAACAATTTCGAGGGCCTTGGTAAACCGCTTTTGGGCTTTGTCCTGATGACCCAAGCCACGCTCGACCATACCTAACTCGGTATAAGTCTGCGCCACCTGAGCGGGCTCCCCTTGGCCACCCGTCAACTGCAGAATTTGTCGCAACACTTTTTGGGCGTTCTTCCAATCCTTGCGCTCAAAGTACAGCGGAGCGACCGATTGCAGCGAATGCAGGTGGGCCGGATTCAGCTCCAAAGCGCGTTCGAATCGGGGAACGGCGTCGTCCCCGCGTCCCGCCTCAAGGTAGGCCTGCGCCAGCTTGCTGTAAAAGGAAGAAACCTCCAAACGAACATCGAAGTC
>SXGT01253924.1_pt1 | contig 11381 bp, 13 predicted proteins | sample 3176221 | NCBI WGS metagenome assembly SXGT01 (sample SAMN11356862, study PRJNA531348) | freshwater metagenome | isolation source: freshwater sample F1-120 | place: China: Fuxian Lake, Yuxi | collected 2017-12-25
ACTAAAAAATTTTAATTTTGAAAATTTACGATTAGTTTCTCCTCGAGATAGTTGGCCAACTAAAAGCGCAACTTATACCGCAGTAGACGCTAAGGATATTGTTCATAAAGCAAAAGTTTTTTCAAATATTGATCGAGCAGTTGCAGATTTAGATTATGTTTTTGCAACCACATCAAGAAGTAGATCAGTAAATAAAAAGATTATAGATTTATCTAAAGCTATAAAAATTATAAAAAAACAAAGTATTAATAATAAAAAAACTGGAATTTTTTTTGGGCCAGAAGCTTCAGGATTAAGTAATTACGATCTTATTAATGCTAATTATTTAGTTAATATTCCAACAAGTAATAAATTTAAATCATTAAATTTATCACATGCTGTGAATATTTTTGCTTTTGAATTATTTTCTGCCTCAATAAAATTTGAACCTATTGTTAAGAATTTGTATAGAAGTGATGATGCAAAAAAGAAAGAAGTTAACGCTTTTTTAAACTTTTTAATATCTCATTTAGACAAGGTAGGTTTTTTGAAGCCAGCTGAAAAAAAACAACAAATGATTAGAAGTGTTAAAAATATTTTTCATCGAAGCTATCTTTCTACGCAGGAAATTAGAACTTTATCAGGAGTTATTAGTTCTTTAATTAAGTTTAAAGAATGAGAGTAACATTGACTCAAAGAATAAGGGTTATTATAAGAGGGCACTTTAAAATATGACAAAAAGAATAAATTCTACTCATAAAGTTGATAGACGTCTTGGGGTAAATCTTTGGGGTAGACCCAAAAGTCCCTTTAATACTAGAGCCTATCGTCCAGGACAACATGGACAAAGAAACAAAGGCAAACCCTCAGATTATAATATTCAATTACAAGCTAAGCAAAAATTAAAAAGTTATTATGGTAATATAAGTGAAAGACAATTTAGAAATCTTTTTAGAAAAGCTTACAAGAAAAAAGGTGATACAGGAGAAAATTTAGTTGGCCTTTTGGAACGAAGACTAGATGCAGTTATTTATAGAGCAAAATTTGCCATCACGGTTTTTGCTGCAAGACAAATAATCAATCATGGAAAAGTAAAAGTGAATGGAAAGAAAGTTAATATTTCAAGTTATTTAGTTTCCGAAAATGATGAAATAGAAATAAAAGACTCATTCAAACAATCAATTCCAATTATTGGAGCCACACAAAGTAAAGAGAGAGAAGTTCCAGAATATATTATTGCAGACTATAAAAAAATGACTGCAAAATTTAATAAAGTTCCAAAGTATGACCAGATACCATATCCAGTGCAAATGGAACCTAAATTAGTTGTTGAATATTATTCAAGATAGTTTTGTTAAAAAGAACTTCCAAAAAATTTGTAGAAGGGTATTTAAGCCAAAAGAAGAATTGGAAAATTTTAGATATAGGTTGTGGATATACAGCAAATAAATATTCTAATCATGTAGCTGACTTACAAGATTTTTCTCATTTTTATAAAGACAAAAAATTTACTCTTATCAAGGATAAAAAACTTCCATTCGCAGATAAAGAATTTAATTTTGTTCTTGCAAGCCATGTCCTTGAACATGTTGAAGATGTAGCTTTTTTTATTAAAGAATTAGAAAGGGTAGCAAATAGTGGATACATTGAAGTACCCACTAGACTTGAAGATAATTTAGTCGATGTGAATGAGAAGGCTCATATTTGGTGGATTAACTTTGATGATATAAATAATTCTTTATTTGTTACAAAGCGAAAACAAATAATTGAGCCATTTTTATCTGTATCAACGGCTCAATATTTAAGAAATTTTTTTAGAGACAGTCTTGTGACAGAAATTTTTTGGGAAACTAAAATAAATTATTTTATATCAAACATTAGTAATGATTTTGAATTATATAAAAAGTTATCTTTTTTAAAAATTATAAAAAAATTTTTTAGTAAAAAGATAAGAAAATTATTTAAATTTATTTAAGAATGTTTTGTAATTCGCTTTTTTCGTACATTTCTTTTACAATATCACAGCCGCCAATAAATTCTCCTTTAACATAAAGTTGAGGAACAGTTGGCCAATTGCTAAAATCTTTAATTCCTTGTCTTATTTCAGGGTCACTCAAAACATCAATGCCGTTAAATTTTACTTTAAGTTGTTTTAAAATATTACATACAGTTATTGAAAATCCACATTGTGGCATATCAGGAGTACCTTTCATAAATAAAACTACATCATTTTTAGTTATAATATCTTTTATTTTTTCATTAATATTTGTCATTTTACTTTTCTTCCGTTGTTAGTGCTAATGCGTGTAATTCATTACCCATTTTTCCTTTAAGAGAAGCATATACCATTTGATGTTGCTGAACTCTAGTCTTGCCTTTAAATTTTGAAGATTTAATTTTAGCGGCATAATGATTATCATCGCCAGCTAGATCGTTTATTTCAATATCTGCATCTGGAAAACCTTCTTTTAATAATTTATGAATTTCTTCTTGTTTAATAGCCATAATTAATTTTTATTATAATCTTTAAACCAACTTTCATTTTTTAACTTTAGTTCTTTAACACTAATTTTTAATTCGTTCTTAATTTCGAATGTTTCAGTTTGCGTTTTTCCAATAATATTTATCAAAATATTGCTAGCGATTGCAATTTTTTTAACTTCTTTTAGGTTCTTTTTATTAATTTCAACCAAATATCTAGCTTGATCTTCAGAAAATAAATATTTTATTTTATCCTTATTTGAGCCTGATATTTTAATCTTTGCACCAATATTTGATGCCATGCACATTTCAGCTAATGTAACGATAATGCCTCCATGTGAGATATCGTGCACCGCACTTACTAATTTTTTTTCAATTAAATCGTTAGTAAAAATACCGTTTTTCTTTTCTTCCTTTAAATTAATTTGTGGTGGCGCACCTTCTTTATCTCCTATGATGTCATAAACTAAAGCGCTTTGACTTAAGTGACCCGAAGTTTCTCCAATGACCGCTATAATATTTTCAGTATTTTTAAAATTGAAAGTCATCATATTTTTTATATTTTTTAAAAGCCCTACTCCTCCAATGGTTGGAGTTGGATAAATAGCGATACTATTAGTCTCATTATACAAAGATACATTACCAGATATCACAGGGTAATCTAAAGCCTCACATGCTTCTTTCATGCCATTAATAGAATCTACAAATTGACCCATGATTTCTTTCTTTTCAGGATTTCCAAAATTTAAACAATTTGTAATAGCAATAGGTTTAGCGCCAACTGAAATTAAGTTTCTCCAAGTCTCACATACAGCTTGCATTGCGCCTGTTTTTGGATGAGCTTTGCAATATCTTGGAACACAGTCAACTGTTGCTGCGATAGCTTTGTTGCTTCCGTGATATCGGATAACCGCAGCATCACCTCCTGGTTTTTGAACCGTATCTGTCATGACCATATGATCATACTGTTCCCAGACCCATGATTTATTTGAATAATTATGATGCGATAAAATTTTAATTAAAGTTTCTTTAATATTTAATTTCTCAATATCAAAATCATGATTTTTAATTTTTGGATAACTATAACTTACAAAATCTCTTTTATATTTTGGCGCATTATCGCCAAGTGAATGGATGGGAATACTACATACATTTTTTTTATTAAATTCAAGTTCGAGTTTTTTTGAATTAGTAAGCACTCCTATGATTGCAAAATCTAATCCCCATTTCTCAAAAATTTTTCTAGCTTCCTTTTCTTTACCCTTTTTTAAAACCATAAGCATTCGTTCCTGGCTTTCTGAAAGCATAATTTCATAAGGTGTCATATTATTTTCTCTACAAGGAATTTGATTTAAATTAATTTTAATTCCAAGATCTCCTTTGGATGCCATCTCGATAGAGGAGGAGGTGAGACCAGCGGCACCCATATCTTGAATAGAAACTATAGATTTTTTTTGCATTAATTCTAAGCAAGCTTCTAATAATAGTTTTTCAGTAAACGGATCACCTACTTGAACCGTTGGTTTTTTTGACTCAGAGTCCTCATCAAATTCAGTCGAGGCCATTGTTGCCCCATGTATCCCATCTCTTCCTGTTTTTGATCCCACATAAACAACGGGGTTTCCAATACCGCTTGCAATTGAGTAAAAAACCTTATCTTTTCTTGCAATTCCAATATTCATTGCATTCACTAAAATATTGCCGTTATAACAGGGATCAAATTCTGTCTCACCACCAACTGTTGGAACTCCGATGCAGTTTCCATAACCACCAATTCCCGAAACAACACCATTCAGTAAATATTTTGTTTTTTCATGTTTAGGGGAGCCAAATCTTATCGAATTAAGATTTGCAACTGGTCTTGCACCCATTGTAAAGACATCTCTTAATATTCCACCCACACCGGTTGCAGCGCCTTGATAGGGCTCAATATAAGAAGGGTGGTTATGACTTTCGATTTTGAAAACAACAACATCTCCTTGTCCAAAATCTATAACTCCAGCATTTTCTCCAGGACCTTGAATGACATATTTATTTTTGGTTGGTAAGGTTTGCAGCCATATTCTCGAGGATTTATATGAACAATGTTCATTCCACATTGCTGAAAAAATTCCAAGCTCTACCAAATTTGGAACTCTACCCATTACTTTAATAATCTTATTGTATTCTTTGGAAGTTAAACCATGTTTAATTGCAAGTTCTTGATTAACTTTTTTCATATTTATTTTAAAGATTTGAAAATTAAAGATCCATCCATACCACCTAAAGAATCATCGGAGGCTCTTTCAGGATGAGGCATTAGCCCAAATACATTTCCTTTTTTATTTATAATTCCAGCAATATTTTTAATGGAACCATTAGGATTGGATTGTTCAGTTATATTTCCAAAGGCATCACAGTATTGAAGTACAATTTGATTGTTATCTTCTAATTCATGAATTAAATCTTTACTTGCAAAATAATTTCCCTCGTTATGGGCTATGGGTATTTCTAAAACAGAATTTCTTTCAGTTTTTGAGGTAAAATTAGTTTTACTATTTTTAATTTTTACATTTATATTTTTACAAATAAATTTTAAATTAATATTTCTTACCAAAACTCCAGGTAAAAGTTTAGACTCAACAAGAATTTGAAAGCCATTACAAATTCCAATTACCAAACCACCTTTTGTTGAATGAGTGATTACCTCTTTCATAATCCTAGATTTTGAAGCAATACTTCCGCATCTTAAATAATCACCATAAGAAAATCCGCCTGGTAGAACTACTAAATCTGATTTTGGTAGTTTGGCGTCGGCATGCCATACCATGGATGTTTTTATATTAAATCGTTCAAGAGCAAGTTTGACGTCACGATCACAGTTGGAGCCAGGAAAAACAATGACACTGGCTTTCATTCTTTAACAATTTTTACGGTGTAACTTTCAATCGTAAGATTTGCTAAAAGCTTTTCACACATGTCTTTAGCCTTAGATAGAGCTGTTTTTTCGTCTTTTTCCTTAAAATTTATTTCAAAGATTTTACCCTGTCTTAAACTTTCAATATTTTTAAAGCCCATATTAGATAAAGAGTTTTTAATTGCAGAGCCTTGAGGATCTAAAACATCAGGCTTTAAGGTGACAATGACTTGTAACTTCAAATGCTTATTTTTTCTTTAACGTGGTTAAATTTTTGGTGATATTATTTTTAATCTCTTTGATATTGGAGCCTTCTGGCATGATTCCAAGTCTGCGAGCAACTTCTTGATAGGCTGCAATTAAACCTCCAAGATTTCTTCTAAATCTATCTTTATCTAGCTTTCTCTCATCTTTAACATCCCATAATCGACAGGTATCTGGACTAATTTCATCTGCTAAAAAAATTTCAGCATCTTCACCACTCCATTTTCTGCCAAACTCTAATTTAAAATCAACGAGCTTAATTCCAATACCTCTAAATAAACCAACCAAAAAATCATTAATTCTTAATGCTTGTTCTGAAATATGTATTAATTCACTTTGACTTGCCCAATTTAAAGAGAGAATATGTTCCTCATTAACTAGTGGATCACCTAGCTCATCATTTTTATAATAAAATTCTAAAATAGATTTGCTTAATTCAGTCCCCTCACTAATACCAAGTCGTGTAGATAAAGTTCCGGCTGCGATATTTCTAACAACAACTTCAATTGGAATAATTTCTAAAGATTTAATAAGCTGCTCACGCATATTTAATCTTTTTATAAAATGGGTTCTTATTCCTATCTGATTTAATTGGGATAATAAAAATTCTGAAATTCTATTATTTAAAACACCTTTTCCATCGATGATTGCTTTTTTTTTATTATTAAAAGCTGTTGCATCATCTTTAAAGTATTGAATGAGGGTTCCTTTTTCAGGACCTTCATATAATATTTTCGCTTTTCCCTCGTATATTAATTTTCCTCTGGCCAGTAGCTTTTAAATACCCTTGAGTAAATTGTATTAATGTATCTTAAATGGGAATTCATGTTGAATAATTTATCAAGATCATCTGTGGATAATTTAGATTTAATTTCTTTATCATTCCTTAAATTATCAAAGAAATTCTTTTTTGAAGACCACGTTTTCATGGCATTTTTCTGTACTACCTCATATGCCTTTTCTCTTGTCATTCCTTTTTGAGTTAATTTTAAAAGAACATTTTGAGAAAAAATAAGCCCTTTAAATTTATCTAAATTTTTTTGCATATTTTTTGGATAAACAACAAGATTTTTAATTATTTCGCTAAGTCTGGACAAAACAAAATCTAAAGTAACTGTAGCATCTGGACCAATATTTCTTTCAACGCTTGAGTGGCTAATATCTCTCTCATGCCATAAAACTACATTCTCTAAAGCTGGATAAGCATAACTTCTAATTAGTCTTGCAAGTCCTGTGATATTTTCTGACAAAACTGGATTTCTTTTATGAGGCATTGCAGAAGATCCTTTTTGCCCAGCTGAAAAATATTCTTCAACTTCTAAAACTTCAGTTCGTTGTAAATGTCTTATTTCCGTTGCTAATCTTTCAACAGAAGAAGCTATTATTGCAAGTATACTGAAGAAATATGCATGCCGATCCCTAGGAATGACTTGCGTTGAAATTGGCTCAACTTTAAACTTTAATTTTTTTGCAACATATTTTTCAATTCCAGGATTTAGATGCGCAAAAGTTCCAACAGCTCCAGAGATTGCGCATGTTGAAATCTCACTTATGGCTTGCTCCATTCTTTTTTTATTTCTTTTAAATTCTGCGTAAAAGGTGAGAAGTTTTAATCCAAAAGTAACAGGTTCAGCATGGATGCCATGACTTCTGCCAACACAAACTGTTTTTTTATATTTAATAGATTTTATTTTTAAAATTTTTATAAGTTCATCTAAATCATTTAAAATAATTTTTCCTGATTGAAAAAGTTGAATATTAAAACAAGTATCCACTACATCAGAAGAGGTCATGCCCTGATGTAAAAATTTTGCTTTTTGTCCTACTTTTTCAGTTATCGATGTGAGAAAAGCTATAACATCATGTTTTACTTTTTTTTCAATTTGATCAATTCTAACTGGATTTATTTTAGCTTTTTTTCTTATTTCTTTAGCAATACCTTTTGGAATAATTTTAAATTTTTCCATTGCCTCTGCAGCATATATTTCAATGTCTAACCAAATTTTATATTTATTTTCGGGTTGCCAGATTTTTGCAATTTGTTCGCGTGAATATCTCTGGATCATTTAGATACGTTATAATGCATTATTAAAATTATATTATAAAGTAAAAATTTCGTATCCATTATCATTTATACCAACTGTATGTTCAAATTGTGCCGATAAAGATTTATCCTTTGTAACTGCAGTCCAGCCATCCTGTAAAACTTTTGTATGATATTCTCCTAAATTAATCATCGGTTCGATAGTAAAAACCATACCTTTTTTTATTGTTAATCCCTCTCCTTTTTTACCGTAGTGTAAAATATTAGGTTCTTCATGAAATGTTTTGCCAACTCCATGACCGCAAAAGTCCCTTACCACAGAGCAATTATTAGATTCTGCAAAGGATTGAATTGCAAAACCAATATCTCCTAAAGTAATGCCTGGTTTTAAAATTTTAATACCTTGCATCATACTTTCATAGGTGACTTGGATTAATTTTTTAGCCTCCATAGAGATATTTCCGACAGAAAATGTTTTACTGGTATCACCATAGTAACCATTTAATATTGAGGTGATATCAACGTTAACAATATCTCCCTCCTTTAAAGTTTGATCACTTGGAATTCCATGACAAACTACATTGTTAATTGAGGTGCAAATAGATTTTGTATAACCTCTGTAAAATAATGGCGCAGAGAACGCTCCACGATCATTGAGATATTTGTTTGCAGCCTCATCGATAAAATTAGTTTTGACTCCAGGCCTGATCAGTTTTTCAATATATTCTAATGCTCTTGCCGCAAGGTCTCCGGCTTTTTTTAAACCTTTAAAATCATCATCGTTATATATTTTTATTGATGAGGTTTCTTCTGCTTTAATTTTCATTCAAATTTTATTTTAATTTTTTTATTAAGATTTATTTCTTTATTACTCATTTTACTTGAATAACATAAAAAATTAACACCTTTTTTTTTAGCTTCGATAAAATTTTCATAGTATTTTTCATCAATATCTTTTGATATTTTAAAAAAGTTACAATCTTCCCTTTGTATTAAAAAAATTAAAAAAGCCTGGTAACCTTTTTTTTTAGCACTAATCAGTTCAAGAAGATGTTTTTGTCATCTTGCAGTTGGTGCATCAGGAAATTCAGCAAAATCTTTTTCTATTTTTAAATTAACGTTTTTAACTTCTACGTATGCTTTATTCTTTTTATTTGAAAGCAAAAAATCAAATCTAGTCGCATCATTAAATTTTGCCTCTCTTTTGATATTATTAAACGCTTCAAGATCTTTTATTTTTTTACTTAATAATGCTTCTTCAACTATTTTATTTGTTAGATGGGTATTAACACCAACCATTTGATGGTTATTTTCTAATATTTCTAATGTATATTTTAATTTTCTTTCCTTATTTTTTGAAGGAGAGATCCAAGCAGTTTCACCCTCATTTAAAAGTCCCATCATAGATCCAGAATTTGGGCAATGAGCAGTTAGAATTTGATTATTCAAACTCACATCCACAAAAAATCTTTTGTATCTTTTTATGAATTTTGTTTTAATTAGGGGGGTGTCAAATTTCATTTTAAAGTATTATTATCATTTAGATGTCCACACGAAATAAAAAAAGAAGATTTTTTGCTGCTATTTTAATTATAGGAGATGAGATTTTATCCGGCAGAACTCAAGATACTAATACGAGTTTTTTAGCAAAGTGGTTAAATGAAAGAGGCATACAATTAAAAGAGGTGAGAATTGTTCCAGATCAACTACGAACTATAATAAATAACGTTAATGTATTGAGAAAAAAATATGATTATTTATTTACCACAGGCGGAATCGGACCAACACACGACGATATTACTGCTTTGGCAATTTCAAAAGTTTTTAAAAAAAAAAATGAGTATAATAAAGAAGCTCTTAAGATTTTAGAAACACATTATAAAAATTCCTATTTAAATGATGCAAGAAAGAAAATGGCTAAAATGCCAAGGGGAGCAGGATTAATTTATAATCCCTCAAGTTCAGCACCAGGTTTCTATATGAAAAATGTTTTTGTTTTGCCAGGTGTTCCAGTGATTTTGCAATCGATGATGTACTCAATTGAACAATTAATTAAAGGTGGTCAAAAAGTTTTCAGCGAGACTGTCACTGGCAAAATGCCCGAAAGTAAAATTGGCGAGCAATTTGGAAAGCTGCAAAAAAAGTTTAAAGATTTAAGTCTTGGAAGTTATCCATTTTTTCAAGCAGGTAAAATAGGTGTAGCTCTAGTCATAAGAGGTTATTCAAAAAAAAGAATTTTACAATGTAAAAAAATTTTACAAAACTTAGTTAAAAAAATTGAAAAGTCTTAATGGATAAAGATAAAGAGTTATCCAAATTAAAAAAAGAAATATATAAACTTAGTAAGAATTTTCCAAAAAAAAATTTAGTGTTTGCAGATGGTAATCAAGATGCACAAGTAATGATAATAGGAGAGGCTCCTGGAAAAACAGAAGATAAATTACAAAAACCATTTGTTGGTAGAGCAGGTAAATTTTTAGATGATTTGCTTAGACACGTAAGTCTTGATCGTACAAAAGTTTATATAACAAATGTTGTAAATTATAGACCGGATAAAAATAGAAAACCTACTGCTGAAGAAGTAAATGAATTTAAAAAACTACTTTTTAAACATATTGAGATTATTAAACCTAAATGTCTATTATTGCTTGGCGCAACCGCTGCAACAGCAGTTTTAAATCATGAAGGACCATTAAGCGTAGTAAGAGGTAAATGGAAAAATATAAAAATTATCAATTCTTACTTTGATGTTCTTACAACTTTCCATCCCGCATTTTTATTAAGGCAGCCTAATCAAAAAAAATCTGCATTAGAAGATTTGCTTGAGTTTAAAAAAAAAGTAAGTAGTTAAATTATTTATTTTACTTAACAACAGCATGTAATTTTATTATAAGTATTTCAATACTAAAGTCTTTGTTATAAATTTGTGACTAAAAGTATGATTGATAAAAATAAAATAAAAGAAAAAACAATTATTTTAACTCTTTTTTATTTTATTTTAATTTTTTCTTGGTTTTTTCTCTCAAATGGAAGCCCATTTTTAACTTTATATGAAAATGGTTTTGATAAATTACTTAATATCATAATTAAATCAGAAACCAAAAGTCGGGTAGGTGGACTTGTAGTTGATTTAGATAAAGATTTTTTCAAAATAATGATTGCATTTCTTCTTTTTGTAGTAATGTGTTTATTATTAATAAATTCAAAAAAAATTATTTTCTCTAATAAATTTTATAATTTTTTTAATGTTGATGAATTTAGTCCAAAAATACTAAAGTATAATATTTATTTATTAATTGCACTTGCTTCAGGATTGGGATTATTTTTAGAATTATCAATAATCAGAATCCATTCATCATATTTCCAATTATTTGCTTATTTTAAAAATTTAAGTTTATTATCATGTTTCTTAGGTTTAGGGATAGGATATTCGTTTTCGAAAGTAAGACTTTTTTCGTTAAATTGGACTTTTCCAATTATAGCTCTTCAGGTATCTTTCATGTTTCTTCTAAAAGAAACTCCAGTTACGTTATTTTTCCAAAATCCAATATCAGAGATGTGGAATATGGGTCAATCAATTGCAATTGGTTATCTTCATATAATTTTAATTTATTTCTTTATTGCTGTAATTTTTTCACTTAATGCTGTTGCATTTATTCCCTTGGGTCACTTAGTTGCAAGATTAATGATGAATTGCGATACTTTAAAAGCATATAG
>SXGT01446482.1_pt1 | contig 11381 bp, 11 predicted proteins | sample 3176221 | NCBI WGS metagenome assembly SXGT01 (sample SAMN11356862, study PRJNA531348) | freshwater metagenome | isolation source: freshwater sample F1-120 | place: China: Fuxian Lake, Yuxi | collected 2017-12-25
CGTCCGGCGGGCTCCGGCAGCAGGTGCAGCCCGCAGGCCTGCGCCGACTCGACGTAGGCGGTGTCGCCGACGACGAGCAGCGAGCCGGGCACCGGCTCGCCGAGCGGCCCGTCGAGCGTCAGCGCGTGCAGCGTGCCACCGAGCGCCGCGTGCAGGGTGTCGACGAAGCCGGGCCCGCCGTCGGCCATCGGCAGGCACGTGACCTCGTCGTCGGGCGCCGTCCGGCGCCATCCCTCGGCGATCGCGCGCGCGGCCGCAGGCGCGTCGAGCGTGCCCGCGAACGCGTCAGGGGCGACGAGGACGCGCACCGCGGCTCAGGCGAGCCGCTGCTCGGTGGCGGCGAGGAGCACGCACGTGGCGAGCCCCTCCATCGCGGTCCGCAGCTCGTCGATCGGCGGGAAGGACGGCGCGATGCGGATGTTGCGGTCGCGCGGGTCCTTCCCGTACGGGAACGAGGCGCCGGCCGGGGTGAGTGCGATGCCGGCCTCCTTGGCCAGCGCCACGACGCGCGTGGCGGTGCCGTCGGGCACGTCGAGGCTGACGAAGTAGCCGCCGGTCGGCTGGGTCCACGTGGCGACGTCGTGGCCGCCGAGGCGCTCGGCGAGCACCTCCTGCACGACCGCGAACTTGGGCGCGAGGATCGCGCGGTGCCCGTCCATGAGCGCCTGGACGGCGTCGACGTCGGGCAGGTGCCGGGCGTGCCGCAGCTGGTTGACCTTGTCGGGTCCGATCGTGCGCTTGCCGAGCAGGCCCGTGTACCAGGCGACGTTCTCGGGCGAGGAGCCGAAGAAGCTGACGCCGGAGCCCGCGAACGTGATCTTCGACGTCGAGGCGAGCACGTAGGGACGGTCGGGGTGGCCCGACGCCGCGCACAGGCCGAGGATGTCGGCGGTCTTGGTCCGCTCCTCGGTGAGGTGGTGCACCGCGTACGCGTTGTCCCAGAAGATCCGGAAGTCCGGCGCCGCGGTCTCGAGCGCGGCGAGCTCGGCAGCGACGGCCTCGCTCACGACGGCCCCGGTCGGGTTCGCGTACGTCGGCACGACCCAGATGCCCTTGACGGCCGGGTCCTGCACGGCCTCGCGGACGGCGACCATGTCGGGGCCGTCGTCGAGGACGTCGATCGTGCGCATCGTGATGCCGTACTGCTCGCAGATCGCGAAGTGCCGGTCGTAGCCGGGCGAGGGGCACAGGAAGACGACCTCCTCCTCCTGCGACCACGGGCGCGGCGAGCCGACGGTGCCCTTGAGCAGCGCGAACGCGACGAGGTCGTGCATGATCGCCAGGCTCGCGTTGTCGCCCGCGACGACCTGCTCGACCGGGACCTGCATGATCTCGGCGAACACACCGCGCAGCGCGGCGTTGCCGAGCAGCCCGCCGTAGTTGCGCGTGTCGGTGCCGGTGGCGTCGCGGTAGTCGTCGCCCGGCAGCGACAGCAGCGCGTCCGACAGGTCGAGCTGGGCGGCGGAGGGCTTGCCGCGCGTGATGTCGAGCGCGAGCCCAGCGTCCTGGAGGGCGCGGTAGGCGGCCTGCTGCTCGTCGTGGAGGGTGCGGATCTCGTCGGCGGAGAGGGTGTCGAGGCTCACCCCGCCAACATAGCGCCGTCGCCGTGCGCGCCGACGCTCAGACCGTCAGGCCGGGGGCGCCCCAGAGGGCGAGCCAGCGCTCGAGCTGCGGCTCGACCGGCACGTCGCCCTCGACGAGCCCGCGGAGCTGCAGCTCGGCCGCGTTGTCGCGACGCTGGCCCGACGTCGGGACGAACGGGTAGAAGGTGCCCTGCTTGAAGAGGTAGACGAGCGCCGCCGGTCCGCCCGACGGGGTCGTGAGCAGCACCGTCGAGCACAGCAGCTTGGAGCCGAACCCCGCGTCGGCGAGCGAGGAGTTCGCGACGTGCAGGTCGCTCACGAGCGCGCCGACGTCGCCCGGCGGACGGGTGACGTGCAGCCAGCGGAACCCGTGCTCGTCGCCGCGGACGCGCGCCGTGGCGCTCGGGTCGGTGGCCACGACCTGCTGGACCTCCTCGACGACCTTGTCGTCGGTGACGCCGTCGGAGTCGCGAAAGCACACCGCGCCCTCCCCCGTCGGCACGAACCCGGCCGCCTCCAGCGAGAGCGTGGCCTGCGGGACGGCGAACAGCACGTCGAGGTCGGCCTGCGGCGCCTTGGTGCGGCCGAGAATCGCGTCGAGGAAGCCCATCGTGGTCAGCCCTTCGGTCAGAGCGGGTCGGACAGCTCGGCGCCGACCTTGGCCAGCTGCGCGAGGCGCTGCTCCAGCGGCGGGTGCGTCGCCATCATCGCGCTCACGGACTCGCGGTTGAGCGCGGGGGCGAAGAAGAACGCGCTGACGGCCTGGGCGTCGCGCAGGTCCCGGTTGGGGATGCGGCTCATGTCGCCGGAGATCTTGACGAGCGCCGACGCCAGCTTGGACGGCCGGCCCGTCAGGTAGGCGCCCGTGCGGTCGGCGCTGAGCTCGCGGTAGCGCGAGAGCGCCCGGGTCAGCAGGAAGCTGAGGAAGTACACGACCATGCTCGCGAGGAACACGACGAGGAACGGCACGTTGTTGTTCCGGTTGCGGCCGCCGCCGAGGTAGAAGCCCCAGCGGGTGATGAAGCCGGCGAGCAGGCCGAGCGACGAGGCGACCGTCATGACCGAGACGTCGCGGTTGGCCACGTGGGCCAGCTCGTGGGCGAGCACGCCCTCGAGCTCGTCGGCGTCGAGGCGCTGCATGATGCCGGTGGTCACGCAGATCGCGGAGTGCCGCGGGGTGCGGCCGGTGGCGAACGCGTTGGGCAGGTCGGTGACCGCGACGGTGACGCGGGGCTTGGGCATGTCGGCCAGCACGCAGAGCCGGTCGACCATGGCGTGCAGCTCCGGCGCCTGCGCCGGGCTGACCTCCTTGGCGCCCATGGAGCGCAGGGCGAGCTTGTCGGAGAAGTACCACTGGCCCCACGCCATGCCGAGCGTGATGACGAGGCCGACGACCGCACTGCCCGAGGAGTAGATGAGCACGGCGCCGAACGCGACGTACAGCGCGCCGAGCCCGAGGCTGACGCCGAGCATCCGCGACGTCAGGCCGCTGTCAGGACGAAATCTGCTGCGGGCCATCGCGGCCGTCCTTCCCGTCGGGGTCGAGGCCGAGGGCGGCGTCGAAGCGGCGCGCCTCCAGGTCGTCGGACGACTCGCCGGGCCGGGAGACGATGCCCTCGGCGACCAGCTCGTCGACCGCGTCGGCCTTGGCCTCGAGCTCGCGCGTGTGGCGCTCGGCCTCGGCCATCTGCTGGTTCACCTCGCTGAGCGAGGAGGTGATGCCCGTGGAGGCGCTCGTGACCTCCGAGCGCGCGGTGGCGGCGGACTGGCGTGCTGTGAGCGTGTCCTTGCGCATCCGGAAGTCCTCGATCTCGCGCTCGAGCCGCGCCGCGGCCTGCGAGATCGTCGCCTCCTCCTGCTGCAGCGACGCGTGCCGCTCGCGCAGGTCGGCGAGCGCGGACCCGACGTCGGCGGAGCGGGCCAGCGCGGTGCGCGCGGCGTCGTCGTCGCCCCGCGCGACGGCTTCGCGGGCCTGGCCGTCGAAGGTCTCGACCTGCTGCTCCAGCTGGCGCAGCCGCACCTCGACGCGCTTGCGGCTCGTGGTGACGTCGGCGACACCGCGACGCACCCGCTGCAGGTGCCCGACCTGCTCGCGGTACGTGGCGTCGAGCCCCTCACGCAGGCCGTCGGCGTCGGGCGTGCGGTGCGAGCGCGCGCGGAAGATGTCGCGCAGACGGCGTCCGATGCCCATGGCGCCAGCGTACGGGTCGGGTCGTGGTCGCTGTGTAGGGTGACGCCCGTGACCCAGGAGATGGACGAGGGCAAGGGCCGCCGCACGCCGAGCCGCAAGGAGGCCGAGGCCGCCCGCAGGTCGGCCATGAAGAAGCCCCTCACCCGCAAGGAGCAGCTGCGTCGCGAGCGCGACGCGCGCGCCGAGCTGCGCAGCAAGCAGCAGGCCGCGCTGCGCTCCGGCAGCGGCGACTACCTGCCGCCGCGCGACCGCGGTCCCGTCCGTGCGCTCGCCCGCGACGTCGTCGACCGTCGTCGCAACGTCGCCGAGTACCTGCTGCCGATCCTGGTCGCGGTCCTGGTCATGAGCTTCGTCCAGGTCGTCGCCGTCCAGCTCGTCGCCACCTACGCGTGGGCCGTCCTGCTGGTCCTGACGATCGTCGACGAGATCGTGATGGTCCGGGCGCTCAAGCGCGAGCTGCGCGAGCGTCTGCCCGACGCCCCGACCAAGGGCGCCACCGGCTACGCCGTCCTGCGCTCGACGCAGCTGCGCCGCTTCCGCCTCCCGCCCGTCGCCATCGAGCGCGGCGGGATGCTCAAGCCGCGGTACTGAGCCCTTCGACAGGCTCAGGGACCAGGGCCGTCGAAGCCCCGCCCGCTGGCTGAGCGTGTCGAAGCCCTGCGACGGGCTCGGGGAGCGGCGCTGCGGACCTAGGAGTCCGCGTGCAGCGACATCGGGCCGTAGACCTCGGTCTCGCCGTCGAGCAGACGCGCCTGGTCGACGCCCTGCTCGACGAGCTCGCCGAACGTCTCGCCGATCCACGACTCCGCGTCGCCGCGGTTGTCGAACTCCTCGGAACGTCCCTTCGACTGTCCGTCGGCGGTCTCCAGCGCCCAGCTCCAGCTCATCGTCTCTCCTCGGTAGCGGTCGGCTCGGTGTCGGTCAGGGTCCGTCAGGACGTCGAGGTGCTGACGAACGGCGGCTTGACCACCGTGAACGGCTCGGCGCGGCGGCGCACCTCGACGACCACCGCGTCACCGTCGCCGACGGAGCGGTCGAGCAGCGCGAGGCCGACGCCCTGCCGCAGGGTCGGCGAGAACGTGCCCGACGTGACCTCGCCGACGACGTCGCCGGGCTCGCCGTCGGCGCCGACCGCGCGCACGACCATGCCCGGACGCGGGATGCCGCGGCCGTCGGCGACGATGCCGCGCACGAGCGGCACGACCTTCTCCGCGCGCTGGCGCTCGAGCGCCTCCTTGCCCCAGAACGCGGGCTTGTCCCAGCCGACCGCCCAGCCGGCGCGGGCCATGACCGGGCTGATCTCGGCGGAGAGCTCGTGGCCGTGCAGCGGGTAGCCCCTCTCGGAGCGGCGGGTGGCGCGCGCGCCGCGCCCGCAGGGCCGGATGCCGCGGTCGGCGCCGGCCGCGAGCAGCGCTTCCCAGACGCGGGGCGCCTCGACCGCGGGGCAGACGACCTCGTAGCCGCGCTCGCCGGTGTAGCCGGTGCGGCAGACCGTGGACTCCACGCCGGCGACGACCGCGTCGACGTAGGACATGTAGCCGTGCTCGACGGGCACGCCGACGGCGCGCATCACCGCGTCGCTGGCCGGACCCTGGACGGCGAGCACGGCGAGCTCGCGGTGGCGGTCGACGACCTCGACGGTCTCGGGCGCGGGGGCGGCGAGCCGGGCCACGACCGCCGCCGTGTTGGCGGCGTTGGGGATCAGGAAGACGTCGAACTCACTGCGGACGTAGGCGATGAGGTCGTCGACCGTGCCGCCGTCGTCGTCGCAGCACAGCGTGTACTGCGCCTGACCGGGGCCGATGCGGCGCAGGTCGTTCGTGAGGCTGGCGTTGACGTGGTCGAGCGCCCCCGCCCCGCGGACGCTGGCCTTCCCGAGGTGGCTGACGTCGAACAGGCCGACGGCCTCGCGCACGGCGGCGTGCTCGGCGAGGACGCCGCCGCCGGAGTCGGCCGGGTACTCCAGCGGCATCGTCCAGCCGCCGAACTCGGCCATCTTGGCGCCGAGCGCCAGGTGCTGGTCGTGCAGGGGTGAACGCAGCAGGTCCATGCCGTCAACCTAGCGGGGAGCGCGGCCCCCGCGACCCGGTGGCACCGGGCCCGACGTGGTTACATGGCTGGCATGCCGAGCACGAGCGAGTCCACCAGCGTGTCCGTCACCCTCAGCACCGCGAAGCCGGCCACCGTCAAGGCCGACGCCCTCGTGCTGGGCGTCCGATCCGACGAGGACGCGGGCGACCTGGCGACCACCCTCGCCACGCTCGGGTTCACCGGCGAGCGCGGACAGGTCCAGACCCTGCCGGGCGGCGACGCCACGAAGGCCGGTGTCGTCGTGGCGGTCGGCCTGAGCGCCGAGCCGGACGCCGAGGAGCTGCGGCGCGCCGCCGCCACCGGCGTCCGTTCCGCGGCCCGCACCAAGGCCGACGCCGTCGCCGTGGCGCTGCACCCCGCCGGCATCGACGAGGTCGCCGCTGTCGCCGAGGGCGTCCACCTCGGCCTGTACCGCTTCGACGCCTACAAGACCCCGCGCGACGACGCGCCGCCCGCGAGCCCGACGTCCGTCACGCTGCTGTCGGCGTTCGCCCGCCAGACCACGGCCACCGACGCCGTCGAGCGCGCCGCGGTGGTCTCGACCGCGACCGCCGTCGCGCGCGACTGGGTCAACACGCCCCCCGGCGACCTGCGCCCGCCCGCGTTCGCCGACGCCATCACCGAGCAGGCGGCGGGCACGAGCGGCGTCAAGGTCACCGTCTGGGACGAGCGCCGGCTGGCCAAGGAACGCTGCGGCGGCATCCTCGGCGTCGGCGCCGGGTCCGAGGCCCCGCCGCGCCTGGTCACGCTCGAGTACGCCCCGCAGGACGCGGTGACGCACCTCGCGCTCGTGGGCAAGGGCATCACGTTCGACTCGGGCGGTCTCTCGATCAAGTCCGGCGCGGGCATGCAGACGATGAAGATCGACATGGCCGGTGCCGCGGCGGTCGTCGCGGCCACGCTCGCGATCGCCGAGCTCGGCCTCCCCGTCAAGGTCACGGCGCACGCCTGCCTGGCCGAGAACATGCCGAGCGGGTCCGCCACGCGCCCCGGCGACGTGCTGACGATGCGCAGCGGCGCGACCGTCGAGGTCCACAACACCGACGCGGAGGGGCGTCTCGTCCTCGCCGACGGCCTCGCCCTCGCCACCGAGACCGACGCCGACCACGGGGTCGTCGTCGCGACGCTCACCGGCGCCTGCGGCGTGGCGCTCGGCGAGCGCACCACCGGCGTGCTCGGCAACGACGACGACCTGCGCGAGTCGGTGCTCGCCGCCGCGCGCACCACGGGCGAGTCGATGTGGTCGCTGCCGATCGTCGAGGAGATGAAGTCGACGGTCACCTCCTCCAAGATCGCCGACCTGCGCCAGCACAACCCCAAGCCGTACGGCGGCACCCTCTTCGCCGCGGCGTTCCTGCGCGAGTTCGTCGGCGACACCCCGTGGGCCCACCTCGACATCGCCGGGCCGTCGTTCACCGACGGCGGCGAGCACGGCTACACGCCGTCCGGTGGCACCGGCGTCGCCGTCCGGACCCTGGTGCAGCTCGCCTCGGACCTCGTCGACGCGCGCCGCTGAGCCCGATGGTGGCGCTCTCCCCCGCGACCGTCGCGGCGCTCGACGACCGGCTCGCCGCCGAGCAGGCCGACCGACGGCTGCCGTCGGTCACCGCGGCCCTCGTGCGCGACGGCGCCGTCGTGTGGTCCGGCGCGGCCGGCCACGTCGACGGCACCGACCGCGCCCCGCTCGCGACGCCGGACGTCGCGTACCGGATCGGCTCGATCACGAAGACGTTCGTCGCGGTCCAGGTGCTGCGCCTGCGCGACGAGGGTCGCCTCGACCTCGGCGACCGCGTCGGCCGGCACCTGCCCGAGCTCGACCTGCCGGTCACGGTCGCCCAGCTGCTGACCCACACCTCGGGCCTGGAGGCGGAGACGCGCGGGCCCTGGTGGGAGCGGACGCCCGGCGGCGACTTCGCCGCGCTGCTGGCGTCCCGACCGCGGCTGCTCGCGGTGCCGGGCACCCGGTTCCACTACTCCAACGTCGGGTTCGCCGTCCTCGGCGAGCTCGTGTCGCGCCTGCGCGGCGCACCGTGGGCCGAGACCGTCGCCGCCGAGCTGCTCGGACCGCTGGGCATGCACCGCACCACCACGCGACCGGACGCCGACGCCGCACCCGGCCTCGGCGTGCACCCGTTCGCCGACCTCGCGCTGCCCGAGCCCGAGCACGACGCCGTCGCGCTGGGTCCGGCCGGACAGCTCTGGTCGAGCGCCCACGACCTGGCCCGCTGGGCGGCCTTCGTCGCGGGCTCGACCGACGGGCTGCTCGCCGAGCCGACCCGGCTGGAGATGCTGCGACCCGTGGCCGTGAACGACGTCCCCGGGCAGGCGTGGGGCGGCGCGCACGCGCTCGGCTGGCAGGTGTGGAACGTGGGCGGACGTCGGTACGTCGGCCACGGCGGCTCGATGCCCGGGTTCCTGGCCGCGCTGCGGGTCGACGCGTCCACCGGCGACGGCGTCGTGCTGCTCGCCAACGCCACCTCCGGCCTCGGGCCGGCCGCGACCGACCTGCTGGAGCTGCTGCGCACGCACGAGCCCCGACCCCGGACGCCGTGGGTGCGACGCTCGGCGCAGACGCGCGACCTCGACCTCGTCGGCGACTGGTTCTGGGGCACCTACCGCTTCACCCTGACCCTCACCGGCGCCGAGCTGCGGCTCGGCACGCCCGGCGAGGGACGCGGGGCCCGGTTCGCGCGGGTCGACGACGGGGACCAGGGAGCGGGCGGCAGCGAGACCTGGCTCGGCCTCGAGGGCTACTACGCCGGCGAGACGCTCGCCGTCCGACGCGGGCCCGACGGACGGGCGACACAGCTCGACCTCGCCTCCTTCGCGTTCACCCGGACGCCGTACGACCCGGCCGCCGACGTCCCGGGCGGCGTCGACCCCGGCGGCTTCGCGTGAGCCTCTGGGCCGACTACGTCGCGGCGCACCCCGAGCACGCCGGTGCGACCCCGCCCGTGGGCCCGTTCGGCGACTCCCCCGCGCTCGCCGACGAGCTGCTGGCGCTCGTGCTCGCCGGGCCGAAGCGCGCCACCGCCGGGCCACCCGACCCCGACGAGCCGGTCGTGGTCGGCGGGCACTGGGTCGTGACGGACGGCTCGGGCGTCGAGCGTGCGGTCCTCCGCACGACGCAGGTGCGGACGGGGCGGCTCGACTCCGTCGACGACGCGTTCGCCCACGACGAGGGCGAGGGCGACCGGACCCGCGCGTCCTGGCTCACCGAGCACCGCCGCTACGTCCGCCGCGTCCTGGGTCGGACGCCCGACGCCGACGTCGACCACGTGGAGGTCGTGTTCGAGCGCTTCGCGGTCGTCTGGCCGCCGGAGCACGCCGACCCGGCCCCCGCCGGCTGACCCCGTCGAAGCACCCCCTGGCTGAGCCCGTCGAAGCCTCCACCGCCGGCTGAGCCTGTCAAAGCCCATTCGACCCATCGACAGGCTCAGGGAGCAGGACCGAGCTCAGGAAGCGGGATCGCGCTCGGGGAGCGCGCCCACGTCCGGACGCGCGACGACGGCCGGGTCAGTCGGGCAGGAGGCCGAGGGTGCGGCCGGCGGCCTCGACCTCGTCCCACTCGGTGCGGTCGCCGCCGCGGCGGTCGGGGTGCGCGCGGGCGCGGGCGAGCCGCAGCCACTTCTCCCGCACCTCGGGGGACGGCCGGCCGACCGCCTCCTCCGTCGTGCCGGACGAGACCTGCAGGGTCACGACCGCGTCGCGCTCGCGCGGCGAGAGCGGACGCGGGCCCGGCGGGCGCGCCGGGGCCGACGCGGCGGAGGTGCGCTCCTGCGCGGTCTTCTGCCGCACCGCGTAGTCGCGCATGCGCTGCGGGTACCCGACCCGGTTGGTGTCGTAGACGGGGATGCCGGCCTTGCGTGCGAAGTCGGCCGCGACCGACGGCGACGGCACCCGGCGACGGATCGACTCGCCGTCGGAGGCGACGAGCACCACGGTCGTCTCCGACATCGACGTGCGCGGCTCGACGTAGGCCTCGACCCCGTGCCGGGCGGCCGCCCACTCGCGCAGCGTCGTGAGGTCGTCGCGGGTCGCGCGACGATCCGACGTGCCACGGCGGCGACCGAACAGAGCCATGCGCACAGTGTGCCCGACCACCGGTCGGGGCACGGCCGGAAACCTACTCCTGAGTCGCCTCACCCGAGTGGTGCGCGTTCTCCTCCGGGTGACAAGATGACGGGGAAACGACCATCCACCCAGGAGGGAACTGTGGCGGACAGCCCCAGGGACACCAGCACGTTCGACATCGTCATCCTGGGCGGGGGCAGCGGCGGCTACGCCTGCGCCCTGCGAGCCGTGCAGCTCGGCCTGAGCGTGGCGCTCGTCGAGAAGGGCAAGCTCGGCGGCACGTGCCTGCACAACGGCTGCATCCCGACCAAGGCGCTGCTGCACGCCGCCGAGGTCGCGGACGAGACCCGCCACAGCGAGACGTACGGCGTCAAGGCCACCTTCGAGGGCATCGACATGCCCGCGGTCAACGCCTACAAGGACGGCGTCATCGACCGTCTGTACAAGGGCCTGCAGGGCCTCATCAAGTCCGGCGGCATCACCGTCGTCGAGGGCGAGGGCTCGCTGGTCGACGCCCACACGGTCGAGGTCGCCGGCGAGCGCTACCCCGGCAAGCACGTCGTGCTCGCCACCGGCGCCTACGCCCGCACCCTGCCCGGCCTCGAGATCGGCGGCCGCGTCATCACGAGCGACGAGGCGCTGCGCATGAGCGAGGTGCCCGACCGCGTCGTCATCATCGGCGGCAGCGTCATCGGCGTGGAGTTCGCGTCGGTGTGGCGCTCCTTCGGCGCCGAGGTCACGATCATCGAGGCGCTGCCCTCGCTCGTGCCGCTCGAGGACCCGACGCTCTCCAAGAACCTGGAGCGGGCCTTCCGCAAGCGCAAGATCGCCTTCAAGACCGGCGTGAAGTTCTCCGGCGTCGAGCAGACCGAGAACGGCGTCACCGTCTCCCTCGAGAACGGCGACACCATCGAGACCGACCTCGTGCTCGTGGCCGTCGGCCGCGGCCCGAACGGCAGCGGCAACGGCTTCGAGGAGGCGGGCATCACCGTCGACCGCGGCTGGGTGCCCACCGACGAGCGCCTGCGCACGAACGTCGAGGGCGTCTTCGCCGTCGGCGACCTCGTGCCCGGCCTGCAGCTCGCGCACCGCGGCTTCGCCCACGGCATCTTCGTCGCCGAGGAGATCGCGGGCCTGGCCCCGCAGCCCGTCGTCGACACCGGCATCCCGCGCGTCACCTACTGCGACCCCGAGATCGCCTCGGTCGGCATCACCGAGCCGCAGGCCAAGGAGAAGCTCGGCGAGGACAACGTCGAGACCGTCGAGTACAACCTCGGTGGCAACGGCAAGAGCCAGATCCTGGGCACGGCGGGCGTCATCAAGCTCGTCCGCGAGAAGGACGGCCCCATCGTCGGCGTGCACATGATCGGCGCGCGCTACGGCGAGCAGGTCGGCGAGGCCTCGCTCATCGTCAACTGGGAGGCCTACCCCGAGGAAGTCGC
>SXGT01486905.1_pt1 | contig 11381 bp, 8 predicted proteins | sample 3176221 | NCBI WGS metagenome assembly SXGT01 (sample SAMN11356862, study PRJNA531348) | freshwater metagenome | isolation source: freshwater sample F1-120 | place: China: Fuxian Lake, Yuxi | collected 2017-12-25
AGGCTGAACGCGATCCCGCCTTTCGCCAGCGGTTGCTGCAAGAACCCAAAGCTGCTGTCGCCGATCTGCTGGGCGTTACCTTGCCGGCAGGCATGTCCATCACCGTCTTGGAGGAACAGCCAGGGCAACACTATCTGGTTCTCCCTCCCCCGCCATTGGATGCCTTGCCGCTAGACGATCTGGAATTAGCACTGGTTGGCGGCGGTCGCACGCTACGACCAATGCCAGTGACTTGTAGTGATACATTAGTTGTACGTAGTGCCGAACGACCGCGCACCTCCTTTTGAAGCGAGTACGTTGCCTATGCTCACCATTGAACGCCTCAATCCGACGACGTTGCCTGCCTACCTGTTATTGTTCAAGCCAGCGCTACGGCGGCCAGTGCTTGAACAAGCAGCCGATCCATCCCTGTGCGTGTGGGGTGCCGGCGGTCCGCCAACTCGATTAGGTTAACGTTCGCGATCCATCCCTGTGCGTGTGGGGTGCCGCCTTTTGGGGACAACCCGCCGGCGCGGCCGTGGTCACACTGGGCAGTAGTGCCGACCTGCTCGATCTCTATGTGCTGCCCGCCTACCGCCGCGCCGGCATTGCTTCGACCTTGCTGGCAACCATCGAAAGCGAGTTGGCCCACCATGCCGTGGCAGAGATGCAAGCGCTTTATCGCGCCGACGAACATACTGACGCCTGGCACGGCCTCTTAACCAAAGCCGGTTGGGGCGAGCCGGTGCTGACGAGCCGAGTCTTCTGGAACTGTCGCACGGTGCACGGCGCAGAGTGGGTTGCCCGCTACCAATTTCGCCCACCCTATGAAGCCTTCACCTGGAGTGACCTCACTGCCGAGGAGGAGGCGCAGATCGCCAAACGGGGTGAGGAAGGCTGGTATCCACCCCACTTCTCCCCCTTTAACCGCCCGATGAGCGCCTGGGATCCCGAAACCAGCGTCGGCTTGCGCTACAAGGGTGAGGTGGTGGGCTGGGTGTTGGCTGTGCGCGAAGCACCGGATCGTCTGTATGTCGAGATCATGTTTGTCGATCCGCCCTTGCAGGGGTTGGGGCGCGGCTTTATGTTGGTTGGCGAATCGACGCGGCGTTATTACAGTGGCGCCGGCAACTATGCCTACTGGCGCGTCCACCCCGACAATCAGCCTATGATACAGTGGTCGCGGCGCGCCTTTGGTGAACACCTGGTCGATGAATACGATGAGTGGTACAGCAAGAAAGTGCTGACGCGTTGAACACGCCACACGCCCTTTCCGCATCACAGCCAACAGACCAGGCATGGGTCGCCGCCCAAAATCGGCAAACCCACGCCTGGTTGCGCAGTCCTGTACACCGGCCACTCCGTCAACGGCTGGCACAGCGCTTGCGACAACTCAGCGCTGCCCTCCCCACATCGGAGCCGCCAACCCAAGCGAGGACGGGGCTGGCTGGGCAATGGCACGCCACAGTGACCAACCACGCCGGCTGCGATCTACACTGTTGGCAACTGTGGCAAGCGGAAAACGGATCGGGCCAACCACGGGAAAGGGTCACTGACATCTATCCCACCAGCATCGCCTGGCGACCGGATGGCAGTGGCTTCTATTATGACCGCTATCTTGCCTATCCCGGCAGCCACGCCCTCTATTTCCATCGCGTTGGCGCCCCCCAAGGAGCCGATCGCTGCATTCTCTACCATGCTGAACATCCTGGCTGGCGCTATCTGCCAGCGGTCAGTCCAGATGGTCGGTGGCTGGCCGTCAGCATCCTCAATGGCAGCGCCGGCAATCGCCTCACACTCCTGCCGTTGCCGAATGATGCCGCGGTCACGCCCATCGAACTCATCGACCACTTTACTGGCCGCTATGAGATCCTCCACTGGCAAGCGGATCGGCTCATCATACGCGCGATTGAACGCAGCGCGCTCACCGGTCGCTTGGTTGCCATTGAACTGGAACCGCCATTTCCCCAACAGACACTAGTGCCGGCCGGCGCGTTGCCGCTTATGAATGCGGTCTCCTTTGGCGCCGGTTGGGTGGTCAGCTATTTGAATGGTGGCCGGGCGGAACTGCACTTGCTTGATGAGCAAGGTAGACAGCAAGCCACGCTTCCCTTACCTGGTTTGGGAACGGTGACCTGGCTGGCAACCGCTGCCAACCCACCCCAAGTGCGTTATAGCTATGCCGACTATGTGCGGCCCCCGCAAGTCTATACTTGGCAGCCAGGCGATGCAGCTAGCAAACCGGAAGGAGCATCACTCGCCCGCGCTTATGATCCGGCGGCGTTTGCCACCTGTCATCTGTGGTTCCCCAGCGCCGATGGCACGGCTGTGCCCCTCTTTCTTCTCTATCGCCGCGATCAGCCTTTGACGGCACGCCCGACCCTGCTCACGGCCTATGGCGGCTTGGGCCATGCCCACACCCCCCACTTTTCCGCCGAGGCATTGACCTGGGCGGCAATGGGCGGCGTCTATGCCGCGGTCTGTGCTAGGGGAGGCGGGGAATTGGGAGCAGCCTGGCATCAAGCCGCTGTGGGCATCCACAAACAGCGCACCTTTGACGATGTCCTAGCGGCGGCACGCTGGTTGATTGACCAGGGCATTACCACCCCCGGCCAACTTGGTTTATGGGGTGTCAGCAATGGCGGGTTGACGGCTGGCGCCTGCTTGACCCAAGCGCCGACCCTTTTTGGTGCGGTGGTGATCGAGGCTGCGCTGCTGGACATGCTCGATTACCCCAACTTGGGGCAGGGCGCTGATTGGGTGGCCGAATATGGCACGCCGAATGATCCCGCTATGCGGCCGCTCTTGGCGGCCTATTCGCCCTTGCATAACATCCACCCCGGACGCCGCTATCCGGCCACGCTGATCACCACCCACGAACATGATCCACGGGTGGGTGAAGCGCACAGCCACCGTTTTGCCCAGGCGCTCCAGGCGGCGCAAAGCGGGCCAGCGCCCATTTTATTACGCGTCGATCCTGGCAGCGGTCATGCGACGCAAGACACAAGCGCGGAACGGCTGGCCGCCGCCACCGACCGTCTCACCTTTTTGGCTATCCAGTTGGGGCTATCCACGTTGGACGTATGGCCATGAGATGCGAAGAGCTAATGACAATAGCCCAGCAGGCTACCTTTTTGGCCGAACGGTCAACCGACCAGTGGGTTCCCGATCAAGGAGCAGCCCAGCAAGCAGCGGCGCAAAGCCGGCTGGAACGGTGGTGTCAACTGGCCGCCGGTGGCGACTGGACACAGTTTACCGAACGCCTGGCCTGGGACGCACTTGATCGGGCACAGGCGCGGCGGTTGCTGACCGACGGTCAACGCGCCGATTGGAGAGAACCACCGGCTTGGACAACGCTCTTGGCCGAGGCAGTGGCACAATGCGAAGCGGTGGCTGTCCATGATCCCGCGGTGTTGATGAACCCCTTTGTCAGCGTTGCCCAAGCGCGTTTGCAACAGGCGGTTGGCGCCCAATGGCTTTGGTTGACACCGGCGGTGCAGGCCAAGCTGATTGACTATCTGCGTCAACAGTTGGTCGATCTGGCGGCGCCGACGCTCACATACAACCCACTGCTTATCTGGGGGCAAGACGCGGCCGCGCCGGCCCAACGGGGTACGCCCGCGCTCGCGACCCTCTGTCGCGCCTATCCGGTCTTGGCACGCCAACTGGTCACCAACGTCATGCAGTGGGTGGATAGCTGTGCCGAATTTTTGGCGCGGTTGGCCGCCGATTGGCCGTTACTGGTAGAGCAGATCGGCCAGGATACAGCGCTTGCCGCAGGGTCGATTACCGATCTACGCCCCGGCTTGTCGGACCCCCATGCGGGTGGGCGTACCGTTTGGGCCGTTACCATTGCCACGCCTTTGGTCAGCGACAACGGCGCTACAACGACCCTTGCCTACAAGCCCAAAGCGCTGACCATGGACCGCGCTTGGAACGATTTGATCCGCTGGTGCAACGACCAGGGACTCTCGCCCCGGCTGGGGCACCTATGGACGTTACCCCGTGCTGGCTATGGGTGGATGGAATGGGCCACCCCGCAACCGACAGCGGCGGCGGATCACCCGCTTTATGCCCAACGTGTGGGAATGGTGCTGGGGTTGTTGCACCTGCTCCACGCCACCGATTGCCACGCCGAAAATCTGGTGACACAGGGTGATCAACCCCTGGTGGTCGATGCCGAGATGTTGCGCTATCCGCAGATGGTCGGACAGCAGCATGCCGACCCGCTCGATGTGCTGCGCACGGGGCTGCTTCCGCGTTGGCGGGTACAGCAACAAGGGATTGAGGCGATCGGCGGGCTGGTTACCGAAGGAAAAACGAGCGAACAAAAAGTGGATCCGTGCACAGTGGCGACCGGTTATACTCAGATGCTGCGCTTTCTGGCCGCCCATTGGGCGGAACTCAAGGAGAGCGACGGTCCCCTGGCGGCGTTCCAGCAGGGTGCAGTGCGCGTTGCCCCACGCCCAACCGCGGCCTATCTACGCCTGCTCGATCAGCTACGCCACCCCGCCTTTTTGCAGCGGGGCGTCGATTTTAGCCTGGGTGTTGATCAACTAGCCCGCACCTATCTCAAACAGCCGGCGCATAGAACCTTTTGGCCGTTGCTGGCAGCAGAACAGGTCGCCTTGTGCCAAGGCGATGTTCCCTATTTCACTGTCCCAATCGACCAGTCGGATTGGGTGATAGGGGCGCACCGGATTGCGGCGGCGCTGCATTGGCCGGCCCTTGCCCTGCCGACACCCCATGAAGAGGCGCAGCAGCAACGGCTCATTCAGGAAAGTCTGGCTGACGCAGCCTATCTTCCTACCTACGATCGAGCCGATTCTTTTCTCGCCCTGGCGCTGCATCTGGGTGAGTTATTGCGGCAACGGGCTGTACCGCTGGCCGAGGGCGGCTTGGGCTGGATCGCGCATCAGTTTCAGCCCCGATCCGCTCTCTATCAACCTGGGCTGATTGGTGACGATCTCTACAGCGGGCGAGCGGGCATTGCGCTCTTTCTGGCGGCGCTCTATCGCGCGACCGGTGACGACAAGTGGCGCGCGACGGCGTTGGCTGCGCTTCACACCGAGAAGGGGCGCGACGGAACAACCGAAGCCACGCTTGGCGGTCAGTGTTATGCGTTGTCTCACGCGGCCGGGCTGTTGGCGGCGCCGGCGTTGGCCCTTACAGCGCTGTCGCTTGGGCAGGGTCAAGAATTCACGGCGCCGACGGAGCCGCTGACAGCCTGGGGTGTCGTCGATGGCCTGGCCGGTCAGATCTTGGGCTTACTGGCGCTGCACCAGCAGTCGCCGACGGGCGCGGCAGCGGGGGGCATCTTGCCACAGGCTGTCGCTTGTGGTGATGCACTGCTTGCCGGTCAGGCCGCGTGGTCAGAGCCTGCGCATGGCTTGGGTGGTTTCGCACATGGTGCAGCGGGCATTGCCTATGCCCTGACGCAACTCTACCGTGCAAGCGGTGCAGCACGATTTCTGACCGCCGCCGCCCAGGGTTGGGCCAGCCAACAGGCGCTTTACCGTGATCCCCCTGGCCAATGGCAAGATCGCCGGGGCGCGACGCCAGTCTATCTAGCCAATTGGTGCAACGGCGCCGCGGGGATTGGGTTGGCTGCGGCCGGTTCAGTACCAGTGATGCCCCAGTTAGCGACTGTCGCGGAACGGGCGGCCACGGTTCTCCTCACAACCACCGCCACAGCGCCACTCGATACGCTCTGTTGTGGACGTTTTGGGCAGATTGACAGCTTGCTGGAGATCGGGGTGCTCTTGCAACGAGCTACATGGATTGACCAGGCGGCAGAGCTGGCGCGGACAGCATTACCCGCGGCAACCGCAATGGGCTATTTCCGCCTTTACGATGAGCTGCCGCCCCACCTGTTCAACCCCACCTTCTTCCGCGGCGTGGCCGGCATTGGGTACACCTTATTGCGATTGGCCGCCTTAACCGGCGAGAGCAAGGTAATGTGACCCTGTGTGTTGCAGTGGGCGCTTGAGGGGTAGCAGATGAGAGGAATCAATATGTTGCGATCAAAACGGACACCGATTGTCTTGCAAATGAGTGCGGCGGATTGTGGGGCGGCATGCCTCGCCATGGTGGCGCGCTACTGGGGTGGCACGGCAACAGTGGGCGACTGCCAAGCGGCAATGGGGGGTGGATCACAAGGCGTCACGGCATTGATGATTGCCCAAGCGGCGCGGGCAATGGGCTTTACCGTGCAGGCGTTTCGTCACACGCTGCAAGGATTGGCGCAAACGCCACTGCCGGCGATTATCCACTGGCAAGGGGTTCACTTTGTTGTGTTGGAGGGCTGGAGCGAACAAGCCATCAAGATTATCGATCCGGCGGTCGGGCGGCGCACATTGACGCCGGTGGAATTTGCCGCCGGCTATAGCGGCGTCACCCTGGCGCTGACGCCTACTACTGATTTTGCCGCCAGGATGCAGGCAAAGGGACAACGTGGTGGCGCTGCGCTGTGGCGCGCCTATCTGCGCCGCCTCGGCACCGTGCCGGGCAGCCGCGCGCTGCTCTGGCAATTGGTGGTTGCATCGCTGCTTTACCAATTGGCCGGCCTGTCCCTGCCGGCGGTGACCTGGCTAGTGGTGGAATCGATCCTGCCCGCCGCCAATGCCTGGCAATTGACGGTGCTGGGTGCTGGTATGGTGGTTGCCCTGGTGGCTCAAAGCGTCGTCAGCTACGTGCGCGCGACGTTGGTCATTCGTCTCCAGCAGCAGTTGGACAGCCGACTCATTCCCGACTTCTTTGCCCATTTGTTGCGCCTGCCCTATCCCTTTTTTCAACAGCGCACCACGGGCGATCTGCTGGCCCGGCTAGAGGGAAATACAGCCAGCCGCGAGCTACTCATGTCCGGCGTGCTAACGGGTCTGCTAGATGGCGGCTTGGCGCTGCTCTATCTCGCCATTCTCTACGCGCAAGCGCCCCGCTTTGGGCTAATTGTGACGGTGGTGGCATTGGGGCAATTTCTGTTGCTGGCACGTAGCGGGGAGCGGATCCATGAGGAGAGCCGACTTCTACTGGCAACCCAGGCGGAAGAAGAGAGCTTTGCCGTGCAGGTGCTGCGAGGCATTGAAACCATCAAAGCGGCGGGGACGGAAAGCTGGATTTTGGCCCAGTGGCACAAACGGTTTACCGCCACCCTCCGGGCATCGGCGACGCGTGGCTATACCATTGCACGGGTGCAGAGCCTCTTACAGCTTTTGAGCCACACCACTCCGTTCATCTTGCTCTGGATCGGCGTGGGCGCTGTTGCGGCCGGGCAACTAGGGTTAGGTCAACTGTTGGCGCTGGTCATCCTAGCGGTCTCTACATTGGCGCCGATAGGCAACTTGGCCGATCACCTCCATCGGCTCCAGCAGCTTTGGGCCTATCTGGAACGTTTGGACGATGTGTGGGAGGCAAAAGCGGAAGCGGCAACCGCGCCAGGTCAGGCAGAAGTTGCCTTGCACGGGGGGATTGCCGTCACCAATCTTGCTTTTCGTTATGGCAATGTGGGGACCTTTGCCTTGCAGGAACTCAACTTTACCGTATCGCCAGGCGAAAAAGTGGCGCTGATTGGGCCAACCGGCGCCGGCAAGAGTACGCTGGTGCGGCTGTTGTTGGGTCTCTACTGCCCGACGCAGGGGGTAATTACCTATGACGGCTACACAGGCGCAGAGATTGGGCTGGCTCGGCTACGCCAATCGATTGGCGTGGTTATGCAGGATTCGTTTATCCTCAGCGGCACGATCCGTGAAAACATTGCCCTCCATCAGCCGGCAATGCCGCTCGAACAGGTTATTGCGGCGGCCCAATGGGCCGCCATCCATGCCGAGATTCTCCGGTTGCCAATGGGGTATGAGACCCCGGTGGGGGAAGGAGGCAGTGGCCTCTCCGGCGGTCAACGGCAGCGGCTGGCGCTGGCGCGGGCATTGGCTATTCACCCGAAAATCCTTATTTTGGATGAAGCGACCAGCCACCTGGATACCGACACCGAGGGTGCGATCCAACAGGCATTGGCTGGGCTGCCAATGACGCAGGTGATCATTGCCCATCGGCTCAGCACAGTGCGTAACGCTGACCGCATCCTAAAGATCGAGGCTGGTCGGCTCATTGAACTCGACCGCCATCTGTTTCTCACCCATCACAAGCAAGAGAAACAACAGATCGGTTCCTAGATGGCACCGGCCAACTATCAATTTTCTTGGCGCAAATATTGTCCCGGCAGCCGAGTTCGTTCATAGACGATATTAGGATCGCTCTGCAACTCCGCTGGCAAGGCACCTTCCCACCACGAGGGCGCACTGGGGAAAGGGAAAACATCCCACCAAGCCAACACCAACGTGCGGCGCTGTTGACTGTGGTTGGGCCAGGCGGCGTGTAACACCCGTGCGTCCGCAATCACCAGATCGCCGGCCTTCACCGCCAGATCAACCTCATCCGGGTGGACTTGAAAGGCGGGATGGGATTCGTCACTGGCCTGGATTTCAGCGCCGTGGGCCGCGGGTAAGAGATCATGCAACCCAATCCGCTTCAAGTGAGTACCGGGGATAGCGCGGAGACAGCCATTTTCTCGTGTCGTGTCCACCATGTAATACGAGAGAAAGACCTTCGTCGGCCAGGGCAGCGCTGATTTGGGGTGATTCCAATCCATGTTGTCTTGGTGCCAGTAGAGCGCCGGGCCACCGGCTGGTTTGCTGAGGACAATGATGCTGCCGCCGGGGGTTAAACCTTCCAAGCCCAACGCTTGACCGGCGGCCAGCGCAGTGGGCAACGTCAACAATTCATCAACCAGCGCATGGTGATAGCGATTCTCATCTTTGCGCACTGACCAGGCTGCGTCCGACTGAATGTGAAAATCACTGCCTTGATAGCGGTAGCGCGGGTCAACGGCGTGGGTGTCGAGAAATTCATCGGTAAAGCGGCGCACCCGTTCGAGCAGGTCGCCGTGGAGGATGCCCGGCACGACACAATAGCCGTCCTGCAATAACTGTTGCCGTTTTGTTACGGCTTCGGTAGGTGATAGGTGGGTCATTGTGAGTAATCCTTCATGTTCTTGAGCGTGCGATCACCTGAAAGGCGCCGGTCACGTCCCCTGCTGGAATGGTCTGCCCCGGAATGGTGCTATGGCTGCCGCAGTTGCAGCTTTGCGCCGAAATGCGGAAGGTCGCCGTTCCCGTCCCCGCATCTGCCGGCACCGTCCAGGTAATGGCCCGCTCATCGCCTTCGACGGAGTAGAGGGTTTGCTCGGTTGCGCCGTTGGGGTAGGTGACAGTCAGCACCAATAGGGTTATTGGCGTGGTTCGACCAGATAAGCGAACTTGCAGCGTCTGGGGCGTGCCAGCTTGTACTTGTTGGGCGGTTGCGGTCAGGGTAATGGCGGGCGTCTGGAAAATCAGCGGCTGGTCAGCCAGCGTTGGCCCGGCTGAGGCTTGCAGCAACGCACTAATTAAGACCAACATAGGCAGAAGCCGCCAAAGCTGGGTCATCCTGGGTTCCTCTTTATCAATCAAGCATTGCGAATAGGAGAGCGAGCGACAACGCCATCTTACCTTATTTAGGTGAATGGCGCAACCCGTTGTCACTGCGCTACGGCTGGCAGGGGAAATTAGCGCCGATTCAGCCCCAGTCGCTTGCCCCGCCAAGAAGCCAATGCACAAAGTTTGCCAGCTATTTTGGTAATTCGCCGCGGCTGGGGTAGACTATAGGGATGGTTGGCGTTATGGGCTGGGCCAATTTCTTGAACCAACCGTGTTGTATATAAACAATGAATATCATCATTCAATACATTGCCGATTATGCCTCCTGGATCTACTTTGCCTGTGGTGTAATTGCGCTTTACCAACTATATCGCACCTGGCTGGTGCGCGCGGAACGACGACAAGCGGTCTTTTCCCTGGAACGGGAGAAGGCGGTGCGTGATTTGGGGAATATCTTTTCGACCGCGCTTGTCTTGCTTATGGTCATGGGCGTCACCTATTTTACTAGCACGACCCTGGTTAAAGCGCTAGCCGCCTCGCTGCCGACCGTGGTAGCAACACCTGAGGATGATTTTGGTCCAACCCCAACTTATACGCCGTCGGGCGCAACATTGATTGGCACCCCGGCCATGACGACACCGGTGGCGCTTACCCAAACAACAGTGATCACAGCGGCAGAGACCCCAACGCCAGCCGCGATCACGCCGACCATCATCCCGCCCACGGCCACCCCGGCGCCCATTGTACAGGCGCCGGCCTGCCCGGACCAGCGCGCCGTCATCCTCCGCCCTGGCATGAATGAAACAGTCAGCGGCAGCGTCAGCATGGTCGGCACCGCGACCCATGAGAGCTTTCAATATTATAAAGTTGAGTACGCATCCGCCGGCGCCAGCACCTTCAGCTATCTTGCTGGCGATAAGAACCCGGTCGTCAACGGCTTTTTGGCCACCATCAACACCAACACCTTGGGCAATGGCGCGTGGACGATCCAACTCATTGTTGTTGATCAGACCGGCAACTGGCCACCACCCTGTCAGGTGACCATTGTGGTGAATAATTAGATGCCATGCAACAGCCATCCTTTTCCCGTTTCCCGTTCTTTATCCTGGTCACCTTTGTTCTGCTCCTGGTCATCGCCTATAACGCCGGCTACCAGCGCGCCCAGCGCGCCTTTACCGCCGCTCAGGCAACGGTAGAGGCAGAGCAAGTGGCCAATGCCGTGCCGACTTATACCCCCACGGCGCCGGCTACCGAAACCCCAACCGAAACGCCAACGGTGACCGAAACCCCGACGCCAACCGTAACGCCCACCCCCACCGCCACCCCAACGCCGACCATCACCCCTACCGCCGCATCGTCCGATGAATGGGCAGCGCGCTTTGTCATGCAAGCCGCCACCTGGCTCAATGCGCTCTCCGCCCTGGACTTCACGCCCGAGCGCGCCGCCGATACGGTGCGCCAGGCGGCGTTGACCCAGCAACTCTACTTTGTGCCGGTGAGTTACTTTGGCCTGGCCGACGAACCGTGGGCCGCGCTTGCCATGCCACGCACCCCTGATGGCAAGGTGCTGCCGGCGCTCTTCTGGCGTGACCACACGGGCAGCAATGCTGTGCGCAGCCAACTGTTACTCGGCCAATTCAAGCTGCCCTCCGGCGCCAGAGATGATAAGAATCTCTTTGCCGGCATCCAGCAAGCCCAGTTGCGTTTTGATGAACAGGGGCGCGGCCATCTCCTCTTGATCGAACGGCCCGGCAATACAGCCACGTTGCTAATTTATCTTTTTAATCAACTCAACCCCGCCGCCGATTTTCAGCTAAGTTGGCGCAGTGATCGCGACCCGCTTTGGGCCTTACAAGCGCAAGATAGCACCATTGAACTTGTCGAGCAAGAGGGCGCACTCTTGCCTGGCCTGAGTATTGTTGCCCCATTGGC
>SXGT01652260.1_pt1 | contig 11381 bp, 11 predicted proteins | sample 3176221 | NCBI WGS metagenome assembly SXGT01 (sample SAMN11356862, study PRJNA531348) | freshwater metagenome | isolation source: freshwater sample F1-120 | place: China: Fuxian Lake, Yuxi | collected 2017-12-25
GATGCGCGACGTGCCGAGCGACACACACGCCAGCGCCATGAGCTGCGCCTGCATGTCGGTGGGGACGCCGGGGTGCGGCTCGGTGGTGACGTCGACCCCGCGCAGGCGACCCGTGGCGCCCGCGGAGACCCAGTCGGGCCCGACCTCGACGGTGGCGCCGGCCTCGCGGAGCACGTGCAGCACGGGCTCGAGGTCGGCGGGGCGCACCCCTTCGCACCGGACGTTGCCGCGGGTGATGACCCCCGCCACCAGGTAGGTGCCGGCCTCGATGCGGTCGGGCAGGATGGCGTGAGGCTGCGCGGCGGGGCGCAGGCTCGGCACGCCGTGCACGACGATGCGGGACGTGCCCGCCCCCTCGATCTTCGCGCCGCAGCCGACGAGGAAGCGGGCCAGGTCCTCGACCTCGGGCTCGGCCGCCGCGTTGTCCATCACCGTGGTGCCCTCGGCGAGCACCGCGGCCATCAGCACGTTCTCGGTGCCGGTGACGGTGACCACGTCGAACGCGAACTCCCGCCCCACCAGCTTGTCGACCCGGCCGTGGACGTAGCCGCCCTCGAGCTCGAAGCGGCAACCGAGCGCTTCGAGGCCCTTGAGGTGCTGGTCGATCGGACGCATGCCGATGGCGCAGCCGCCGGGCAACGAGACGTGGGCTTCACCGCAGCGGGCCAGGAGCGGACCGAGCGCGAGCACACTCGCGCGCATCTTGCGCACCAGGTCGTACGGGGCCTCGCAGAAGGCCACCCGGGAGGTGTCGATGCGCGAAACCGGCCCGTTGGTGAGCGACGGGCAGCCGATACGGCCGAGCAGCGACAACATCGACGAGGTGTCGACCAGCTCGGGCACGTTGGCCAGCCGGTGTTCGCCCGGGGCCACGACGGTGGCGATGAGGATGGGCAAGGAGGCGTTCTTGGCGCCGGAGACGGGAACGGTGCCGCGGAGGGGGCGGCCGCCGTCGATGAGCAGGGTGTCCATGGTGGGGTCCGAGGCGGGCGGGGAGCGGGTGGAACAGCGCCGAGTATTCGACGCACCCAGGGCAAGCAAGGGGTGTGCCAGGAGGAGATCTGCGGGGCGGCACCCCGCGACCGGCCACACGTCGGGAAGGGTCCGGCGGGCGCCGCGCGCTGGTGGGGATAATCCCTCCTTCGGTGAGCTACGCCCGTCGTCCTCGACTCCGCGGCCAGGACCTCCGCTCGGTCGACCCGGCGGGGCTTCAGCTTGCCGGAATGGACCTTCGCGGCTGCGACCTGAGCGGCGTGGACCTCGCGGGGTTCGACCTCCGCGGCGCCGACCTCCGCGGGGCCCGCCTGGACGGCGCCACGCTGCACGGCGCCGATCTCCGCGACGCGCGCCTCGGCGCGGCCTCGCTGGCCCACGCCGACGCGGGCGGCGCCCGGTTCGATCGCAGCGAAGGCTACGAGCTGGTGGCCCCTGGCCTCGACGCCCGGGACGCGTCGTTCGTCGGCGCGGACTGGGCGCGGGCGCGGCTCCCCGGTGCGAAGCTGGGCGGCGCCTGCCTGACCGGCGCGCGTTTCGACGGGGCCGACCTCGCTTCGGTCGACCTGTCCCCGGCGTACGCCCCCTCGGGGATGTCGGTCGCGACCGCGCCGGGAGGCACGACGGCAACGCCGCGCTCACTGCCGGCCGTCGCGAGCCCGCTCACCAGCGGCGTATGCACGAGCTGATCGGTCGCGCGCACGACGAGCAGCGCGCCCGCGTGAGCGGCCTCGGCCCACCACGCCGCGATCGCCGGGCGGTCGCGCGCGATCAGCACGCGCTGCGCACCGGCGCGGACGCAGACACGACGCGCGCGCTCGGCCAGGGTCAGTCCGACCACGCGGGCGTCGGCACCTGGCGCGTCGGCTAGCACGATGGCGTCGAGCACGGGCCGCGTACTCTGCGAGGTGACGGCCGGCGGGTCAAGAACCAGCAACCTGCGGCATTCATTACGTTCACCCGCCTCGGGATTGACACCCAGGTGGCAGGTTTCGGTCAACCAGGGCACCTACTCCCGCCCCAAGTGACCACTTTTCAACACCCCTTGTGACCTAACCCGTCGAAATCCCGTCGCGTACGCCGCTTGCAACGGGCCGGGCTCGAATCATGAAGGCTGCCATCCTCGCTGCCGGCTGCGCGACCCGGCTTCGTCCCTACTCGGACGACACCCCCAAGACGCTGCTCCCGGTCGCCGGCGTGCCCATCCTGCGGCGCACGATCACCAGCCTCATGCGGTGCGGCTTCGATCAGTTCGTGATCGGCACCGGCTACCTCGAGCACATGGTTCGTGATTCGGTGGCGGACTGGTTTCCCGACCTCGACGTCGAGTTCGTCACCAACCCGATCTTCCGCACCACCAACAACGCGTACTCGCTGTCGCTGCTCCGCCCGCACCTCGAGCGCGATCCCTTCATCCTCCTCGACGGCGACGTGGTCTTCGACGTGTCGGTCGTCGAGGCGCTCCTGTCGCGCGGCCCCGACTGCCTCGCGGTCCGTTCGGTCGGTGGCATCGGCCTCGAAGAGGTCAAGGTCACCGCCGATCGCAACGATCGCGTGCTCGCCATCGGCAAGCACGTGCCGGTGCGCGGCGCGATGGGCGAGTCGGTCGGCATCGAGCTGTTCAGCGCGTCATCGTCGCGCAAGCTGTTCGACGCGCTCGACAACCGCGTCCACGGCCAGGGCCTGGTCAACGAGTACTACGAGGCCTCGTTCCAGGAGATCATCGACCAGGGCGCCAGCCTCTACGGCGTCGACATCGGTCACATGTACGCGACCGAGGTCGACACCATCGAAGACCTCCTCGCCGCGAACGCCCGTCTCGCCGGCCGCCCGGCGTTCGACGTGGCCCGCAGCGACCTCCGCCTGGCTGTCTGAACCGGTTAGCTCACGACCGTTGCTCCCGGCCCCGGTTAATGGGCACCATCGGGGCCATGAGCAGGTTGCGGTTGTTCAGCCTCCTCGCCGGCGGCCTCCTCGGCTGCGCCACCGCCGGCGACGGCGGTAGCAACCCCGACGGCCGCGGCGGCACCATCGACGCGCCAGGCGGCACCATCGACGCGCCCGGTGGCACCATCGACGCGCCCGGCGGCACCATCGACGCGGCGGGCGGGCCCATCGACGCCCCCGCGCAACAGACCATCACGCTGCAGCAGATGACGTCGACGGCGATCGTCGCGGGCTCGCCGTCGTGCAACGTCACCGCCACCGGGGTCACTCGCGAGAACAGCTATTACCGCGTGTTCCGCCTGTCCGACTTCGGCGTCATTCGCCCGTTCACGGCCCAGCGCGTCGACTTCGGCGTCGAGGAGGCCAACTCCGGCGTCGGCACGACGCAGGCCGTCCAGGTCCGCCTTCACACCCTCAACGGCGCGCTGCTCACCGCCAACCTGACGCCGATCGCCGGCCAGACCGTGACGGTCAACGACGGCACCAGCGTGGTGCTGCCGGTCGCGCTGTCACCGGCGCCGGTGATCCAACCCAGCGCGACGCTGGTGGTCGAGGTCAACGTCCCCGACGGCATGGCCGCGGGCAACGTCTTCTTCATCGGCTCCAACGCCACCGCCGAGACCGGGCCGTCCTACATCAAGGCCACGGCCTGTACGGTCAACGAGCCGGCGACGATGGCGTCGATCAACTTCCCCAACGCCCACGTCGTCCTGACCGTCACCGGCGTGTTCTGAGCGCGGCGTAGCTGGCCGCTCGATCACGGGCGATCTCGTCGAGCGCGGCGGCGATGGCCACGCCATCGGCGCGCACGCGCGCCAGGTTGGCGGCGGCCACCGCGGCCGACGGCTCGACCCGCGGCGGCGCGGCCGTGCCGGCGAGCACGGCGAGCTGTTCGGCGGGCGGAAGGGTCGGGCTGGTGCGGCGGAACGAGGCCAGGGTCTCGTGCCGCACCGCCTGCAGCATGGGATCGGGTGAACGGCGCAGCCACGGCACCAGCCGCTCGGCGGTGGCCTCGTCGCGATCGACGTCGGGATGAAAGTCGGCGAGCGCCAGCACCGCGGCGCGTGGACCGGCGAGTAGCTCGTCGCGCAGGCGGCGCAGCGTCCGGGCGTCGCCGTCGAGCCGCGGCATCACCACCAGCCCGATCGTCGCGCGCGGATCGGCCAGGAAGGCGTCGAGCGCGGCGCCGGCCGCATGAGGATCGACGACGGCGACGAGCACCTCGCCGCGCGTGCGGGCCGGCTCGGCCCAGGGACACAGCCCGAAGCGCTCGACGACCTCGATCTGATACCGGGTCAGAAGCCGTCTGGTCTCGCGCTCGAGCGCCGGATCCACCACGTCATCTTACTCGCCGACCACCCCGCCTACCCGCCGAAAACCCCAGGATCGACCACACTTGCCCTGCTACGCTCGACGCAACCGGCGCCCCCGCCGCGTGTCTTTCCGGACGTGCCCACCGTGCCTCGTCTCCTCCGCCTCGCCGTCGCGTGTAGCGTGCTCCTCGCCTCGAGCGCGGGCGCCGACACCCTCCGTCCGCGCAAGGTGCGCGGCAAGGCCAAGGGTCCCGATGTGGCGGCCGCCGTGGCCAGCGGCGACGCCACCCGCCTGTGCAAGACCGCCATCGAGCTCGGCAAGGCCGGCGATCACGTGCGCGCCGGGCTGCTGGTGGGAGCCTGCGAACGGGTGAGCGCCGACGCCGTTCTCGCCGACGAGGCCAAGAAGACCCGCATCGCGGTCAGCCGCGCCGCCACCGCCGGCGACTGGTCCAAGGTCGAGCTGGTGATCAAGACCGAGGGCGCGACCGCGATCATCGACGCCTACCCGGAGATCCCGCTCACCGCCGGCACCTGGCGGCTGCCGCCCGGCACCTACCTGGTCACCGCGCGCACCTCGGGTGGTGCCACCGGATCGGAGCTGGTGCTGAAGGAAGGCAACCGCTCGCTGGTCGTGCTCGAGCCGCCGCCGGCCCCGCCGCCCGTGCGCCACAAGACCGTCGACTTCACCACCGGCGAGCCCATGCCGCCGCCGGTGGTGGGCCCACCCAGGATCGAGCACGAGTCGCTCATCCCCGAGCGCTATCGCAAGGGGCTGGGTAAGACCAGAAAGTGACTCGCGGGTCGCCTTGACGCAGCCGCAGGTGCCGGATTGCCCGGTGGATTGCCCGGTTCATCGTGCCGATCGAGGACGTCCTGAAATCCCGAGGGGTGCGCGAATTCCTGACGGCCTGGAGGTGGTGATCCGGAACGCCGGATGCCGGCGGAGTTCTCGCGGACGGCGAATCGCCGCGCGCCCACGCCGCGCTCAGGCGCCCTCGAGCGCCTCGATCACCTTGCCGCCGGCAAACGCCTGCAAGCTGGCCCGGGCGAACCCGCGCAGCGCGTCGGGAGATGCCACGCCGGAGGCGGCGAGCTGTTTGGCCACGGCGCCGATGCGCTCCGAGCCAGTGCTCTGGTGGGCCCAGAGCAGGCGCTTCCAGCCGTCGTCGCCGGCCCGGCCGATTGTGGCGGCGTTGTCGTCGGCCCACTGCGAATCGCCGGCCACCAGACCGTTGAGCAGCATGGTCCGCGGCGCCGGCTCGAGCGCCAGCTTTCGCGTCAGCGCGACGGCGGTCGCATCGACCGACCGGCCGGAGGAGTCGCGAACCAGCAGGCGCCGGCCCAGCGTGTCGCCCAGCCGCGTGGCCAGCGTCCAGCGCGAACGGTTGGGATCGGGCTGGTCGGCGAAGAGCGCCGGCTGCGCGGCGGCGACCTCGGCCACGCGCTCGGCGCCAACCGCGTTGCCGAACAGACCGAAGAACGAAAGCGCGCGGCCGCGCAGCTCGGGGCTCGGATCGTCGAGCAGGCGCGAGACGGCCCGCGCCAGCTCGGGTTGCCTGGTGCTGCCGGTGAGCATCAAGTAGACCCGGGTCAACAGCGACTGATCGCCCATGTCGCGGCGGCCCAGGTCGCCGATGTGCGCGCGCACAACGGCGTCCCAGTCGGGCTCGGCCTCGATCGTGGTGCCGTCGAGGGTGAGCGGCAGCTCGGCGGTGGGGTGACCATCGCAGCGCCAGGGAAGGACCCGATCGGTGGGATCGGGATTGTCGCTCACCATCGGCCGCTCGTTGCTCTCCGCCCAGTAAACGCAGCGGCAGGTGTAGAAGCGCGAGACGACCGGCTTGGACTCGTTCTTCAGCAGGTCACTGCGGCCCGTCAACGACGTCAGCGCGAAGATGTCCGCCGGCGAGGCGCCCGACGCGGGCAGCCGGCCCACGACCTGGCGCACCTGCTGACCGCAGGAGGTGCAGCGCAGGTTGCTGCAGCCGAGCTCGCGCAGCGGGGGGAAGAAGAACTCGGCGGGGTGCTCACCGAGCGGAATCTCGGCGCCGACGACGTGGCCGCCGTGCACGCAGCGGTTGAGATGGGAATCGCTCACGGGGGCTCGACCTAGATCATGGGCTTGGAGAGTTCGCCCGCGCCCCAGGCAGCGAGCAGATCATCGGGCACGGGCGCCACCGGATAGTACATGCCCGGCGAGTAGCTGCAGTCGCCGTGACCGGCGCACGCGGTCATGATCTCGTGGAAGCTGTGGCCGCGCTGGAGCGGGAAGAAGCCGAGCATGGCCAGACGCACGTGCGAGTGCGGCACCGGCGCGCCCAGCAGGGTGTTGGCGTTCATGAACCGCTCGCTGGTCCCTGAGGGACCGCCGCGCAGCGGCATGCTGGCGTCGCGCGCCATCTTGATCCACGGGTGGTCCTCGTTGAGCACGTTGGCCATGTCGCCGCGAAGCCCGGGCTGGTACTCGGGCCCGAGCGGGTTGACGCCCTTCTCCTCGCGGTGGCTGAGCAGCGCCGCGTCCTTCTGCGAGTGCCTGGTCATGGCCGCGTCGCTGGTGACGGCGTGATCCTGGCGCAGCTCGTGCGACCACGCGCGCGGGTCCAGCTCGCCGCCGGGGGTCATGGTGATGCCCCGGGCCTTGAGCGCCGACACGACCTCGGCGTCGGTCTCCAGGTCGTCGACGGCGATGCCCTTCTGCCGGGCGAAGCCGCGAAGCAGCTTGCTCTCGAGCTCCTCGACCGGGATCGGCGCGAGCTTCTTGTCGTACTCGGGGCCGATCTTCTTGTTCTTCTCGTCCATCACCGTGTTGCCGGCGCCGGCCCCCTGGACGAAGTGCTTGGAGCTGGTCTGGCCGGCCTCGAGCATCTCGGTGCGCTTGTCGAGGATCTTCTGGTCCGTCTCCGGGCCCCAGTTCACCCTCTCGAGGATCTGCCTGACCACATCCTCGTCGTTCTTGAGCACGTCGGCGCCCCAGTTGAAGGTGATGAACGAGTTGAGCAGATTCACCCGCTCGCGCAGGTTGCCGTTGTTGAGGAAGACCGCCTTGAGGGTGGCGAAGTGCGTGCCCACACGGCCGCCGAAGCGAAGGATGTCATCACCGTCGAGCGCCACGCCGAGCTTCTTGACGATCGCCTTGAGCCGCTCGGCCGCGTCGGGGCCGCCCTTCATGATCACGCTGGCCTTGGCCTCCATCCAGTCCCAGGCCATGCGGCACATCTGCTCCATGGCCGCGTTGGACTCGGGAGCCGAGTGACCGTAGGTGGCCAGCTTGTCCTCGAAGGCCAGCCGTTTGGGCTCGAGGGCGGGATCGGCGGCCTTGGCGCTGGGATTGGTCTCGAGCCCGACCGCGTCACCATGCCCCAGCGCGAGCCCGGTGAACGTGTTCCCGAACGTCTGGTGCATCACCTCGAGCGCGGCGTTGCGCTGCCCGCCGCGCAGGCCGTTCACGTAGCGGCCGACCGCCTCGGGACCGCCCTGCGATGCGAGCTTCTGCAGGCGGGTCGCCAGGTCGGCGTCGACCTGCTGCGCGACGACCGCGCCTTCACCCGGTCCGCCCTCGACTTGTGCTTCGTGCTGGCGCGCGTGCGTCACGGTCGTCTCCTCGCTGCGGAGCATGAACCCCTCGGGCATTGTACGGTGGGCGGGCCCCGGATCTTCCGCGTCGCGTTCCAGGAGCGTAACCGACCGGAAGTACGCAACTTATGATCCGGACTTCATTCGGCTACAGCAGTGCCCGGCGCCGGGGACGTGCGTCGACGAGCTGGTGATGAGCTCCAGTGGGTCGCGTGCGCGAGGACCAGCGGCAGGGTGGGGCGCGTCATCGCGCGCTCATTCGCCGACCTGTGGCCGCTCCGGCTTGCCCCGATCGGCCAATCGCTGGGCCGCGGCGGCCACGGCCGACGACGGGGGCGGCCGATCTCGATCCACGGGCACCACTCGAAGAAGTAGGATCCGTGGTGCTACGGTCGGCGAGATGCTGCCGGTAGGACGCTTCGCGCCGTCGACCACCGGTGAGGCCCATCCCGGCACGCTGCTCGCTGCGCTCCTGGCGTGGCTCGACGTGCGTGCCGCCGGCGGCCGCATCGTGCTGCGCCTGGAGAACCTCGATCACACGCGCTGTCGCCCGGAGTGGGCCACGCAGATGATCGACGACCTGGCCTGGTTCGGGCTCGACTGGGACGAGGTCGTCGATCAAGCCGCGCGGCGCGCCGATCACGAGGCCGCGCTCGATCGCCTGGCCGCCGCCGGTCGGCTCTATCCATGCGCTTGCTCGCGCCGCGATCGCGCCGGCGGTCGGCGCGCGCCCGACGGCGGCTGGGCCTACCCCAACACCTGCCGCGGGCGCGCCCTGCCACCCGGAGGCTGGCGCGCTTCGACCGAGCCGCTGCGGGCCCAGCTCGACGACGGCCCGATGACACTCGTCGACGAGGGCGGCCTCGATCTGTCCCAGGATCCGGCGGCGGAGATGGGCGATCCCGTGGTGCTCCGGCGCGATGGCGTGATCGCCTACCAGCTCGTGGTCGTCGTCGACGACGCGGCCAGCGGGGTCACCCGCGTGGTGCGCGGCAAGGACATCGCGCCGTCGTCGGCGACCCAGGTCGCGCTGCAACGCGTGCTCGGCGTGCCCACGCCGGTGTACCGCCACCATCTGCTGCTGGTGGCGGCGCACGGCGACAAGCTGGCCAAGCTGCACGGCTCTGCGCCGGCCAGCGAGCTGCGCGCGCGCTACCGCGGCGACGAGCTGTGCGGGCTGCTGGCGCGTGCGGTGGGTCTCAGCGCCGACGACACGCCGCTCGGGCCTGCGGATCTCGTGCGAGACTTCTCGTGGTCGCGCGTCGAGACTCGCGACCTGGTGACCACATGGGACGGCACGCTCCGCTTCGCCACCTGATCGCGGCCGCCGCGCAGGTCGCGACGATCGCCGCGATCGCCGCCGGCTGCGTCGCCGACGACGGCAGCGGCACCGGGTGCCCCGAGGTACCCGGCACCTTCGCCCTGACCGCGCCCGGCGGCGCCAGCGAGCTGGTCCCCGGCGGCAGCGTCGGCCTGGCCTGGTCACCGATCACGGCCGCCGGCGCCGTGGCCGGCTTCGTGCTCGTCGAGGGCCCGCGCCGGGTCGCGGTCAGCGGTCAGATCGATCTCGGCCTCGGCGGCGTCGACGTCGCGCTCGACGCCAGCGGCGGCTCGATCCCGCTGGGCATCTATCGCATCGAGGCCACCTTCGGCGGCTGCGCCACGACGTCGACCGTGTACGACGGTGGCCCGCTGCGCCTGATCTACGCTCAGGGCCTCGATTTCAGCGACGACCAGCTCGCCATCGACGGCAACCAGACGCCGCGCGACCTCGCCTTCATCACGGTCTCGCTGTCGACCATCGACGTCGAGCTGCGCGTCGATCCCACGCCCGAGAATCCCGACGACGGCGACGAGCTCGCCTTCGCCCGCACCACCGTCCCCGGCGAGCTGGTGCGCATGACCCGGCGCCTCGCCTTCACCGGCGACGACCTCGACGGGCTGCCCATCCCGGGCGGCACCTACGGCGTGGTCGCCCACGTCAGCGCGCACATGGGCACCGTCACCTACGACGTGCGCGGTCCCGCGCTGGACTGGACGCCGTGAGAACGCCCTGAAACGGCGCCCGGATCTGATCGGACGGACGCAAAGTTGACAAAGTTGACACCGTCCCCTGTCACACGCCGGCGCGGCTGCCGGGGACGCGCAGGGTCTCGTTGCGGCGCACGCGCATCGACCAGGAGGGCCGGCTGCGCTCGCGGCCGCCGATCTGGGTCCAGGCGTAGTCGGCGTCGCCGGGGCGGTGATCCATGTGGATGAAGTTCTGCTTGGGGTACCAGCCGAGGCCGAGCTCGGTGTTGGTGGCCCAGACGTAGTCGCGCACCTCGGTCATCTTCACGCCCTTGATGCGGAAGTCGATGGCGCGGGCCTGGCGGTGACGCGAGGTGCGACGATCGACGCGACGGTAGGCGGAGACCAGCTCGATGGTCTGGCCGGGCCAGTGCGCCGAGACGTCGGCGAGCATGGCGAGCGAGCCCTGATCGATCTCGTGGCTGTGCCCGGTGCGCTTGCACCGGAACATGCGATCGATCTCCTTGCGCGTCGCGTCGTCCACCGTGCCGTCGCGACCGATCCGGAAGGTCCGGAACTCGCGATGGTTCACGTCGAACACCGGGACCGCCACGGTGGCGTCGTCCGCCGCTTGCTCGGTCAGCTGGAGGGCAGCCTGATCGGCCGCGTCCACCACCGAAGGCGGGGTGGTCGCGGCCGATGCAGCTGACAGCCAGCCGATCGCAGCGAGAGGAAGCAGTGAGAACAACATGGCTGACCTGATACTTATCAACATGCGTGCCACGCCGTCGATCGTGAACCCGGCTCCAATCGCTCACGATCCTGATGACTTGCCCGTCGCCGCAAGTCGCCACCGATGACACAATGGCACGACCCTCCGGAATCCGGTGGCCACCAACCGGAATCCGGAGGACGATGCCCCGGCCGGTTGGGATGCTTTTCGACATGCCGCGTCGTCGTGACACCACCCAGCAGATCGACCTGCTCGAGCCTCCGGTGGCCCGATGGGTCAGCGTGGTCGCTCCGGACGGCACGGTCGAGCGCGAGCCCCTGGGCCGGCGACGCCTGCGCATCGGCAGCGGCAGCGACGTCGATCTGATGGTGGCCGATCAGCACGTGTCACGGCTTCACTGCGAGCTCGAGCCGACACCGGTGGGCGTGGTGCTGCGCGATCTGGGCTCGACCAACGGGACGTTCGTAGGCGGCGCCGCCATCCGCGAGGTGATCCTGGCGCCCGGCGTGGTCGCGGTGCTGGGATCGACCCGCCTGTTCGTCGAGACCGACGCGCCGGTCGCCGAGCTGCTGCGCTTCGGCAGCGCGGTCTCCTCGAGCCTGTCGATGGGCGCGGTGTTCTCGATGCTCGAGAAGCTGGCGGCGAGCGAGGTGACCGTCCTGCTCACCGGCGAGACCGTCACCGGCAAGGACGTTCTCGCACGCGCGGTCCACGAGCAGAGCCCGCGCAACTCGTGCCCACTGGTGGTGTTCGACTGCGGCGCGGTGACCGCCACGCTGATCGAGAGCGAGCTGTTCGGTCACGAGAAA
>SXGT01687723.1_pt1 | contig 11380 bp, 9 predicted proteins | sample 3176221 | NCBI WGS metagenome assembly SXGT01 (sample SAMN11356862, study PRJNA531348) | freshwater metagenome | isolation source: freshwater sample F1-120 | place: China: Fuxian Lake, Yuxi | collected 2017-12-25
CGTCTTGGGTGACTGGGGAAATATGCCACCGGGCGACCCACGTGCCGACCCCAGTGGCGATGGATTTGTTGGTCAGGACGACCTGAATCCCGTGTTGGCCGATTGGGGACAAGGCACGCCGCCTGTGACCCTGGCGGGAAGTAGTTTGTCGGCGGCCGCGGTTCCCGAGCCGTCGTCCATCTTGCTCTTGGCAATGGCGATTCCCTGTGGCTTGACTCTTTACCGGAGGCGCCAACGGCGGACGGCTTGAAATGGATCCCCTGAACTGAATAGCAGTGTCGCCAAACGTGCGAGGGGCACATCAAGTTACATGAAGGATAACAGAAATCACAATCCGCGCGAATCAGTCAGGTCAAATCGACGATGGCGTTTCCGGGGGCGACAGCGTAGGTGGCACCTCTGAGTCGAAAGGAGAGTTGCCGAGGCAACGAGGTCTTCCGCCGCCAGGTTAGCCAACGCCGCAACGGCTTTTTTCCGGACGAGATGAAGGAGAGGGAAATGCAAACCGTGAACATCGGGATTTACTTCGACGGCGAGTCGCTGTCGACCCGTGAACACGTATTTGTAATTTGTGATGCACATCAAGCTTTTCGGCCTCACGGCGAGTGGTTCGTCGGACGGCTGGGGGCGCAGTTATGAAAGGGAATTACGATGTTACGAGTCAATTTGTGTGTGTCCCTGGTGGCAGTCCTTGCCGTGGCGCTGACTTCCGGACAAGCCAATGCAACCGTTCTCTTCCAGGAGAACTTCAACGTGGACACGGGGGTGGAGTTCTATGCCACGAATCCGGCTAATTACGGTGCGTGGAGTGAAACGCCTCCAACGACCGCGATCCCGTTCAGCAATCCGTCGTGGTCCGTCGTGGGCGGGCGACTCATCGGCGATACGGTGATTGGGGGCGGTTCCTTCCCGAACACCACCACCCGTTTGATTCCGGTCCCCGCAAACGTCGCCGACGGGTCGGTGCCGTTGAGGATCGAGTTTGATGCACAGATCGTTCAGGGTGGCGGGTACGACCCTCCTGGCGGCAACTTTGGTTCTTACATGGGTGTCCTGACGGGCGACGTAATAACGTCGGTTCACTCAGCTGCCGGTCTCTTCGGCCCTATCCGCTATAGTGATTGGAACACCTCTGCGATCAGACCTACTTGGTTTGTGGATCCGGGCTTTGTTCCCAACGGGGTGGTGCACTGGAACATGCTGTTCGAGGAAGACGGCGGCGTGTGGACTGTCACGGCCAAGATCGAGCAAGGCGCAAATATGTTCACGGACACCTGGTCGACATCGATATCCCCGTTCGTGGGCGGCAACAATCTCAAACTGGGCTTCTATGGCGACGATGGCAGCGGTTTTAGCGCGGTAAGCCTGGCCTACGACAACCTGCTGGTCTCGGCGGTTCCCGAGCCGTCGAGTCTGACGCTGATCGGAGTGGGCCTGCTGATGTTGGCCGTGAACCGTCGGCGGAGTAGGTAGAACCCTTATTCTGGAACCACGAATAAACGCAGATAGAAACCAATTGCGCAAGAAAAGGGTCCGTGTTGATCTGGGTGCATCCGTGGTTGCTTTCAGTTGACGCACCAGTTCTACAATTTTTTGTCAAGGGAGTCGACATGGTTGGTAAGCCTCGTCATGGTTTCACGCTCGTCGAATTGCTGGTGGTGATAGCCATCATTGGCATTTTGATTGCGCTACTATTGCCCGCAGTTCAAGCGGCGCGAGAGGCGGCCCGCCGCATGCAGTGCAGCAACAATCTCAAGCAGGTCGGCGTGGCGATCCACAACTTTCATGATGCGCAACGGAGAATTCCGCCGACACGGCAGATTTGCCTTCACGGCACGTGGGCGAACATCCTCTGGCCGTACATGGAGGAAGTGGCGGCCACGGACCAATGGGGGCCGGAGTTGGCGTACTATTACCAGCCGGCGGCTTCCCGCACGGTTCAAGTGTCCGTCTACTACTGTCCCTCGCGGCGTGGTCCGCCACAGTTGAGCATTGACGGTGACTCGCGGATCCTGGGCAGAACGCCGCATCTCCCCGGGGCTCTGGCCGACTACGCCGCGGTGGTCGGCGATGGGAAGTGTACTCCTTTGTGTCAGCAACTCCCTAACTTGGTTACGCACTGGGATTATCCTGCGGTTGAGGTACCGGGTGCGTTCGCGCATGCCGGGCCGTTTGTCGATAACGGCATCCCGAACAATCAGAAGGTCTGCCGCGGGAATCTGGGGACTGGCAACTACCTGTTCGATCGAAATGTACTTCCGTTCGGTTTCAAGAAGGTGACCGACGGTCTGTCGAACACGCTGTTTGTGGGTGAGAAGCATGTGCCTCTCGGGGGATTGGGGCATGGCTGGGCTGGCGATAGCTCGGCCTACAACGCCGACAACCTGGAGGTCAACTCCCGGTTCGCCGGACCCGGCTACGGCCTGCAGAACCCCGAGTGGAACGCCTTCGACCCTTGGTACAATTACTATTTTGGTAGTTCCCATCCCGGCATCTGCCAGTTTCTTTTCGGCGACGGGCATGTGGACGCTGTGAGCGCGGAGATCAGCCAGCAGGTCCTCGGCTACCTCGCCACAAAGGCCGGCGGTGAGGTTCTTTCAGACACAGCCTACTAATGGATCGACGAGAAGTGTGGTTCGTGTTGTGGCTCTGCGCGTTCGCGTTCCTTAACGCGGGCTGCAGTGATAGCAATCCGCCGACTTATCCTGCCAGCGGCAAGGTCAGCCTGACCGACGGCACGCCCTTGAGCGGTGGGCAAATTGCCTTTCAACTGAAGAACGATCCTGCCGCTGCGACAGCCCAGGCAAGAATCGCGCCGGATGGGACGTTCCAGTTGGGCACCTACCAGCAGACCGACGGCGCCTTGGAAGGGACGCACGGTGTGCTGGTAATCCCTCCCCGCGCGCCGCGCACACCCGCCTGGGAGGCCGAGATGCAACAAGGACGTTCGTCCTCTGCTGCAACCTTGCAGATCGACCACCGATATTTCGGGTTCGACACTTCCCCCCTGATATTTACCGTGACTTCCGACGCTTCGAAGAACCACTTCGACATTCGGCTGGAGCCGCGCCGATCACAATCTCGGGGAAAATGATAGGACATGGTTCGCCCGGATTGTCGCGCACACCCCCCCTTATATTGACGGAGAGTCTCTGATGCAGAACTTACCCACGCGACGTGATTTTCTGAAAACATCGGCACTGGGCGCCCTGGGGGCGGGCGTGGGGCTGGCAGCGACCCCGTCACACGATGCTGCGGCGGATGTCGATGCAAAAAGTGCCCGCCAAAACGCCCCCCATCGACGGCGGCGCGTGATCTATAGCGACGACGGCGCTGCTTTGTTATACGGCGAGCCGACGCTGAAGAGCTACCTCTCTCGCCGTTTGGATCACGTAGCGGACACCCATGTAGATACGGTCTACTTCAACACAGTCATGTGGGACGATCGCTACAGCCATCACCCCAACCCCAAGGTCGGCGAATTCGTGTTGGAGTCAGCGACCGCAAATGATGGAGAATGGTTCCACGCCGCCAACCGCTATCGGATGCTGGCTGAAAACGAAGGCAAGGACGTCTTGCAGCTTAGCCTTGAATTCTGCAAGAGCCACAATATTGAGTTCGTCTGGACATTTCGCATGAACGACATACACGACAGCTTCGAGGTCAAGAGTATGTGTAGGTTCAAGCGGGACAATCCACACCTCTTGTTGGGTAAGATCGAGGACAAACAGCAGTTTCCCCCTGCCGGCCAACGCCACTACTGGACCGCGTTGGATTTTGCCCATGAGGCCGTGCGAGATCGCCGGCTCGGCGTGATCGAGGATCTTCTGGCCCGATATGACGTTGACGGCATTGATCTGGATTTCATGCGGCACCCGCTGTTCTTCGAGAGCGTGATGCAGGGCAAGCCCGCTTCGCGGGCCGAGTTGGACATCATGACCGGCCTGGTCCGCAAGGTTCGCCAACTGGTGCTCGACGCGTCGGCCAAGCGGGGGCGGCCGCTGCTGCTGTCCGTCCGAGTTCCAGAGACAGTCAAATTGTCGAACGATATCGGTTTGGACATCGAGAAGTGGCTGGCAGAGGGGCTCATCGATGTCCTGGTGGTCGGGGGCGGATACATGCCGCTGACGATGCCGGCGAAGGAACTGATCGATCTGAGCCACAAACACAACGTGCCAGCCTATCCCTGTATAAGCCACTCGGGCCTGAAACCACCGTACGCTGTCCCCGAGGCATGGCGCGGGTCGGCGTCCAATCTTTTCGCCGACGGCGCCGATGGCGTCCTGGCGTTCAATCTTGAGTACAGCGTAGAGCGTGGGCGGTTCAAGTTCTACGACATCCTTAAGACGATCGGCGAACCGGCGATATTGGCCGATCTGGACAAGATGTATGGCATCGACCGGACGGTAACGGGTGGCTATATGTGTCACGCCGTGCCGCAAGATGGGGCAATGCCTCGTACGTTGGAACTGAACAAGGATGCCGGCCTAATGTCCTTCCCGATAAGCGATGACGTTGCCGCCGCCGAACGGGCAGGCAAGCTCAAGTCGATCGATCTCCGCGTAGAAATTGGAGGCCTGAACGCGAGCGACAAGGTGGATCTGTTCCTCAACGGACAAAAGCTCCAAGACGTTCAGCGAGAAGGTCAGTGGCTGACGTGCAACCCATCAGTTGCCGCGATCAAACATGGTGGCAACCAGCTCGGGGTGACGATGACCGCCCGCGCCGATGATGCCGCCCAGCCGCCGCAGGTGACGGCCGTGCAACTTTGGGTCCGCTACAAGCGTTGAGGTAGCCATCGCGACGGATCAATCGCAGAGACACGCCATTGACCCGGGCGGTTTGCAGTCTGAACAGGAAAGGCAATGGCTATGAGAACGAACGCATTGAACCGCAGGAGATTTGTCAAAGCGGGTCCTGCCGTAAGTTTCAAACCCTGGAATGAGACCGCGCCAAACAGGCAAGAGTCTTCCCGGCGGTTACGAACCCTCGTTGATACGTTAAGGAGATTTCATGTCCACGCCAACTGACGTTCCCACCCAAACGATTCACGTGATGGAAGTCGTCGCCCCGGCGTTTGCCAAGAAGCTAAAAGACTACAGCGTACGGCTGGGGGCCATCGAGAGTGGTTATCCAGTTCTGACGGACTGGCATCCGGTGGTCCCAGACGGCTGGGGCGATTTTCCGTCTATTCCGTTTCGGCGCAACCTGGTGTATCGGGGCAAAGCCGATACCTGGGCCTACAGTCATCACCAAGCCGTCACCAGGTTCCGCGACAGGTACGTGGCGTCCTGGTCCAATGGGTTGCTTCACGAAGACTACCCCGGCCAGGAAGTTCATTACGCCTGGTCGACCGATGGAGTAAATTGGTCGGAACCCGCCGTCGTTGTTGCAACCCCTCCTGAAAGCAGAGTTATCCGGAGTAACGCAGGACTTTATGCCGATGGCGAGAAGCTGTACTGTTACGTTTGCGTGAAGAAGGACGACGGGACGGATGTTCCCCCACCAGGAAGGTGTTCGCACCAGAACCAACACATTCGGCTCGATGTCTACGAGACGAGTGATCTGGAGAGCTGGACCCACCACGAAAGCATCTGTCCCAATGTCTATCTATTCGAGGGTCCCCGACGGACCGCCGCCGGTAAGCTGATGTGTTGTGGCTTCGAGCTGTGCGACCATCGCGGTAGGGTTCTCATCTGGGACGATGCGTCGCGCCCGGCTGATCCGCCACGGATCGTCGAGATCGCACCCTCGCGTGAAGGAGTAATGCCTCAGCAAGGGACGTGGTACCAGACGGATGATGGCCGAATCTGGATGTATCAGCGAGACACGCGGATGTCGGGGTATCTGGCTTTGACGCTCAGCGATGACGAAGGCCAGACGTGGAGCGACTTGCTGCGCACCAATTTTCCCAACACCTACTCACGAGCCTACGCCGGACGCTTGAGCGATGGCCGATACTACATCGTGGGCAACAACTGCGATCGATTCCTCGATCGCAGGGCGCTCCAGATCGCGCTGAGCGATGATGGCCGGATGTTCGACCGCCAGTATACGCTTGTCGATGGCACGACGACCCGCCGCATTAACGGTTCCCACAAAGAGAACGGATACCAGTATCCGAGTTGTTACGTGGACGGCGATCAACTTCTCGTGATCTATTCGGTGAATAAAGAAGACGTCGAGGTCGGCGTCGTCGATGTGAGCAGGCTGGACTGAGTTCTACTGGAGTCGCACTTTGACAATCAGCGACGTAGACACCTTTGAGTCGGCTGTCCCCCAGGCGCCGCACTCTCGAACGCGGTTGGCCTTCTTCCTGTTCGGGCTGGCCATCCTTCACGGGCTGGTGCTCAACCTGATGCCGGTCATGTTCACGACCATGGGAGCGACCTTCCACGTGGACAAGGCCCACCAGGCTCTGCTCAAGTCGTACTTTTTCGGGGGCTCAGCAGTGGTGACCCTCGTGGCCGGTTACCTCACGCAATACCTGGGAGCCCGGTGCATGACCATCCTGCTGGGCGCCGTGACAGGAACGGGCGCGGTACTGTTCGGTCTGGCGTCGACGTACTCGCTCGTTCTGATGGCGGCCTGCCTGCTAGGTGTGGGCGTCAGTCCGCTGGTCACGATCTACGCGGCAGTCATTGCCGCCCGATTCAGCGACATGCACCAACGCATGTACATGTGGGTCTATGCTTTCTTGGCCGCTAGTGTAACGGTCGCGACCACGGGGCTGGGCAAGCTCCTGGACGTCCTGCCCAGCTACCATATCATCTTCATCGTTCTTGGACTGTTCATATGGTTTTGGGTCACCCTGCTCCTGGACTTCTGCTGGCGCGATCTGGACCAACTCACGAAGTCCGCGGCGGACCAGCGCCCATCGGATACGGGATCCATGGCCTGGCGCGAGAGGATCGCCGCGATGGGACGGTTTCTCACCTCCGGGATATTCACGCGTGGAGCGCTCTATTTGATGTGCCTGTTGATGCTCCTCGACTATCTGTGCGTCAGCACGATGTACTCCTGGGTCCCTAGCTTCTTCGAGCAACTCTATGCTGGCGCCGAAGGTGGTCGCTCCGTCCTGGGAGGCGCGGCCCTCTCGGCCAGCGCGGCGGGGCACTGCGTCGGGCGGATCATCATGGGAAGCTTCCCCCGAGGAAAAATCCCCGACCGCCTGCTGCTGGCCGGCTGTTATAGCGGTGGCGTGATTTGCTTCGGGCTGATCGTCTTGTTGCGCCCGCTCTACGCAGTCTCCCTGGGATTGATGTTCCTGGAGGGTGTGTTTATCTCCGCCCAGGCACCAGCGATGAGTTCGCTGGCTGTGGCCAAGTTCGGCCAACGGGCGCCCGCGGTGATCCCGATTTACGAAGCCTTCGGCATGCTTGCAGCGGTTTTTGGGCCGCCGCTGATTGGATATCTGGCCGACCGCGTTGGAGAACTCGGGACGGTGCTCTGGCTGGTTCCCGCGGCCGGCCTGACGCTGGCGGCCGTCGCCGCGGCCTGGGAGCTTTGTGACCGCAAAAGCGGGGCTGCTGATCCGTCCGCCTACCCAAAGCTTGATTGACGATTACAAGAAGAAGGCGACGGGCTGTTGGAACTGGAAAAAGCTGTGTACGATGCGGCCCTCGATCCAGTGATCAGGCTCGCCGTGATGCCCAAGGAACCACGGAGTTTTCTCGCTTGAAACCCCTTAGTATAAGAACAATGCAACGCAGCCAATTAATCACACTCAGTGTCATTTACCTACTTCTTGCACCGACCATGCTCCCAGCGAACGAGGCGGAGGACCTTTCGAAAGCGACGCGACAGCATGTGTTCTTCTATGTGTCTACGAACGGTAACGACGCCTGGTCGGGTGCCCTGCCGGCGCCGAACCCGGAAAGCACCGATGGGCCGTTTGCTTCACTCCGGCGGGCGCGCGATGCTATCCGTGCATTGAAATCGGCCGGAGAACTTGAGTCCAACGTCACCGTGTCGGTGCTCGGCGGAACCTATTACTTCGACGAAACACTGCTGCTGGACGGCCGTGACGCGGGCAGTGCACAGTGCACAGTTACCTATACAGCCTACCCTGGCCAACAGCCGGTTCTAAGCGGGGGAAGAAGGATCGACAAATGGCAAGATCACGGTGGACCTATTCTAAAGGCAGACGTACCGCAAGCGAAGAAAGACGCATGGAAATTCCGGCAACTCTTTTATGACGGGAAGCGGCAAACCCGCGCACGCTGGCCCAACACGGATCCGGCGGATCCTCTCTATAGTGGTTGGGCTTTCATCGAAGCAACCTTGCCTGAGGGCGAGAAGCGGCCCACCATGTTTCGCTTCTCGGCAGATGCTGCGCCGCGCGACTGGGCGAAGCCCCTTCAGGCCGAGGTCGACGTCTTTCCTTGGTACTGCTGGGTAAACGACATTATTTCTCTCAAGCATTTCGATGTGCAAGCCCGGACACTTACCCTTGCCAAGAATCCATCCTATGATTTCTCGACATTAATGACCGGCAATCGATTCTGTGTCGAGAACCTGCTGGAGGAACTGGACCTGCCGGGCGAGTGGTGTCTTGATACCGAAACCGGAACCGTGTATTTCTGGCCGCCGGAGGGATCGGTGAAATTCGGCAACGTGGTTGCGCCGTGGGTCGATACGCTGATCGAGTTGCGCGGCACCGCGGATGCACCAATTCGGAACGTGACGATCTCGGGGCTCACATTCACGGAAACACATTCCACGTTTCCAGAGCATCTCCATGGCAACTTTCACGCCCCACTGCTTCGTGGAGCTGCCGTGCGTCTGGAACATTGCGACAACTGTCGCATAACGGATAACCGTTTTTTCAATCTCGGCAGCGATGCCGTTCGGTTGCAGGGCCACAACACACAGAACCAGATTGTGGGTAACGAAATCGCTTTCGTCGGAGCGGCCGGCATCTCCCTGGCCAGTAATGATGCCTCGGGCAGTCCCTCCGGCCGCTGGACAGACATTGAGGAGCTTCGTCGATGTTCGGCACGCTATCCTAAATCAGTCCGAAATCTCATCACAAACAACTACATCCACCATTGTGGGGTGATCAAGAAGAACGGTGGGGCCGTGCAAGCCTATGGAATCAACAGCGTCGACAACGTCATATCCCACAATCTGATCCATGACGTCGCCGACAAGGGGATAGTCGCCCAGGACGGATTCGGCTGCTTTATCATTGAGTACAATGAGATGTATAACCTGAACCACGAGATCGCGGATACCGGCGGGATCATGATCAATCGTTGGTACTCCCTCAAAGATGATCTCGAGTTGGATCGCTGTCACCTCATTCAATTCAACCTGATTCGCAACTGCATCGGCTGCGGCGCTTTTGCCGCGACAGCAAACGTGCAGGGCACGGGCGCCGGTCTCAAGGCGGGCGGAAAGATCTACTCACCGTACTATACCTGGGGAATCTACTTTGATAACTCAGGGATGGATAACGTGGTCTACGGCAACATCATCGTCTCGACGGTCCTTGGTGCGGTCTCGATGCCTGTTGGCGTTCCGAAGAACAATCGAGTGGAGAACAACATCTTTGTCGAGAGCAGTGGGAACCAATTCGATCTGCTTATGTCGCCGGGTTCGTACGGCAATCGATTCGTGCGAAACATCGTGTACTACAAGAATCCCGCGGCCGCACTGCTTGCTGCCTCGTCCAGCGCGGTGCAATCTCTGTCCCAGTGCGACTACAACCTTTATTGGCCAGCTGCCGGACAAGCGATGCGCGTCCGTGGCATCGGTCAGGAGACTTTTGATGACTGGAAAAAACTAGGGTTCGAAGAGCATTCCTTGATCGCCGACCCGTTGTTGGTCGACGTTGAGGGGGGCGACTACCGACTGCGGCCTGAGTCGCCGGCCTTCCGGCTGGGTTTTTGCCCGATCGATGTCGAAAGAATTGGACGACAGGGGAAATACCGCGCGGCTAGCCCTTAACCAAGCGTAGTCCGCTGGATGTTTTTTCAGCCCCCCATGGTGCTGCTACGGCTCCCTGAATGATGTAAATTCGTCATCTTGACGATTTATGAAGCAGGGCCAGGAAATGTGGCAACGCCTCTTTTCCAAATTAGCCGTTCCTCCGCTGAAAGTCGGTCATGAATTCGGCAAGGGTTTTTACACCTTCGACGGGCATTGCATTGTAGATCGACGCGCGGATGCCGCCGACGCTGCGGTGGCCTTTGAGATCAATCAGCCTGTGCGTCTTGGCTTCGGTCAAGAACCTGGTTTCAACCTCCTCGTTCGGCAGCCGGAAGGTGACATTCATCAGTGAGCGGCTATCGGGGCGGGCGTGGCCTTGGTAGAAGCCGCCACACGCGTCGAGCACGTCGTACAGCAATTTCGCTTTTTCGCGGTTGCGTTTCTCCATCTTGGCCAGACCGCCGACGTCGTTTTTCAGCCAGCGACAGACGAGCATCAGCATGTAAATGGCGAAAACCGGCGGCGTGTTGTAAAGCGAGTCGTTCTTGGCGTGCAATTGATAGTCGAGCATGGAGGGCAAGCCCGTCGCGGTGCGTTCCAACATTTCGTCCTTGAGGATCACCACGGCCACGCCGGCGATGCCCGCATTCTTCTGAGCACACGCATAGAGCACATCGTATTTGCGGATGTCGATCGGCCGGCACATGAAGTCGCTCGATGCATCACATACGAGCGGCGCGGTTCCGAACTTGGGATCGCCGGGAAACTGCACGCCCTGAATGGTTTCGTTCGAAGTCACGTGGAGGTAGGCGGCATCGGCCGAAAGCTTGAGATCCGCGGCTGTGGGCAGGTACGAGTAGTTGTGCGACTTGCCGTCCCAAACGACGTTAACCTGGCCCTGCTTCTCGGCTTCCTCCTTCCCCTTGTTCCCCCATGTGCCGGTGAGCACGTAGTCGGCAGGCTTCTCGACGCCTCGCAAAAAATTCATCGGCAGCATGGCAAACTGAAGGCTGGCTCCGCCCTGCAGGAACAACATCGTGTAGCCGGCGGGAATCCCGATCAGCTCCGCCAGCAATTGCCGCGTCTCGGTGAAGATCGCATCAAAGGTCTTGCTGCGATGGCTAATCTCCATTACCGACATGCCCACCCCAGGCAAGGCCACGAGGTCCCGCTGGGCTTGCTCGAGCGCCGCCAACGGCAAGACCGCCGGACCCGGTGAAAAGTTGTATACACGATCGGCCATGGGAAACTCCTTCTGCCAGACGGCGGCCCCAAAATCGAACGGCGATTGTAAGCTGGAAGTACCCAGCCAGAAAAGGCGAGACGGACCTTTCCCAGGACGATTGTAAAGTCCTCGTAGGTCGAATTTCCAATCCGTTCCGTGTGAGGAAGTCGGCGGCTGGGGCAGGGGACGGATTGAAAATCCGTCCTACTTGCCGACGACGCA
>SXGT01634432.1_pt1 | contig 11379 bp, 7 predicted proteins | sample 3176221 | NCBI WGS metagenome assembly SXGT01 (sample SAMN11356862, study PRJNA531348) | freshwater metagenome | isolation source: freshwater sample F1-120 | place: China: Fuxian Lake, Yuxi | collected 2017-12-25
CAGCGGATAGGTGCCGTCCTGGTCCAGCGGGTTCTGGGTGGCCAGCACCATGAACGGGCGATCCGTGGCGAAGGCCTCGCCCTCGATCGTCACGCGGCGCTCCTGCATCACCTCGAGCAGGGCCGCCTGGGTCTTCGCGGGCGCGCGGTTGATCTCGTCCGCGAGCAGCACCTGCGTGAAGATCGGCCCCTTGCGGAGCACGAAGTCGTTCTTGTTGCGGTCGAAGATGGACGTGCCGGTCACGTCGGACGGCAGCAAGTCGGGGGTGAACTGGACGCGCTGGTACTGGCACCCCAGCAGCCGCGAGAACACCTTCGATAGGGTCGTCTTGGCGACGCCCGGCACGCCTTCCAGAAGGACGTGCCCCCCGGCCAACAGCGCGATGAGCAACTGGCGCGTGACGTCTTCCGCGCCGACCACGACGCGGGCGATCTCGGCCGTCACCTTCTGACTGAGCTGTTTCGCTTCCTGGGCGAGTTCGTGCGCCGCGGCGCGGGGGTCGGCGGGCGGGGCCATCGCGCCGGGGGTCGATGTCGAAGCCAAACTCATGCCGTGCTCCCGTCGGTGTCGGTCGGTGGTGTTCGTCGCGTATCGTGTTCGGTTATTCGCCGGTTTCGAACCGCCATTTGCCGTCGTCGTGGGCCTTGCGCAGGCGCTCGAAGTACGGTTCCAGCTCGAACCAGCGCTGCGCGCTGATGTGCATCGGCGGGCCGAACGCGATGCGCCACATGTCGCGGATCGCCTGCCGCAGCGAGTCCGGTTTGTGGATCGAGCGGTCGATGACCAGGCGCGGGATCTTCGGGCCGGGGTTCGGCGGCGCGCCGGTCGCGGCGAAGAACTCGCGCATCAGGTTGCGCACCGGCTCGTACAGGTTGTTGCGCCGGACCAGTTCCTTCTGCCGGCGGTCGAACACCCCCGGCGGCCCGGTGCTCGCGACCCCGGCCCCGGCGTTCGGCGCGGGCGGCACGTCCAGCGGCTGCCGCGCGGACATGCTGCGGCGCAGCAGGAACGCCGTCACCAGGATCGCGCACAGCACCAGCGCCACTTCGATCCAGTCGCCGTAGTTGCGGCGCTCGCGGCTCGAACCCTTCGGCCCGACCGCGACGTTGTGCAGGAAGTCCTTCTGTTGCAACTCGTCCGCCTTCTCGTCGAGGAACTTGATGAGCTTGTCCTGGTTCTTGCCGAACAGCGGGCCGAGGTTGGGCACCTGCTCCGGCGGGATCGGGGGCCGGGGCTTGGCGAATGCGTTGCGCAGCCCGTCGAACTTGTCGATCACCTTCCCGTTCTCGAAGAACAGGCACCGCTTCCGCTTCTTGTCCGGGCCCTGAAGGTACTCGATAGTGCGGAGCGTGAACTCGAGGTTGTCCGTGCCCGGCTCCATGACCATCTGGTTGATGTAGACGCTCGAATCGGCGACCGCGAGGAACGAGTGTCCGGGTCGCCCGCCCCAGCGCGGCTCGCCGTCGCCGCCGACCGCGAAGAGGAGTTGCTTGTTCGGTTGCTGCCAGCCGTTGATAAGTGCCGACTTCGGAAGCCGGGCCAGCGGGTACTGGTACTCGCCGCGGAACTCGTTCAGGTTCTCGAAGTAGCTGGGCTGGTTGGTGGCAAGCTTGTTCAGTCCGCGGAACAGCGCCCACACGCGGCCCGGCTTGGCGCCGATGCGCAGTTCGTCGGGCGAGACCGGCACCGCCAACGGCGTAGTGTTCATCTCCTGTAACCGCCTCGGCGGCTGGTAGCAGTCGCGGATGTCTGCGGTGACGCTGTTCCCACTGATCGAGGCAATGGGGTTGTTGATGTTTGGGTTCTGCCCCGCCTGGTGCAGGTTGCACCACTGGTCGGTGGCGATCAGCGCGGCCCCGCCAGCGCTGACCGCGTTGTGCACCCAGTCCAGCGGCTTCTGGTTCCAATTCTGCGGTGACGTGCTGCCGATGACGATGACGATGAGGTCTTCGCCGGCCCAGATGTTATTGCCGCGGACCGGCTCGATGCCCTCCTTGTCGAGGAAGGCGCGAAGCAGTTCGGTGCCGCCGCCGGGAATGAACACCGGCTGTGGGGCGGGGTCGAAGTCGTTTCTCCGGTTCGGCTGTGCGCGGGCGTCCGGCGCGGCCATCAGGCCGGCGACCGCGGCGACGAACACGACGACGGCGAGTGTTCGGCTGGCGCGTCTCATGCTCCGTCCATCCCCGCGAGGTCGCACACAAGCCGCCGGGCTTCCATCAGTTCCGCCCGCGTCAGCGGCTCGTCCAGCGGCGCGTAGCGGGCCAGTTCGTACAGCCGGGCCAGCTTCACCGCCGTCTCGCCGTGGGTCCGCACCAGGGCCGACAGCTCGTCGGCGATGGTCGAGTGGGTCCACGTCTTCGCGTCCGGCCCGCAGATCAAGACGCTCAGGAACTCGAACGCGCGTACGACGTCTTCGCGGGTGTTGATCTCGCGCGGGTCGATGGGCCAGGGCATCGGCCCGGCGGCCCCGGCACTCGCGGCCCGCGGCTTCAGGATGTCGCCCCACTTCCACCACACCACGGTCGCGACGATCAGCGCGAGCAGGATCAGCATCAGCAGCCACGGCACCTGCATTTCGCCGAGCTTGAACGAGCCGAGGCCGTCCATCGACGAGGAGCTACTGCGCGAGCGCGACGACGTGTCGCGGCCCCAGTCGCGGTCGCGGGTCCGGCGCTCGCCGAAGTCGATGTTGGCGTTGCGGTCCCGGCCCCAGTTGAACTCGAACTTGGGCCAGTCCCACCCCTCGCCCCCGCCGCCGTCGAAGAACTTGCCGAACCCGTCGCCGTCCCCGTTGTTGTCGAACATCTCGAAGATGTTCCGGCCCTTCGAGTCGGTGAGCGCCTCCATCGCCTCGTTGTCGGACACGAGGTCAATGATCGCGCGGCGCACCGCGGGCGACTCGTCGAGCGGGCCGATGTTCTTTTCCCACAGCGCGGTCGCGGCCTCGACCGCTTTCGTCTTGGCCATCTTCTCCGGCGTGTCGTTGTTTTGGCCGAGCGGGTTGTCCGGGTCGAACCGGCGGTTGCCGTCGTTGTTCGGCCCCTCGACCGGTTGCCCGGTCTTCGGGTCGATCTTGGGCGGCTGGAGCGGGTCGAGCTTCGGCGGGTTCATCGGATCGAACTTGGGAGGCTCGATCTTCGGCGGGGGCGGCGGTTCGATCTTCGGCGGATCCTTCGGATCGATCAGCATCCCGTCGCGCGGGTCGAACGGCCGGCCCATGTCGTCGATCGGGAACTTGGTCTTCGGGTCGAACTTGGGCGGGTTCGCCGGGTCGATCTTCGGGAACCGCTGCGGGTCGAACTGCGGGTTCCGCGGGTCGAACGGCGGGAGCTGGTTGTTCGGATCGAACTTGGGCAGCTTGAACGGGTCGCCGTCGCCCCCATTGTTCGGCGCGATCTTCACGAGCTTATCGAGGTCGTCGCGGGTGAACTGCCGGCCGTCGTTCTTGAACCCGCCGTCCTGGTTCTTCATCCGCTGCGCGAGGTCCATGACGCGGTCGCGGAACTCCTTGTCGTTCATGAACCGCTTGGTGGCGGCGTCGATCTGCTCCTGCGGCACGTCCGGGTTCTTGTCGCGAATGGCCTTGCGCAGCAGCTCCTCGAACGGGTCGTTCTTGTCGCCGCCCTGACCGAACTTGCCGAGTAGGTCGCGAATCTGGTCGGGGCGCAGTTCGCTGTTCCAGATGGTGTGCCTGCCCGCTCTGGGATCGGCCGGGCGCTGAACGGGCTGCGCGCTGGCCCGCGGCTGCGGCAACAGCCACACGGCGATAGCGAAGAACGCGACCGAGAGCAACAAACCGCGGCGGCCGGCGGACATGAGAGGTCGCCTCCAGATGCGCACCACGGCCGGGCAGCCGGGCACGAACTCCCCTATTCTGCCGGAACTGCCTGTCCGAAGCAAGCGGCCGTTTCAAGATGAAGGGGTTCGGAATTGAAGGGGTGAAGGGGTATGAGGGTGAAAGGGTGAGGAAGACAGGCGCGACTGCCTTTGTCTTCTCACCCCTTCACCCTCATACCCCTTCACCCCTTCATCTAGTGCGGTCCGTGCGCCACCCACCCCGGCGGCAGCTCGGCCTCTTCGTACTCGGGTTCCGGTTCCGGCTCCCAGTTCGCCACGCGGCGCGCGACGCAGTGTCGCGCGATGATGAGGAACCCGCCGTACCAGAGCCAGGTGAACCGGAACAGGTTGTGCCCGAAGTTCCCCATAAAGAGGAGCAAGAACAGCGCGACCCCGATGGCCGAGGGGAGCGTGAAGATGAGGTCGTTGTGCCACGCGGGGGCGTCGCGCCGCACGCGCTTGATCGCGCGCAGGTTCATCCAGAAGCAGCAGAGCAGGGCGGTGAAGGCGAGCAGGCCGAGCGTGCCCGTTTCGCCGACGAGCTGGCCGTACAGGTTGTGCGACTCGATCTTGGTGTTGTTGGCCGGCCGCCACGCGCCCGGCCCGATCCCGGTGAGCGGGTAGTTGCCCCACTGCTCCAGGCCCATGACGAGACCGTGCCAGCGGCCCTCGCCGGATTCCGTGTCGCTCTTGGTGCGCACCTCCGGGTTCACAATCGTCTCGAACCGCGTTTGCAGCGATTCCGGCAGTGCGATGAACGCGATCGGGGCCGCCACCGCGAACGCGACGAGTGCCGTGAACCGATACCGCGTGCCCCAGATGATGATGAGGAACCACACGAGCAGGCCGAGCAGCGACGACCGCGAACCGGTCAGCAGGACGCACAGCGACGACAGCCCGACGTAGCCGACCAGGAGCCACTGGCCCAACTTCCCGCCGATGCCCGCCTTCCACAATGCCATTACAATTGGCAGCGCGAAGACGATGCTGGCCCCGAAGCTGTTCGGGTCGCCGAGCGTGGTATCGACGCCGATCATGCGCGCGATGCCCATTCGGTAGGTGTGCCGCCCGGCGAGGTACTCGCGGAACGAGTGCAGCAGGTACAGGCTCATCACCGCGAGGAACCCGACGGCGAGCTGCTTCAAGCCCTCTTCGTCGTGAACGCAGGTGACGAGCAGTACGTAGAAGACGACGATCTTGAGCCAGTCCTCAACTACGGGTTGTCCGTGCGCGGACCACGGACTCACGGCCCACGCGAGCAGCACCGCGCACCCGAAGGCAAAGTACGCGGCGTGCTGCACGTTCGGCAGGAACCGCTTGTTCGGGTACACGACCCACACCGCCAGCGTGCAGAGCATGTACACGCGCTCGATGTGCAGGTCGCCGAGCCACGGCCACACCTCAAACGGGCGGTCGATGAACAGGAACATGTAGCCGATCAGCAGCCAGCGCATGACACCATCCCTGGTGGAGCAGGCCCGAGTTAGCCGCAAGCCGCAAGTGCGCGAAAGGAAGTGGGAGATCGTAACACGCGCGCACAAGGAGTTGGAAGCCCACTTCCGGGCCGCGACGTTCTGATCGGATTGAGTGGTTCCGGTTCGTCAGAGGTTCCGGTTCGTCAGAGGTTCCGGTTCGTCAGAGGTTCTGGTACGTCAGAGGTTCTGGTTCGTCAGAAGTTCTGGCCGAGTTAGGTTCCTCAGAAATGGGGTGGGCAGAATGGCCAGAATCAATGAGAACCCGCGCGAGTGCGGGATTGGCGGGTCCGTTTGTAGCGGCCACACAGTCTGGACGGGCGCGAGGTTGTCCGGAAGGAGGGAACTCGGTGGCCGCAAGCGGTTCCACGAGCGCCGGTTAGGTAGACTGGGAGTACCACATGAGAGGTTCCCATGGCGCGCGACCTGACCGGCAAGCGGGCGATTCTCACCGGGGCCAGCGGCGGCATCGGCCGGGCGGTCGCTGCAGAACTCGTCAAGGCGGGCGCACGGGTCGCGCTCGCGGCCCGTAGCGCCGAGAAGCTCAACGCACTCGCGGTCGAGTTGAAGGGCGATGTGATCGCCGTCCCTACGGACGTGACCAAACCCGACGACCGGCGGCGGCTCGTTGACGCCACGGTGTCCGCATTCGGGGGCCTCGACCTGCTCATCAACAACGCGGGTGTGGGCAGTTGGGGCCACTTTGCCGACTCGACCGAGGCGATCTGCCGCACCGTGATGGAGGTGAACTTCTTCGCCCCCATCGAGCTGACGCGGCTGGCGATCCCGCACCTCACGAACGGCACCGCGCCGGCGGTGGTCAACGTCACGTCGATGTGCGGGCGGAAGGGGATGCCCGCGTGGCCGGAGTACTCGGCCAGCAAGTTCGCGCTGGTGGGCATGTCGGAAGCGTGGCGCGGCGAGTTCGCCCGGTTCGACGTGGACGTGCTGACCATCGTGCCCGGCATGACGGACAGCGGGTTCCAGAACAACTGGCTCCGCACGGACGGCAAAGCGGACTTGCAGTTCGCGGACGGCATGACCCCTGCATACCTGGCGGCGAAGATCGCCGACGCGATCCGCCGGAACCGCACCGAGACCGTGTGCGGGAGCGAGGCCCGCCGGCTGCTGTGGTTCAACCGCTGGTTCCCGCGGCTCACCAACTGGCTGATCGCACGCAAGGTGAAGAAGCTGTACGCGCAACAACGCTCCCCTTCGGGTCGCGGCTAAACGACATGACTACAACGAAAACGCTTTCCGACCCGGACCTGAAGGTCGCACTCCAGGCGCTGCGTCGCACGGACAACGTCACCAACTGGTGGTACGTCTTCCGCACCTACGTGTACCTCGTGTTGGTCGTCGGCGGGGCGGTCGCGTTCTTCGAGAACCGCGAGGCGTGGGGTCTGCCGTGGGCGCTGAACGTGCCCGTCGCGCTGCTGGCGATTGTGCTGGTCGGCGCGGGCCAGCACCAACTGAGTGGGCTGGCGCACGAAGGCTCGCACTACATCCTGTTCCGCAACCGCCACCTGCACGAACTGGCTTCCGACCTGCTCACGATGTTCCCGCTGTTCGCGAGCATCTACCTGTACCGGCTCCAGCACCTCGCGCACCACCAGTTCGTCAACGACCCGGACCGCGACCCCGACGTTTCGCAACTGAAGAGCAGCGGTCACTGGCTCGGCTTCCCGCTGCCGCGGCCCGCGGTGCTGCGCGCGCTGGTTCGGCAACTGTCGCCGTTCCGCCTGATCCGGTTCATGCGCATCCGGGCCCAGTACAACGCGACCGGCAACGAGATGAACCCCTATGCGCTGAAGGACGTGAAGCCGGCGAAGGGGGCCGTTCGCCTGGGCGTGCTCTACTTGCTCAGCGTAGTCGCGACACTCGCGACCCTATTCTACACAACGGACGACTGGTGGCTGATGCCGGCCGCGGTCGGTGTGCTGTGGCTCGTGGCGACCGTGGGCTTCCTGATGCTGTCGGATCACCAGTACCAGCAGAGCAAGCTGCGGCCGGTGATCCACGCCCGCTACACCTCGCCGCTGCGCGTCGGCTACATCTCGCTGCTGTTCACGGTGCTGGCCGCTGTCACGAAGGTAACTGGTGTGCTCGCGGTGCCGTACTTCTTCCTACTGTGGGTGGTGCCACTGTTCACCTCGTTCGCGTTCTTCATGATCCTGCGGCAGTTGGTGCAGCACGGCAACGGCGGGCGCGGGTGGATCAACAACACGCGCACGTTCCTGGTGGCCCCGTTCATCCGGTTCGCGGTGTTCCCGTTCGGCCAGGACTACCACCTGCCGCACCACATGTACGCGACCGTACCCCACTACCGCCTGCGGCGGCTGCACGCGCTCCTGATAGCGTACCCTGAGTATGTGAAGGAGGGCTTGGAGGTTCACGGTTACTTCGTGTCGCCGGAGAAGCCGCAGGTTCACCCCACAGTTGTGGACGTTCTCGGCCCGGAGCACGCCCCGCGCACAGCCGAGGTTCACATCGACGCCGAATCGGTGTCGGTCGCCGAGTTCAACGACAAGGAAGGGCTGGCGAAGGAAGTGGAGCTGTCGCGCCAGAAGCAATGAGCCGCAAGCGGCACAATAAGGAGTCAACTGATGATCTGCTTCCGGCGCTTGATGTAGTCCCAGATGACGTAGCGGTCCAAGTCCTTGCCCGCGGTGAACACGACGCGGCCCTTCGTCGCTCGCGCCATCTTGTATGCGAACTGCACGTCTTCTTGCGACTGGTTCCAGTTCGACAGTAGGAAGATGTTGATCGTGATGCCGTCGCGGGCGCAGAGCAGCGCCTCGCGCATGGTCGCGTCCTCGGTGCGCGGGTCCGGCGGGTACAGCATGAACACCGTGCTGCCCTCGAAGTGCGCCGTCGGCAGGCCGTCCGTGATGAGCACGACTTGGCGGTTCGGAGTGTCTTGGTTCGTGAGGAACCGGCGCGCGGTCTGGAGCGCGTGCTGGATGTTCGTGAAGTGGTGCGGTACCGCGAACTCGCTGACCGCGGGGTTGCTCATGTCGGCCTTCAGGCGCACGACCGGGTTGAAGATCGTGACCGGCTTCGGCATCAACCCGGCGATTTCCGACAGGTGCCGCGGCTTGGCGAACGTGTACATCTCGATGAACTGGAGGAAGTCGCCGGGGTACTCGCGGCGGATCAGGCCGTCGAGAGCGATGCCCATGCGCTTTACGTTTACGTACTGGCCGTCGTACCGCATGGAGCCGCTCATGTCGAGCAGCACACAGGTCGCGGCCTTCGGGTTCACGCGCGTGCGGTGAATGAGGATGTCGTCCGGCGTCATGCGAACGGGCAGGCCCGGCCCTGATCGCAACAGTGCGTTGACCATGCTGCCGGGAATGTCCATCTGCGAGACGCTGTCGCCGAACTCGTACTCCTTCGTTCGCGGCGACTCCACAGCCCCTTCGCCGGTCACGGCGTCCGGGTGCCGCCCGGTGCGCGACGCCTGCATGTCGCTGAAGATTTGCGTCAGCACCTTCGACTGGAACAGCCGCAGCGCCTTGGGCGTGAGCCGGTACTTGCCGGCCCCGTCGCCCTCTAGCCCCTGCTTCTCGGCCTGCTCCTTGATGTAGTCCTCGACCTGTTGCTGCAGCGCCTTCAGCGCCTCGATGTCACCCGGTTCCGCGAACTTCTGCAGCTCCTCCATGTCGATGATCGCGAGCTGCGCCGGCGACTTCTTCGCCTCCTCCAACTCCTTCAGCAACTTGTCGATGGCCTCCAGCTCTTCCTTCACCTCGAGCGCGGTAGGAACGCTCATGCGCTCGCGCCCGGTGAAGTCGTACTTCGCGGCCAACTCGTCCACCTGATACTTGTCGCCGAGGCGCTCCACAAGCGGCACGAGCGCCCGCGCGAACGGCGAGCTGTCGTCGCCGGCGCGGAAGTACAGCGTTTCGAGGTCCGCGAGCTGTTCGTCCTTCACCGCGCGCTCGAAGTCTTTGCGGAGTTTGCCCGGCGGGCCGACGTCTTTCGCCGCGTCGCGGTAGGCGCTGGCCGCGAGCTTCTGAACGGCCTTCGTCTCGTAGGTCTCCAGGATCTTGCGCTTGCGTTCGAGCAACATCTGCTTGAGCGCATCAATGCTCGGCCCCAGCCCCGCGATCTGCGAAGCATCGATGTGGATCGCGTTCGCCAGCTCCTCTTCGCTGAACTCGCTCGTGTCGCCGAACGCGAGCATGTGGTTCATCAGCGGCGATACCATATCCGGCGGCGGCGCGGTGGGGCTGGGGAAGTGGACCGGGTCGTACCGCTGGTACGTGTGAACGATCCCGCCCGGCGTCTGCGCTTCGTGTAGCTCACTCATCACATCTTGCCTTTCAGTACTCATCGCAAGCTGCTCTCTGGCAGTGCGGTCGCGTAGTGGCTTTTGCGAATCAGGTCGGCGTGTTCGATCGGGAATCCGTTGCGACTTAGTTGGAGTGACCGCACAGTTCGCAACCCCGGCCAATCCGCGAGCAACCGAACGGATTCAGAAGTCAGGCCGCAGTTCACTAAGTTCAGCGATTGAATACGACCCAGATTCGGCGCTTCGACCATGTGGCGAATCCCGTCGTCGCCAATGAGATTCCCGGCGACGTACAGGCCACGGAGCGAAGCGGCCGATGCCGAACGGACGACCGCCTTTAGTCCTTCCGCCGATAGTCGCGACCGATTGAGTTCGAGCTGTTCGAGTGCGGTGAACCGTCCCGCGGCCAACGCGGACGCGACCACGTCTCCGTGCGGCGGACCTTTCAACAAAAACTGCCGCAGCCCGACGAGCGACGGGTTGGCGAACAGTCGGTCGAGCGCGCCGCCGTTAACCGAGCGTGTCCAGCGTGATCCGCCCGAGTCACTCTGGGTTCCGACGAACAAGTACCGTAGCGCCGAGAGGTGCGGGTTACTCGCCAGCGCATCGACCCGCGCCGAATCCACAAAGTCGAGGTACAACCCGCCAACGCGCTTCAACAGCGGTGAGCGAAAAACACCGACATTCGTTCTTGAGAAGTTCACCGTGCTGAGTGCCGTCAATCGCGTAACGGCTTCGCCGTCCTTAGCGAATCGAGCCGCAGTCATGCTCACTTCCGCGATGAACCCGCGTATGAACGAGTGGATGAAGCGGTCTCGGCGCACCCAGTGCGGTAAGCCGCGCGTCCACCGGTCCCAGTTCGCATGAAACAACACCTCGATACGGCGGTGGCGTTCGGCGTTGTCTGGGTGCCCGGCAGGTGCGCGCTCCGAAGCGCATTGGAGCCGAATCAGTTCGGCCCGCTCCTCGTCGCCGTTCTCTTGTAGCCAATCCGCGAACACGAGGCGCGGGGTATCGTCATCAACGTCGGCGCGGATCGCGTCCAGAAACGGCTCCCACCCCGGCGGGTACGGGCTGTCGGCGTTCGCCGGTTTCGCGCGCCGTGGCATATCACGTCTCGTAGGTCATGCGACCGTGGCGGGTGGCGCGGCTGATTCTGTCTCCAGCATACAGCCCGGCGAGGACGAACTCCACGCAGCTCGCGCGCACGGCGTCGCTGTCGGCCGCGTTCACCTCGAAGGCTTTCTCCCATGCCTTCGGCACGCGCTTCAGGCGCTTGGCGTACTCGGCAGAAGGGAGCATGTCGCCCACTTCGATCTTCACGCCCTTGCTGAACACGTCGGCGATTTCGTCCAACCCGTGGGCCTCGACGTACTCCTCGAACACCGTGCGGATCGCGTCCGCGATGATCGCTTCCAGCACCTGCCGTTCGCCCATCTGGTGCGAACCCATCAGGTCGAGTTCGAGCTTACCGAGCGAGGACGTGGGCAGGTGGCCGAGGTCGGAGATGCGCGGCACGGCGGGCGATTCGCCCAAGCGCACGCCGCGGTGACGGGCGCTCGCTATCATCGTGCGGTAGTTCGCGAGACTGAACCGCGCGCTCACCCCGCTCGACTGATCGACGTACTTGCTCTTCCGCGCGCTCACGCTGATCTGGTCGATGATCTCTTTCATGAAGTACGGCACGAACACGCCCGAGGCGTCGGCCCCGGCTTCCTGCTCCATGATCTCGATGCCCAGCGCCCGCTCGCGCGGGTAGTGCGTCTGAATCAA
>SXGT01684162.1_pt1 | contig 11379 bp, 24 predicted proteins | sample 3176221 | NCBI WGS metagenome assembly SXGT01 (sample SAMN11356862, study PRJNA531348) | freshwater metagenome | isolation source: freshwater sample F1-120 | place: China: Fuxian Lake, Yuxi | collected 2017-12-25
TCAAATTCAAGAATATTTGTTGGATTATCTACATGATATAAACGTATTGAACAGGCTACTGGATGCTTACCTCCAGACATTTTTTCAGTGATAGCTTTTTTATGGGCATCTGAAATTGTTTTACCTTTATGATAGGAGCCGATAAGTTTTTTTGTCTCATCAGAGTGTCTATCAATCTGCCCTTTGAAAGGACTTGGTAAATAACCTCTAATAGCTTTAGTAAGTAAATTACTTTCACTAATTTTTTGTTTGGTTTCATCTGAATGTAATCTTCCAGTTGTATCTGGAGTTACCCCACCGCCTTTAGATAAATTCCAGCCAATATTAGGTAATGGCCGTAACTCAAATTCTTTTTTACGCGCTTCAATCAATGTAGGAAATTCAAACAATAATTTATGTTTAATAGAATCTTTTCCATATTTTTCAATTGCAGCACGAACACCTTTTGAAAATGCCCGCTTGTAACTAAGATGAGTTTTATATCTCTGTACCGGCTGTTTAGAAATTCCTATGTACCCTTCAGTTAATGGGTCAATATGGGTTTCTAAATGAATCCAATATACGTAAATCATTTTATTCTCCTGATTAATAAATACATCAATAGAATGAATGACTTCATGTAGTATGTCAAGTCTCCGTCTTTCGTCGGAGTATCGGACTATATCTTCACCCTCGATATTCTGTAGGGTGCAAGGCGCTTCGGTGGGGACTTCCCTCACCTACTCTACTCAGTTCAGCTTACGCTGCTTTTCGATAGTCTCTGAACGTTCCCGTTAGGGCTTCGCTGCTGATTGGCATAGGATTTCTCCCTTAGCGTTCCAGCAATTCACCTCGTTTTTGTTAACTGCATTACTGCAGTTAGCTGCCCATGCTATTAAGCAGCTAATGACAAGCCTTTTTCGCTACCTTGATTTTCAGTAAATATATGAGTAAAACTTGAATGTAATTCAGGTACTTTTACTACGGTATCGTTACGTTGCATTACTTTAATACGCACATCAAAACCATCAGGCATTGTCCATGAATGTTCTAATGCATATGGTTGCCAAATACCTATCAGGATATTACGCAAATCAAAGGCTTCAGGAGCAAGCTCTCTGGCTGCTTTAAAGAATGCTACGTAAGCCGGTGTACCTTCCACAAATATTTCTTTTGGTTTAGCTTCTGAGCCATAAAAATAAACCATCACTGCAGCCTTGGCGTCATCTCTGCTCACATCTTCCATGAAGCCAAGTGCACTACGCATATTGTCAGTGCATGTGGTGTAAGCATCTGGCATTACATTTGGATTGATTAACCCGGTGTTCAATGCACCTTGATAGCAGCCCATTACAGCAGACATAATTTGTAACATCAATGTTCAGTACAATTCGTTAAATTGTACTCGTATCTGGTTTCGGTAAATTACCGAATACATGCCCTTTTAAAGGCAAAGTCTTTGCTATTTTATGTTCATTTGTATAATGAAAACGATGTCCTAGTTGGCGAGAAGTCACGTTAAATAAGTGAGCTGCATCTTGTTTAGGGATATCGTGAAATTCTTTATACACACCGTCAGGGGTAATTACATACCAGGGTTTAAAACCATTATTACTGATGCCTGGTTTGCCTTTAGCTGGATTAGAAGTACCTCTAATTTTTTCAGCCCCCTTTTTAGCACCTTCAATTTGCGCAGGAGTTCTGTAGCCTTTGCAATATTTATCAATAAAAGTTTTGGAATGGTGATTAATCAATCCAGTTTTACCTTTATTCCAAGGTGTTTGTTGGTGACGATCATATGTTTTTGTTCTTTTGTTGTACCATTCACTGGATTCAACGCAATTGTTTTCAATTATGAAATTAATTTCATAATCTATTAACTCTTTCCGTGATTCAAATATGCCTAAAATTATTTTAGAGGTATTATGTATACTTCTACTTTTTGGTAGAGCAGTACCTGAACCTAAATAAGTAGAATCAAGTTCTGGAATAATTTTAGTTGAATGAGCACCGACATATTTCATGCCGTTTGTAAAAGACAATAAATAGCAGTAATGGTACATAGCAATCTCCTTGGATTTGGAGTTCACATTGTAACATCAGACTTGCAGATTCAGCTATGTATTTCTACATAGATCAGACTATATCTTCATCTCAATGAGATGCTTCCCATTTCCACCCACTTGGGTGTACGCCTTACGGCTAGTCGTTACACGTTCCTGTTACCAGGCTTCGCTCGGTATTGCCTTTGCCATTACGCAGTAAGGGTTTCACCGAATTAGAGAAGTTTGCTATAGAGATCGCTCTCTAAAGGGGCTGACAAATTAACCCGAAGATGATGCATCAAGTCCTACCATATGTCCTATGGCTTTACCTGCTTGGGTATCACGTATTGCATTTACAGCTTTAAGGTACAAAGGTTTTTCATCTGCCATCGGTAGCAGAGATTCAAGATTATTTAAATTGGCTTTAGTCCATTCAATACGTTCTTCAAATGTTTTCTTCGATAGACCGAATTGAGTTGCAGCATCAATCATTAAGTATTGGCAACCAGTGTATGCAATCATATTAAATTCCTTAAATTTACCAAGGGTTTGTATTTATCTAATCAATAGGATTTGTCGCATCTTGTGATGGCTGTAAGTCAAAAGGTTTTATTGTTTCGATTACAATTTTAGGGGCAATTTGCCCTGCTACCCTTATGACACTAATTTCTATTTCATCAATAGGCGGTAATTCTTTTTTAAGCAATACATATTTAGCTTTAAAAAGTTTACATGCTTTAATTACTTCATCAATTTCTTGGTGTTTATCAAATTCTTGAGGCCCTTCGTAAGATTTAATAGTTTCAATATCTTCATCGGTATATTCATTTAAACAAATCATGTCATAAATAAATAACTTCATTTTTAAAGCAACTAGATTGCCTAATGCCATAATTACACCTGCATGCCTTTAAGAATAAGTTTGACTTTAATTCGTTTAAGATTTGTTTCGAGTTGGGATAGCTGAATTTGTTCAAATTCATTAAGAGGAGTAAATATAGCTTTTTCATGTAGTTTCATAATTGTATGATTCACAGAAAAATACTCCTCTTTTAATTTTGATTCAGTTGTACATATTAGTCTGGACATTATAAATTACCTGCATTAATAGTTATTTGTCCGATTGTAATAACAGTAATTTAACATCAATAAATTTAATTTGAGTTTTAATTACCTTGAGTTTTGCAAATATAACTCCTCTGTAATTTTTGCCATATTTAAGGCGTGATTTAAAACCAGTTCCTAATTTGGCATTAAGTGATGCGACTCTACGTAAAAGCACTTCTTTTTCTTGTTGTAATTGCTGTACATTTGTTTTACTCATTTATATCTTCCTTTAATAGCAGTAATTTAGTTTTAGCTATTTTAACTTCTTTTTCTTTATCAAACAGAGGTTCATAAGGTTTAGCTATAAATCCATCTTTAAGTTTTTTATTCATTTTATTTTTAGCAGAATTTAATACACTGTAAGTATTGACCAAACGTTTTAAATCTTTAACTGATTTATCTTTTGGATGTTTCATTATTGCTTAACTCCCATCAATAAAAGTTTAGCTTTATTGCGTTTAATGATAGTGGTATGTTTAATAGCCATATCAATATCACGTTGGGTAGGATTATCTATTTCAATGATCGCTAATATTTGTTCACTGATTCCAATTAATGTTCTGCACTTATCTGCTTCAGTACAATTGCTTGCTGTTAATGGGTAAGGTGACCAGTCAAATGAATTGTCCATGTACTAACTCCTCTTTAGCAAAATTTAATATCGATTTGCGAAATGAGTTTGCTTGAGTTGAACAGTGGTAACCTTGTGAGTAAGTTCTACCTCTTTTATCTACTTTGTGGGTAAGGTGAAAGTTATTACCAGTTTGAATTAATAATTTGTATACGTGATAGCTATCTTCACGTAATTTATCAAATTGCTTTTGTTTCTGAGGAGTATCAATAACTTTTTTAGGTTGTTCATCAAATGTAGTTAACATTTTGATATCCAAACTAAGAGCTACTTGATTGAACTTATTAAGACTATCGAGGCATACATTACCATCGTGATGATTATATGATTTAAGAATCACTGAATCATTTGTAATGGTTTTATAGCCTGATGATTTGTTGTGAGTAAGTATTTCAGGTGCACATACCATTGGAGGTAAATACATACTTTCTTTTACAAATTTAAGAATACGTTGATCACATATATAAACAGGAACAACTTCCATCATTCCACTATTAGCATCACCGGCTCTGATTATTTTAACTAAGCCATGGTAAGACATGTATGCAATCACAGAGCTTATTATTTTGAATGAACTCAATGTATCTACAGATTTAATTACACTTGCAGATTGACCTACTACTGAACTAAATGTAGCACCTTGAGGGAGTATCATAATTACTTCAAGTATTCTGAAGATAGTTTTATTTAAATCATTGATGGTTATAGCACTGAGATACTGATTTTTTTGATTGAAATGAGGCCCCATTAAATAAATTTTTGATAATGAGTTAAAGCATTCATCAATTTTTTCTACCAATTCAGGTGTATCAGCAATATCTTTTTGAATCATTGCAGGAATTTTACTTTTAGCGTACATGTATTCAATACTGGTTTGAGTATCTATTAAAGACATGGCTTACTCCTCATTAATCACTATTAGCAATTGATCTGGATTTTTTAGCAGCATCCCAAAGCATTTGTTTTTCATCAGGATTGCGGTATTGATTACCTGCTTGCTGAAATAGCGATGCAGCTTTATTGTGATTACCACTATTTTGAGCTTTGATAGCTTCCATAATAGTTTTGTTGTTTGCAGGATCTACGCGCATTTACCTAACTCCTGATATTGTTCAAATGTAATTGGTTGAAGGTATTTACCTATTTGATTACGTAATTGCCATTGATTATTTTCACTTACTACTAAATGCCTATCTTGATTGTATTCAGCAGTTAGTGACCAAGCACCATCATTGCAGTAGTATTGTTTAGATTCATCATCGTAACTTAATCTACTACCATAAATAGTTACATACTTAGGAAAGCCATCAACAACAGGGTAACCTTGAGATATTTCTTCTTTAGTCATTACTATCTCCAGATTTTGAAAGTTATTTAAAAAGCGAATAGCACTCCAATTAAGGAGTGCTATTGTTTTTGTTATTCAATGACTTCAACAAGTTTGCTGATGTGCACAATTTGAATGACAGCTTTCTGAGTAGTTGTTTTCCAATTCGGTTGATCCGATGGGAATACCACACGACGATAATCAACACTGCAAGGCTGTACCCCGCCAGTTTGTACTACAGAAGGTAATACATAGCCAATACGGCCATTTGATTTCAATTTAACTGCGCTTTGTTTAGACATGGGATATCTCCTAATGAATAAAAAGTTACTACCTCATTGCTGAGGTAGTAGTAATAAATATTAAACTTCTACTTCTTCGATTTGACGATCAACCGTAGTCCACTCATCAAATTCGTAAGTATCAGTTGCTTTAACGTTTGCACGTATATCAATGATGATATCTAACTTACGTACATCTTGACCTTTAGCCACCATATCCAACAAAGTACGTTGAGCTTTGTCGGCATTTTCAAAGATTGGGATAGCACCCAATTTAATTAACTTACCGCTAGCGTTCACATTCACATTAACGAAATGAGTTGGTGCGGATTTTTTTGTAGTTGAAGTTTCTTCAGCATTAGTATTGATTGCAGCCATGATATATCTCCGAAATTGATAAAGGATAATTAGGCGAAATTGCCCTAAACAACCGAAGGTTGTATTTGTTTGTGTCAGCAAGTAAAAGGCCTATACCCCATAAGGGTACCGGCCAGTGGCTTCCGTATGCTTGCATTGGCACGAAGCCTTCCAAATGCAAGTGCTGCACGTTACAGCGGCTTATATACTCAGCCAACGTCTTGGTCTGAGGTAGCCAATGGCCTAACCTAGTTAGGTTACATTGATTCCTGAACTACCGAAGGTAGCCATACCACCTATCAACCAGGGTACCGCAGGCTTGCTACAGGGCACGGATGTGTCCTGTGTCAATGTGTTGATATGTATCAACTCCACCGTGGCCTATAAAGGCCACAGAGAGCGATACACGAGGGGTTGGATTACAGAGGGATAGCACAGAGCTTGGCAATGTGATCATGGCCAGCTTGAGTGAGTTCCACACATTTAATTACCGGAGTTACCAAACGCTTTGAATACAAAGACTGATAAGCATTCCATGCTTCTTCTGATTCATTTATTTCAGTTAGTAAGTAACCATCACGCTGGCAACAAAGCATGAATGCCAGTTCAGTATCAGTAATGAATACTTCTGGTTCAATCAAGAAATCATTACCATATTGAGTAATCCAATATGCACCATCATGAATTGTAACTGCACCATGTTTACATAAGGTGCGTAAACGAAACATATCAGCTATGGCTAGTTTCATATCCAATATGAAACTAACAGGAATTGGGTTACTTTTGATGCGTTGAAGTAATTCCAATTCACCATCGGTAAAATTAGGTGGTTCAGTTTTAGTTTCACGTTGTTTAAATGCTTTACCAAATACATTTGCCATCTCTTTAGCAAGAGCCTGAATTGGCTTATTTGCTTTATCTCTTAAATCAATCCAGATATCGTTATTAAAATCTAATTTACCTTCAGTAATTAATTTAATTGAACTGGCTTTTAGCTGTTTACGACAACAATGAGTAGTAAGTTTCTGATCTGCACTTAAACCACAGTTACGGCAGATACGGGTTACTAAACTAATCACATGTTTATGATTTTTGTTCATTTAAGGCTCCTTATGGCAATACTGCCATTAATTTATTTAATGATTTAAACCCTATTTTTACTTCGATTGCACAAGTGCTTTCAAATACAAATAGGTATTGATTTAATAAGTGATTAATACTACTTCCGTGTTGAAGCCAGTTAATTAATTGGCTTCTGTTACGGTTGTGAATATACATTAACCATAGTGTGCTTGCTGCTGCACTGTACCCATTACGTATAAGGTACATGTGCATTACACGCAATTTCTGTACAGTATTCATGTTATTTACCTATTGATAGGGATGATTAAGGATACATACAGCAAACAATGCTAGTGATCCTAAATAGAATGGATAATGCATTACATAACGTTTACGCATAAACACTATATAAAGCCAATTGGCTTTAGTGATTCTGCCTATCAGCCAAATGGATGCGAATAACCACATCCACCAGCCTATTCCTAATAATTGTTCCATTAATACCTCACAACTTTTACGTAGATACCTTTATTACGTGCAATAGTAATCATGTGATTGGTACCTTTAGAGATACCATCCCAGAATGCTAATAAGCCATCAGCTACATCACACATCTCTTGATTACGTAGATAGCCTGCACGTTTACCATGAGTAGTCCAGTCAGCGTAATGTTTGTACAGCTTGCATTGATGAATCTGTGCCCATTGTACAGCTAAGGAATCAGCTCCCTTAGCCATACCTGAGACAATGCTTACGACATTGCCATCAGGCAATTCAGCGATAGTATTACGAATCTGACGATCCATAAGTTCTCTATCGCTGAAGTCTCTGCCACCGGCTACTATCAATTTGAATTCTTTATTCATTGGTTTCACCGTCTAAGTAATCTTCCTCAGTAGTAGGATCAAGGTTATCAATACAATACTGAGTACCATCAGCATTCATACGTGGATAAATATCTATACCAGTTTCAATGTATTGACAGCCTGTAGTGTGATCCATAATTACATCAATATCATTAATGATGTTGATTCTTTCAATAGCAGGAGCTGGATCAGGGATAGTAGTTACTCCCTGATCTTCTTCATAAGCTAATTTACTACATGCTGCTACACAGCAAATTAAAACAGATACAATGAACCATGTTCTTAATGTAGACATGATTAATACCTCAGTTGATTTGAGTAATAGATTCAATATCTATTACAAGGAAGGGTTTGATACTAGCATTGATAACAGCTTGAGATAATGTATTACCTTTAACTGTTACTGATGGTCTGTTTTTGAAGATGATACGGAAATATTTCATATTTATATCTACGAATTGAATATTGATGAGAACTGAGTATTAAATGCAGATGATTTGCTATTGAATACATCAGTGATTTGTTTGTAAGTAACTGAATAGCCTTTAGTACGAGCTAAAGAGAATGTTGATGATACAGACATATCTTTAGCCCAGCATTCAGTTAGGAATGTATCCAATGGCTTAGTAACAGTATTGGATACAAATGATTGATATTGGCGATGCTGCATAATTGATCCTTAAATGTTAATGAATTACTACATTATTGAAGGTTAATAAACTACGTACCAATATTTCATGTGCTTGTAGTTTAGTTAGTTCATTACTATGTATGCGATTCAACAATGAATGCATATCAGGTGTATTTAGTAATTTAGCTGTAATGACATTGATTAAGTCACTTTCATGTTGTGTAGGCATAGAAGGATTGCCATTGAGTTTAATAATTAATTCCAATTCTTCTTTGTTTAATAGAATACACATAGTTAAGCCCTTATTTGGTGTTGTATGTACGTAGTATGATTACAACGATTACAGCAATGATCAGTAGTGTTATGAAGTAGTTCATGATTAATTCCTTAAATGGATAGCCAGATTACTCTGGCTTATTGATGAGATTTAATACAAATGATTTGATTGAATCACAATGACATCTTTTAGGTGCACAATGACATTGAAGCAATACATTTTGACCTGATTCAACATGCATAGCTATGTTGGTTATTTCACTACGTATTACACGATCAGTTGCATATGCTTCAGGAAGATATGCTTCGAATTTATTACATACTTCAATACGCTGAGATTCATTGGCCATATAGAATGGATTACCCAATGCAGTCTTACGATCACATCGAATAGAGATGTAATTAGGCACAGTTTGATTAACTCTACCTATTTTGATATCACCGACAGTATTCATAGAACTATTCCTATTGATTAATTAATGTACTAACTAGTTACAGATAGCAACGCAGTTAGTCTATCCATAACAGCCGAAGGCTGTAGTTAAGGGATAGATATTAATAGTAAGGAATTGATGTAAATAGGGATATTGGAATATAGTAATAGTAGTTGTTAGTAGTAGGTAAGTTCTTGTTATATAAGAATCTTACTATAAGTTACTATCTAGGTTGTGTTTGTGTCTTGTGTGTTGTTATTAATGTGTAATTAATAGATCCTCCACTCTAATTTATATTAGAGGGAGGAATTAGTGTTAGTTAAATAGATTAAGCAGCTTGTTGCTGAGTTTGTTGTTCATTAGCTAATGCTTCGAAAGGATTCGCTTCGCTCATGAGTTTCTTTTGCTCAGGAGTTAATAGTTTGTATTGTTCTTCAAGTTGTTCTCTACGTTTAGCAGAGACTAGTTGAGATGAATAGTTGTAGTCAGAAGCATGACGTTCAACAGTTTGTACATAGTGATCAGCAGAGTTAACAATACGGTTAGCCATATTGATAGTTGTATCCACAGCACCAAGTAAGTTGACAAGAGTACCAGCAAGTTTAGTAAAAGGATTCATAGTGTGCACCTAATGAATGTATTAAGGGATTATTCCCTGTACACGCGAAGCGTAGAGATATATGGGGGTAGGTAGTTAAGAAATCGTAGAGAGTGAAGGTACCGGGGGGGATATTTCAAGTTAGAGGTTTCTGTACCAGTACCCCCTATATTCATCTGTCAATTAATTTTTTATTGGAATTCTCAAATAAGAATTATTCTCTAATTGATCTGTCAGTAATAAAAATATCCCAGGTTTCAAAATAAAAAAATTATGTATTTTCCCTATAACTATGTAGGGTACGTATATCCAAAATCTCTTTATAAATCAATCACTTAGCTCAACTAAAAATAACTAATTTGACGTTATAAAATTTTAGTATATAATCTAAATTAAGTTATAAATTGCAATTTAGAGGCATACGTATGCAAGAGTTAAGCCAAGAATTAATTAACTTGAAATCATCAGAAGAACTTATAATTACTAAACGTAACATGACAAGAGTGAGGATTCCCATGTTTCATATGATAGGCAGAAAATCTAAACCAAGTGGGCATTTAACTGCAGTACCTTTATTAGAGATGGTTTTAAATTTCAATAAAGAAGAACAGTGGTTTTTTGGTTTACTCTGGGGGAAGATGGATATAATTACTAATGAGTGTGATCTAAGTGATATGGAATGTACTGTTACTGATACTAATCGCAAATCCAGGGCCTACATATCTTTAAAAGAAAAGAATCTAGTGAAACGCATACGTAAAGGGGTATACATGATCAATCCCCTTGCTGCTATCCACCCTAAAGGATTTGAATTAGCCAAACGTAAGTGGGACTCTTTATGAGTCCTATGTCTATCTCGTATTTAGTCAATATGTGCACTTACCCCATACAATCGTTGTATTAATATCTGCTGGCCCCCGGCCATTAATGATATTGCTCTATGTTTCTCTGCTGCACCAAAACCAAATAATTCTAATTTATGTTGGTCTGTTTCTATGACCATTACCCCTGCAGTTATTTTTCCGTAGTTACCTTTCTCCATTTCACTTGCTACTGCCCTAAGCATATTGGGTATGTCGCTCATTACTGCTGAATCTAACTTATGTATATTACTCATTTGGTTTAATCCTGTGTTTGGTTTACTATTGCTTACTATAAAGTAATTAATTAGGAGTTTACTATGGATATTCTTACAGAAGAACAGTTTAAGCAGGTATTGCCTGCTAATGTTAAAAAGAATGTAGATAAAGAAGTAATGGATATTATTAATAGCACTATTGGCGATCCTGAGATGATTAGATCATTCAGGGAAAACTTAGTTACGTATCAGAGTGTATTAACCCAGGGCAAGTTTAAGCTTACTAATTATGTTGATGCTGTTAAGTATGTGAGCCACAAGTTATTGGGGTGCAATAACATTACTGCTTATACTCGTACATTCCCGGATAAGATTATTGATTTTAGATCAAGGGGTGTGAGTGAAAAGGATATCAGTGCTTATGTGAGTGGTTTCAATAAGAGCAAGTTAGTTAATTTAATATTGGCTCAGACAATGATACCTGTGCACATTCTTAATGCTGATATTTATCAGGAGGCTATTAATTGCCAAGCTGATTTGATGCGTAATGCGAATAGTGAAAAGGTAAGGTGTGAAGCAGCTAACTCTTTGATGGTACAGTTACGGCCGCCAGAGGTTAAGAAAGTGGAGCTTGATATTGGGTTTAAAGAGGATAGTGCGATTGCCCAATTACGGGAAACTACTATGCAGTTGGTAGCGCAACAGAA
>SXGT01102807.1_pt1 | contig 11378 bp, 8 predicted proteins | sample 3176221 | NCBI WGS metagenome assembly SXGT01 (sample SAMN11356862, study PRJNA531348) | freshwater metagenome | isolation source: freshwater sample F1-120 | place: China: Fuxian Lake, Yuxi | collected 2017-12-25
AGCGAGTTTGACTGCGACCGCGATGCCGCCTATGCGCGGGCGCGGGTTGCCGGGGTGGAGATCCAGATCATCCCCGCTGTTTCGCGCCTTAACCTGATGGCCGTTGCGGATCTCTGCCGGCGCTATTCGGGTTGTCTTCCAGCCTGGGGTTTGCATCCTATCTATACACATTGCCCGGATGACATCGCGGCTGTGCAGAGTCAAATCGAGGCTTGGCGTCCGGTAGCCGTAGGCGAAATCGGGCTTGATCTGTTCGATGGCCATCCCAACTTTGCTGCCCAGGAACAGGTCTTCGTCGCACAGATTGAACTTGCGCGGGAGTACGACTTGCCGGTCATCTTGCATAGCCGCCGTGCCGTTGATCTCTGTCTCAAACATCTGCGCCGCATTTGCGTCCCTGGTGGCATCGCCCACGCCTTTTCCGGTAGTGCCCAGCAAGCCCACGCCTTCATCGAGCTTGGTTTTAAGCTTGGTTTTGGCGGCGCATTCACCTATGCTCGCGCGACGCGCTTGCAACAACTGGCGCGTGAGCTACCGCTGGGGGCTATCGTGCTGGAGACTGACAGCCCCGACATCCCGCCGGCCTGGTTGCCCGCTGACAAACGCCGCAACGAACCGGCCGAACTGCCGCGCATCGCCACCGAACTCGCCCGTTTGCGCGGTGTCGATGATGCCACAATCGCTACGGTCACCTCGGCCAACGCCCGCGCCGTGTTGCGGTTAGAGAACTGAAACCGTATCGTGCGTGGCATGGATAAACGTCTGTACACGATTCCTAACCTGCTTACCCTGGGGCGCTTCATTCTGGTGCCCTTTGTGGCTTGGCGCTTGCTGGAGGGCGATCTTCCCGGCGCCTTTATCTATTTCGGTATTGCAGCCATCACCGACTTTTTCGATGGATATCTTGCGCGGCTTTTGAATCAGAAAAGTGTCCTTGGGGCCTGGCTGGATCCACTGGCCGACAAGGCCATGTTGCTCACGGTTATCCTGCTCCTCGCCGATCACGGCATCTTACCTGTCTGGTTGGCCCTTATTGTCGTCCTGCGTGATGTCACCGTGCTGGTGGGTGCAGCTGCCTGGCTCAACCTCACCGGTCATCTTGATGTGGCGCCCACTTTGGGCGGCAAGGTCGCCACCTTCGCTGAGTTCGTTCTTATCAGCCTGTTGCTCGGTCAGCATCTGCTTAACGACGGGATCGTCGAGATCTTTCCAGTGTTGATCTTTATTACCGCCGCACTGGCTGCTTTTTCTGGCACTCAATATGTGTGGCGCTGGACCTCCAAGACACGCATTTGGCTGAAAGCCAATCCGCCTGGAAAATAAAGCTCGTCCAGTCCCGCCTGTTTATAAATGTGTTTGACGAACAACCCTGGTTTTTCTGCCTGCCATTTTTAAGTGCACCGGATGGTGCGGCGGTTTTTTAGCGCCGGATTTCCGCGAGGCGTTTTTCCAGTCGTTTGATCGAGATGGGTTCGGGGGTCTTAAGTTCTTGGGCGAAGAGGGAAACACGCAGTTCTTCCAGGGCCCAGCGGAATTCGGTGGCCTTGTCGCCCTTGAGGTGAACGGTGGACTGGATGAGCGGCGCCATGTCACGCAGGTGCTGAGTGTCTCGGGCTAGGTCGCGGGGGAGTTTTTCCAGTCGCCGTTCAATGGCCATGAGATAGCGCGGCAGGTGGGCCAATATGTGCGGCGGGTGGCTGGCGACGAAGCCAACGAAGACCAGGCCGGCGAGTTGTTGGCCGATATCTTTCGCGGCGGCGGTGTAGGGGGCTGGAAGTTTAGTGAGTCGCCCTTGCAGGGCGTGCGTGCTGATAATGCATTGCGTGGCAATCTGAGCAAGGTGGTTGGCCTCGTTGGATATCTCGCTAGGCGGTAGTCGATTGAGGGTTTCAAAGGCACTGCGGTCGCGTATTTCGGTAGGATTGCGAGTCGTAGTAGGGTTGGCTGCGGCAAGCTTGAGCGCGGCGGCGTAGAGCACATCGCGGATCAAGATCTCGCCCTGACCGCCCCAGAGCCCGTAGGCGAGTAGTGCGATCTTGAGCTGTTGGGCAACGATTGCGTGGGTTTGTTTGAGGCGTGCGCCCTGAGCTAGCCAGTACAGGCGTAATACGCCGCGCTGGTGGGCAGCGAGGGCGGCATCACGATGGTCTAGTGGCTTTAGGTTAACACGCCCGTCGGCTTCTTCAACGAGGGCGGGCCAGGCGGTCAGAATCTGTTTGCCTCGAGGCAGGCTGATTTGTTCGGGCAGGGTATCAAAGTTCCAGTGGGTCAGGTTTTCGCGTTCGAGATGGGTCGAAGCGCTGGCAAGATTGCTCTGCGCAGTGTGGCCGTGGGCGTTGCGTAGGGCGGCAAGATCGCGGGATTCGTCGATGCGGTGGCCATTTGAATCGAGGAGGCGGAAATTCATGCGCAGGTGGGGCGATAGGGCTTCTTCACGCCAGGCATCGCGCGGGATGCGTGCGCCGCTGCGGGTTTCGAGAAAGTCGGTCAGTGCCTCGGTCAGCGGGGTGTCGCTGGGGTTCAGTGCGGCTGCGGCGGCGCGGGCGTAGTCGGGTACGGGTACGAAATTGCGCCGTAGGCCTTGTGGAAGGCTGCGGATCATGGCCTCGATGCGGGCCTCGATAAACCCAGGGACCAGCCATTCGCAGCGTGCGCCAGGGATCTGGTTGAGGGCCTCAACGGGGGCAACGAGGGTGATGCCGTCGTCGGCCGCACCGGGCTCGAAGCGGTAGCTGAGTCGCCAGCGTTGGCCGCCCCAGTCGAGAGTCTCGGGGTGAGTATCAAGCTCAGGGTGCTGTGCTGGGAAGAGGTCGGCGCGTTCCAGAAACAGTAGGCGTGGATTGCTTTTTTCGGCGTTGCGTCGCCAGCGGTCGAAGTCTGCGCCGGTGTGGATATCGGCTGGGATATGGGCAGAAAAGAAGGCCGCGACGATCTCTTCGTCCACTTCAATGCGGGCGTTACGGGTGCGTTGCGTCAGTTCGTCCAGTTCGGTGAGGAGGTCGAGGTTGTGGCGGAAGAAGGGTGCGCGGCTGTCCCATTCGCCTCGCACAAGGGCGTGGCGGATGAAGAGGTCGCGACATGCCGTGGCGTCGATAGGACCGTAATGCACGCGCCGTTCATTGATGACGGGTAGGCCGTAGAGTGTGGCTTTCAGTAATGCGTTGACCTGGGCAGGACGCTTTTCCCAATGCGGATCGCTGTAACTGAATTTTAACAAATGCCCACCGGCGGTCTCGATCCATTCCGGCTCGATGCGAGCCACGGTACGGGCATAGACGCGACGGGTCTCGACGATCTCGGCAGCCATGATCCATTTTGGCCTTTGCTTTACGCCACTGCCCGGGAATGGCAGGAAGCGGATGTCGCGGGCACCGAGAAAGCTGCCGTCTTCGGTCATGAAACCCAGGTTGCCGAGCAGGCCGGTGAGCAAGGCCTGGTGGATGGGTGCGTAGCGCGATGCCCACGGGTCTTCTCCAGGTTCGGGTGTGGCGTCGCGGGTAGGGAGGCCGAGTTCCTTCACTAGGCTGGAGAGCTGGTTGTAGACCTCGCGCCATTCGCGGATGCGGAGTGGGGAGAGGAATTCGTTGTGCAGTTGCTCGCGTAGTTTGCGTTGCGATTTGCGGTGCGTTATCTGGGTCGCAATGTGCTGCCAGAGATTTAGGATGGCGATGAAGTCTGAATGCGGGTTGGCGAAGCGTCGGTGTTTTTCATCGGCGGCTGGGGCACGATCCATGGGCCGTTCACGTGGATCCTGTACGGAGAGAAAGGCGGCAATGATCAGAATTTCGTGTAGGCAGGCGTGGTGATGGCCGGCGATTAGCATGCGTCCGATGCGCGGATCGACGGGCAGGCGGGCGAGTTTCTGGCCGATCTCGGTGAGACCATTATTGGTATCGACTGCGCCTAGTTCTGCGAGGAGTTGCTGGCCGTCTTTGATGCGGCGTGGTTCGGGGGCATCAAGGAAGGGGAAGTTGGTGATGTCGGGTAGGGCCAGCGCCTTCATGCGCAGGATGACGCCGGCCAGTGAGGAGCGTAGTAGCTCGGGCGTGGGGTAGTTGGGACGGGATTGGAAATCGGCTTCGGCATAGAGGCGGATGCACACTCCGGGGCCGAGTCGGCCACAACGGCCTGCGCGTTGATTGGCCTGGGCTTGGGCGATCTTTTCAGTCTTGAGTTGTTCGATGCGGTTTTTCAGCGAGTAGCGCTTGACGCGTGCCAGCCCGGTGTCGATGACATAACGGATGCCGGGGACGGTGAGGGAGGTTTCGGCGACATTGGTTGCGAGAACGATGCGCCGTCCGCTATGTGTCTGGAAGATGCGATCCTGCTCTGCAATCGACAGACGGGCGAAGAGCGGCAAGATCTCGGTGTGGTCGGGGTGGTGTTTGCGTAGGGCCTCTTGCGCCTCGCGAATTTCGCGCTCGCCTGGCAGAAAGACGAGGATGTCGCCGGGTCCGTGGCGGGCCAGTTCGTCGGTGGCGGCCAGGAGGGCAGTGTGCAGATCCCCATCGGCGGCCTCGGCATCTTCGATGGGTCGGTAGCGGACCTCAACTGGCCAGGCTCGGCCCGAGACCTCAATAACCGGGGCGCCATGAAACCACTTGGAAAAGCGTTCGGCCTCCAGGGTAGCCGAGGACAGGATGAGTTTCAGATCAGGTCGGCGCGTCAGGATGTTGTGCAGAAAACCGAGCAGGAAGTCTATGTAGAGGCTGCGTTCATGTGCCTCGTCGAGGATGATCGTGTCGTAGGCAGAGAGTTGCGGGTCGCTTTGGGTCTCGGCCAGCAGGATGCCATCGGTCATGACCTTGATGCGGGTGGCGGGGCCGGCCTCGTCGGTGAATCGCACCTTCCAGCCAATGAACTGACCGAGCGGGGTTTGCGTTTCTTGGGCTAGGCGCTGGGCAACGCTGCGTGCGGCGATGCGGCGCGGTTCGGTCATGCCGATACGGCGTGGACGGCGGGTGGCGTTGTTTTTGGCGGTGTCCTGGCGCGCCAGCCAGGCCAGTTTTGGGAGTTGCGTGGTCTTTCCAGAGCCGGTTTCGCCGCAGACGATTACGACCTGATGGGCGCGGATGCTGGCGATGATGGCGTCACGATGGGCTGCGACGGGGAGTTCGACAGGCAATTCGATGCGGGGTGCTGCCGGTGGAGCCGGGCTTGGTTGATGTGGAGGCAATGACACGGTTTAGCGGTTTAGGTAGCGACGGTCATCGAAGGTGGTGATCCAGGCGGGTTTGTACACCACGATAATGGTGATCAGCATGCCGGTTGAAAAGGCCTCGGACCAGGCCATGAGTAGGCAATAGGGCAAATATTGATCGAGCAGATAGTCCAGCGTATAGGCATCGAACAGAACTAGGAAACCCGTTGAAGCGATGCTGGTCAGGCTGACGGCAAAGGCGGCGCCGAAGAATGCATTGAGGAAGATGTAGACGAAGAAATGGTGGGTTAGGCGCTGCTCTACGAGCCGATACAAGCGCCAGCTGAATAGGATGGGCAGGGCACCGTAGATAAGCCAGTTGATGGGCCAGGCGTTCAGTTGCCCGTACCAGAGAGCCAGTGCGGCATTGATGACTCCAAGGGCAAGAAGGGCGAACCATGGGCCGAACATGAGGGTCAGTGCGGTGGCGCCGAGAAGATGAAAGGATAAGCCGGGCCGGATGCCGGTGTGGATCATCCAGAGTCCGAGGACGGCCACTGTCGCGCCAAGAAAGATATTGAGATCGTCCCCTTGTTGCAGGCGTTTCCAATCGAGTCGTTTGACCATGACGAGAAGCAGAAGGGCGGCTGTTGCCCAGATCGGGATCAGCCAGTCAGCAGGGATATTGGAGGTCACCAGGTTCACTCCTTGAGTATACTGCGGCCTCTTTCCTGATGACTAAACCGGTCCTTTGTGTCGGAACTTAAAACCATGCGCTTAGCCCTATTTGATCTTGATAACACCCTGCTAGCGGGCGATTCTGACTTTGCATGGGCGCAGTTCCTGATGGGTAAGGGGGTACTTGATCGTGAGGTGTACGAGGCCCGCAACCTGCAGTTTTACGACGACTACAAGGCAGGTTGCCTCGATATTCATGCCTTCCTTGATTTTCAGTTGAAGCCGCTGTCGCGTCATTCGCGCACGCAACTGGATGTATGGCACGCCGAGTTCATGCGCGATCATATCCTGCCTATGGTGGCACCTGGCACACCCGCGCTCCTAGCGCAGCACCGTGCGGACACCTGCATGATCATCACGGCGACCAACAGCTTTGTGACAGCGCCCATTGCGCGTTTTCTGGGTGTGCCACATTTGATTGCGACCGAGCCGATGGTCGGCGCTAATGGCGAGTTTACCGGCGGTGTGGTGGGCCAGCCGTCGTTTCGTGAGGGCAAGGTAGCGCGTCTGGAGGCGTGGTTGGGGGAGCGTGGGCTGGGTTGGGAGGATTTGGAGGAAAGCTGTTTCTATAGTGATTCACTCAATGATCTGCCGCTCCTGGTGCGGGTAAAGTCGCCGGTGGCGGTAGATCCGGATGCCACCTTGCGCGCGCATGCCGAAGCGGCTGGTTGGCCGGTGTTGTCGCTGCGCTGAGTGTCAGGATGCCTCGTCCTTTATGCGTTTCTTCGCAAAGGTGGGCGGTGAAATGAGGGTGCTGGATTTCTGCCTTCGCGGGAATGACGCGTTGTTGGCGTCATACCTTGTTTGCCGCCAGCGCGTGCGATGTTGTGTGTTCCTTGCGTAGTTGCAATTGCCACAACTCGGCATAGCGACCGTTCTGTGCGAGCAGTGCCGTGTGGTTTCCGCGCTCGACGATGCGCCCTTCTTCTAGGACGAGGATCTCGTCGGCATCGATGACGGTGGAAAGGCGGTGGGCGATGACTAGACTGGTACGGTTTTGGGCGGCGAGCTGGATTTCGGTCTGGATGGCTTGTTCGGTGACGGAATCGAGCGATGAGGTGGCTTCGTCGAAGACCAGAATGGGTGGATTTTTGAGCAGGGCGCGGGCGATGGCGACACGCTGTTTTTCTCCGCCAGAGAGTTTCAGACCTCGTTCGCCGACCCGTGTTTCCCAACGATCCGGCAGGCTGGCGACAAAATGGTCGAGGCGAGCGGCACGGCCGGCCTCGAGGACTGCCGCACGGTTGGCATCGGGGTGTCCATAGGCAATGTTGTAGTAGAGCGTCTCGTTGAACAGGACGCTGTCCTGCGGCACCATGCCGAGCGCGCTGCGCAGGCTGGATTGGGTGACGCGGCGGATGTCCTGGCCATCGATCAGAATGCGGCCGTCATCGACTTCGTAGAAGCGGAACAACAGGCGCGCCAGGGTGGATTTTCCACTGCCGCTGGCGCCGACCACGGCGACCTTGTGGCCGGGTGGGATGCTGAAGCTGATGTCGGTGAGGATAGGCCGGCGCGGGTCATAGGCGAAACGCACCGATTCAAAGCGTACCTCACCCGTGTGGATGGCGAGGGCTGGTGCGTCTGGCCGGTCGCAGATTTCGGGTGCGGTGTAGAGGAGGCCGAACAGTTTTTCCATATCGGTAAGGGCATTGCGGATCTCACGATAGACTGTGCCGAGAAAATTGAGCGGGATGAAAAGTTGGATCAGGAAGGCGTTGACCAGGACCAGGTCACCCAGGGTCATGCGTCCGGCGGTAACACCCTCCACAGCGAGAGACATCATGGCGATGAGGCTAGCCGAGATGATCAGGGCTTGGCCGGTATTGAGCCAGGCCAGTGAACTTTCGGTGCGCACGGCGGCGTTTTCGGCATCGCTCAGGGCGGCTTTGAGGCGTTCGGCTTCGAAGACTTCGTTGCCGAACACCTTGACGGTTTCGAAGTTGAGCAGGCTGTCGACGGCGTGGGCGTTGGCGCGGGCATCTGCGGCGTGCATGGCGCGTCGGTGCTCCAGCCGCCAGTTGGTGACGAGTAGGGTAAAACTGATGTACACCGCGAGGGTGAACAGGGTGATGGTGCCGAAGGCGGGATCGTACTTGGCGAAGAGGATGCCGGCGACCAGGGCAATCTCAAGCAGGGTCGGGCCGATGTTAAACAGCGAAAAATTGATCAGGAAACGGATCGAACGGGCGCCGCGTTCGATCTCGGCGGCCAGTGCGCCGGTGCGGCGATTGAGATGAAAGCGTAGTGACAGGGCGTGTAGGTGGCGGAATACATCGTGGATGACGCCGCGCATGGCGCGTTGCAGGACGCGGGCAAAGAGGCCGTCACGCAGCTCGGTGCAGGCGGTATTTGCAAATCGCAGGACACCATAGGCGATTACCAGCGCCAGTGGGGCAGTCAGCAGGTGCGGCGCCTGCAGATGATCGACAATCTCTTTCAGAATCAGCGGGACGCTGACGGTGGCCAGTTTGGCTGCAACGAGGAGGGTAAAGGCGGCGATGACGCGACCCCGGTACTGCCAGATATAGGGGAACAGCGCCAGCGTTGCGCGCCATTGGTTCAGGGTAACGGCGTGCTTCGCGGGATCCTCGGTGGCAGGACCATCGGGGTGCTTCATCAGGGGTTGTCGTCCAGATCTGGTAAATCGTCGCTCTCCGGATCCGTTGTGGCCATGGTGTTCAGAGGGTGTTCGATGGCCCCGCGCAGGAGCCGGAACAGTTCACGGCTGGATTTTGGCGGTTTGCCTTGAGCCGCCTCGCGCGCGGCATTGCGAATCAGGGCCCGCAGTGGCTGGGCATCGCTGTCCGGATGTTCGGCCATCCAGGCAGTGAGACCATCCGGATCGGTCAGCAGCCGCTCACGCCAGCGCTCCAGGCTGTGGAAGTGGGCCTTAGCGGCAGTGGACTCGCCGCGCACATGGGCGAGCGCGGCTTCGATGGGGGCTGGATCAATCTTGCGCATCAGACGACCGATGTATTGTAATTGGCGACGTTGAGCCTCGTGCTTTGGAAATCGATGCCAGTCCAGGATGGCGTTGCGCAGGTCGTCCGGCATCGGAATGCGTTTTAACTGGTCACGCGCCAGTTCGGTCAGGGTGCGGCCGAGGGTTTGCAAAGCCTCGACCTCGTGTTTGCGCTGGGTGCGGCTGGGTGGGCTGTCGTCCGGATGGGGATCAGATGCGTGCATTGGGTGCAGGAGTGTGTCGTGTGTGCCTGTATCATAACGGCTTTGCAGAAGGACAAGAAGGAAGGGCCGAAGTGGCAGAACAAGGCTTTTCATATACCGAACAGGCGTTGATCGACCTTGCCAGGCAGGTGTTGGATCAGGCGCGTGCGGCTGGGGCGACGAGTGCTGAGGTGGAAATCTCCGAAGGATCCGGTCAGGGTGTGACCGTGCGGCACGGTGAGATCGAGACCATTGAGCACAATCGCGACAAGTCAGTGACCATAACGGCCTATGTGGGGCAACGGCGGGGCCACGCGGCGACTTCGGATTTTTCTGCGGCAGCGCTACGACAGACGGTTGAGAAGGCGGTCGCAATTGCTCGTTTCACGGCCGAGGACGCGTTTTCTGGCTTGGCCGATTCAGATCTGTTGGCCACGCAGTTTCCGGCCCTTGACCTGTTCCATCCCTGGGGACTGGAGGTGACGGCTGCGGTCGAGATGGCCCGTGCCTGCGAGGCGGCGGCGTTAGCAGTAGATCGGCGTATTGGTAACACGGAAGGGGCTACGGTCAGTCAGCAGCAGGCCCAGTTTGTCTATGCGAATTCGAATGGATTTTGCGCTGGCTACCCCACTTCGCGGCAGTCTGTTTCCTGCTCGGTGATTGCTGAACAGGATGGTGCGATGCAGCGCGATTACTGGTACACCAGCGCGCGGGCGGCCGAGGACTTGGAGGCGGTGGAGTCCGTGGGACGGCGTGCCGGTGAGCGCAGTGTGCGGCGTCTGAATGCGCGGCGTTTGTCAACTCGCAGTTGTCCAGTGATCTTTGAGGCCCCGATTGCCACGGGCCTGATTGCGAGCTTTGTTTCGGCCGTGTCAGGCGGCAACCTGTACCGAAAATCCAGCTTCTTGCAGGATAGCTTGGGTACGCGGGTGTTTCCGTCTTTTATGCAGATTGAAGAACGCCCCTTTTTGCTGCGTGGCCTGGCCTCGTCGCCGTTTGATGGTGAGGGCGTGGCGGTTCGCGACCGTGCCGTGGTGAAGGACGGGTGTGTTGAGGGGTATTTTCTGGGGAGCTACAGTGCCCGCAAGCTGGGGATGCAGAGCACCGGAAATGCCGGTGGTAATCACAATCTGATCATCCCGTCGACGGGCGAGGATTTCGCGGCGCTGCTTGCCCGGATGGGTTCTGGATTGCTAGTCACGGAAATGCTTGGTCACGGCACCAATATGGTGACGGGAGACTATTCGCGGGGTGCGGTAGGTTTCTGGGTGGAGGGCGGGGAGATCGCGTATCCCGTTGAAGAGATCACGGTGGCTGGGAATTTGCGTGAGATGTTCGCGGGCATTGCGGCCATAGGCAGCGACATCGAGACGCGCGGCTCGCGTCAGATCGGATCTATTCTGATTGATGTTGTGCGGGTGGCAGGCGACTCCGATGGAGTGGATGGGTGATGTCGGAGTTATTGCGTTTATCGGGCTGGATCGATGAGCTCAATGAGCGGATCGGGCGTATGGTGAACTGGTTGGTGCTGGGGGTGGCCTTGGTGTCGGTCGGTAATGCGGTCTTTCGGTATGCATTCGGGGCTGGATCAAACGCTTGGCTGGAGTTGCAGTGGTACTTGTTTTCCGCCATTTTTTTGCTTGGTGCGGGCTACACTTTGCGTCATAACGGTCATGTACGGGTGGATGTGTTTTACAGTCGCTTCTCGGCGCGCACCCAGGCGTGGATTGACCTGTCAGGTGCTGCATTGTTCCTTTTGCCGGCAATGCTGTTGATCTTGTGGTTTTCCTGGGAGGGGTTTGTGCTTTCGTGGCAGAGCCAGGAGTGGTCGCCCGATGAGGGGGGATTGATTCGCTGGCCGGTGCGTTTGTTGCTACCGCTGGGTGTCTTCTTGCTGATTTTGCAGGGCGTTTCCGAGATGATCAAACGGGTCGCCTTCTTGCAAGGCCGAGCGGTACGGATGAGGGAACCGTCAGAGGAGAGGGTGTGATATGGGCCTCGATCTGATGCCGTTGATGGCGCCCCTGATGTTCATGGGCCTGGTGCTGTTTATGTTGCTGGGCTACCCGGTGGCATTTGCGTTAGCGGCGAATGGCCTCCTGTTCTCCGTGATCGGCATCCAGGCCGGATTCTTCGATATGGCTTTTTTGCAGGCATTGCCCGAGCGCGTTTTCGGGATTATGTCGAACACGGTGCTATTGGCCATCCCGTTCTTTACCTTCATGGGGCTGATCCTGGAGCGTAGCGGTATGGCCGAGGACCTGCTTGAAATCATCGGCCAGTTGTTTGGGGCGGTGCGCGGGGGCCTGGCCTATGCGGTGATCTTCGTCGG